>JAALLQ010000182.1_pt1 | contig 34627 bp, 30 predicted proteins | sample 7245921 | NCBI WGS metagenome assembly JAALLQ01 (sample SAMN13049200, study PRJNA578106) | oil field metagenome | isolation source: filtered produced water from oil reservoir B7 | place: USA:offshore Texas | collected 2016 | reverse complement strand
TAGAAGAGAATACAGTTAACTTACCTGATGAGTTAATAGGGGACATCCCGTTTATCTACTTCTTCTAGGTTAATTGCGAATAAAGAGAATTGATCGTATCGATTACAGGATAATGTTCCCGTCTCAATTAATCTGTCCGGATGTCACAAGTTGAAGTTTTCCAGAGGGATAACTCTGTTGTTGCCTCAAGATCGGTTTTTGTGCCAGGTGCAGTAGTGGAGAACAGGTTTTAGTCAGTTGGATCGCACGATAATTCTCAAGTCCGGTAAACCGGAAAATTGGTACAAAATAAAGGAATGAAACTAAACATGAGAGACGATAACAGAGGCGGCAACAATAGAAAGGGTGGCTACAACAAATCAGGTGGCCCAAGAGGCGACAGAGGAAACAGAGACGGTGGTTACAAGCCAAGAGGCGGAGGCGGCAGAGGTGGCGGTTATAAGCCAAGTGGCCCCAGAGAAATGCACAAGGCAATATGTTCTGACTGCAAACAGGAAACAGAAGTACCGTTCAAACCATCCGGTGACAGGCCTGTATACTGCAGGGAATGTTTCCAGAATCACAGACCACCAAGAAAGTACTGATAGCTTTCACAGAATCCACTAACTAATGGCCTGGCAGGAAAACATCCCTGCCAGACAGAATATTTTTTCGCCTTTTGCTGCTTTTTGTTGATATATCTCATTTATTGACACCTGATCCTGCATCTGGAATCATTATCTGAATCCGGTAAATAGGATTACTATATTCTATATTAATGCCACAATCAAAAAAAGTATTTATCCCAATCCATCATTCAAAATAGTGATGAAACAACTCATAATTGTTTTTATCCTGCTGGCTCTCACAATAGCTGCCCTGTTTGCAAATTCTTTATACGATATCCCTTATTTAAGGCAGATATACTTCACCCTTTTATGGCTGACGATCATTCATTTCTTTTTTAAGGTCATCCTGGAGCGTGCAATCACCAGAGGAGTGAGTGATGCAAAAACACGATATGAGATCAGCAAGATCCTCTCCATCCTCTACGTTGTAGCCCTTCTGCTTGCATCCATCCGCATATGGATCGCTGATCCGCAGGTGCTCCTTGTATCATACGGACTGGTCGCTGCCGGAGTGACCGTTGCCCTGCAGGATCTGTTCAAGAATTTCATGGGCGGACTTATCATCTTTGTCAGCGGAACCTACAGAGTGGGTGACAGGATAGAGGTGAATTCCAAATTCGGGGACATAATCGATATCGGTATTCTCAATACAACACTTTTCGAACTGAAGGAGTGGGTGAACGCAGACCAGCCCACAGGAAGAATAACAACTATCCCCAATGGTTTTGTGCTTAATACCAATATCAACAACTACACCAAGGATAACCCCTTCATCTGGGATGAGATCACAGTTCCGATCACATACGACAGCGACTGGAAAGATGCTCATGACAGGATAATCAACATCGTCAGTAAAGAGACACGGGACGTAACGGTTGCAGCACAGAACCAGATATCGGAACTGAGCAAGAAATACTATCTTGCCGACGGTATAAAGGGACCTGCCCTGTATCTGACAATGACCGACAACTGGATAGAGCTCCATATCAGATACCTGACCCGGGCCAGAGAGAGAAGACAACTTCATGATAAACTGAGTCGGCTGATCCTTGAAGATATCCAGAAGGATAACAGGATAACAATAGCTTCAGCTACATTTGATATAACGGTGAGAAATGCAGATTAGAATCACATATAGTGCATGGAAGATGAGTGCATCAGGATAGCAGCTTCCATGCATCTTTAATGTGCATTGCTTTCATACCCAGCTCCTGGGGAGGGATTACATCGTTTTCAATCGTATCCCCAAGACTCAATACCTCATGAGGTTCAAGCTCCAGACGTTCCAGAGCATGTTTGAATAGCCGGTGATCCGGTTTCTTGTAACCCATGTCCGAGGAGAATATCACAAAGTCAAAATGGTCGTACAATCCCAGAAAACGCAACTCCTGTTCTGAAAAGACACGCTGTCCGTTGGAAACCACGCACATGGGCATGTAGAAATGTTTGACTATCACAGCAACACTCTGCTGGAATATTTCAAGCCTGCGCAATGAAGCCGAGCGAAACACCCTGGAAGCTTCAATACCAAGGTTCAGGGAATTGATATCCCATATGGAATTCTCCTCGCATATCTCGGCAAATATCTCTTCTATTTTTATCTCGGGACATTTTTCCCCTGAAGCTTTCATTTTAGCCTTTACCTTATCGAAATATGTCTCCTTTAGAAGATCAGGATCAATTTTTACACCATGATACTGCAGCCACTTGCTTAGCATATCATGCGTATCCCGGCTTTGTTCATCTGTATTGATATCAATGAGAGTGCCGTAGCAATCAAAGATCATACCCTTTATCTGATGGTCTTCAAACATTCTTCCGCCTCCCTTAAAAGATAGTGATAGTGTGCAGTATTCCTGTGCAGACGTGCGATCCTCAACAGCCCTATGCTCATAAAGAACGGCAAGGCCTTAGTTATCCTGAAGAATTCATCCTCGTTCCTGCTGTATTGCCACAGGAAATGACCGATATAGGGCTCGGCTTTGTAACCTGAACCACAGTTCAGCCTGAAGTAATTTTTCAGTTCGGCACAGAGTGTCCCCAGATCCCTTACATTATTGGCATGGTGCCAGGAGCTTTCAAGGTCAAGGGCGTAAGGAGTTCCATTATTGAAAATGTAATTCAGGGGTGAAGTATCCCTGTGTATCATACACCCATATTCCCGATCGAGTACAGGACTGTACCACCATTTTCCTATCAGCTCGTTGAAAGAATCCCTTTTATAAGTATTCAATGAAAGCTGGTCAAGTGTATGATGGAAATTGGCAAATTCCTTTTCTTTATCGTACTCACATTTTGTATTGTCATGCAGCCTTCGAAGCATCCTTGCAAGCGAGCTAAGCCTGTCAAACAGTTGGTCATTATGTTTCAGATACCACATCAGGGGCTTCCCGTTTATGTACTCGGTCACAAGTGCACAGTTGAACTCTTCGTTTATAGCAACAGGTTCAGCCACATTTATCAAAGAACCGGCCTTTTTCAGATTGCTGTACTCGTTAAGTGCTGCATCCCAGGCATTGTATTCTCTGTTATTGCCGCAGGCCTCTGCAAAGAACTTGACAATAACGCTGTATTCCTCACCCCTGAAATTATATCTACAGACAGTATGTGAAGAGGGATCATATTTGTAGACGTCCGTCTCACACTCCTTGTTGCTGATCCTGTCCCCGAGTATCTCCACGAGCCAATCCCGGAAAACATCCCCCGGACCCAGTGTATTAACATAATACTGCAATGCAGCTCACACCCCTGAACATTCTATATGATACACCAGTATACCTATGTGTATCTATCGAATTCCTTTTTCAATATATAGTTTACAGGTTTAAGGATGCACTGCTGACAATGAGCTTCTGCATTTGAGAAAACAGGATAATAACTGTCGGAGGAAAAAATAGTTCAGTATCAGAATCTGGTAAAATCATAAAAGAGAGAGGCCCTGTCATAATTGACAGGGTATGTTGATCAGCAGATATCTTAGGGCTGTGTCAGTCCATAACCGGACATCACACATATGGCACTGAGCAACGTCCAGATAATGAACCACAGGGTATTGCTGAGCTTTGGAATGATCTCACTTACAGGATTACTGCTTTCAGGTTCCTCCACCGGAATAGTTACAGGAGCCTCAGGTTCCTCTTCAACTGCATCCACAGCCATGTAGGCTCTTTCATTGTCATCGGATTCGGACTCTGTTTGCGCTTCTTCAGCTACAAAAGAACCACCTGAGCCTCCATTCGAACTTCTTCCGTTATCTGATGACCCCGGACTGTCACCGGAGGAATCGGAACCGTCATCTGATTCCCCCGAATCGCTGCTATCATCCGATGAATCTGATCCGCCATCTTCCTGATCATCGGACCCATTATCCTCAGAGGACGAACCATCATCAGAAGATTCATCATCTTCGTTTGATGAATCAGAATTATTATCGTTGTCGGACGAAGAGTCGTCGTCAGAGGAGTCAGAATCATCCCCGTCACCGGATGATGAGTCATCGTCTGCAGGATCGGAATTATCTTCGCCATCTGATGAATCATCGCCACCCGATGAACCGGAGTCATCATCAGAGGATGAATCGTTGTCTTCCAAATCCTCGGGATCGCCGTTTTCAGAGGAGTCATCATCGCTTGAAGAGTCCGAGTTATCATCATCAGAGGAATCCGAGTCATTGTCCCCGGATGAAGAATCGTCGTCAGAGGAGTCAGAATCATCACCTTCATTGTTTGAGCCATCATCCGCAGGTGAACCACTTTCATCCTCGCAGGCCCGGATCTCGTATGTGAAGTAGGTCGCCCAGTTCTTTCCCGGGAAGCTGATGCCTTCTGCCCAGGCACCCTCATCGGTGCTGCTGTTATTAGTTTCATCTCTGATAGCTGCATGGGCAGCAATGTAGAGTGTACCGTTCTCGGCAGGCAGTGGTATCATATATTCGATCATGTTGGTCCCGTTCTGAAGACTATCGTTGCCGTATGCAAAATGACCTGGGACAGGATTTCCACTCTTTGTCATGGGGATGCCATCAAGTGAATCTGCAACATCCAGATGGGTTTCCAGAATAGACCAGTTGGCATTGGTTCTGTAAGTAATGTTTACGTAATCGCAGTCATTTGAAACTGTTACCGTTCCTGCTTCGATATCCTGACCTGCATACAGTGTTTTGACCACTGACGAATTGTTATCGTCAGCCGAAGCAACACCTGGAATGCTGAAGGCCAGGATAATAAAAGCCATGATGATTATATTTTTCAGATCGCCCATTATTCCACCTTTTACATTTTGAAAGTGCAGAGACAGGTATTAGACTGCCCTCACTCGATTTTTGTTATATAATTAATAGTGCTGAATAATATAATATTTAAATATATCTATACTTTAATATATCATAATAAGATAATAATGAGGATTGCGTTTTACATATGGAATGAATAAATTAAAACAGAAAGATACTACATTATATCAGAATCATTTACCAGAAAATCATGCATGTCAAAACCAATTTAAAGTGAAAATCAAAATTAATTAAAATCAAAAGAGCCAGGCCTGAGATATGCAGGCAAGGCCCATATTTGCGGTAAGACTATGCCACTATAAATTCTACCGGATTTTTCTCGCAAGGTATCCTGCCAGAACCAGGAAAACCATCGCCAAAACAATACCAAATCCCGGTGCCTGGGCCTCAGTTCCGCTTTCTACTGTGATCATCGCAGAATCAGTTACCGGAGTGGCATTTGAAGTATAGGGTGCATCAGGTCCCGGGAATTCGTAAATTTCGTTCCCGTCATCCATATGTGGCATTGCAATAAGTTCCTGATCAGTATCGATAGGCAGGCCAAGTGTAACCTCGACATCCGAATACTCACCGGCTTCCATATATTCAGTATTACCTATGACAGGTCCCACCGAACCATTCGCACTTTCATGTATGACGATATATCCGCCCTCAGGCAAAAAAACCGAATTCACCACAACCGTACCTCCTTCACTGCTCTGGTCCTCGAAGTTTACAGTACTTTCATTATCCGTTCCGGTCATTTCACTTTCCACGGTGATCATCGCAGTATCCGTCACCGGCTCACCTTCTACGCCATATGGAACGTCCGGACCCGGAAACTCGTAAATCTCATTACCGTCATCCATGTGTGGCATTGCGATCAGTTCCTGATCTGAATCAAGTGTCTGTTCCATTTCCACTTCAATCAGAGAATGCTCCCCGGGTTCAAGATAATCGCTACTTCCTACCACAGGACCAACAGCCCCGCGGACAACTTCATGAATGGCAATATATCCGCCTTCCGGCAGGAACACCGTGTCAACAACTATTGAATTACCATCAGAGACCTGATCCTCGAATGTAACTGTACTCACATTTCCGGTGCTTTCATTGTCCACAGATGCATTATCCTCATCCGTATCCACAACCGTGATCTCGTAATCCTCTTCATACTGTGCAGCCGCGGACATTGAAAGCATCAATGACAGCAGCAGAACACAGATCAGAATCGATATCTTTAAGAAAATATACTCTAAGCTAAGTCTGTTCTGGATAACATTACCCCCTGTGTTAACCTTTTCTATAAGAAGCGTATAAATTGAGTTTTACTTAAATCTTACTTTTACTCAAAATTGTCAGGGAGATAAAAACATGAGTCAGGGAATCAAAAGGCGTGACTATAACGACATCGAGTCGATTCTCAATTACAGAAAAGATATCATTTTCAAAGAGCACGCAGCTAAGCTGGATATACTCCAGGATTCGATTGAACTTTTATTTTATCTTACAAAGGTACTCAATGCAAGGTTTCTTGATGATGTGACAGCAAAAAGGAGATCACTGAAAGGACCTGAATCCATTATCCCTGTCCTGTTCGAGAGAAACAACCATTATCTTCTCGCAGCCTATAAACTTGCATGTATCGGCCTTAACAATCCTGCTTATCTGAACCTCAGAGCTGTTTTTGAAGGAATTACACATATGTACCTGCTCCATCTTACAGACAGGGAAGCAGAGCTCTTTTACAGACAGCAGTTATCAGTTCTGACCGCAGATGAGGAAAAAGAGTTGAAGAACAGGCATCACTGGCTCAGGCCATCGAGGGTACGCGAGCTGTTGTACAGTGATAAAAAAAAATCACAGATCGATGATTTTTACATACTCATCTCCAATTCCGCCCATCCCGGTATAAAAAATGCCATCGGAGATTTCGATTACAATAAAGAGCTAAGCTCAGATGTGCTCTCAATATCAATGGCACTTGCTGCTGCCAATCTCCTTGCCGTCAATGAAACACACTTTGACAGGATATACGAGGAAGAGAGCGAGGAGATCGACAGGATCATAAGCAGGGTCACCGAGGAGCTGGATGGTTTCATGGTGGATATTATCCCGAATCATCCGCAAATTAAAGAAAAACTCAATCTGAATCCGGGAAATCCCTGAGCCGGAACTTTGTTCATTTGACTTTTTTTAAGAGAATCTGACATACCGTCTGTATACTGTGTCCGGTTAAACTAGATGGAATTCGGGATTGAGACAAAATATTTTTAATAAATATAATAATATAGTATTTGAATTGTATATAAGTCGTGGAGATTGCCATATCAAAATGACAGACTCCTGATAAGCTTTGATCGAAAATCAATCCAATATCAAAGGATAAAATTCCGATGTCAGAAAATATAAGTTATTTATCGGGTCGCAAGGATTTGCATGAGAATCTTTTTGAGAGAATATCACGGATGGCAGAAACCGAAGATACGGCCAACACAGAGAAGATACAGGAGCTTGCCAGGGATTACCTTGTAGGCGAATCCACCATCTACAGCACACTTTCTTTTTATGATCTTCTCAGACCTGAAAACAAAAATAAGAAAGCATACGTATGCAACGGAAGTGCCTGCATGTGTTCAGGTACACAATCCCGGGTCAGAAGTGAGCTCAAAAAGCACTTCAGAGATGAAGAGATCGGTGAAATGACCTGCCTTGGTAGATGTCATGAGAACGGCGCATTCCAGTATAATGGTCAGAACTATTCGGGCATAGCTATTGATAATATCACTCAGATCATTGAATCAAAGAAAACGATACAGGAAAAGTATGCAAGCCTGGCTTCGGGAACAGCCATTCTGATGCAAACACCACTGACAGCAGAAGAATTTGCCCTACAGCTACGAAACCTGTTTACATTGAACCCGGAACATGTTCTGGATGAAATTAAGAAATCAGATCTGAGAGGTCGTGGAGGAGCCGGCTTCCCCATGGGACTGAAACTTGAGTCTGTAAGGAAGGCTGAAGGTGAACGGAAGTTCATTGTCTGCAATGCCGACGAAGGCGACCCCGGTGCCTATTCCGACCGGTATTTAATGGAACAGCAGCCCTTGAGGGTCTTGCTGGGAATGATCATAGCAGCTTATATAAGCAGTGCAGATACCGGAATAATATACATCAGGGCTGAATATCCCGAATCAATGGAGACCATCGAAAAAAGTATCAGAGAACTTGAGGAGAACAGTTTACTTGGAAACGATATTCTGGGATCGGGCTTCTCTTTTACTCTAAAGCTGATCAAAGCTAAGGGAGCATATGTCTGCGGTGAAGAGACGGCACTGCTTTCATCCATAGAAGGACAGCGTCCGGAGGTGCGAGTTCGACCTCCTTTCCCGGCGCGGAAGGGTTTGTTCAATATGCCAACCCTTGTGAACAGTGTTGAAACCCTGGCGAACCTTCCTTTTATTGTCGAACATGGTGGTTCAAAATTCAATAGCATAGGTTCTTCACAGTCCAAAGGAACAAAACTGATCTCACTGGACAGTTTCTTCAACAGACCGGGTGTTTATGAAGTTGAGATGGGGACCCCGCTTGCAACAGTAGTCGAACAGTTGGGTGGCGGTTTTAAAGAGAATGTAAAAGCCCTGCACATAGGAGGACCGCTGGGAGGACTTGTGCCGGTATCAGATATCAGTAGTTTACAGATATCATTTGAATCATTTGCTGAAAAAGGTATTTTACTCGGACATGGATCCATTGTGAGTATTCCCGAAGATTTCCCGATGATGGGATACATAAAACACCTGTTCCGATTCACGGTTCATGAGAGTTGCGGAAAGTGTTTTCCCTGCAGACTGGGTTCCGTACGTGGACTTGAACTGTTGCAAAGGGCAACAGATGGTGATTACAGAATTGATCGTGAATTGTTCACTGACCTCCTCGATACCATGCAGCAGGGCTCCCTGTGTATGCTAGGAGGGGGATTGCCCCTGCCCGTAAAAAATGCCCTTCAATACTTTGACAACGAACTGAGAGATCATTTTGACTAGTTTATCTCAAAGCCTGTAAAGAATCAGAATACTGAAAACTATCCGATTCACATGCAAAAAACAGCTTATATCAATGACCAGCCATATCCGATAGAGGAAGGCGAAAGTGTACTGGAATTTGTCAGACGCTCACGTGAAGAAAAACTTATACCAGCACTATGTGATGCACCACATTTGAAGCCCTTTGGTGCCTGCAGGGTGTGTAGTGTGGATGTTGCACTGGAGCAGGGAGGACCTGCCAGGGTCATGGCTTCGTGCCATACACCTGTTGCCGAAGGGATGTACATCTACCCTTCGACAGAACGCATTCTTAAATTACGTAAAAACATTGTTGAATTGGTGCTAAGTGATCATCCGCAGGATTGTCTGACCTGCGAGGTTAACAACAATTGTGAATTACAGGAACTTGCTGCACTCACTGGTATAAGGGATATACGATATCCTGTCGGCAGAGATCACCCTGACAGAAAAAAAGACCTGAGCCACCCTTATATTACCTCCGATCCGTCCAAGTGTATCAATTGTTCACGATGTATAAGAGCATGTGATGAAGTTCAGGGAATGTTCGTACTTAGTATGGCTGACAGGGGTTTTGAAAGCAGGGTAATAAAAGGCACTGATAGTTTATTGATCGATTCTTCCTGCCTGAGCTGTGGTACTTGTATACAGGCATGTCCCACTTCTGCAATATCGGATATCTTTGAGTCAAAATCCGTTGCTGCGGACAGAAAAGTTCAGACCGTCTGTACCTACTGTGGAGTAGGTTGTAATCTGGAAGTGGCTGTCAAAAACGGAAAGGTCAGATCCATTGAGGCCCCCCTGGACAGCAAGGTCAATCCCGGCCAGCTTTGTCTGAAAGGACGATATGCGTTCTCATTCTACGACCATCCCGATCGTATCAGGACACCGCTGATAAAAAAGAACGGTGAGTTTGTTGAAAGCTCATGGGACGAAGCCTATGAGTTTATTGCCTCCGAACTTAAACGAATCATCAAAGAGAACGGACCGGACTACATTGCAGGTATTTCATCTGCAAGCTGTCCCAATGAAGAGAACTACCTGATGCAAAAGTTCATGCGTGCGGTGATCGGTACCAACAATATCGACAATTGTGCACGTGTATGCCACGCACCCACCGCTCTGGGAATGCAGCGGACCTTTGGCACCGGTGCAGCCACCAATTCTATTGAAGATATAGATCATACAGATTGTATACTGGTTTTCGGATCCAATCCCACAGAGGCACATCCAGTAACCGGAGCTAAGATCAAACAGGCTGCGATTAAGGGCAAGACACTGATAGTTGTTGATCCCCGTGAAACAGAGCTTGCACGTTATGCAGACTATCACCTGCAACTAAAACCCGGCACCAACGTGGCCCTTTTGAATCTGTTTCTCTACTACATAGTCAAAGAGAATCTGGAGGATACTGGATTTATAGAAGAGCGTACCGAAGGATTCAAAGAATTCCGGAAGCATATCCTTGCACAGGACATTGATGAACTTGAAAATATCACAGGTGTTGATCGCAATCTGGTACGTGAAGCTGCGATCGCCTATGCCTCTGCAGAGAATGCCATGTCCTTCCATGGACTGGGAGCAACCGAGAATTCACAGGGAACAGCAACAGTTATGCTCATAGCCAACCTGGCCATGATAACCGGCAATATAGGCCGAAAAGGCGTTGGTGTTAATCCGCTAAGAGGACAGAACAACGTGCAGGGTGCGGCAGATATGGGCTGTCAGCCAAACCAGGGTGCAGGTTATCTTGATGTGACCGACGATGAAGTGCATGCTCTGTACGAAAAGTTCTACGGAGCCAGACTTCCCAGGCACGTTGGTTATAAGATTCCGGAGATGTACGAGGCTGCCCTGCAGGATAAACTAAAAGCCATGTGGATAGTCGGGGAAAATGTAGTCCAGACAGATCCTAACAGCCAGATGGTGATCGAAGCATTAGGAAAACTTGATCTTCTGATAGTTCAGGAATTGTTCATGACAGAAACCGCAGAGCTTGCCACCGTGGTGCTTCCTGCTGCATCGTTTTTGGAGAAAGAAGGAACGTTCACCAACGGGGAACGCCGCGTACAGCGTGTGAACAGAGTTATCGATCCTTTACCCGGAACAAAACCAGACGGGCAGATCATCACGGAGATCATGCAACACATGGGATATCCACAACCCGATTATTCGGCACAGGAAGTGCTGGAAGAGATATCTGGAATAGTACCGTTCTTTAAAGGCATCACATGGGAAAGACTTGGCAAGGACGGACTCCAGTGGCCTGTGCATGAGGATGGGACTGACACTCCGGTTCTGCATAAAGAGACTTTCAAGCGAGGCAGGGGAGCGTTCTACAAACAAACCTACAAGCAAAGTCCGGAACTGCAGGAACACAATAATGATTATCCCTTCATCCTTACAACCAACCGCGGACTGGAACATTACAATAGCGGAGCAATGACCCGTCGCACACCCAACAAGGAACTTGTTTCCGGGGACGTGCTTTTGATAAACCCCGCTGATGCAGGGAAATATACAATCGAAGATGGAGATATGGTCTGTGTGGAGTCACCTCGCGGAAAGACAGATATCAGGGCCCAAATCTCAAATGCAGTCAAAAGAGGAGTTCTGAGTACCACATTCCACTTCCCGGATGTGATGATCAACAATATAACATCCGATGTTTATGACGGGGATTCCCTGTGTCCGGAATACAAGGTAGTGGCTGTGCGTATAAGGAAAAGCAGAGGATTACACAAAATCAATAATTAACTCAACTTTCCCAGTGGACCCGGCGGGATTTGAACCCGCGGCCTTTACGTTGCGAACGTAACGATCTCCCCCTGATCTACGAGCCCAAAAACAGAGATAAAAAAGAAAATAAAAGAAAAAAGATAACGGTTATACAGGTCTTCCGACTTCTGTTACCATTACGCTTTCAACGCCTTCGACTGCTGCAAAAGCTTCCTCGACCTTCTCGGTACCGCCTTCGAGGTCACCTACTAGGATGACCATCATGAGTGCCTTCAGACCAAAAGCAATAGGTTCTTCCTTGGATGTTCCGAAAGTTGCACCTTCTGGCAGTGCTTCAATAAGTCTTTCTTTCAGTGCTGTAAGATCGGTATCTACATCTACAGGCATTACTTTGATTGTTGCTGCTACTTCTCCCATCTGTTTCACCTCAAGGTCCTACAAAGCCACATTTCGGACAGGTATATGGATTGCTCTGCTGTCTGCAGCTTACACACCTTCCCAGTTCTCTGCCACAGCTTGGGCATGGGAAGCGTGCAAATCCGGTGTCTACCAGCCTTTTGCCGCATGCGGTACACTTTTCAACTTTATTTGCCATACAAATTCTCCTTTAAGCGTGATATCTGAACAATATGAACTCAACTTATGATGCTGAAAAATTCAGCATGTCGATGATTTGAGTACATACGCAGTATATAATTTAAATATTCCCCTTGATATGTGTCCCCACGACGTCATTCCCGAGAACGGCATCAACTACCCTTTCGGGATGTTTACCATTGACAATGATACAGTCCATACGATACTTTTTCAAAAATCGTGGCAGCGTATTGTCCATACAGGTTGATCCCATACTAAGGACCTCATCTGCTGTCATCCATGTCTGTACCACATCTTCCGCATACACTCCGTCCACGTCCGTGACCTTGATGAATCTGGCACCAAGTTTCCAGGCAATCCATGCTGCTATTGTATCGGATGTCACATCCCATGAATGGGGAAGCTTGTCAACTTCCCTGAGCATCCGGTATGGAAGCAGCATTGTAACTCCTTTCGGCAGGGCCTCAATGGAATCCGTGTAAGGCAGATCATTTCTGTCCAGTATATAGTAGGCATATTGTTCCATGGCAAGGATCGCCATCCAGTGAGCTGCATCCTCACTTATACCGTATTTATCACTTGCAGCACGAACCCCGTCTGCAAACGGTCCGCCTCCGGGCACTATGAGTATTGAAAATCCGTCCCGAACCTTATCTTTACCAAAGTTAGCCGATAGTGATCTGACAACCGCAGACGCATCTGCCATCAGACTGCCACCTAATTTTACAACCACCCTTTCCATATTAATTACCTGTTAAACTTATGCCTTTTTTTCTTTTAAAGCATCTGCCTCGAACATCCTCGCGGCAGCGTACGCCGGAAAGACCTTTGATATCTCATAGCCCCATTTTTCAGCAACGGATATGGATTCAAATCCAAGCCTCTTTGCAGCATCACGAATCAGGAACTCACCGATACCTGCAGATACTATTCTATCAAGCTCATTCTCCTCTGCGACCTGTGATATTGCTTCACTGAGTACAGTGATCTGTTTTTCCTTTACCTGCTCTGCTATGCGGAACACATCATCAGGAGATATTTCAGCAAGATCTGCACAGACAACCCTTGCAAGCCTGCGCATGGCATCGGTCCTGGTTTTCCCTGCACCGTCTGCAGTCTCACATGTATAGAGTTCTTCAGAGATATCATCCAGAACAAGGTATGCATCTGCGGTGGTCGCGAAAAGTTCGGAAGACACACGGCATTTTCCGGCATCCACATCCAGACTGTCACGAAGATATGCAAGATTTGTCCTCAGGACACCCGAGTAGACAAGCTCGCTGCGAACAAGCCGTGAGAAATCGGACATACCTGCCACATGTCTGCCATCCTTTATAGGAATTATATCACTGGTCGTACTTCCCATATCAACAAATATACAGTCACCGATCTCATTACCTATCAGGTTTGCAGATGCGGCCCAGTTGGCTGCAGCAAGTTTACGCAGGTCTCCCGACCCGTCATAGAATTTGCCTTCACTGTCAACATAGCGGATATCGCAGTCAAATGCATTCTCCACGGATTCCATAATAAAGCTGATTCCTGCATCCTTGTCTTCAAAACAGTCTGCAAGCTCACCGGTCATCACAACACTTACTCCGTCAGGACCATGTTCTTCGGCTATCTCTTCCAGAGCTTCCGGAAGCCTGGTGTCCTTCCACAAAGGAATGTAGTGCAATTCAATAGTCTCGCCATCGGCAGAAGCAAGTTTTGTATTTGCACCACCGATATCAATTCCGATTATTTTCATATAATATCCTCAAAGTCATCTTTTGTGAACGAGAACTCTCCTTCAAGGTCAACTGTATCAGGAAGATCTCCTGATATGTTCTTCAGGAGAAGATCACCAATCTCGGCTTTCAGTGTCCTCGCAAGTCCGAAAACAGCACTTGTTGGCCGTGGGTTCACATCGACTATATAACTATCCTTTTCACCATGTACGATGTCAATTCCGATATAACCGTTACATTTCAGTGCTTTTGCAGTAGCACCTGCAATATCAAACAGTTCTTTCTCATAATCTGTCATGTAAGGTACCATGTTACCGTGATAGCTTACACCCGAATCCGGGTTTTTGTGATCGATCTCAATGAACTGTTTATTCACGCTGAGTGGAAGTATCTTTTTTCCGCTTATAAGGCTTACACTGAGGTGTTCACCCTCGATGTATTCATTCGCAATGAATCCTTCTTCAGCATCATTACAATGCGAGATTCTCACACCCTCGGATGCACATCCGAATCTTGGTTTTATCAGGCACAGACCCTGATATTCTTTATCATAAATTTCTGGCACATTTATAGAACATGCCCGCAATTTCCGGGTGCACTCCAGTTTATCAGCACAGATACTAACAGACTCCGGCGAGCATCCCAGATTTAGCGTGTTATCCTTAATAATTGCCGAGAGTTCAGCAAGCATCTCATCCGGACCGATAACAAGCCCTGCATCACATTTTGCCGCTTCGCTCTCAAGTACATTTTCGAAATCTTCAATGCAGGATCTGATTGCTCTTCCTCTACTGAATTTCGGACCGGACGAAAGGTATACGACCTCATGCCCGAGCCTTGAGAAACTGTCCACAAGTGTCCCGAGCATGGCTGCGCCTTCCAGCATCAGGGTCCCTTCAAGACCTGCTCCAACAGCGTACTCTGCAAGAAGTATTTTCATGTTGCATGCAAGTGCATTATTTAATATATTATTTGCTATTACTAGGACTTGTTACTAATAATATAAATTAAAAATAAATATATACTATCAAGTGAATTAGAAGCAGGGATGAATATGGAATTTAATGCTGACAATCCGTTTGTGCAGGCTATTGCAGTATCCACCACACTGGCGATATTCATGATAGGCGTGGCCATGGGTATTATGAATCTGGCAGAAACAGGCTCTCCTTCTGTCCCCTTTCCGATCATACTGCTGATGTTCGCCGTAATCTTTATTGCAGGTTCGGTCTATTTTGAGGACAGGGGTGCCGATTATCTTGGATCACTAATCGGAGGAGCCATTGCATCATTTGTTGCAACCTTTTCGGCAACTGCCTTCTTTACAGGCATCAGATATGCAATGGCAGAAGGTATCAGTACTGTCGGATGGGGACATCTGATCTCAGCCCTTGCCATATGCATGGTTGTGAGCATGCTCATAATCAGGACCCTTCAACATAAGCTACAGTCGGCTTACTAGTATCATATAATATAGATATTATCAATTATATCGATATTTTTTCAACTAAATCGTCTCTTTTTTTGCAAAAACCTTCTTAAGATCCGAAAACTATTTATAGAACCCCTGACAATGACTAGTGCGTACACTCAATCATACATTGAACTCTGGAGATATTGAGATGGATAAAGAACCTGAGAATAGTGGTGATCTTGGTTCGGAAACAGCGAACCCCGCCAAAGATGAGTGCCCGGCCGAAGATGAGGCTGCGCAACTTAGGGAAAAGCTGTTACGACTCACTGCAGAATTTGACAATTTCAGGAAAAGAAGTATTCGCGAAAGGGAAGAATACCGCAAGTTCGCAGTCGAACAGATAATCACAGAGTTACTTGAAGTTTATGACAACTTTGAGAGGGCAATAGAATCTGCAAAACAGACGGATGACATTGAATCTGTCGTGAAGGGTGTAGAAATGGTCTTCAAACAATTCACTTCGATCCTTGAGAAGGAAGGTCTTCAAAAGATCGAGTGCCACGGAGAGGAATTCGATCCAAACCTGCACGAAGCCATAATGCATGTTGAACACCCCGAACACGAAGAAGGAAAGGTCGTCAATGTCTGCAAACCCGGTTATTACCTCCATACGAAGGTGATAAGACCGGCAATGGTCGCAGTATCAAAGAAGCCCGATGAAGAAGAAAAGAACTCTTCAAAGTAAGAGTGCTGTAAAATAAAATAAGAACATAATAGTACGTATCAATTAATGAAGAGGTAATTAGTATGGGAAAGATTTTGGGAATTGACCTTGGAACAACAAATTCATGTATGGCGGTTATCGAAGGTGGGGAGCCTACTATAATCCCGAATGCCGAAGGTGGCAGAACAACACCCTCAGTTGTTGCCTTTTCCAAGAAGGGGGAAAAGCTTGTCGGACAGATTGCCAAAAGACAGGTGATCACAAATCCGGATAACAGTGTAAGTTCCATTAAGAGACATATCGGTGAAGGAGATTACACAGTAGATCTCAACGGAAAGGACTACACCCCACAGGAGATCTCGGCAATGATCCTGCGCAAGCTCAAGGACGATGCCGAAGCATATCTTGGTGAGACTATAACAGAGGCAGTTATCACTGTACCTGCATACTTCGACGACTCACAGAGACAGGCAACAAAGGACGCAGGTTCCATTGCAGGTTTTAATGTAAGAAGGATTATCAACGAGCCGACCGCAGCATCACTTGCCTACGGAATTGACAAGGAAGAAGGCGACCATAAGATCATGGTATATGACCTTGGAGGAGGTACATTCGACGTATCCGTCCTTGAGCTCGGAGAAGGAGTCTTTGAAGTTCTTTCCACAAGCGGTGACACACACCTTGGTGGAGATGATTTCGACAAGAGAATTGTTGATCACATTGTCAATGAATTCAAGAAGGAAGAAGGAATCGACCTTTCCAAGGATAAAGCTGCAATGCAGCGTCTGAAGGATGCAGCAGAGAAGGCAAAGATCGAGCTCTCCAGTACAACATCCACAAATGTCAACCTGCCTTTCGTTACTGCGGATTCCGACGGACAGCCAAAACACATTGATATGGATATCACAAGGGCACAGTTCGAGAAGATGGTCTCAGACCTGCTCGACAAGACACTGGTATCTGTCAACCGTGCACTTGAGGATGCAAAGCTCAAGCCTGCTGACCTCGAAAAGGTATTGCTGATCGGTGGTTCCACAAGGATCCCTGCAGTCGTTGAGCTTGTACGTAAGGCCACTGGTAAGGACCCCTATAAGAACATCAACCCAGATGAGGCAGTAGCTATCGGAGCGGCAGTCCAGGCCGGAGTTCTCAGCGGAGAGGTTCACGACGTGCTCCTGCTCGATGTCACACCGCTGACCCTTGGTATCGAGACACTCGGAGGAGTCGCAACACCTCTTATCGAGAGGAACACGACAATACCCACAAAGAAGAGCCAGATATTCTCCACCGCCGCTGACAACCAGCCATCCGTTGAGATCAACGTCCTTCAGGGTGAGAGAGGTATTGCATCTGCGAACCAGACACTTGGAAAGTTCACACTTGACGGCATTCCTCCCGCACCAAGAGGTGTTCCGCAGATAGAGGTAACTTTTGATATCGATGCGAACGGTATCCTCCATGTTACAGCAAAGGACCTTGGCACCGGCAAGCAGCAGTCTATATCCATCCAGAAGCCTGGTGGTCTCAGCGATGAGGAGATCGACAGGATGGTAAAGGATGCTGAAGCACATGCAGAGGAAGATAAGAAGCGTAAGGAAGAAGTCGAGGTCAAGAACGCGGCAGAATCCCTTATCAATGCAACTGAGAAGACCCTCGAAGAAGCCGGGGATGTTGCAACAGATGAGCAGAAATCAAAGGTCGAGGCGGCTAAGGAGGATCTGAAGAAGGCAATGGAAGGCGATGATATCGAGGATATCAAGACCAAGACCGAAGCTCTCCAGACTGCCATGTATGACATATCCGCTGCAATGTACCAGAAGGCACAGGAAGAGGCTGCTTCAGCTGCTTCTGCAGAAGAAGGCACGGAGTCCTCAGCGGAAGGATCCTCTGATGAGGACATCGTTGATGCCGACTATGAAGTAGTCGACGACGATGAAAAGCAGAGCTAAGAAAACTACAAGTAAGATACTGCAATTGTGACAGTATCTTACATTGATATTTTTATAGCAGAGGAAATTCACAGGAATCATACATGTCCACTACACGCGATTATTATGAAATACTCGGTGTATCGAAAGATGCAACAGAAGCTGAGATCAAAAAAGCATATCGTAAACTTGCGATGAAGTACCATCCGGACAAGAACAAAGAAGCGGATGCTGAGGAGAGATTCAAAGAGATATCCGAGGCATATGCTGTTCTGTCCGATGCCGAGAAGAGAGAGCAGTACGATCGTTTCGGTCATGCCGGTATTGATAGTCGTTACAGCCAGGAAGATATATTCAGGAATGCTGACTTCAGAGGTTTCGAAGACCTTGAAGACATCCTCGGCGGTATTTTCGGCGGCGCCTTCGGAGGTTTTGGAGGCTTCGGAGGTTTTGGTGGCGGACAGCAACGCCGTGGGCCTGTAAGAGGTTCTGATCTGCGATATGATATGACGATCACACTTGATCAGGCTGCAAAGGGAACCGAGACACAGATCAATGTCCCCAGAGCTGAAAGATGTGAAGTATGTGGCGGAACCGGTGCAAAGCCGGGCACAGAACCCAAAACATGCAGCACATGTCAGGGTTCGGGCCAGGTCACACATGCCCGTAATACACCCTTCGGACGCTTCATGTCAACAACCACATGTAATACATGTCATGGTACGGGCCAGATCATAGAAGATCCCTGTGCAGCGTGCAGAGGTACAGGAAAGCAGAAAAAGGTACGCAAGATCTCCGTAAAGATACCCAAGGGTGCAGATAACGGAATGCGTTTAAAGATAAGCGGGGAAGGAGAGGATGGAAGTCCGGGTGCTCCACCAGGTGACCTTTACGTGGTCATCCATGTTGAACCCCATAAGCTATTCGAGCGTGCCGGAGATGATATACTGTATGAGCTGCCGATCAACTTCACCCAGGCAGCCCTTGGCGATGATGTGATGGTCCCGACACTGCACGGGAAAGTCAAAATGAACATCAAGCCCGGAACCCAGACCCATTCCATATTACGCCTGAAGGGCAAGGGAATGCCATACCTGCATGGACGCGGCCAGGGTGACCAGCTTGTTAGGGTCGTTGTAAGGACACCTACAAAACTCAACGACGAGCAGAAAGAGCTTTTCAAGAAACTAAACCTTGCAACAGAAGGTAAGCAGGCAAAGCATACCAAAGGTGGCAAGGGCATATTCGACAAAGTAAAGGAAGCATTTGATTAAAATTCAAAGTCCGAATATGCGAAATCTTTTTTTATTTCTTTTTTTACCGATATAACGGTAAGCTTTAAAAAGCAATACCGGATATATGGCGTGTTTGTTCTATCAACTACACGTATTATGAAGGAATAATATGAAAATTGTAATCATCGGAGCCGGTGAAGTCGGTTATCATATTGCAAAAGCACTTCACCAGGCAAATGATGTTGTTATCATTGACCAGAGCGAGGAAGCATGTGAGCGTGCCAATGAACTCGATGTTCAGGTAATACAGGGCAACGGTGCCAATGTATCCATACTTACCCAGACTCTGGAAAACACGGATCTGCTTGTGGCCGTTACCGGATCGGATGAGGTCAACATTGTCGCCTGTATGGCATCAAAGCTTATTGTAAAGGATGACGGAAAGCTGAATACCGTTGCAAGGGTCAGTAATCCTGATTATATCGATAAACCTGTTGCAAAGCGTACCCAGATAGGCATAGATACCATGATATGCCCCGAACTCACGCTGGCCTCTGAAGTCGCAGAGATACTTTCGATTCCCTATGCCATAGGAGCGGAATATTTCGCAGAGGGAAAGGTTGAGATGATGGAATTTGCCGTGTCCGATGCCAGCCAGCTTGTTGGAAAAGAGTTACAGGAACTTCACATGGCTAATTGCTGTATTGTAAGTGCTCTTTTCAGGGACTCTGAAGTAATAATCCCGCATGGCGAGGATAAGATACAAGAGAATGATCACATCGTCGTCATAGGAAAGCCTGCTGCCATGAAAGATGTGCGTGACAAGTTCGGTGAAAAGGTCGGCGGCCGGAGCAAGGTCATGATAATAGGAGGCGGGATCGTAGGTTTCTACCTTGCAAAACTTGTATCCAAAGGTGAGTTCGATCTGAAAGTCATAGAGGCTGATAAGGAACGCTCCGCCCAGATAGCAGATGAGCTTCCCAACACCCTTGTGCTCAATGGTGACGGTACCGATATCAACCTTCTCAAGGAAGAAGGTGTCGGAGAAATGGATGTCGTCATAGCGGTAACAAACAGCGATGAGAAAAACCTTCTCTGTGCACTGATCGCCAAACAGCTTGGCGTTCAGAAAGTAATAGCCAGAGCTGACCGCTCGGACTATGTATCCCTTTTTGAGATGGTAGGTGTGGACAGTGCTGTAAGTCCCTGACAATGGGCCAGGGAATCGAGACAGTTACCACCATAGAAGGAGAAAAAGCAGAGATAATAGAATATACCACTTCCAAAAAATCAAAAATTGTAGGAAAACCACTTAAAAGCGTCAAGTTCCCGCCAGGAGCCATTGTCAGTATGGTGGTCCACAAAGGAAACACGATCGTCCCCCGTGGTGAATATGTAATTGAAGAAGGGGACAGAGTAGTTGTGTTTGCCCTGCAATCCGCAAATACTCAGGTGGAAAAACTGTTCAAATAAGTCATTTTAATGGTGTGTCCCCATGATGAACTATGCGATCATACTCAATGTACTGGGAAATCTGCTCAGGTTCCTTGGACTTGTAATGGTCGTACCGCTTCTGGTCGCTTTCTACTACGGGGATTCACTGCTGCCCTTTGCAGTTGCCATACTGGTCACCGGGGTTCTGGGCATCGTAATATCATATAGATATGAGGCCGAAGGTGACTGGAAGATCAGAGAAGGCTTTGCAATTGTTGCCTTTGGATGGCTTACGGCTGCTGTTTTCGGCTCAATCCCCTACCTGCTTGACGGAATTACTCCTATTAACGCTCTTTTTGAATCAATGTCCGGGTTTACTACAACCGGAGCAACCATCCTCCAGGACATAGAAAGTCATTCCAGAAGCATACTTTTCTGGCGTAACATGACCCAGTGGCTTGGGGGAATGGGTATCATCATGCTTTTCATAGCGATCCTTCCAAAGCTCAGTGTCGCCGGAAGGCAGCTTTTCCGGGCTGAAGCACCGGGTCCCACGGAAGATAAGATAAAACCGCGGATCAGGGAAACTGCCAGGATCCTCTGGACGGTCTACGTTGCAATTTCCGCAATACAGGCTGCGCTGCTTATGCTTGCCGGTATGTCGCTGTATGATGCTGTTACACATACATTTACCACCATGTCAACCGGCGGATTTTCCCCTTATGCAGAAGGGATCGCTGCATTTCATAGTCCTCTCATTGAGGGAATCATCACCGTTTTTATGTTCATAGCAGGAGCAAACTTCGCTCTTCATTACAGGACCCTGTATGCCGACCGCCAGAGCCTGATAAAAGATAACGAATTCAAATTCTATACACTTATAGTACTGACTGCAACCGCAATTCTGACCTTTTCACTCTGGAATGATATGGGAGAAAATATACTGCTTTCCTTCAGGTATGCCATATTCCAGGTAGTATCAATAGTCACAACAACAGGTTATGCTACGGCTGATTTTAATATGTGGACCGATTCTGCGAGGATCGTTCTGCTCGCAGTTATGTTCATTGGCGGATGCGCAGGTTCCACAGCAGGAGGAATAAAAGTAGTCAGGTTCCTGTTACTGCTTAAGTATTCCCGGAACGCTCTCTTCAGGTCCATTCACCCAAAGGCTGTAAAGACTATCAAGTTTAACAATAAAACAGTGCCTGAAGACATCATGCAGGCAATAGTATCATTTGCCGTAATCTATGTTATGATCTTTGCAGTATCCACAGCATTACTTTCCCTTCTCGGAATGGAGCTGATAAGCTCTATCACGGCATCCATCGCAACACTGGGTAATATAGGTCCGGGATTCAATGCTGTTGGCCCCATGTCCAATTTCGATGTAGTACCTGCTCTTGGAAAGCTTTTACTGATAGCAAATATGTGGATAGGAAGGCTTGAGGTTTTCACGGTTATTGTTATGCTTACACCGGAATTCTGGAGAAAATAGATACTACGGAATTAAAAAAGCAGAAAAAAAGACAGGAAAACCTGTCTTTTTAGCGTTCAAAGTCAAGCCCGTATTTGGCAACGTTCTTGAACAATACTCTCAAATCCCACAGAAGCCTCCTGTTGGCTTTGAAAAGGGCATAAAGAAGATCCAGCAGGCTCATTGTTGAAAAATTGACATTTTTTAGTGAATGAGCCAGATCGTTGAGTTCCTTATCGGTGAATTTGATGAACACGTTTTTGACAATGAGACTGTTATCGATCTCCAGACCGACTGTGGAACGCCATTTTTTCTCATACTCCCTGAGCTTTGTCTCGGAAAGATCACCTGAGGAAATTGCTTCATAGGCAACCTCACCGGCAATCTCACCAGCCTCCATGGCATTGACAATACCTCCTCCTGTGATCGGATCGGACTGCCTTGCAGCGTCCCCCACAAGCATCAGACCGTTTGCAATTGTCTTATCTATACTGCCACTTACAGGAACACCTCCCACATCCACTTCGAGGACACGGGCATCAGGAAACTTATCCGCCACAAAATCTTCAAGATATTCAACCGCAGTCTTTTGTCCGGATTTACTTCCCAGAATACCTATTCCTACATTTGCCAGATCATTTCCTTTCGGGAAGATCCAGATATATCCTGCAGGTGCCACCTCATTGCCGAGATAGAAATAGCAATATTCCTGATCTATACCAGTATTACTCATCAGGAACTGTGCACAAGTCTCAATATCCACGGGTTTAAGGGATGTATCAATGCCTGCCCATCTGCCTACCTTTGATTCAACACCATCGGCACCAATGACTATCTTACAGCGGACTTCACGCTCCTCGCCCCGGTGCATTATCCTGACACCCCTGACAAAACCGTCTTCAATGATAAGTCCGGTGGCTCTTGTCTTTACAAAGACCTCGACACCCGCCTTTGCACTTTCATATGCAAGGGCCCTGTCAAACAGTTTACGTTCAAGTACATAACCGACCTCGGCACCTGCAACCTCTTCTGCCATTTCTATCATTGTGCCGTCCGGGGCAAATATGCGTGAACCCTTGACATCGGCACATATCCACCGGTCGTCCAGGTCGATATGTTTCTTAAGACATACCTTGCTCACACCTTCCGCACACCTTACAGGATCTCCTATTTCCTGTCTCTTCTCGATCAAAAGGACACTCAGACCTTTTTCAGCTGCGGTTTTAGCTGTTATAGAACCTGCAGGACCCGCTCCTATCACCACCATATCATAATATTCTTTCACCTGCTCACCTCAATAGCTCCCAGAGGGCAGATCTTAGCACATATCCCGCAGCTTGTACAATTATCATCCACTTCGATCCAAGTTTCGACCAACTCAAGCGCACCGGCAGGGCACACACCTACACATGCACCGCAGTATCCGCATTTGAACTTGTTCACTTTAATGGTCACCAATTATCACCTGTATTAAATGTAACTTTTTATAGAAGATTCTTGAAGAAAGTATATCTTTTTTCCCTTTTAGAGCGGGAACCGCAAGATATTCCGGTCCTGTCAACAGCAGCTTAATTTTACTGACACAGGCTTACTCTGACCCGTGCCCTGCCGTTATCCTCCATACCGAACTTGCTGTCAATATAGGATTTTGACAAACCATGTCCGTGAAGCATGATCTCCACCAGGTCCTGGGGTTCGTCGATATCGGTACTCAGCAGAAAGGAATCAAAGACATGAACCGATTGTTGCATCTCCTGAGCAATTCTGCAATGATTAATGTAACTGGAATCATAGTACCTGACATAGAAGCTGTCAGGATTTTTTATAAATAGGACATTCGTTCCTCCGCCTTTTCCGGGAACGATGACCAGATCATCTTCAATATCCGTGATATTTCTTATATGTTGCGGAGTTACAAGGGGCAGATCTGCCATAATCACCAGTACGGGTTCATCGACTGTTTCAAGATATCCGTTGATGGCCTTGTTGAGATCGTGTTCACTGAAGATAATATCAACATCAAGGTCATCCGGAACTCCGTTTTGGGGTGTTGTGAGCACGTCGATCTTACTCACCCCGGCAGCCTGCAGGCTTTCCACAACATCCCTGAGCATAAGCTCAACAAAGGATTCCCTCTCCTCAAGTGTAAGAGCCGGGGAAAGCCTTGATTTTGCATTTTGTTTTTTGTAGGGGATCACTGCTCTCATGTGAATACCTTATGCGATCTTTACACCTGTTTTTGTTTGATCTGTTGTATCGAAGAACTTGCTGTAGACCGTATTCCTCTGCTTTGGCTGCCTGTCAGATGATCTGATGAACCATTCAAGTTCCTGTGCGGACATGAATTCTCCGGTGTTTGCACCTGCTGATCTGGATATCTTCTCTTCCATGAGTGTTCCTCCCAGATCATTGGCACCGCAGAACAGGGCAACCTGTGAAAGCTTCTTGCCAAGCTTCACCCAGCTTGACTGGATATTATTAACATGTGTGTTAAGAATAATTCTGCCCAGAGCATATATTTTGAGATCTTCCATACCGGGGGTGATATACTGACCCGATTCCAGCATCTTCTCTCCTATACGGTTATTATAGGGCATAAAGGGCAGGGGAACGAATTCAGTGATACCGCCTGTGGTCTTCTGGACTTCCCGGATAAGCATGATATGATCGATACGCTCTTCCATGGTCTCGATGTGTCCGTACATCATAGTGGCAGTGGTTGGGATCCCGGTCCTGTGTGCCTTTGTGACAACATCGACCCATTCGTCAGTACTGAGCTTGTTGGGACATATTATTTTCCTGACCCTGTCGGAAAGAATCTCGGCAGCTGTCCCCGGCATGGAGCCAAGACCTGCTTTTTTAAGTTCCAGCAGAGCATCATCCACAGAAACATCACTCTGCCTTGCTGCATGATAGACCTCCATGGGTGAGAAGGCATGGGTGCTTATGTGCGGGAACTCCTCTTTGACGGATTCAATGATGTTAAGATAAAAATCCAGATCAACATCAGGCAACAGACCACCCTGGATACATACTTCGGTTGCGCCGAGCCTGTCAGCTTCCCTGACCTTGTCCAGTATCTGCTCGATATTGAGAATATAGCCGTCAGAATTGTGCTTGAAGGCACAGAAGCCGCAATTGCCTATGCATTTATTGGTAAAGTTGATATTACGATTGATAATGTATGTTACTACATCGCCCACGGATTCATATCTTAACCTGTCGGCAAGCTCAAAAAGTTCGAACGGGTGGGCCTGAAGCAATGAGAGCGCATCTTCTTTTGTAGTCTCGCCCGCAAGCGCATTTTCGATAACGTCGTCACTGATAGTAGCTTTCATTTCTTTCTCCAGCGGTATTCATATATCCGGCAAAACCGACTTTATTCAGTATTAAACAAATTCCTTTCTGTAACCTTCCTCATCAGAGAGGGACAGGACAAGGTCCTTTATCCGGTCACTGTACCAGCCCTTTTTCAGATACTGAGGATATATCGGTAACCTCTCCTTAAGAGGTATGTCCCTGAGCATCTCTCTGAGCTTTTCAGCGCTTGGCCACTGAGCCTCCGGATTTATCCAGTCCACGGTTACAGGTGATATGCCACCAAGATCTGTGGCTCCGCACTGTATGAGAACATAGGGGTCCACAAGGTTTGGTGCAACCTGTATTGTCACATCTTCGGGAAGTATCTCCCTGGCGATCAGAACTGTCTGCATCATCTCTTCGGCGGTGGGGGGCGGACAGTCAGCCATCGGAGTGCCGGGTTTTGGTGTAAAGTTCTGTATTATGACTTCCTGTATATGCCCGTATTCCTCATGCAGCTCAGCGATCAGCTGAAGCGAGTTGATCCGGTCATCCAGTGTTTCCCCGATGCCAACAAGCAAACCTGTTGTGAAGGGAATTTCCAGTTCTCCCGCGTATTTTATCGTTTTTATCCTGCCGGAAGGTTCCTTTCCCGGGCTGGAGACATGTGCATCAAGTTCAGCGGTTGTCTCGAGCATAAGACCCATACTTGCATTCAGCGGTTTTAAGGCCTCAAGTTCCGTAAAATTCAGCACACCAGCGTTCGTGTGGGGAAGAAGACCTTTATCGATCGCAGTTTTGCATAACTCTGCAAGATACTCAACAGTAGACCCATAGCCCATATCTGCAAGCCATTGTTGATACTCCGGCAGTTCCTCACCATACTCACCCAGTGTGTAAAGAACTTCCGTACAGCCCGCATCCTTGCCTTTATCCAGTATCGGAAGGATCTCGTCCGGTGTCATAAGTTTTGCTTCCGGATCATCAGGACTGCGTCTGAAAGTGCAATATCCGCAGTTATTCCTGCAAACATTGGTAACGGGTATAAACACATTGCGGCAAAACGTGACAAATTCTGGCATCGTTACTTTCATAGATACAATAACAAATACATAAGTTTAATTGAAGGTCAGCGTATGAGGAATGTTTGATTTCGTTTTCCTCCTTTTGACCTTAACCGGTCCTCAGATTCATACGTCTTACATCGGTTCCAATAGTAAAGATTCAGAACCTATTAATATGAACCGAACTTCCTTTTTATGGAATTGAGCCATCAGCTTCTGAAAATATTATATATTGCAAAATATATATACTCAAACGTACATTCATCCTTTAGTGAAAAACAAATGAAAAGCTTAGCAAAACGTAGCATTACGTACCGGAAATTAGCCGGCATTTCATTGATTTTTTTGATAATATTAGCATACATAAACTTTGTATTCGCATTCGAGTACGATGAGAATTCCATAAGCATGAAACCCAGGGTACTCTCCTATAAGGCATCCGGCGAACCCGTGGAACTTATAAATAACAAATCAGCCCAGAACCCTACCTGGGATGAGCTGATGGCCTTTCTGAAGGAAGATGATACTGACAGGATACTCTACCAGAGCAATGTCTTCGATTGTGTGGATTATGCAGAAAGGTTGCATAACAATGCAGAGCAGGAAGGCATACGTGCCGCATATGTCTCAATTGACTATTGTGATCTGGAAAAGGGACATGCAATCAATGCATTCCAGACAAGTGATAAGGGCCTGACATTCATTGATTGTACAGGTTCACAGTCAGCACTTGGAGAGCTTGATAGTTACGATAAGGTGGCCTATATAGAAGAAGGCAAGGAATACGGTATCGTATCAATATATTATACCGAAACTCCGGATTATCAATTCTATGAACTCAGAAAGGACAATCCACGTCTTCGAGGATTCTTCAAAAGTGTCGGTGTGGTCAAAAGTGCTCAGGTGTACTGGGAATATTAATTATTTTTTTTACCGGGTCGTTGAAAGTAGAGAATCAGGCTGCAGATCGCCTGCACATACAATAGCAACAGAAATTCGAAAAGTTTAAGAGGAACAGGATAATCTCTTTTATCAGGTAATATAAAACCATTACTAATACAATAATCAAAGGAGGTGAGCCTGTCAGCCTTTCTCTTATTGAGACCATTCTGAATTCAGAAAAAAGAAAGAGACTCATGCTTTTACTGGATGATGGTCCCCGAGATATGGAAACCATACTGGAGACTCTTAAAACAAAACGATCGGCACTTCTACCACAGATCAAGCTCATGGAGGAAAAGCATCTCCTGATAAAAGACGATGGGGTGTGTGAGCTTACCACAATTGGTGAGTTGCTGATGAGCAAGACATTACCTCTGCTGAGTATGGTGAATTTCTTTGATAAGGATATGGAATACTGGGGAAGCCACAATATTGATTTTATACCAATTGAGCTGCTGAAAAGAGTTGATGAGATCGGGAATTATACCATAATTGAACCGGAACTGCCTGAGATATTCGAAATGAACAGGGTATTTGATGAAGGACTGAGAAGAACAAAGAAGTCCAGAATAGTTACCAGCATAATATATCCTGATTCCATGGAAGTGTTGCATGAATTATCAAGAACGGACATAGACATGGAGTTCGTCACCACTCAGAAAATACTGAATAAATTCAGAACGGAAAATTATGAAAAACTCTGTGAGACAATGGAAAGCGGACAAATTAAATTCTTCGTATACAATGAAAAAATACGCTTTCCGGCCTTTGCACAGAATGACGATGGTCTTTTTCTTTTCATGTCAAAAAAGGATGGAACCTTCGAGAACAGGCTTCTTCTGTCCCGAACCCCCGGTGCACTTGAATGGGGCAGGGAGTTCTTTGAATATTACAAGGAAGATGTAACTCAGGTATTTGGCATGCAGCATCTTGAGAAACTTTTAGCATAGCATGTACCCGGTAATTTAAAAATACAGACTGTCCATCGGTCAGTCATTGTGTTCATGTGTTGAAATATGACCTGGAAGAAATAAATATAAAAATATGCAGACAATATTAATTAGTTAGCTGTGTATAGCGGAATGCAGATATGGTGCAAAAAATGGATGAAAATGAGAAAGATGATAAACTGGCTGTGCTGATCGACGCTGATAATGCTCAACCCTCCATAATCGAGGGACTTATGGATGAGATAGCAATCTACGGTATTGCCAGTGTCAGACGGATCTACGGGGACTGGACCACTCCAAACCTTACACCATGGAAGCATACCCTGCTTGAGCATTCCATTCAGCCCATACAGCAGTTTGCCTATACCAGCGGCAAGAATGCAACGGACAGTGCACTAATAATCGATGCCATGGACCTGCTCTACACCGAGAAGCTTGACGGTTTCTGTATCGTATCCAGCGATAGTGACTTTACCCGCCTGTCACAGAGGATTAGAGAAGCCGGCCTCACGGTCTATGGATTCGGGGAAAAGAAAACCCCTGTGGCCTTTATCGCAGCCTGTGACAAGTTCATCTATACCGAGAACCTGAGGAAGGAAGATGACGAGGTTGAAGATACCATATCCTCACCTACAGGCAAATGGAGCACCAATGAACTCAAGGGAGATTCAAGGCTTGTTAACCTTCTGAGAAATGCCGTGGAGGATTCGGCCAACGATGACGGCTGGGCCCTGCTGGCTGAAGTCGGGGGCAACCTCATCAAACGCAGTCCTGATTTTGATCCAAGGAACTACGGGTACAAAAAACTCGGAGATCTGGTGGAGGCAACAAATCTTTTCGAGATCGACAAGAAATCCCAGAACGGCTCCGGCAAGGGTGTTGTCATATACATAAGGGACAGAAGGAGCAGAAGCAGAAGATAAGCATATCTTAAGGGTCTAAATACGTTTTTTTGAATATAACAAAAATAAATTACTACTAAATAATACTTTCACCCTGCATACAAAAGGGATATAAACCATTATTGAAATCCGAGTGCTTAAAACAGCTTTTGAGGCACTCAAATGAAAAAACGAACAGAAAAAAATAGTAAAGAAGCAAATAGTAAAGAAGCCCAGGAAATAATAGACAGATACAGCCATTTATTAAAGACGAATAAAAGAAAAAACACCTCTGATCAGCAAAAGGTCAACGGATTGATATCCAGAATGTCCGGTGTTCTCAGCACATCACACTAAAGATCAATATTCTACAAGGAAAAAGTGCGGAAAAGGGATCCTCAGACTGGAAGTTTCTTAATCCGATATCCTTTTCTAATCTTCCGAAGCTTCAGAGAATACAGAGTATTCGTATATCGGCAATCTTAGATGTACGGTGGTTCCTGCATCCTTTTCACTTTCGATCCATATATGTCCTTTATGTGCATCGACAATACTTTTGGAGATGTACAAACCCAGGCCGGTCCCCCCATACCTGCGCCTGTTGGATGCATCTACCTGATAGAAACGCTGGAAGATCTCCGGAAGAAGGTCTTCAGGAATACCAATACCCGTATCAGTGATCCGTATATGGATGAAACCTTCTTCTCTTTCTTCCTTTACTTCAAATATTATCTTTCCCCCGGATCCGGTGAACTTGATCGCATTATCCATGAGGTTTGTGAAGAGTATCGCCAGTTTTTCCCTGTCGGCCTTAACGGGAGGGATGTCAGCAGGTACTCGTTTCTCGAGAATTATGTCCTTTTTCTCTATCTGGAAGGTCATGTCATCCAGAACATTATTTATGATGTCAGTGATCCGGGTCTCCTCAAATCTGTACTCGACGGTGTCGGATTGCAGCATGCTGATATAGAGGAGTGAGTTGACCACGCGTATAAGTCGCTGGATATTACGCAGCACGACCTTGAGGGCATCCTTTTGCTTTTCGTTTACATTTCCGAGGGTTCCGTCGTAGATCAGGTTAGAATATCCTTTTATGGAAACGATAGGTGTGTTCAGCTCATGACTTATATTTGAAAGGAACTCGTCCTTCATCCTGTCAAGGGACTTTAGCTCTTCGTTTGCCACGGAGAGTTCATGAGCATACTGTTTCAGGGATTTCTCAGCTTTTTTGCGCTCGGTGATATCCCTTATTATCGCCATGTCCGCAGGCCGTCCTTCATGACTTATGGGCGAGACGTTGAGTTCGGTGGAGATCTTTTTTCCTTCACGGGAGAGAATAGATATCTCGTACTTGCGGGAAGTTGCAGGGTCCTTTTCCAGTCTCTTTCTGTATCTCTCAAGGACAAAGTCCCTGTGTTCGGGAGATATAAAGTCCAGAAATGGCCTTCCGTTTATCTCATCTCTGGAATAGCCTGTTAGCTGCTCAAATTTCGAGTTGGCGAATTTCAGAACCTGATCCTGGATAATGACAATCCCGTCATTGCTGTTCTCCACAAGGGAGGAGTACTTCTCCTCCGAGGCCTTCAGGGAATCATATGCTCTCTTGCGCTCGGTTATATCCTCGATTATCCCTATACCGCCAAGTATGGAGCCGTCAGTTGAGAGGTTGGGGCTGTAGTAGGCCCTTATGGGTGTGACCTTATCCCCTGTGGTTGCTTTGTAGTTACCCTCATAATAGCCGGACTTCTTCTCAAAAACAGACTCAAAAGCCTCTTTCATCTTTTCGTCCCTAAGGGATGTCAGCAGGTTGAACCCGATTATCTCTTTTTTCGGCAGCCCGAGTATTGTGATTAGGATGCTGTTACAATGTCGGACGATTCCCTCATTGTCAAAGTCGAATATTCCAAGGGGAGAGTTCTCAAATATCAGGCGGTATTTCTTTTCGGCTTCCAGCCGGGCCTTCTGAGACATCTTCAGCTCACTGATGTCAATGATTATACCCTGATAGTAAGCAGGTTTGCCGCGTTCATCACGCAGGATAAGCGAGCGCTCACTCACCCAGTGAATATCCCCGGATCTTGAGAGTATCCTGTACTGCTGGGAGAAATGCCGGCTATCGTCCTGCTCAGCCCAGAACATCCGGAACCTGATCATCTCCAGGTCATCAGGGCAAATCATGTCGGTATAGTTCATACCCCCTGAAGTGAGCTCCTCGGGCGTGTATCCGAACTGGCTGATGTTATCCGACACATACTCCACCTTCCTCTCACGCCCCGCAAGCCAGAGAAATGCCACCACTGGACTGCTTCTGTAGATGTTTTCAAGCTCTTTCTCGGTCCTGAGGGAATCCAGTACCTTTTTTTCACTGAGCTTCCTGAGTGTGACATCCTCGACTGTGCCCACCATTCCGTCATAGTTGCCCCCCTCATCCAGCAGAGGTATGAGAACACCGCTCAGATACGTGAGACTGCCATCTTTTGTCGTCATGGCAAGGGAATCATAAGGAGCCGGCCTGAGCGTTCTTTTCACACGGCAGAAGAGCTCACAGAAGTGCTTCTGGTCGCGCATGCTCTGCTCTTTGATGTAGTCCAGGACATTGTTACCCATGACCGCATCCCCGGAGGCGTCGAAGATGTCTTCCATCCCCCTGTTGAAGAAAACTATTCTCTCATCCCTGTCCGCAGCCCAGACTCCGGTCCATATACTATCCAGTATTCTCCTGTAGAACGGACTATCCTCAGCTACCCCGGACATGGAAATCGGTCCTGTCAGATCCTATATCCTGCAAATGACCAGCTACTCCCGAAAGCCGGCCGATTGCACAAATTATTGAATTCCTTATTTTGTATTGTGTTTGGTGGTGTAGTTATAGGTTTGGTCGACCTCCACCAATCCGAGTTTGAAAATTATCATTGAGATTAAACATTAAAGCAAAACATTCTGTAGTCACTTGTTCTACTGTAACTTACCATCACGTTCATGGAACCTCCTGACATGAGGCACTCTCAAATAAAAAACACTCCCCACACCAACTTCTGACTCAAATTCGATGTCGCCGCCCAGAAGCTGTGCAAGACCCTTCGATATGGACATACCAAGGCCAGTACCTTCATACTGTCTTGAAGAACCGTCGTCCACCTGTTTGAAACGTCCGAATACACAATCATACCTCTCTTGCGGGATGCCTATTCCCGTGTCCTTTACGTAGAACTGAATAGTGTTATGATCCGGCATACTGTAGCCAAACTCTACGATACCATCCTGTGTGAACTTCAACGCATTGCCGAGCAGGTTGGTGAGGATCTGGCGAATCATCTGTTTGTCTGAGTATATAAAGAAATTTTCGTCTTCAGTATCCTGATTAAATATCAGATCAACACCGGGTTTATTAATCTCAAACTGTGGTCTGAACATGGAATATAGCTCAAGAAGCATTTCATTGACATCGAATTCCGTCTTCCGGACAGTTACCTTGCCTGCTTCTATGCTTGAGATGTCCAGTATATTGTTTATCAGGCCGAGCAACTGCTTTCCGCTTGTGTTAATTACATCTGCGTAATGCAACTTCTTTTCTGTGGAGATGTTTGACATTTTCATCATCTCGGAAAAACCCAGGATTCCATTTAGTGGAGTACGCAGTTCATGGCTTACATTTGCAATGAATACGGATTTTAGTTTATCCGCTTCTTCTGCCTTCTCCTTTGCAGCAAGCAGTTGAGCCTGGGTGTCCTTGAGCCTATTTTGGTTGATCAGGAGGAAGGAAACCACACTAAGCAGAAAAACGATTACAATGGCAGTCACAAGCATCTCAGTCTTATACAACTCATACAAAGTCGGAACGCGATTGGCAATGATACTGCCCTCAGGGAGTTCATCCCCGGATATTGAGAAACGTTCCAGTTGTTCCCAGTCGAACAGGAAATCATGATATTTACTGTCCTGTACCGGGATGCTGGCAGGATCTTCACCATCGAGTACTCTTACGCCAAGCTCACCTGCAAGTCTTCCGTCATTAAAAGCACTTGTCAGTTTGCCACCCACGATCCCTTTTCCAAGATAGAAATCCCATGCTGAATAGACAGGCACCTTTGAACTTGATGCCACCATCTCAATGGATTCCATCATTGTTACCTCATTTCCCGCCCTGTCCCGGTTAAACAGGAGGAGAAATATAACCGTATCATTTGATACGGAAGCAACCGTTTCCTGCATCTGAGCTGCGGTCATATCCTCAAGGTAATGGATATCCAGAGTCTCGTTGTAAGGTGCAAAGGCCTGTTTTGTCTGCTCTGTAACTATCCGTGATGTGTGGGTATTGTGGTCACTTATCACAAGCAGGTTCTTTGTATCAGGATGGAACTTCAGGATCAGATCAAGGGTTTCGGAGGGTTCGATGGACTCGATAACTCCTGTCATATTGGGTCTTTTCTCAAGCCATGCGGGATCAAAGTCATTGGCTCCGCAGAAAACAACAGGAATATCAAGCGGGAATATCTCAAGTCCTGCCTCTGAAGTTAAGAAATCGATTGCATGGTTGTCAGACACTATTATAAGATCAAATTGCTCAGGATCATCATACTTATGACTGTACACTTCAGAGAGACTGACGATATACTCGGGTTCGGGATGCCTTTTTGCATCCATATATTCAAAATATATATCAGCATCACGGTATTCGCTGTTATCCAGAACGTACATAACTCCCTTTGTGATATCGTTTGACCACTCGTATGTAGAATAATAGGAATGAAGCACGAGTATCGTTGCCTTCTTATGCCCGGGATCAGACACTGATGTCACATTTGCAGAATCCTGAGCAGAAACAAAGCCGATTTCGCCAATTAGCAGACCAGTCAGGATGAATAGTAACAGAAAAGCCCGAACCGTTTTTGGTGATATCATATGTGATCAGGAGTACTCTAAATCATAACGTTTTACAGTCAATATACCCGGGCCTATATAGATTTTATTATATAATAAATAATAAAAAATTAATTTATTAATAATTGTAGTAAGAATTTACATAATAGACTCTAGAGTATTTTCTGAAAAAGCTAATTCTTCCTGCAGTAAAGGTACTAACTAAGATTTTAACCTTCAAGTTATAAATCTAGACAGGGGAGTACAAATGAGTAGTTCAAAATCCATACCCTGTATTTTTATCATAAGCTTTTTACTGATAGTTGCAGCTGGATGTACAGCGACTGAGGATTCATCCATCTATGAAGAGGAAGAAGAGATAGTCGAAGAGATCGAGACAGGACTTACAC
>JAALLQ010000336.1_pt1 | contig 35813 bp, 29 predicted proteins | sample 7245921 | NCBI WGS metagenome assembly JAALLQ01 (sample SAMN13049200, study PRJNA578106) | oil field metagenome | isolation source: filtered produced water from oil reservoir B7 | place: USA:offshore Texas | collected 2016 | reverse complement strand
ACATCTTCAGTTAATTTATCTCCACCCCAATCGCTAACATTAAAAGGTGGATTTGCAAGGATATAGTCAGCTTTTAATGTCTTATGTAGGTCATTATGGAATGTATCTCCATGATGGGGTCCTATATTCCCATCTAAACCTCTTATGGCTAAATTCATTTTACATAATTTCCAAGTTGTTGCATTTAATTCTTGACCGTAAATTGAAAGATTATCTATCCTACCTTGATGTTCTTCGACAAACTTTTCACTTTGAATAAACATACCGCCACTACCACAGCAAGGGTCGTATATTCTACCTTTATATGGCTCTATCATTTCAACTAATGTCTTTACAACAGATGTCGGAGTATAGAATTCTCCACCGCCTTTACCTTCTGCATCTGCAAATTTACCTAAAAAGTATTCATATACTCTACCAAGTATATCTTTTTCACCTTTTTTATGTAATTTTATTGTGGAAATTAAATCTATGAGCTCTCCTAGCCTTCTTTTATCTAGTTCTGGTCTTGCATATCTTTTATCTAGTACACCCTTTAAACTTGGATTTTCCTTTTCTATTAATATCATAGCATCATCAATAATTTGACCGATTTTTGGGTCTTTTGCATTGTCTTTTATATTGTTCCATCTTGCTTCCTTTGGAACCCAGAAGATATTTTCTGCTTCGTATTCATCCCTATCTTCTTCAAATCCTGCTCCTTCTTCTACAAGCTCATTGTATTTCATTTCAAATTTATCTGAAATATACTTTAAAAATAAAAGTCCTAATACAACATGTTTATACTCACTGGCATCCATACTTCCCCTTAATTTATCTGCTGCCTTCCATAGGGTTTCTTCAAATCCTATTTTTGCTGTAGACATAAAAAATTCCTCCTCTTTTATATGATTAAAAATTATAGTCATCAAATACTTCAAATATTTCACTTTCAAATTCATCCTGCTCAGGTCCCGAAGATACCCAGTCAGGTAATACTTCTAAATAATGGGCTAGAGCTTCTATAGTTTTATGTAAAATAATCTCATGCTGGGCTTTTTCTATAAGTTCAACTATTAGCTTAAATGTATCCATATATGGATTTTGATCTACAATATCCAGTGCCCTTTTAAACCTAGTCACTAATTTAGCTTTTTCTATATTTCTTTCAATAGAATTTATTTCTTCTTTGTCATATACAGGTACTTCTACAATATCATTTGCTTCACCTATAATAAACTGCTGCTCATATTTTTTTATAACGGGTTTTAAATCCCTTTTTAATTTTTCTTTTTGAATTTCAAGTTTATCTATTTCATCAATTTCTTTATTAAAGTACTCTTTTTTTATGCCAAAGGTTTCTTCTAAAATTGGGAGATATTTTTTAGGTATATTCTGCTTTTTCTTAATCCAAAGGTTTATATTCTGCTTCTTTATTCCCAGTTTTTCTGCAAGTTCTATATGCTGCATATTGTATAAGCTAAGTATATATTCTAGACCTATCAATGATTCACCTCCCAATTTTTCTTATTGTCTTGGTCAATATATTTTTATTATATCTTTTCTTAACTAAATATTCAATCTATTTTTTCATTTTTTTGGAAATCATATAAGATTTTTAAAAAATGAAAAACCCTACATTTCTTTGTAGGGCTTGCTGTTTTCTATCCTCGTTTATGGGAATATATACATTTTTTTCAAAACCTCTGTTCTCATTGATATTTCAACACTTATAAGCTGTGTTTTCTTTTAATCAATACTACCGACTCCACATGTGTTTTGATAGAAAGGTGATAAATTTTTGCAGAAAAAAAGGTTTAACCCCCTTTTACCCCGTCTGCATCAACTATTCGTACCTTCGGGCATTTCAGCCTTCTTTTAACACCTTCACCCTTGATTGAAATTCTTTTAGACACACTTTGAAATTTCTTCCGCCCTTCGCACCTATCATAAGCTTTTGGCTTAAGATAGCCACATCGACTAAGCGATGCGTGACCCATATTTTATCCTCCAGTCTATTATTAGGTTTCATAGGTATAGGTTTATTCACTACTACGGCTTCGTCTGCATACTGCACTCTCATCTCCCCCCTTGCTTACAGCTTGCCTTCCCATTAGCTATGTGGCAGGTTTTCTTTCAGACCATCTGCTCGGCAACATGCCTCACAAACAACAAAAAACCCTTGATTTTTCAAGGGTTTTCTTATTGGCACGCCCTGAGGGACTCGAACCCCCGACCAACTGATTCGAAGTCAGCGACTCTATCCAACTGAGCTAAGGGCGCACATTATGAAATTATATATCACTTTTATTATATTAACATATAATATAAAATTTATCAATATCCTTTGAATCCCACATCATATAACCTATGGTCTCCTGTAGGATGCAGCTGGAACCCTTTCACATATCTCTGTATAGCTACATTTTGGGTGGGATAGTATAAAAATACTCCAGGGGCATCGTCTACTATTAGTTTTTGTGCTTCTTTATATGCTTCTATCCTTGTTTTAGAAGTTATAAATTTTCTTCCTTTTTCAAGCAGTTTGTCAACCTGTTTATTTTTATAGAAAAACCTGTTTCCTGATTCTCCTCCATTATCACTACTATGAAACATCCCATACAATCCATAATCTGCATCTCCTGTTACAGATATCCATCCGGATATAAACATTTCATGTTCTCCATTAGCTGTTTTATCTAAATAAGTAGCCCAATCCACTACTTCTATTTTCACAGTTACTCCTACTTTACTGAGATGATTTTGAATAATTTCTGCAATCTGCTTTCTGACAGGATTTTCATTTATTAAAATAGTAGTGTTAAATCCGTATTCATAACCTGCTTGCTTTATTATTCTCTTTGCTTTGTCAGGGTTGTAATCATATGTATTTACATTAGGGTTATATCCGAATACCCTAGGTCCTATTGGAGAATTTGCCCTTTGTGCTATGCCTTTTAAGACCTCATTTATTATTTCATCTACATCTATTGCATAATTAATTGCCTGCCTTATATTTTTATCATTATAAGGTTTTTTTTGAGTATTAAATCCTAAATAAATCATTCCCAGAGAAGGACCTTCTAAAAGATCTGCATTTTTATTTCTAATAATCCTATCCTTATTAATTTGATCGATATCATAAGCTATGTCAAATCTATTTTCCTCTAACCCTATCGTTCTATTAATTCCTTTAGGAACATTCTTAAAAATTACCTTTTCTACTCCAGCCATACCTTCATAGTAATCCTCAAATCTTTCTAGAGTAACTTCATCTCCTTTTTTCCAGTTTATAAACTTAAATGGTCCGGTTCCAACCGGATTGCTTCCATAGCTTTCTCCAGCTTCCTTTACAGCTTTCTCATTCAAAATAGAAGCTGCAGTATGGGATAAATGAGCAAGTAACGGTCCAAAGGGTTCCTTCGTTTTTATTATTAAATTATAATCGTCTATTATTTTTATCGAATCAATGGCTTCTATAATATGACTTACTTCGGGGGATATTAACATTCTCTCCAGCGTAAATTTTACATCTCGGGATTTCAACTCTTCCCCGTTGTGAAATTTTACACCTTCCCTTAATTTCATCTTTACAGTTTTTTCATCAATTCTTTCCCAGTTCTCAGCTAATCCTGGAACCAACTCCATATCTACTGTAGTTTCTACTAAAGTATCATATATTTGTCTCATAACCCTTGAGGAGGGTTGATCATTGGTAGCATGGGGATCTAGGGATTTAATATCAGCTCCCTGAGCAATCACCAAAGTATCCTTATTTTTATTAATCTTTTATTTTTTATCATATATTAGGCCTCCTGCTACAATTATACCATAATAATACCCTAAAGCCCCTTTGCTAAATCTTTAATACCTCCAGTACTCATAGTTTTTGAGAAAATAATCCAATGATGACCTTACAAGGGCTCTTTCATATAGGTTTTCACTGTCAATGTCCAGTGAATGGGAACCATTTTCTAAAAGCACCTTTATAAAGGGAAATATTTGTCTCCCGTATACTGCCATTGATTCTTCAGGATGTACTCCTGGCCATGCATTACAGCTTACAACAAGTCTTCTATTTGTTTTGTCTATCTCTTTAGGAATAGTTTCATATAATTCATCATCTGGTTCTATGACATATTTATCTAAGGTCCCCGTAGGTATACCTTCTATTCCTTTTACCTGAATAGGCTTCACTTTTTCATTATAAGGGTCTGCCGCCAGATCCAGTATTATTGCATGTTCAGGCAAATGGGCAATTAAAGAATTAGGAACAATTATTTTAGTGGCATCTTTCCTCCATGTAGCATCTACTAGAAGGTCTGTTTCTTTGAATATGTATTTTAAAGCCTCTTTATCTTTAGTTATGCTTCTAGTGAGCATATTTACTACCAGTCCAGGTACATTCTCACTTAAAAGTTCTAAATTGCTTAGCTCTTTAAAAGCTCTTGCTGCATTAAGACCTACTTTCCCAAATCCCATTATAGTTATATTGATAATTTTTCTATCTAAAGAATAAAAATCCCTCATTCTTCTTTGTAGTTCCTTAAAGGCTATCCTCGCCCCCGACATAGCTGTTCCCCAGTAATTTACAACCATCCTATTATTGTCATCATCTACCATTGAGTCCATTGAAAAACTCAAAATTTCCTTTCTTTTGAGCAAGGCATTTCTAATAGGTCTTGTATCATAATGGAGCATAGATATAAGTGAGGACTCTTTTCTCATTTTCTCTATATCTTCTGTTTTTGGAGCCCTAAGTACTACAACCAAATCCTTTTTATAAATTTCATCATGGGACACGAACTTTAAGTTGGGATTTTTATGCAAGTAGTCTTTATGTTTGAATCCCATTCCTTCCCCATAACCTTCTTCTAAATAAATTTCCACCTCTTTAAACTTATCTAGTTTTTGAAAAAGCTCCGGTAAAAAATCTCTTCTTTCTCCCTTTTCCTTATGCATTCTCGGAAACCCTAAAGTTTTAATCCTCATTTACAATCCTCCTTTTTTTTATATTGTGTGAAATTAGTATTATATTTATTATTTATTATGTATTTTTTCTCCTAGGTAATTAGCAAAATTCACAAAAAATAAAATAACTCTAAAGATTTTTAAACCTTTAGAGTCATACTTTGGTGCGGGTGGAGGGACTTGAACCCCCACGCACAAGGCACTAGATCCTAAGTCTAGCGCGTCTGCCAATTCCGCCAGTCAGGTGCTCTACCGACTGAGCTAATGGGTCAAATAATATGGCTGGGGATACAGGACTCGAACCTGTGCATCACGGAGTCAAAGTCCGTTGCCTTACCGACTTGGCTAATCCCCAATGTTGTATTTTATAATGGGGCGGCTGATGGGATTCGAACCCACGCATACAGGAGCCACAATCCTGTGTCTTAACCACTTGACGACAGCCGCCATGCTGTTGGCGTGCCCACAGGGATTCGAACCCCGGACACACGGCTTAGAAGGCCGTTGCTCTATCCAGCTGAGCTATGGGCACAGACTATGGAGCGGGTGAAGGGAATCGAACCCTCGCAACCGGCTTGGAAGGCCGGGGCTCTACCACTGAGCTACACCCGCAAAACAATTTCAAGGTCAAGACACTTTGGTCGGGGTGGCAGGATTTGAACCCGCGACCCTCTGGTCCCAAACCAGATGCGCTACCAAACTGCGCTACACCCCGTTTGACTGACGAAATTTATTATACAATATATTTTTTTCTTCGTCAATATCTTTTTTTATTTTTTTATAATAAATTTTTTCCCAATTAAATGATGCTTATACTAGCTCCTGTATCTTAACTTCTACACCATCAGCTTTAATTTCCATTATGGCGTAGGAAGGACCACTTCCTCCTCGTGGTCTAGATACACTTCCCGGATTTATAAAAATAACTCCATTTTCTTCTAAATAACATGGAATATGACTATGACCAAAAATTACAATATCGGCATTTAACTCTAAAGATTTGTAATATAGTTTGTCCAAAGAATACTTTATACCATATTTGTGTCCGTGGGTTAAAAGTATTTTCTTTCCCCTTAACTTAAAAGTAGTTTCTGAAACCCCATTGCTAAATAAATCAGTATTCCCCTTTACGCCTACCACTTCCAAATCAAACTTTTCCTTCAAATACATTGCATCATTATACGTATCTCCTGCGTGAATAAGTATATCTATATGCCCCATAGCTTTGACAGCTTTTTCTAGGTTTATAGTATCTCCATGGCTATCACTAATTATTCCTAATTTCATTATTGATCCTCCAGCATATCCTTTAGTTCTTTTCTTAATTTGTCAAGCGCTCTGGCTCTGTGACTAATTTTATTTTTTATTTCGCCACCGAGCTGTGCAAAGGTCTTATTGTATTTAGGAACTATAAATAAGGGATCATATCCAAAGCCCCCTGTACCTTTCTCTTCAAAACCAACTATACCTTCGCACTCTCCCCTAACACTCAATCTTCTACCATCGGGAAATGCTACGGAAATTACCGAAACAAATCTTCCAGTCCTTTCTTTGACAGGAACATCCTTTAGAAGACTTAGTAGCTTTTTATTATTGTCATCATCAGTTGCATCTTCTCCTGAAAAGCGTGCAGAATACACCCCAGGACTTCCGTTTAAATAGTCTACTTCTAGGCCAGAATCATCAGCAATAGCAGTTTGCCCTGTTTTTTCCATAACCACAGTTGCCTTTTTCATGGAATTTTCTTCAAAGGTTTCTCCATCCTCTTCTATCTTAAGATCCCCTAATCCAGCCTCATCCATTGAAACTATTTCAATGTCTAAATCCTTAAGTATATTTCTGACCTCTTCCAGCTTATGCTTATTTTGTGATGCTAAAATCATTCTTTTCATTATTTTCACCTGCCATATTTCCTTTTGTTAAAATTCAACTTCCAGTGTATTTTTCTGAATTTCTATTAACTCTTTTATCCCTTTTTCTGCAAGACCCAAAAGATTATGTAATTCGTCTATATTGAAGGGGGCTTCCTCCCCTGTTCCCTGTATTTCAATAAACTCACCCTTATCACTCATAACTACATTCATATCTACCTTTGCACTTGAATCTTCCACGTAGCATAAATCAAGCATCGGATTTCCTCCAACTATGCCTACACTTACAGCAGCTACATATCTCTTGATAGGCAATGTCTTAAATATGCCATTACCTGCCATTTTTTTTAGCGCATCAACCAATGCCACATAGGCTCCAGTTATTGAAGCAGTCCTTGTACCGCCATCTGCCTGTATAACGTCGCAATCGATCCATATGGTCCTTTCTCCAAGCTTATCTAGATCTACTACTGAACGTAATGCCCTTCCGATAAGTCTCTTGATTTCCTGGGTTCTGCCTTCAAGTTTCCCTCTACTAGCTTCTCTAATCTTCCTTGTTTGCGTGGCCCTCGGAAGCATTGAATACTCCGCTGTTATCCATCCCTGACCCGTTCCTTTAAGAAAGGGAGGTACTCTATCCTCTATAGAAGCTGTACAGATGACCTTTGTATTCCCCATCTCTATCAGAACAGATCCTTCCGGATGCATTAAGTAATCCTTTGTAATTTTAATTGGTCTCAATTCTTCAGGTTGTCTTCCATCGACTCTTCCCATATTTATCTTCCTTTCTAAAACATTACTATTAAATATTGTAACATAAAAATTGAATAATTTAGTAGGAGTTTTTTTGAGACAAATTCTTAATTTATAGTATCCTCACAAATATATAATTCTAAACTTTAAACAAAAAGAAAATCCAGGCTTCCCTGGATTTAGTATTCATTAGCAAATGTAGGAACAGCTGCAGGTTCTTCTTTACTTACTTCTCCAAACTCTATGGCCTCTCCTTCAGCTAGAATACTTACTTTTTCCAACGGAACATCATACTTGTAGTATTCCTTAAGAGTCAAGGCTACAGACTTAATTATGTCTTGAGCAATGACTCCATCCTCTACATCTAATATTTCTTTAGAAAAGTCTACATAAGCCACACCATCAATTACGTCTACATTTCTTACCTGTACTCCTTCTGGAATCACGCTATACAATCCTGAATTTTCCGGCGGTCCCTCCACAAGACTCTGTAATACATCAATGACAGTTACAGGCGTGCCCTCTACTAAAGCGACATCCTTAGTTACTGGTACAAAATAATTCTCTATTCCATTTACTGTACCTTGATAATAAACCATGACTTTACCTTTTCTTCTATCCTTTCCAACATAGTTTATATCTTCTCTGGTAAGGGCATGAGAAACATCTGTACCATAAGTCAATCGGTCAGGATACTTGCCATCTATCATAATTCGTACCTTACCGATTGTCGGAAACTCTGTCAAGGTATATACAACCGCTTTTACAATCGACTGCTCCTCTTCCTTACTTACATAGTTTAGGAAATCTTTTGTAAAGTCAACTTTACATATGCCTTCATTTATACTCATCCCACGTATTTCTGTATTAGCAGGTAAAACTGGAGTTAAGCCAATTTCCTCCATATCTTGTCTATTAGCGGGGTTATCTACAAGGGCTCTCAGGGCAGCCTTTCCAATCCCTCTACCCTCAGGCCATGGTATTTTTCTCATAACCGGAACTAAAAATCCTTTGTCATCTTTGTAGTATATAACTGTATCTCTTAAATTCGAATTTTCTTCAGGGCTTTCAACTATATTTGATGCAGCCTTTTCTTCCTCTTTGTTTAACAATCCCATTAGCATGCTAGTTCCCTTCCACACTACAACACTTAGTACCAAACATGCTGTAAGTATTAATGCTAAGATTTTTTTGCGCCTCATTTTTCACAATTCCCCCCTAATTAAACTATATATTTAATTTATATTAGAGGGATAGGCGTACTATGTCTAATTTTTACTTCCTTTTCATTTTAGTAAAATATCCGCCCTTTATAGCCCGAATGTCAAATATAGTTACAAACGGTTCTGCATCTGATTGTTCTAACACATGATATAACTTATTTATATTTTTCCTATCCAACATTACATTGAGAATATGCCTTTTTCCTTCCTTACCTTCACCTTCAAGAACTGTTACTCCAAATCCATTGTCTCTAAGGAGTCGTGCTAAATGATGTTCATCACAGTGTGGACAAATAATTTGGGCCGTTATTCTTCCAATTGCTAATTTCTCTTCTATAAAGCTTCCTACATAATTTCCACAGGCATATCCAAGGGCATAAGCAATAAGATTTCTAGGGTCTGATAACCCACTTACAACCTTTCCTAAAGCTGTTATGTATATAATTACTTCGAAAAAACCCAGTATAGCTGCATATAGTCTTTTTCCCCTAATTATAAAAAGCATTCTTATAGTAAATAAAGACACATCTAAGACCCTGGCAAAGAAAATAAAAAGATAACCAAAAATCATCAAAATACCTCCCTATTTTTAAAAAAACCTCTATTAATAACAATTATACGATTCTATCCAATATATGTAAACTACTTTAATTGCAATAAAACAACAAACCGGGAATATTTCCCGGTTTATTTCATCAGCACATTGTTAAAGTATTCAATTATCCCCTTATATGACGCCTCTGCAGCTTTTGTCCTATATTCACTGGTACTTAATAATTTTTCTTCCCTCGAATTTGTCAGGAATCCTAGTTCTAGAAGCACTGCAGGCATTTTAGTTTCCCTGGTTACTACCAGTCTAGGTCTCTCTATAATACCCCTATTGCGAGCTCCCAGTCCTTCGCAGAGCGCATCTCTCATTATGGCTGCAAAGGTCTTATTATCTCTTTCTTGGCCATCAGGATAGTATAGAACCTGAACTCCGTCCACATCACTTCTTGGATGGGCGTTTACATGTATACTTACAAAAGCGTCGGCACCAAGCTCATTGGCTATAGTTGTCCTATCGTACAGACCTATATAGCTATCATCCTCTCTAGTTAAATAAACTTTAAATCCTGCCTTTTCTAATAGCTTTTTAAGTTTAAGTGATACCTCTAAAACTACATCCTTTTCTTTAATATTCAAATTTGGACTGATTGCACCCGGATCTTTACCTCCATGACCTGCATCAATCACTATAAGCTTATCCTTATATTCTGACTCTATGAGTTTGTCATTAATAAACCTCAGTGCAATTTCATTTGTAACCTCACCTTTTGATTTATCTACAATCTTTGTTCCCTCTACAAGTTTAATATTTATGTAGTAGTATTTGTTACTTTTCTTATCATCAACTTTTATATTTTCTATAATGTTATCATCTATATCTACATCCAATGTATCTAGATCTATTTTCTCTTTTGGTATCTTAAGAATTAGCTCCCTATCGTCCTCGTCATATCTTTTAATATATTTAGTTTCTTCATTAGTACTTATCGTCAAGTTTGCAATATTTATATCTTCTTTAAAGTAATCCAAACCATCTAGAGGATTACCTGCAACATAGACAAACAGTTCATTATCTATGTGCTCAATATATATATCCTCCGCAGTCACACCTTCTTCTATATCAACTACTACTCTTGAAATCACATCATCAGGTTCATAATTTTTATCAGGGTTAAACTGGGAAAAACGAACTCCCTTTATTCCACCTCTGTTTACCTCTATGGGATCGCCTTCATATTTCATTAAACTATTAAGTATATCTACAACTATCTTTCCCTTTAAAAACATTATATTATAAATAGGCTCTTCCGCAGTCTTAATTGCAACCGTATCTACATCATACATCTTATCTATTTTTATATCTTTTACCGAGTTTATGAATTTGATTCTTAGTTCATTTTTTTCTTCATCATAAAAAGTTTCATATCCCTTTCTCTTTTCCATATCTATTACTACTCTAGTCTTGTAGGGATCTATTTCAAATTGTGAAGCCCTTATAGCCTTAATATCATCTTCTAATACATCAATATGTACTAAACCATTAGAGTCAACAATCGACTCATCTTGAATGTCAAGCTTTGTATTGGGAAGGTCAATAACTATTCTATCCTCTCCCCCAACTTCACTTCCTTCCAGGAAGAAGGATGAAATTTCCACTTCTCCAGTAGTGCTTAGTATTATTTCCGGAAACTTTTTTGTCCCATCATATTGAATATTTTTTACATACTGCATTGGTTTATCTATTGTAGCCGTCATGGTCTCAGCAATCCAGCCTACTTCCATCCCAAGCTGTTCTGAAACAAATCTTAGAGGCACCATTGTTCTGAAATTATCTTCATACCCTATCAGCTTTGCAGGAACACCATCAGGCAAGGTGTATTCCTCTCCATTTACCAAAACCTTGGGGCTATCAATCTTTAAGATGATTTCCTTTTCATCTGTCTTAATTGTAGCCTTTCTCTCATCTTGATCCCAGCTAACTTGCGCTCCCAGATTTTCACTGATAAATCTTACCGGAACCAAAGTCCTACTTTCAAATAACATTCCGGGGACGTCTGAAATAACATCGTCTCCACCCATAATTAAATGTACAACCTTAACAGTATATTCTTTTCCAGAAATTCCATCTGTAATATTAATAGTTTCCCTTTCAAACTTCTTCTTGGCCGCAAAGGAATTAAATGGCGTAGAAATCAATATTATAAATGCTAAAAAGAATGATATGTATCTTTTCATAAAAATAACGCCCCCATGTAGTATGTAAAATTATAAAAATCATTTAAAGAATTCAAAATACAAAATCTGCATCCTAATTAAATTTATATCATTTTATGTAACATTATGTCAACTAATGTAATCTATTTGTAATTATACTGTAATAAAAAAAAGCGTCTGACGACGCTTTTCTTAGTTCGTAGTTAGTAGTTCGTAGTTGGTAGCCCTAATTAGTTAGCTGTTAGCCTTTTTAATATTTAACTGGTAAAAGTTTGTAATTTCTTGCATCGCTTGAATTTACTTTGCTTTATACCTGCAATTTTTTTCAAAAAATGTTTGAATTCCTATGCAACAAGACAATCGTTTTTCGCTACTCGGTTAGGGTTGATCTTTTGGGTCATTACAGTCACCTGTAACTCGTTCCCTGTAACCTGTCACCCGTTTTTAAATCTTTTAACTTTTAACTCTTAACTTTATGCCGCCTGTTCCTATATAACTTTATACAATTCGTCACTTTCTGGAGGCATTATTTCTATTTTTTTATTATTTTCAATTAAATATCTGCCCTTTTTCGTTATTTCTCCTATGACAGTTGCTTGTATACCATTTTCTCTTAACTCTTTTAGAAGCATTTCCTTTTTTTCTGTACTCACGGTCATAAGCATAGTTCCGCTGGAAATGAGTTTTAAAGGGTCAATATTTAAAAAGTCACATATCTCAGCGGTTTCTTTAGCCACTGCAATTTGGTCTTTATATATGTTACATCCTAACTTAGAAGCTTCACAAACTTCCCAGATTGCACCTAACACTCCACCCTCTGTCACATCATGCATGCTACTAGCACCAAATTTACCGCCAATAATCCCCTCTTTTACAACGCTAATGTTGTCGACCATCTTTTTAGCTCTTTCAATTATTTCCCGGGAAAATCTCGTAACCAGTTTTTCCTCCAAATCATAGGCTATTATGCCAGTCCCCTCTAATCCTGCAGTTTTAGTCATTATGATTTTATCTCCAAGCTTAGCACCACTAGTCTTTATTATTTTATCCTTTAGTTCTCTTCCAATAGCAGTGGCAGATATGATTATTTTATTAACAGCTGCGGTTATTTCCGTATGCCCCCCTATTATCTCTACATTTAGCTTTGCAGCTTCTTCTGCCGCCTGTTTCATGATATTTTCTATTTCCACTTCAGTAGTGCCTTCTGGTGCAAGTATTGTCATCATAAGGCCTAGAGGTTCGACGCCATTTGACGCTATATCATTACAATTAATATGTACTGCAAGCTTTCCCACTTCGCTGGCAGCTCCCGTTATGGGGTCCGTTGACATTACAAGAGCATACTTTCCATAATCAACTATTGTACAATCCTCTCCAATTCCCGGTCTAACCATAACTTCACTTCTATGTAATTTTATATTATTAAATACTATTTTCTGTAAAAGCTCTGAATCTAATTTTCCAACCTTCATGGTATTCAACTCCTTTGCTGTTTCCCAGCTTTCACTCATATATCATTATATATCACTTTTTCTTTAAAATGAATGCATTTCTTTAGAATATAGGTGATATTTAGAAATATATATATATTAATCCTAAAGAACAAAATCAATAGGTGGTGATTATATGGATTCCAAGGAAAATTTAAAAAACTTGGACCTTCCACAGGAAAATATCCGTATACAAGCATTAGTATACTCCTTTACCAATATGTTATCTATATCCCTGATTTCACAACCTGGCATAAAATATAGTTCCTCCGACAAATGCTTTGAATGCCTTTTAAAGCAATTTACAATCCAAAATAATACTAATGAAAAATTTGACTTTATCCATAGACTAAAGCCAATTTTAGCTGTATATTCAATTACTTCGCCAACTTTTTTATACTACAACTCTACCGAAGAAAATATAGATATGAAAATTGATTTAACCGGCGGAGGTTTTGAGAAAATGGTTCAGCCTAAAGCTCAGGCTTTACTTATATTAAATGAGATTGGCTTAGCAAAATATCTTTATAAAAATAGCATATTACAAAGAAATTTAAATCCATCACATTCCGAAAAATTATTAGCTATGATTTTTGCCCACTTGGCTGTTAAGCAATCTTTTTTCTGCAGCAACCACTTAAGAAATTCTGAAGGTTTTTTTGTTAAAAAGGTTAATAAGTCCGCCGATGATTATGATTTTCACCTGGAGGAATTAAATGAAATGTTTAGTCTGGAGGACCAGTTCTATATATTATGGGCATATGCTGAGCTCTATAATCTATTGAAAGATGATAAATTTTCTGGTTTTTTCAACTATGAAAGCGCCCCCCTTTTTAGGGATAGTGTACTTTACTTACTAAAGCTTTTAAAATCTAAAGAATATGATATTTTAGAATCGGATACACATGAGTTGTCTAGTATTATAACCTCATTAATCAATACTCTGGATATTATCGACAAGGATAAAAAATATATGGATTTTGTATTGAGTCTATGTGACGAATTGTATTCAAGAGAAATTAGAAATGGATATGTACTGTGGAATAAATTTGATTTAAGAACTGCCTCCCTAGCTACTCACTTCAAGTGTTTAGAAGGTTTAATTGACGGCTACCTTTACACAAATTTTAATCACTTTTTAGAAACCTCCCGTAAAATATATGACAAATTGGATATCGCATGGGATGACAGTCTAGGCCTGTTCAAAATACACAAAACGAGAAGTATAAAGTATACTTCAAAGAGTATTGCTCATATATTACAAGCATTAAACAAGCTTATAAAAGTATTACCCGAAAAAGCATCAGAAGAGAAGCTCCAAAATAAATTAACTTCTTTCTTTAATTCATCTGTAAACGCTACAGGACTACAAATTATGCCTCATTATATGCTCAATAATATGTTTGGAAATTCTAATGAAAATTTATATAATGTTACTGATTTTATCTACGATGAACATCCATATATAATGTTAAGCGGTTTTAAAGTTAATCAGAAAAGTACTGAAATAAGCTTGAACACTAAAAAGTTTTACTCAGAATATGCATTATTTGCTTGCAATGCCATGCTTGATTTAGCTTTAAATTAAATTTTACAAAAATGCTTTCTCCACTGATCCTCTGTCAGCATGCTATGGTCTGATATTATATAAAGTATATCTATATCCTTTGGTTTAATATCATGCAAAATTAATACTTCAGAGTCGTAGCCTTCCGTCATGTCGTATCTTTTTTCCATATTTTCTTTAAAAGAAAGGGAAGTCTGCCAATATTTTTTTAGAATCTCTTTACCTTTACTTTGCAAATAATCCCTACATTTTTTATATCCTTCTACATCCTGTAGTATAAAAGGCTCATATATATGATTTGCAAGATTTTCATTGGCTATCCAACATCTGTCGGGATCTACCTTTATTCCCAGAATCGCAGTATGGGAATGAAAGCTATGATCCTTGGAAAAATTCAGACTTCCAAAAATAGCTTTTTTGCGAATAACCCACGGGGGAATGTTTTCACTTTTATGTTTATCGATAAAATCATGGAATTCGTAATACTTGCTTTTATAGGTCTTTTTATCGTTAAACTTTATTCCATATTTTAACGTTTTATCTAAATCTATAATACTAATAATATGATAAACTGTTTTAGTTTCTGTATAGTCTGGAAAAAGCATAAGAAAACCACCTCATGATTAGTTTCTATTTTATTTACAAAAATATGCATTAAATAAAATAGTTATTTTCTCTCTACGGTGAGATACTAATCAGAGGAGGTGTATACAGATGTTTAATATTAACTGTACAATTCAAGACTGTATTTTTTGTGAAAATGGAAAGTGTACTTTAACCCATGTTTCTGCACCTTCAAATATATATAATCCAGAATGTATTTACTTTAGACCCAAGAAAAATAATAAAAAGCAATTTTACAATTATAACGAATTTAGCTAAGACAAGCTATCTTAAATGTTATGATTAATTATTATTTTGCGTTTCTATATTAGGAATATTGCTACAATAGTCGTTACAACTAATCCTATAACTACTGGTATAAAGTTCTTTCTGGCTAAATCCATAGGTTGTACTCCACAGATAGCCGCAGCCGGTATCAATCCCCATGGCACTATAGTTCCGCCGCCAACCCATATAGCACCTATCTGCCCAAGGGCTGCAAGAACAGGAATACTCCCCTGTACCGCCGTACCAAATACCTTAGCCAGTGACCCGGAAAGAGACATGCCTGAAAATCCAGAACCGTCAAGTCCCGTAATGGCGCCTACGGTCACTTCCATAGTTGCAACTATTGGTCGACTCATATGGGCTATTCCTGCAAGGGCACTCCCCATATCTGATAGTATTCCTTGTGACCCCCCTGGAAGTACGCCTTTACCAAAAACTGCTTCAATAGGTGAAATCTCGCCTAGGTAAAAGAATGCCGCTATAGGAATTATCGGACCAAAAATCTCCATCCCAAACATAAAGCCCTCTTTGATAAATTGCGTGATTTTATCTAGAGCATACTTTCTATATTCAAATATACTGATAATTATTGTAAGTATAACTGCTGTACCTCCAATTAATGCCGTTGCATCCCCACCTCTTAATTGGAATATAAACATCGCGATAATATCCAGTATAAATCCCACTGGAACAATAATTGCGGCAATTCTAGCTGTTTTACTCATTTCGTTTTGGTTGTTATCATGGTCATTATAAAAAATTTGTCGTTCCTTTATATCTCCTTTTTTCATATCTCTTTTAAGCATTATATAGGCAGTTATTATTGTTACAATTCCCATTGTAAAGAATAAAGGAGTTCCCTTTGCCATAACTGCTTCTACAGGTACTCCTGCTGCACTTGATGTTATAGTTGGAGCCCCCTGTATTACGTAGTCGGTAGATAGCGCTAATCCATGTCCAAATAGATTTATTGCCATGGCAACTCCTATTGCTGGAAGGCCTACTTTTAGGGCTACTGGCAATAAAACTGCACCTACTAACGCCGTAGCCGGTGAAGGCCAAAAAAACCAAGATACGATAAGCATTACGATACCTATAAACCAAAATGCTATATCCGGTGTTTTAATAAATTTAGCAAAGGGTTTAACCATAAGGCTGTTGGCCCCTATTTCCTCTAAAAGCTTAGACATCGCAACGATACATGATATTACAATTATTATTTCTAATAGTTCGCCACCTGCAACTATAAATGAATCAAAAACTCCTTTTGTTGCTCCTACAATGTTTTTCTTAGCTAAAAGTCCTATGATAAATATACCTAAAATACAGGGAATAATGGTATCCCTTCGTAAAATCATAGTCACCAATATTACCAATGTCATTATTACGTATGTCCAATGAAGCATTGTTATTTGAATCATAAAAAATCCCCCTTCGCACATGTGGTAATAATTATCATATGCACGAAGAAAGGAATGGTTACAAAAAGGAACCCATTAGAGTAAGGGCTCCTTTTTAATGTTTTAATCTTTTACTTTTCAATATAAGCGTTACCGAAGTACCAGTGACCAAGTGGAGTCTTTTCCCAATCTTTAACATATTCTTTAACTAATGTTGGATCAGTGTAGTAGTAGATTGGCATTACTATCATTTCATCCATCATTATTTTTTCTGCTTCAAGCAATGCACTATCTCTCTCCTCACCTGTAACTGTTTTAGCTTTCTCTATTAGCTCTTCAAATCTCTTGTTTGATGGATTAAGCTTAGTATCATTTCCGTACTTTTGCCATCTCCACTGAGCGTCATTGTTTCCTGAATATGAAGTCCACATATCAAGGAATGTCATTGGGTCAGCATAGTCAGCTAACCAGCCTGCTCTTGCTATTGAGAAGTTACCCTGATGTCTAGTATCCTGGAATACAGCCCACTCTTGGTTAGTAAGTGTAACGTTGATTCCAAGATTTTGTTTCCACATTTCCTGGATAGCTTCAGCTATAGCTTTATGGTTTTCAGAAGTATTGTAAACAAGCTCAAGTGTTGGGAATCCTTCACCATTTGGATATCCTGCTTCAGCTAATAACTTCCTAGCCTCTTCTACCTGTGCTTTATTTGGATCTATTCCATAGTCTCCTGCAACTTCTCTGAATTCCTTACCGTTAGAAAGTTTTAATGTTGGAGGAACGTATCCTGTAGCAGGCGTCTCTCCTCTCTTAGTTACCTGCTCAGTAATGGCCTTTCTATCAATAGCTAATGCAAGGGCCTTTCTTACTCTTACATCATTAGTTGGCTCCTTGTCAACATTAAAGATGTAGTAGTAAGTACCAAGTAATGGTAATATCTGGAATGTAGGCTCTTCTGCCAACAATCTAGGTATTTCCTGAGTCGGTACTTCATCTATAGCATCTAATTCACCAGATTCATAGGCAGTTAACTGAGTTGACTGGTCTACTATCATAGAAGCTACGATTTTATCTAGTTTAACCGCATCAACATTCCAATAGTTTTCATTCTTAACTAATACTATCTTGTCACCTGTTGAATATTCAGCTAGTTTGAAAGGACCATTTGATACTGCTAACTCAGGATTCTTAGCCCATCCCTCTGGGTCCTTTTCAACTACATCTTTTCTTGCTGGCATGTAAGTATAGAAAGAAGTTAAGTTAAGGAAATAAGGTGTAGGTGCGTTTAACGTTACCTCTAAAGTTTTGTCATCTAATGCTTTAACAGCAACATCTTCTACTTTACCTTTGCCTTCAAAGTATTCTTGACCACCCTTAATGTAGAACATCTGGAAAGCATATTCGGATCCAGTTTCAGGATTCAATGCTCTCTTCCATGCATATTCAAAATCATGGGCTGTAACAGGCTTACCATCAGACCACTTAGCATCTCTTAATTTAAATGTATAGGTAAGCCCATCATCTGATACCTCGTAGCTCTCAGCCATAGCAGGCTGAAGCTTACCATTTACTTCTCTCATAAGACCTTCAAAAGTATTGTTGATTATGTGCCCACCATCAGATGCACTGTTTAATTGTGGGTCGATAGTCTTAGGATCTGACCCTAAGTTCCAACGCAACACCATTTCTTTATCTTCAGCCGGTGCTGGTTCTTCAGCCTGATCCTTAGCTAATACTAGCAATAATGCAAAACTTCTTTTAAACAATGTAAACCCCTCCTAATTTTTTTATTTATATTTAAGCGGCTATAGGTATTAGCTTGGATGCCGCTTAAAATCACAAATTATTATTAACAAAATATAATATTTATATTGAATCATCTTAAAATTAGTAAATAATCAGACAATTGAATATAAAAAATAAAACACGTATATTCTTATTTAAGTTTTATTATTCTCATAATGTAAAAATTAAAATTTTTTTATATATATAAATAAATTTTCACTATATAATTCTACACGAATTTAAAAATTCCTTCTTAAAACTCAAAATATATTTAACACAAATTTAAATAATATATATGTATCTGATAGGAACACGGGTTACTATGTTCCTATCATGTCTACTACTTATCCATCAAGTGACACGCAACCATATGTCCTCCGCCTACATCCTTAAGTTTAGGCTCGACTTCTGCACACTTTGCCATGGCATATTTACATCTAGTTCTAAATCTGCAGCCTGATGGAGGATTAAGCGGACTTGGAACATCCCCCTCAAGTACTTCCCTCTGCTTAGCCCTTGTAACCTCAGGGTCCGGAATCGGTATGGCAGAAAGTAGGGCCTGAGTATATGGATGCAGCGGTTTTGTATAGAGTTCATCACTTGTGGCAATCTCTGCCATTTTACCTAGATACATTACTCCAATTCTATCGGAAATATGCTTAACCATTGAAAGGTCATGGGCAATAAATAGATAAGTCAGTCCCATTTCTTTTTGTAAATCTTCAAGCATATTTACAACCTGTGCCTGAATTGACACGTCTAGAGCTGAAATCGGTTCATCACAGATTATAAAATCCGGTTCCACAGCCAATGCCCTAGCAATACCTATACGCTGTCTTTGCCCTCCACTGAATTCATGGGGATATCTATTTGCATGTTCTTTATTTAGTCCAACTCTTTCAAGCAGGTCATATATTATTTCCTGTCTTTTCTTACCGGTGGCAAGATTGTGAATATCTATAGGTTCTCCTATAATATCCCCAACTGTCATACGAGTATTTAGAGATGCATAAGGGTCCTGAAAAATCATTTGAATTCTTTTTCTAAAGGGTTTTAGCTCTGATTCCCTCATTTTTCCAAGCTCTGCACCATCAAATATGACTTCCCCATCTGTTACATCGTAAAGTCTGATTATAGTTCTACCCGTTGTAGATTTTCCACAGCCTGATTCTCCAACAAGCCCGAAGGTCTCACCTTTATTTATATGAAAAGTTATATCGTCAACAGCTTTAACATATTGAGTTTCTCCACCAAAAAATCCTTTTCGAACGGGGAAATATTTTTTAAGGTTTTTTACTTCTAATAATACATTGTTATTTACTTTGTTCATTATGCTATCCCCCTTTTAACACCAGTTTCCACCTTAACATCCGGGGCATCTTCATGCAGAAGCCAGCACATTGATCTATGTCCTTCGTTTACATAGAAATAAGGTGGTCTTTCTTCAACACATATCCTCATTGCATAAGGACATCTTGCTGCAAAAGGACATCCTTTTGGGGGTTTTAATAGGTCCGGTGGTGAACCTTCTATTGGAACAAGTCGCTTTTTCTGTCCTAAATCGAGTCTAGGAATTGACTTTAAAAGCCCCATAGTATAAGGATGCTTAGGATCATAGAATATCTCCTCAGCAGTACCTTCCTCCATTACCAATCCGCCGTACATTACTATTATTCTTGAACATACATCGGCAACAACACCTAGATCGTGAGTAATAAGAATGATGGAAGTATTTATTTTTTCCTTTAAGTCTTTCATAAGCTCAAGTATCTGAGCCTGTATTGTAACGTCAAGGGCTGTAGTAGGCTCGTCAGCTATAAGCAAATCCGGCTGACACGAAAGAGCAATTGCTATCATAGCTCTTTGTCTCATACCACCACTAAATTCATGGGGATAGTTGTCAACACGTTTTTCAGGAGATGGTATTCCAACAAGCTTCAACATCTCTATTGCCTTTTTCTTTGCTTTCTGTTTACTTAGCCCTTGATGCCTTATGATAGCTTCCATGATTTGGTCCCCAACAGTATAAACAGGATTAAGTGATGTCATCGGATCCTGAAAAATCATGGCTATTTCATTACCACGTATAGACATCATGTGCTTTTCAGATTTTTTTACTAAATCTTCACCTTTAAACAGTATCTCACCATCTTTTATCTTTCCCGGAAATTGTAAAAGCTTCATTATAGACATGGAAGTAACACTTTTTCCACTACCCGATTCACCAACTATACCTAAAGCCTCACCTTTATTTAAACTAAAACTCACTCCACGAACCGCTTGAACTTCTCCAACATGGGTATAGAATGAAGTTTTAAGATTTTTTACATCTAATAATTTCTCAGCCAAGTCAATTCACCTCTTTCCTATTTACGTAAACGTGGGTCTAGTGCGTCTCTTAAACCGTCACCTAAGAAGTTAAATGCAAGCATAGTTATACATATGGCTATTGACGGAAAGAACAACTGATATGCATAGGTACGAAGTCCTCCCAATGCGTCTGAGGCCAGTGTACCCCATGAAGCCATTGGTGCTGAAACACCAAGTCCTATAAAGCTTAAGAAGGATTCGGTAAATATGGCACTAGGTATCTGCATCGTAAGGGCAACTATTATTGGCCCCATTGCATTTGGAATCAAGTGTCTGATAAGTATTCTCCACGTACTTGCACCCAATGTCTTAGCAGCTAAAACATATTCCTGCTCTTTTAAACTCAGTACCTGTCCCCTAACTATACGTGCCATACGTACCCAATAAGTTAGACCTAATGCAATAATTATAGTTTTAAGACCGGCACCCATTACAACCATAAGCATAATTACGTAAAGCATTAGTGGTACGGTACTAACAATATCAACTATACGCATCATTACATTATCCACTTTACCACCCATGTATCCCGATATTCCTCCGTATAAAACTCCTATAAAAAAGTTAACCAAGGCGGCAACAATGGCAACCGTGAGAGAAATTCTAGCACCGTATAAAACTCTTATAAATAAATCTCTACCAAGAGCATCTGTTCCAAACCAATAGGTTTTATTAAAGACTTTTTTGTAGGGTATTAGTTCCTCACCATCACTTAACAACATAAACTTTTTGGCATTTGGTTTATCTTTATTTTTAGCTGCAAGACTATAATCCAGCTTTATATCTTTACCTTCAATTTTATAGGCCCTATATCTCTGGAATATATTATCCTCTGTTTCCTCAACTTTTCCTAAAATTTCTCCATCTTCGCTCACCTGTATAAGGGTATAGTCTCTACGAACATGTACAAAGGTATCTTTATCTATTTTATAAATTTCAAACCTCGGTGGTATATTTGTAAGATTCAAGTCTTGATCTGAATAGGTATGATTTGCAATCATCGGTCCAAAAATTGCAAGTGTAAACAGTATAGCTATCATAATAAGACCAAGCATTGACAATTTATTTTGCTTTAATCTCCTCCAGGCATCCTGCCAATAGGTAACGCTTGGACGAGAAATTTTTTCCTTATTTCTTTCTTCATGGGCAATAGGCTCCCACATCGTCTTTGGGATGCTCTTATTTTCTGCCATTACTTTAACCTCCTTCTACAGCCTAGTCACCAACTTTAATTCTTGGGTCAATAAATCCGTATAAAATATCTACGATCAGTATCATGAGTACCAAAAATGCAGCATAGAATATTGTTACACCCATAAGTACTGTATAATCTCTGTTACCAACACTCTCAACAAAGTGCTTTCCAAGTCCCGGTATTGCAAATATCTTTTCAACTACAAAGGAACCGGTTAAAATAGCTGCAATCGTAGGTCCTATATATGATACAACGGGAATAAGTGCATTTTTTAAAGCATGTTTTCCAACTACCACAAATTCAGAAAGTCCTTTAGCTCTGGCAGTTCTTATATAATCCTGCTGCAGTACTTCAAGCATACTTGAGCGGGTAAGTCTAGCAACAAAGGATAGTGAAAAGCCACCTAACGCTATCATTGGGCCTATCATATGCTTCCAGCTTGTCAACCCGTGAGATGGAAGCCATCCTAATTTAGAACTGAATATATAAATGATTAAAGTTGCCATAACGAAACTCGGTATTGTAACTCCCAATGTAGCTAAGACCATAACCACCTGGTCCTGCCATTTGTTTTGTTTAAGTGCCGAGATAACACCTAAAGGTATACCTACGAGAAGCACCAATAATATGGACCCTCCACCAATTTTAGCCGATACAGGGAATCCCTTGGCAATCAATTCGTTAACAGTAACACCTACTCTTTGGAATGAAGGCCCTAGATCAAAAGTGACTACTCCCTTTAAATAATCGACATACTGTTTCCAGAGAGGTTGATCCAGCTTATACTTAGCCTCTAAAGCCTCTATAACCTTCGGTGGCAATGGTTTCTCTCTAGTAAATGGTCCACCTGGTATTGCATGCATTAGGAAAAAAGTTATAGTTATAACTAAAAATAAAGTAATTAACATTGAAATAATTCTATTCGCCAGAAATCTACCCAATCTTTAACACTCCTTTCAATCTGGTAAAACATAAAATTTTCAAAAAAATTTATAAGAACTCAAATCTTAATATTTTTAGAAACACACCTCCCTCAAGGTATAGATATATAAATTTCAAAATGGCATTTAAGTACCATTAGTTCATTATTCCTAAGTCTTTATAACTGTATTATCGAAAAGTACAGACTACTGAAATGAGCACTGAAATGCATCATACTTTGCAAGGTAAATTTAATATAAGAGAAAAAATTCTTTACCCAGACATGGTAATTCAAGAAAAGCTTTCTGAATTTCATTATTATGATTGTTCTGAAAAATTTATATAAAAGTTTTCATGTGCAATTTTATTGTATTCTCATGATATCGAAAATTGTTTAAAGATTCAATACGTTCTCCTTATTTACATTTTTAAATCTTTGTAATAACTTCTATAGATCTTAATATTACTTGATTTGAGCGTGTAGATCCTCAATTTTAATTTGATAATTTTATTACATGTTTTACATATTTAGTTATATTTTATGCATGTACTTTTTCCAAAAAAACAAAAGCGTCTGATGACGCTTTTTCAATTGCGTTTTACTTAATCAATCTTTGAAATTCATCTTCATCTATTACTTTAATCCCAAGCTTTTCTGCTTTACTGAGTTTTGATCCGGGATTTTCCCCAGCTAACACAAAGTTCGTTTTTTTGCTAACATTGCCTGTAACCTTTCCACCTAACCTTTCAATAATTTCTTTTGCTTCATTTCTTGTATAATTGCCCAATGTTCCTGTAAGTACAAAGGTTTTACCTTCAAGTTTTTGCTCTACATCTGCAAAGGACTCTTTTTTATTTTTCATATTGACCCCAGCACTTTTAAGCTTATCAATAACTTTTCTGTTCTTTTCATCTTTGAAGAAGGCTACAATGCTTTCAGCCATTTTAGGGCCTATTTCGTCTATAGCAGTAAGTTCCTCCTGACTTGCAGCCATGAGTCTGTCCAGACTCTCAAACTTTTCTGCAAGCAAAGATGCTGCCTTTGAGCCTACTAGCTTTATTCCCAAAGCGTTTATCAATCTTTCTAAATCATTTTCCTTTGACCTCTCTATGGCGTCCAGAAGATTTTGAACAGATTTTTTGCCCATTCTTTCAATTTTAACAAGGTCTTCACGTTTATCCTTAAGGTAATATAAGTCTCCCGGATCCTTTATAAATCCTTTCTCTAAAAGCATTTTTACTATTGCCTCTCCAAGACCATCGATATTCATGGCATTTCTGGATACAAAGTGTATTATTCCTCTCCTAAGCTGAGCAGGACAAGCCATGTTTATACACCTTAAAGCCACTTCTCCTTCCAGTCTTACAGTAGGTTCATGGCACTCAGGACACCTGTCCGGAAGGATAAACTTTTTCTCTTTACCTGTACGCTTTTCTTTAAGTACTCTTACTACTTCGGGAATTATATCTCCCGCTTTATGAATTATAACTTTATCCCCTATCCTTATATCCTTTTCATTAATGAAATCTTGATTATGCAAAGTTGCTCTGCTGACTACAGACCCGGCCACCTTTATGGGCTCAAGTATTGCAGTGGGTGTTATAGCTCCCGTCCTTCCAACCTGGACTATGATGTCTTTTATAGTTGTTTCCTTTTCTTCAGCGGGAAATTTATAGGCTATTGCCCACCTTGGACTTTTAGCTCTTGTTCCCAAAGTTTCACGTTGAGTTAAATCATTTACTTTTACTACAAGTCCATCAATTTCAAAAGGAAGATCATGTCTTTTTTCTTCCCATTTTTCACATAGCTTTATTACTTCGTAAATATCTTTACACACTTCATACTGTGAGGTTTTAAATCCTATTTTTTTCATATAATCTAATGCTTCAGAATGCTTTCGCAATTCTTTGCCTTCAACCATCAATATACTAAATACAAATATATCCAGAGGTCTTGATGCCGTTACCTTAGGATCCAACTGCCTTAAAGAGCCTGCCGCAGCATTTCTGGGATTTGCAAATACAGGTTGTCCATTTTCCTCCTGTCTTTCATTAAGCTGAACAAACTTTTTCTTTGGTATATATGCTTCCCCTCTAACTTCTATATCTACTTCTTCCCTTAGAGAAAGGGGAATTGTTTTTATTGTGCGAAGATTTTTTGTTATATCCTCTCCTACCACGCCGTCTCCCCTTGTGGCTCCTCTAACAAATTTACCCTTTTCATATTTTAGAGCAACGGACAGTCCATCTATTTTGAATTCTACTACGTATTCTACCTCGTCTCTTATTTCCTTTCTTACCCTTCTATCAAAATCCAAAAGCTCACCTTCATTATAAGAATTACTGAGACTCAAAAGAGGAACAGTATGAGTTACCTGTTCAAACTTCGACAAAGGTTCTCCGCCGACTCTTTGAGTAGGAGAGTCCGGAGTTATAAGCTCCGGATACTTGTTTTCTAAATCCATAAGCTCCTTCATCATCATATCATACTCATAGTCACTTATTTCTGGGTTATCTAATATGTAGTATCTATAATTATGATAGTTTATTTCATCTCTTAATTCTTTTATTCGTTCAATGGCTTTATTTTTATCCATTAGATAAACTCCTTTCTGAACAAAGGCGTCTGGTGACACATTTGTTAGTTCGTAGTTGGTAGCATAATAATTTGTCCTTAGTTCTTAGTCATTAGTTCTTAGTAAATTCGAGTCAATCGATTTCCGCTACTCAGTTACCTGTTACCAGTCGTAACCCGTTTTTAAATCTTTTAACTCTAAACTCTTAACTTTTAATCCCCGTTACCTGTTCCCTGTATTTTAAATCTATTGTATAGATAGACAACTCTAAGATTCAATTTATATTACTCTAGGGATTTTGAGGTTTCCTTCTGAGTGATTTTAAAACATTTGTTGCTACTTCTGTCTTCTTTTATTTAAAGATGGTAAATCTTCACATGAACCAGAAGGATTCTCAAAATCCTAATAAATTTAACCTTGAACTTTGTTATCTATATTATCTTAATAGGTGAGTATCCCAGCATAAGTTTTTTTACTCCCTTTTTATCAAAAGCTATGGTAAGTTCTGCATTTTCACCGGAACCTTTTACAGATATAACCGTTCCATTTCCAAACATTTTATGCTCTACCTTAGTTCCCGGTCTTATTTCAGAAGCCTCTACATCATTTACAATCTTTCTTTCCTTAAATCCTACATGTTTATTTAAATTGTTTCCAATGCTGTGTTTTCCGATTCCTTTTTTCATGCTTTTACTCTTGTCCTCTATTAATTCTGCTGGTATTTCATCTATAAATCTGGAAACCGGATTCATGTTAGTTCTACCATATAAAGTTCTCATAAAGGCATGGGTGAGGTACAACTCTTCCTTAGCTCTTGTTATACCTACATAGCATAGTCTTCGCTCTTCCTCCAGATCATTATCGTCCATTAGTGCTCTTGAACCAGGGAATATTCCATCTTCCATTCCTGCTAAAAATACTACCGGAAACTCAAGACCCTTGGCACTATGAAGGGTCATCAATACAACAGAATCCTGGTCCTCTTCCAGATTATCTATATCAGATGTCAGTGATATTTCCGCTAAAAATTCCTCTAAGGATTTGGTCTCTGAATTCATTTCAAATTCCATAGCAACAGAGATGAACTCTTGAAGATTTTCTATTCTAGTTCTGGATTCTATGGTGTTTTCTTTCTCAAGTTCCTTTATATAGCCTGTTTCATCTAATACGTTTTTAATTATTTCAGTAACCGTATATTGGTCCCTATTTTGTATATACTTTGTCACTACACTCAGAAAAGAATCAATTCCTGCCAAAACTCTCTTTGAAAAGGCTCCTGATTCATGGGCATCCAAGAGAACGCTAAACAGCTTTTCTCCCCTTGCATTTGCCACCTCTCCCAGTTTTTCTAGGGTTCTATTTCCGATTCCCCTTTTTGGTGTATTTATTATCCTTAAAAGACTTACATCATCCAAAGGATTTAGAATTATTCTAAGATAAGCTAATATATCCTTTATCTCTTTTCTATCGTAGAACTTAAGTCCTCCAACTATTTTGTATGGGATGTTATTTTTCATAAACGCGTCCTCTATTACACGGGACTGGGCATTGGTTCTATACAGTACGGCAAAATCACTGTAAGGTCTATCATCTCTTTCCATTTTATGCAGTATCTCACCGGCGATAAATCCTGCTTCATCCCGTTCCGTCTGCCCTTTGAAATATCTTATCTTTTTACCTTCTCCATTTGAAGTCCAGAGCCTTTTACTTTTTCTTTCAATATTTTTCTTTATAACTCTATTTGCTGCTTCGAGTATAGTTTTTGTAGAACGATAATTCTGCTCTAGTTTTATAACCGTAGTATCGGGAAAATCCTTTTCAAAGTCAAGTATATTTCTTATATCTGCCCCTCTCCAGCCGTATATGGAGTTGTGAACTACAATTCCATTACATATGTAATTTCTAAAATGTGGGACAGATAAGTCATATACATTTCCTATATACTCTTCAATAGTTACATCTTCTACAATATCTTCAACTATTTTGCCATTCTCTAAAATTGCTATACTCATACTAGGTTTTATATGAGATAGTGGGATGTAGTTATAGCTTTTTTCTTTTATCAGTCTAGCTCTTTTCAAGATTTCGATACTATCTTCAAACTGAGCAAGTTCCTTAGCTAACCTCTGAGCTTCATCATAATCTTTTCTCTCAGTCTCAACCCTCCATTTATTTCTATTACCATTCCTTACAGAATATTTTTCACTAACCATTTTTCTCAAATCTTCTCCTGTTGTGTTAAATGAAATTCTATGACTACACCATCCAGCGTCTTGACCTGTTTTTGGTCCTGCAAATGCATTAATATTTACAATCCTTCTGATAGATTGACCTCTAATAACCGCATTTGGAATATGGTGAGGATATTCTTCAAATAACATTAAGTCATCCATAAGCTTTATCGCTGCTTTTTCCGTATCAATTTCATTAAATATCTTATCTATATTCTCCTGTGAAATAGCCGTTTTTCTTCCATTACTATGAAAAACAGTTGTTGGAATTCCATATTTGAATGCATATAACTGCTCGTAATATGCGGCATCATCCTTTGAAAAGCAAACCTTGATTATCCATACCTTATCTGCATGTTCTTGATTTAATCTAACCGCTAATCCATTAGATATATCTCCGTTTTTTCTGCTTCGTACTCCTTGTGTTTGCCCAATCCTATATCCCATCCCCGATTTATACATTAAATAGACATAGTATACCCCTGATTGTGGATTAAGACTTGCAAACCCTATATGGTTTGGAGTACCAACTATTTCTCTACCACTTTTAGTTCTAATTTTAACTACAGGTCCCTCATAATGCTTCTTTATTTTTTTATTAATAGCACCTTCTAGAACCTCACCTCGTCCTGAAGCACAGATTAATCTATGGTTTTCATTTATATCTTCAATCTTGACATTTCCCGCATTAGTGCTTATATAGCTCCCCTCTATTAGACACTGATCATCATCGCCAACCACACATAGGTTTCTATGTCTTTTCGAAAGCATATTTATCAGTTTGTATTGAGCCCTATTTGTATCCTGATACTCATCTACCATTATGTACTGAAACTTTTTCTGATAAAAATCTAAAACCTCCGGTGCAGTTTCAAAAAGCTCTATAGTTTTCATTATAAGATCATCAAAGTCCATTGCATTGTTGCTTTTAAGCTTTTTTTGATATAAATTATATAAATCGCATACCTTTCTAAGCTTAAAGTCACTATAATGAATATTACTGTATTTTTCAGGCGTTATAAGCTTGTCCTTTGCATCACTTATAACGCTTTGTATGTATTTTACAGGATAGGCTTCATCGCTTAAATTAAGTTCCTTTAGACAATCCTTTATAACCGTTTTCTGATCCGTTGTGTCGTAGATGACAAAATCTTTTGTATAGCCAATCTTATCTATGTCTCTACGAAGTATCCTAACACAAGCCGAATGGAAGGTGCTTATCCACATATTTGAAGCTAAGGCACCTATTAAACTTTCAACCCTTTCCTTCATTTCAGCCGCTGCCTTATTTGTAAAGGTTATGGCCAGTATATTCCCGGGATAAATTCCCTTTTCCTCTATCAAATAGGCTATTCTGTGGGTAAGTACCCTTGTTTTTCCCGATCCTGCCCCAGCTAAAAGCAGAAGGGGTCCGTCAGTTTTTTCTACTGCCTTCCTCTGCATATCATTCAAGGTAGATAAATCCATCTTTAATCTCCTTTCAAAGTAAAAATACCTAGCTAACAACGCATAGTTAAAATCATAAAATCTTTTTCTACAATAATCATATATAAATTATTAAAGCAATGCAAATATTTGTTCGGTTTTAAATAATTTCCTCTTGTATTATTATCTAGGAAGATTCAAGCTTTATCAAGCTAAAAAATAAAAACCCCAAAAATTGGGGTAAAACTTAGGAAGTTAAATTCAGATTTTTAAGATATTCCATTTATTTCTAATAAACCATCTATCATATCAATTATTTTTCTAGTAATAGATAAGCATTCTTCAGCATCTTCTTTTGAAACAATAAGCGGGTCTTCAGCTGGATATCTTGTTTCTATATAAAAAGCATTCACAAATGCACAATCTTTAAAATAATCTTTAAATCCACTATCAAAGTTGCTAGCTTTTTTACAAAGTTTCACCAAATTATGTCCATCTTGAAGGAATCCAGTTCTAAATATCAAATAACCTTTTAAATACTTTTCTATTGCCTGTTGGCAATGAAAACAAACTAATCCAAAATCTCCATCATGTTCATATAATATATTTGCTCCTTTTAAATCTTTCTTTGCCATTTCAATCCACTCATTATACCTCTTTGTATCTACCAATAATACTCCCCCCTGTTCTAAAAATAATATTTGCAAAGGTTGAGGGATCTTCTTTATATTTGTCCCATTCTTCCTCTGTATATACAATCACATCTAAATCACTATCATAATCTATTTCCAGTAAGATTTGCTCTACTAACTTTCTCTTATTATTAGTATTTATAATAATGCATAAATCAATATCACTTCTTTTATCAATCAGTCCCTTTGCATAAGAACCAAAAATAAAAATATCTAAAGGATTAAATTTTTTAACAATTTGAGTAACAATACTATCTATTTCTTTTGTTAAAATCATCACTTCAATCCTTTCATAAAAATATGATATTAACTTACATCTTTTAACTTTATTATACTATTCTTAAGTACTTTTATCATCATCTATTAACTCTTATTCTAAGAAATTATTTGTTTTTTCCGCAGCATTTCTTGTATTTCTTACCACTTCCGCAGGGACATGGATCATTTCTTCCTATTTTTATTTTCTTTTTAATATTTATAACTTTTCCTTATCTTCTGATTAAGTCAATTTTTCAATCTTTTTTTATTAAAGTTAAACCTCCTTGTTTTAGTTTATTTATATATTTTAAATTTTTATGTCCTATAATCACCACAGTTTCAATATTTATTACCACATAATATGATTTTCTACACATTTTCTCAATATCCTTTATGATTACGTAAAATATTATTATCTATGATGAGATAAACAAGATATACTGGCAAACTAAAAAAGAACCTGGAATTCACCAAGCTCTCTAATTACTTTAGGCTATTATATACGCTATTATAGCCATTGGATGGAGTTATCCACCCGGGAACCACAGGATCTCCAAGCAGAGCATGAACACTGTATAACAGCCCATTTATAATAACCATGGACCATGCTAGTTCAAAGGATACTCCCAAAACTTCCGTAAGTATTGGTATTGCTCCCAGACAGGTTGCACACATTTCTGACCATTCCCATTTATAATGTATAAATGGAAACCTTACTTTAAAAATTCCTGCAGGAATATAAGGTTGTTCCCCACCGTTTTTTCTCATCATATTACAATCCCCCTAGTTTAAAATTGTTTAAATCTTTTTTTAGCCTCTTCATGGAGCATATCTCTAAAACTTGGATGCGCAATTCTAATCAATTCTCTAGCTCTCTCTCTTAATGTCTTTCCTTTCAGGTCTGCTATTCCATACTCAGTTACTACGTACCTCACATCATTTCTTGAGGTTGTTACGGCAGCACCTTCATCAAGTATCGGTACTATCCTTGAAATCTTTCCCTTCGACGCTACAGATGGCATGGCAATAATAGATTTGCCACCTTTAGATAAAGAAGCCCCCCTCACAAAATCCACCTGACCACCTGTACCACTAAACTGTTTATATCCTATAGTTTCTGCAGCTACCTGTCCCATCAAATCTATTTGTATTGCTGAATTGATTGATACCATTCTGTGATTTTGTGCAATAACAATAGGATTGTTCACATAGTCAACGGGACATACCATAACGCTTGGATTATTATCAACATAATCATACAATCTTCTAGTTCCCATTAGAAATGTCACGACAGACTTACCTCTATGCAGCGTTTTTGCCTTATTAGTAATATTTCCGTTCTCTATTAACCCCAATATACCATCGGAAAGCATCTCCGAATGAATTCCCAAATCATTCTTTTCCTTTAAAAAAGATAGTACAGCGTCAGGTATTGCACCTATGCCCAGTTGAAGGGTAGCTCCGTCCTCTATCAGGCTTGCACAATGCTCCCCTATTTTTCTTTCTACATTACCAATTTTAGGAGCTGCCAGTTCTATCAACGGCTCCGATGCCTCAACGATATAATCTATATCCCTTATGTGAATAAAACATTCTCCTAATGTTCTCGGCATATAATCATTTACTTGGGCTATAACGATTTTAGCATTTTCTGCCGCTCCCTTAGTATAGTCACAGGAAATTCCAAAGCTGCAATACCCATGGTCATCAGGTTTAGATACTTGGATAAGTGCCACGTCTACTGGTAAAATTTTATCTTTAAACAAACTAGGAATTTCAAAGAAAAAGCTAGGTGTATAATCTCCTCTGCCTTCTGCAACCGCTTCTCTAGTACTTCCACCTAAGAAAAGACCATTATGTCTAAAATGCTTTTCCATATCCGGCTCCATATACTTTCCCTCACCCATGGCTACCATATGCACTATCTCTACATCTTCATATAATTTATAATTATCCACCATAGCCCTAACCAGTGTTTGAGGCTCACCTGATGCATGACCAATCACAACCCGATCCCCTGATTTAATATTTTTCACAGCCTGGCTTGCATCACATAACTTCTCTTTATATTCCTCTCTCCAATCCATTATTCCCTTTACCCTCCTAAATACTTCTTGGCAAGTTCAAGCATTTCTTCTGATAACCCCGTCTCAACTACAATCGTGTCTATATCTTTAAACTTAGATTTCAAAGTCGCCTTTACAATGTTTTCAATAGTATAGAAGGAATGGGGACAGGTACAACACTGTCCCATTAACCTCAATCTTAGATGTTTTTCCTTTTCTTTAAAATCTAAGATAACGATATCTCCACCGTCTGCTTGTAATTTCGGCCTGATATACCGATTTAAAACCTTTTGTATGTCATTGTACATATTATCAGTCCTCTATATCCAATAGGTCTTTAACTAATTTCTTTTTCATGTCTAAGTTTGACTGTCTGCTAATCATAATACGCTGTGCTTGGGGAGAACCGGCTCCATGCATTGATTCAGTACGATATCCTACTGCTGCAGTACCTAGAGTCATGTTCTCAATCAGTCTTAGCACTTTCATTCTATTAATGGTAGGCACACCTTCTACGCCTTTTAAATACTTTTCAATATATTTACCGATTTCAGGACTCTTTAGATCCTGCTCCGAAGGCATAGTAACAAACAATCCACCTGCTATATCCTCAGCCAATCTGGCTATTTCATAAGGAAATCTGGTAACATTTTGTTTACATATATTGGCTAATAGCATATCTATTTCGTAGTTTCCTGCTTCAGTCGGATGTCCTTCACTAGAACATGCTATTCCTGTACAGTAAAGGGTTTCATTAAGATGTATCATTTCAATTATTTTATCTTTTATATGGGATGCTTTTGGAACGCCATTATATTCCGCTATCAATGCGGCTGCGCCTATCAATACATCTCCAACTCCTACTTTACATCCTCCATAGCTCTGTCTGTGATATCCGGCAAATCTTTCAACCAATATTCCTGAAAAATCGTATTCCCCACACATGAAAATTCGCTCATTTGGTACAAAAACATTGTCAAATATAACAAGGGCCTCATGACCACCAAACTTAGGATTTCCTCTATCTAAAGTTCCTTCTTCAAGTTTTCTAGTATCACAGGATTGTCTTCCATATATTATCTTAATACCTGAAGTATCAGTCGGTACTGCAAAGGATACCGCATAGTCCTTATCTTCCTTTTTCATAGCTATTGTAGGCATAACCAGTACCTCATGTGAATTTACTATACCGGTTTGATGAACTTTGGCACCTCTGACAACTATACCATCATCTCTTTTCTCTACGATGCGAAGAAAGAGATCCGGATCAGCCTGTTTTGAAGGAGGAAGGCCGCGATCTCCTTTAGGATCAGTCATTGCGCCATCAACAACTAAATCTTCAGTTTGCACGTACTTTAAATACTCTACGAATCGGTCAAAGTATTCTGTACCATATTTTTTATCCATATCATATGTAGTACTGTACACAGCATTGAAGGCATCCATACCTACGCATCTTTGGAAACAGGAAGCCGTTTTTTGACCTAAAAGTCTCTGCATCTTAACTTTTTTTACTAAGTCTTCTTCACTTTGATGTAAATGAGTAAAACGATTGATTTTTTCTCCCGTTAAATTGGAGGTAGCTGTCATCAGGTCTTCATATTGTGGATCTTGTGCTAATTCATAGGTCATTTTTACAGAATTTAAAGAAGGACGAATTATTGGATGATCTATAGGTTCTTCTACTCTCTCTCCAAACAAATAAACTTCCATTTTCATTTTTCTTAAGCTTTCTAAATATTCCTCTGGACTTTTTAAAGGCATATTCTTCACTCCTCTATTTATAGAATTATTTCATGGATATAATATTGCAAATAGCATGCCAACAACTCATTAAGGTGAATTTGCCACTTTTTTCACAGCTTTCTAAACAAAATCCCCACGTGTTTTGCAAACTTGCAAAACACGTGGGGATTGCTTATTGCATTTTTGCAAAGTTTTGCAAAAATGCAATACCATTAATTATTTCAATTTTCTTGTGACTGTTGCGGGATCCACATTTAAATATTCAGCTGCCTTTCGCCGTGATCCTTGCTTTTCAATTGCTCTAAGTATAAGTTTTTTTTGAAATTTTTCAGTTGCTTCCTTTAACCCCATTCCTTCGTATTCATTTTCAAGGATGTCAACGACTCTATTTTCTTTTCTATTAGTTATATATCCGGGTAGTGTAGACTCATCAATCTTGTTATCTTGAGATACGATTACAAGTCTCTCAACCAAATTTCTCAATTCCCTTACATTCCCCGGCCAGGAATATTCCATAAGGGAATCTAATGCTGACGTGGTAAAATATTTATTCATATTGTACTTGCTATTATACTCATTCAAAAAGTTAAGGCATAGAGGAATTATGTCATCTCTTCTCTCTCTAAGTGGTGGGATTACAATAGGAATTATATTAAGTCTGTAATATAAATCTTCTCTAAATAATCCTTTATTGACCATTTCTTTTAAGTCCTGATTACATGCAGCAATTATCCGAACATTTATAGGTATAGGTTCTTCTCCCCCAATACGTGTAACTACATTATCTTCAAGAACTTTTAAAAGTTTTACCTGCATATCTAGATTGAGTTCTGATATTTCATCTAGAAATAGGGTAGAATTGTTTGCAAGTTCAAACACTCCCATTTTCCCGCTTTTTAATGCACCCGTAAAAGAACCCCTCTCATACCCGAAAAGCTCCGACTCCATCAGATTCCTTGGAATCGCACCACAATTTACTTGTATAAATTTTTTATGTGCTCTTGGGCTATTTTTATGAATAAGCTTAGCAATTAGTCCCTTTCCAGCGCCAGTTTCTCCCATTAGTAAAACCGTTGTATTTACCTTTGCCACCTTTAATGCAGTCATAACCGTTTGCAGCATATTTCTATCCTTAACTATAATCTCTGGAACATCTATAATCTGATTCTTCATATTTTCGAGCTCAGATCTATACTTTTCATTCAAAGCTTCTGTCACAGATAATTTTTTTTGTAGCTCTACTAGGTCAGAAATATCCCTTACATTAGTAACTATAAACTCTCTTTTACCATTGCAGTCATATACAGGAGTACTGGTTATTAAAATTTCCTTTCCCGATACTAATCTTTGCCTTAAAGTAACTTGTTTACCTGTTTCAATAGCTGCTAGAGAACCGGATTTGCTGTAAAATCCCTCTTCAACCAGTTCTGTCATATTTTTCCCAATTACATCTTTTGCTCTGATTCCCGTTATACGTTCATATGCTTTATTTACTAAAATCGTTTTTGCATTTCCATCGGTAACGTATATACCATCATAGGATGAATCTATTATGGCTTCTAATCTCCTATTTAATTCTTTAAACTTGCCTATTTCCTCTACTATTGACTCATATTTGGAAACATCCTGAAAAATGGCAG
>JAALLQ010000067.1_pt1 | contig 35826 bp, 40 predicted proteins | sample 7245921 | NCBI WGS metagenome assembly JAALLQ01 (sample SAMN13049200, study PRJNA578106) | oil field metagenome | isolation source: filtered produced water from oil reservoir B7 | place: USA:offshore Texas | collected 2016 | reverse complement strand
GACCTCTATCTCATAGTCCAAAGCGAAGATAAACTTATCCTGATAGATCAGCATGCCGCACATGAACGTATCATGTACGAGCAGGTGCTGAAAATGAAGGAGCTGGGCTGGCAGGAACTGATAACCCCCGTGACCCTGGACCTCAGTGCAAAGGAGAAGACCGTTATCGAGGATTATATCCCGTCACTGGAGCAGATGGGGTTTGCAATATCCGAATTCGGGCAGAACAGCTATGTGGTTACAACAACACCCAGCATATTCGGAAAAGTAGAGGACACAACGGTAGTTCATGACATAATATCTGATCTGCTCTCACAGGGCAGGGTAAAGGAGGATACTGAAATTTATGAAAGGCTTTGCAGCACCATGGCTTGCAGGGCGGCAATAAAGGCCGGGGCAGAATGCACATCTGAGCAGATGCAGGAACTTATCAGACAGCTTATGATGTGTGAAAATCCATATACATGTCCGCATGGCCGACCAACCATGATATCCTTCACGAAAGACAAACTGGGACGTATGTTCGGAAGAACCGGATAAGGTCGGTAAATTTTAAAAGTATGGAGTACAATTGACCTGAGATGATCGACCCGGTAAATAAATCCAAGATTCCAGATGAATGGCTTGATCGCTCAAAAATGCCCCGCAAGGAGCTCGAAGATGGCATAAGGAGCGGAATGCTTGTTGTGTTGAGCGACGGCTCTGTTCTGAAGAGAGGATATACCACCGGGACAACCGCCGCACTGGCTGCAAAGGCAGCTGTGATGTCACTTAAGAAAGACATAAAACATGTTTCTGTACCCACACCAGTGGGACTGCGTGCCGAAATTGATGTGAGGGCAAACAACGGGCATGCGGTTGTGGAAAAGATCAATAATGATCATGAATCGGATATTACAAGAGGTCTTGAATTCGTAGCCGATGCAAAGGAAGCGGATGAGATAAATGTCTATGCGGGCCAGGGCATAGGTATTGTTACACGAAGCGGTCTTGAATCCAAAAAAGGACACCCTGCAATCAATCCACGCCCCATGGAGCAGATAAAGGCATCTATTAAAGAGGCTGTGGAGGAGCTTGGCCTCAAAGGTGCTGAGGTTACAATCTATCTTCCGGAAGGAAAAGAGATCGCTAAAAAGACACTCAACAGCCGTATCGGAGTTATTGACGGAATTTCAATTCTCGGGACCACCGGTTTTGTCGAGCCTTGGAACGACCATCTGGGAGAGATGAAAGGCGATCTAATTCGGGATTCCGATAAAGTTGTACTCACAACCGGAAGGATCGGAATACGATATTCTACCATGCTGTTTCCGGACCATACCGTCGTACTTGCAGGCAGCCGTATCAGCGAGGCACTGGAAGCTGCAAAAGGAGATGTTGTGATATGTGGCCTCCCGGGACTTGTCCTCAAATGGGGAGATCCTGAAATGCTCAAAGACAGCGGTTATGCCACTGTCGTTGAAATGCTGGAACTGGATCCTGAAAATGAGCGGCTTAAAAAAGCCTTCAACATGGCAGTTGAAAAAGGAAATGGTGCCCGTATTGTGATCGTTCACAGGGACGGCACGGTGCTCATGGACAGCGGTGAGAAAGAATGATAGTCGTGGGTGTGGGTGTCGGTCCGAAGATGCTTACACAGGAAGCCATTGAAGCTATAAGCAATGCCCCTGTCGTGTATGGTTCCAAAAGGGCTATCGAACTTGCGCAGGACCATATAAAGTCTGAAGCCCATCCCATCAAGAGTTTCAAAAATCTCCACCTCCTGCCTGCTGACGCAGTCATACTTTCCACAGGAGACCCTATGTTCTCAGGGCTTGGGAAGTTCGCATCAGAAAATGACAGGGTAATTACGGGAGTATCGTCCATACAGGCTGCATGTGCTCGTTTTCATGTTGAGATGTCAAACCTTGCCATGATAACAGCCCACGGCAGGGATCCTGCTCCCGCAAAGGAAGCACTGATAAGCGAGCTGGAACTTGGCAAGAATATATTCATGCTTCCCGCCGATACATTCGGACCCGTGGAAGTGGCGGAGATCCTGGAGGATATGAACATCGATGCCAGAATCTGCATCTATGAGAATATCGGATACCCTGATGAGAGAGCGGTTTGTGGTAGCACAGCTGAACCCCCTGCAAACACATCAAACATGTATTGCCTGCTGGTTATCAGGTAATATCAAGTAAATTTACTTTTTTTATTTACAGATATATAATTACACCACTCTCAATTCAGCGTATTTTCAGATAGATAATTAACTAACCTGGAAAGACGTGGACTATATAGGACATATAAGTTGCTAAAACACATATTCATATTACTATTTTAGCTTACGACAATTATCCATAGAGCGAATCGTTATCTTTATATGCAATAACAAATTACAACAATTTGTAAAAATCAAATATAGTTGATTTGCATTCATTATAAAATAGAAGGTGATACTAGTTGCATATATTCGAAGGTTTTCTGCCCTCTCCATGGTGGCAGATATGGTTTGTGATCTCTATTCCCGTAATATTGTATGGTATGTACCAGCTGAACAAACTGGTTAGCGAGAGGCGTGAAGTAGTGCCCTTGCTAGCCGTTGCAGGTGCATTTATATTTGTGCTTTCATCCCTGAAACTTCCTTCAGTGACAGGAAGTTCCTCTCACCCAACCGGTACAGGCATGTCAGCAATCCTCTTTGGACCTGCCATTACTGCCGTATTAAGCGTAATCGTACTGCTGTACCAGTCACTGTTCCTGGCACATGGCGGTCTGACCACGCTGGGTGCAAACGTGTTTTCAATGGGGATAGCCGGTCCTTTTGTTGCATTCATGCTCTACAAAGCAGCATCAAAGGCAGGCATGAATTTCTATCTGAATGTATTCCTCGCAACAGCCATTGCAGACTGGGTGACCTATGTCGTAACTTCCTTACAGCTTGCTCTGGCATTCCCTTCGGCAGAAGGCGGCGTGCTTGGATCGTTCACAGCATTTGCAGCTGTTTTTGCAACAACACAGGTACCCCTTGCAATCATGGAAGGTGCACTCACTGCATTGATCATGAAGTATGTGGTACAGATAAAGAGCGATGTGCTCGTGGACCTTAATGTACTCACATCATCTGCTGTCACAAAACTCAAGGAGACCATGCAATGAAATTAGAATATATTGTCGGCATAATTGTGATACTGTTTGCAGTACAGTTCCTCTATGGAGTAGCGGCCAACCCGGATTCTGAATTCGGCGGTGCAGACGGTGCAGCAGAAGATGTAATTGCAAGCATAAATCCCGATTATGAACCCTGGTTCGGTGGTATCGGCTTTGAACCCCCTGGTGGCGAGACCGAAAGTCTGCTCTTTGCTCTTCAGGCAGCATTCGGTGCAGTTATAATTGGATACGTGATTGGATATTATAAAGGAAAGAGCGAGGCAAACTAACACCATTCATTATGCCTCTTCGAAAGAGGCATAACCCCCTTCATTTCTTCTTTTTATTTGGCCATGTCAGATTAATTACAGAAATCAATTTACCTTTAATATTAATGGAAGATATCTACCAGTATAGTTCCAAGCAAACTTTGCAGTGTGGTTTTACTTTTAAGATTTAACTTCTTACTGATAGTGGTTTCAAACGAAATGCTTATCAATAAGTAAAATATCTTATTTCCTTACATATGTAAGCAAAAACAAATAAAATCAATTTTACTTATAGTTAATCAAACAGGGTTGAAACATGGCTCATATACTGGATGACTACGCCGTACTAAGTCCTCTTAGATATAAAAACAACTGGCTCAAGTTAGCCATAGTTACCTTTGGGATTCTTGCAGGTGTTTCATCCAACTCCCCCTTCGTTCCTTTAATCATAGCTTTATGCATGGGTTTCGCAACAGTTTCTTTTGGAAAGATCCCTGCAAAATTCTACATGAGATTACTGGCAGTACCTGCTGGTTTTGTACTTGTAAGTGTTATAATAATAGCATTTTTCTTTGGAGAAGGCGTTAACCTTTTTGCATTTGATGTACTGGGTTTCACGCTCGGTGTAAGTTCAGAAGGACTTAATATGGCTCTGCTGGTGCTTGCAAGGACCCTGGGAGGTATGTCATGTCTGTTCTTCCTCTCCCTGACCACCCCAATGATAGAACTGTTCTCGGTGCTAAAGGCAACAAAATTCCCTGATTCTTTTATCGAAATCGCGATGATGATGTATCGCTATATATTCGTCTTTCTGGAAGTTGCAATGAGTGTAAAATACGCACAAACAGTCAGGCTTGGATACAAGGACTTCAGGACGTCTTTCAATTCAATGGTAATGCTCGGCACAAATCTCTTCATAAGGTCATGGGAACAGGGAGAAAAGCTATATTTATCAATGAACTCAAGATGCTATGACGGAAAGCTGATAGTATTCGACGAAAAAAGACCTGTTAAGTTGGCAGAGATTGCACTGACATCAGCTTACTTCGCACTGGTTATAGCAGTATTCTACCTTACCAGGGACATGCCTTTTGTTTGAGGTGAAAACAATGACGATATTAGAAACAAAGAATCTTACATTTTCATATCCGGACGGTACGGTTGCCCTGGAGGACATTAGCGTCAGGATTGAAAAAGGCAAGAAAATAGCTTTCGTCGGACGTAATGGTTCAGGCAAATCCACACTGTTCCTTTCAATGAACGGTACTCACAGACCAAAGAAAGGAGAGATACTCTTTCATGGCAAGTCATTGAAATACGATTCAAAGTCCCTCAGAGAGGTTAGAAAGAACATCGGTATTGTTTTTCAGAACTCAGACGACCAGATATTCGCTCCCACTATTTACCAAGATGTTGCCTTCGGACCCACAAACCTGGGCTATTCAAAAGAGAAGGTACAGGAGATCGTTCACAAGACATTGGAATATGTCGGACTGATGCACCTGAAGGACAAGCCACCTCACCACTTAAGCGGAGGTCAGAAAAAAAGGGTTGCGATCGCAGGCATTGTGGCCATGGACCCTGAGATAATCATCCTTGATGAACCTCTTGCCAATCTGGACCCGGTGGGTGCCGATGAAGTAATGGACCTGCTCAACGAACAGAGCTATTTTGGAAAGACCATAATTATTTCAACTCATGACGTAGACCTGGCCTATAGCTGGGCAGATTACATCTTTTTGATGAACGAGCATAAGATCATCAGCGAAGGCACGCCGGAAGAGATATTCATGGAGACCGAGAAGTTAAAGGCTGCTCACCTCAGAAGGCCTGCAACACTGGAGATTTACGAAGAGATCAAAAGGCGAGGGATGGCCAGGAATAACTGTTGTCCCAGAGACATCCCCGATCTTGTTCATGCTCTGCGTTCCCAGCATTTACTATGGGTGGATGTCACCCCGGAGGTAAAAGAGGGAGATTATATCAACCTCGGTGTCTTCTATGGCGAATACGCCCAGAATTCTGACTATGAAGCCGCAAATTGTAAAGTACTCCACATCCATGACGATGGCCTTGCCATAGTTGAAATGGACAGGAAGGCCTTCAGGGCAGGCTCTATCGGAGTATATGATACTGCCAGATATTCCGGAGGAGAGTTTACGGAAATCATAAAGCGTGACGGTATCGAGTGTGTGGGCGCCATGGGCAAGAAAAGCAAGCTGCTGGCTGAAAAGGAGGACATTTACCTCGATGTGACCGCAGGAGTCATTGACCGTTCCATACTCAATGCACTTGCAGGGCAGAGATGCCTGATCCTCACACATGGAGGAATGGTACATCATGCAATGGACAGGATAAAGGCCTATCTGGAAAAAAGTGGAATCAATATTCCGGTAAGTATTATCAATCCCGGCGCAGATGAGCCAGTAAATCAGGAAGTCACCGAAAGCATGACGACATGATGCTCATTATTTTTATTTGACTACAGGCCCCATTGGATACCTTCAAAATATGAAGGGATTTTCCCATGCATTGAACTGTACAATCCTAAGTATCCAAAATCTGCAGCACAGTGATTTTTCTTTTTCCCGCATGTTTTCATTCCAGATCCAATCCCAGAAGGAAAGTTCCGATATGTAGTTTACTTTTAGAAAGGATCTTGGACTTGAGATACTCATCGGTCAGTCTCGAGGGTGATGCGATCACAGCTTCAGAAACAAAATCCATACTTTCAATTCCTTTCCATGGTTTCCCGCTTATCACAAGGACTGGAGCTTTAGGCTTCTTCCTCAATTCCCGTATCTTTTGACAATTGACAACTATATTTCCGAATACGCAATGTTCACTGGAATTCTGATACATGTCCATTTCATCAGGATCACTGATATCCCTTCCGATAATTTCTCCACCATGCATGATCTTAAGATTATCCCTGGGCCATTCATAGTCTTTGTTTGTTATAAAAGCCAGTAAAATATCGGCCCTTAAGGCCTGTTTTACTCCTATATTGCGTTTTTTACCGAAGTATGATGAACCCGTTAGCCCATCCTGCACCTCAAGCTGCCTTATTTGTATTATGTCATGTTCATCAAGAAGGAAGGCTTTTTCAACTCCTCTTGTTGCATGAAGCAGACCTATAGCATTCTCAGCTGCCGCTAAACGCAGAATGTTCCCTTTTGTCCACTGATTTTCTATTTTGTTTGCCGGAATCACACAAATCCACCAAATATGATTTAAATCAATATTACTTGTTTAACATTAAGCAGGTTTATTGTATATATAATAACCGCAAAAAGCAATTTTCCAAAAAACCACTCAGGCGAATACCACTGCCGGCCTATGATCCACAACTTTTGCCTGGCAGCTTCCTGCAGATCGCTGGAAAACAATTAAAAGACGCATAGAGAATGATCATTGGTCATCAATCCGAATATTCAGGCGTAATTTAGCGATGGGTTCAAGTTTTTTCCAGACAACCGTTGAGTTTTCTCTGATAGTACATTTTTGAACGGTCTGGTTGCAGAACTCCCCGTTTAGTTCATATATGAAAAATCCTTCATCACCATTTGTTGCGATTACCTGCTCCTTTCCATTCAACTTTTTGGTTTCGATAATTGCCACTTCGTTCAATATATCAAGGATATTGGTACCTTTTTTTACTTTCACATCTTTAGTCGGTGCGAGGATGTCAAGTGATCTGGCAACATCTTTATTGTTGATTCCCAGAACATGCGTTTTACCATAGATATGTCTTTTTATGAGATTTGCTTCTTCAAGAATATTTATATGCTTTGATACTACGGGAACCGATAGATCCTGCTCACGAGCCAGTTCAGATATATATTTTTCATTCTCATACAAACTCTGGATCATCCTCAATCTTGTTTTGCTGTCCAGTGCATAAAATAATTTTAAGAATCTCAATGTTGCAGCTTCATATTCAGTTACGTTAGCTTCTGAGCTCATATATATACATGGAATGCAAAACAAGTATATATTTAGTTCTTATCTGTATTGTCAATTTTAATTAAAGATTATATCTTCAAAAGATAATACCATAAGATCTTCATGGATAGGAATTGAATATAAAAAGAGACATTAACAAAAAGAAAGTATAATAAAAAAAAGATCCTGCCATTTGGCAGGCTCCAAAAATTCAAGAAAAAGGAATTTACGCTTTGACAGCTACCAATGAGAGGCCAAGTTTGCTTTCAACTTCCTCTATCTGCTTCAAATCGTCAGCAGACAGCTCGGCATTCTTAATGTCCTGTCCTGAAAATGCCAGAAGTGTAACATCCAGTTTCTTTTCAAGTTCTTCGATGGTCTTTACTGTTGATTCGTCAAGTTTTGAATAACTCCATAACATCTATTAATCCTCCGTGCACCTTAGCTTAAAGTTTACACATGCTTTGGAAAGCTTTTCGGGCTATTAAAAGATTACTTTCGTTATTCTTAAAAGATAGATCATATTATCTAAAATTGCAATATTTGTTTCTGTTTTTCATTTCTGTTTTAACAACTTAGGATAACGTGGTTTATTTTTTTAGTTAAATATTCCAAAAAGTCGTGTGCTACTTCTTTTTGATAATCTGACATACAATTTACCCAGTACAGAGATTTCTTTAAGAAAAATACAGCGCATTAGAAGCAATAAACTTCCCGGTACTCATGTTACAGAAAGCATTTTTGGAACATACGCAAAATACAAGACTAGAGGATTTCGGGCAGGGTTGCCGCCTGCAGCAACTACAGGAAAGATCAGACACAACTCCTTATCTTTGAAAGATATGTTTTTAACGAACATAATATATCTAACATTAATAGATAACAATTACCATAAAGGCTTGATTTCACGGAGAAACAGATTTGAAGGAAGAACATCCCCACGATCATGAAAAGAATTATGGACATACACATGGAGCTGTAGATCCTTCGATTATCACTACTTCCAGGGGAATCCGGGCTGTGAAGTGGTCATTCATAGCCTTGATGGTCACAGCCCTTCTTCAGATATCCATAGTATACATATCAGGAAGTGTTGCCCTGCTTGCGGATACTGTTCACAATTACAGTGATGCTGCAACAGCCATCCCCCTGTGGATTGCTTTTTCCCTTGCAAGACGCAAACCCAACAAGCAATATACCTATGGTTACGGACGTGTTGAAGACCTGGCCGGCATTCTTATCGTTGTTCTTATACTATTCAGTGCATTTGTTGCCGGCTATGAATCCATAATTCGTCTGATAAATCCCCGGGAAGTAATATTCCTGCGATATGTAGCTATCGCTGCACTTATCGGTTTTGTGGGCAATGAGGCAGTTGCACAGTTCCGGATAAAGACAGGGAAGGAGATAGGCAGTGCAGCCCTCATAGCCGATGGTTACCATGCCAGAGTAGACGGTTTTACAAGTCTTGCGGTCCTGCTTGGTGCGATCGGTGTCTGGATGGGTTATCCACTGGCAGACCCTGCAATTGGACTTATTATTACGATAGCAATATTGAAGATCGTCTGGGACTCGGGCAAAATGATGTTTTCAAGATTGCTGGATGGTGTTGACCCGGAAGTAATCGACGAGCTAAGCCACGCAGTCTCGCATGTTGAAGGTGTGGAAGATGTTTCCGACATCAGGGTCAGGTGGATAGGTCACAGATTGCATGCTGAGATCAACATAGCAGTAGACCCTGATCTTTCAGTTAGTGAGGGACACCGAATAGCAGATGATGCCAGAAAAGAACTTCTGAACCACCTGAAGTACCTCTCCGGGACTACGATTCACGTTGACCCCTCAAACGAATCTGGAGAAAAATATCATAGCAATCCCATACTGGAATAAATTTCCAGAAACCTGAGATCCAAACTTTTAAAAATTGAATTAGCTGTGTCAGAACAGGTTTTAAAACACGCAAACGACCATCCTGAAAATATATGATCTTAAGTAACACAAAAATAAATGATATTCTTAACTAAAACACAAAGTACTATTAGATCATCTATTTTAAAAATTCCACCATATTTTTATAGAAAGTTCTTGAAGGTAGAAATTAATAGCTCTTTACATTGCTTTTTAATTCTCAAGAAGCAGCAATTCTGGAAAATTAAACCTTCATTTATCTTTGGGAATCCAAAATATTAAAACTATAAATCCTCCATAGTAACACGAATGTACTAGTATTTAACATATTTATTCATAACTTATTTATATATCAATGCCAAAGTAGTATTACTATATAACATTATAAAATCACACTTTTAAATACTCAACTACGAAAGGTGGTCAAAGGTCATGGAATTTCTAACACTGGGAACTGATACATTGCCTACAGAACTCAATATATTGATAATAGCCTCTGCATTTCTGCTTGGTGCACTGCACGCACTGGAGCCAGGTCATGGAAAATCCATCATGGCGGTTTTTGTAATGGGAACGGACGCAGACCTGAAAGATGCACTTCTGCTGGGCATCACTATCGTTTTCTCCCATGTCATAGTCGTACTGGGACTGGGAGTTGCTTCCATCTATCTTGTGAACCTGCTGGACGTGGACCTGACCCACGATATCATGAGCGTGGTCGGAGGAGTAATACTCATAGGTGTCGGATTCTGGATATTAAGGAAATTCTACCATCCCCATGAACATCCCATCGATACGAAAAAAGGAGTTGTTGCCATCGGTCTTTCCACAGGTTTGATCCCATGTCCTGCAGCACTTGCAGTATTGTTGTTCAGTATTGCAAATAACCAGGTGTATAACGGTCTTATCTATGTGCTTATATTCAGTGCGGGACTGGCAATAGCCATAACTTCACTCTCAGTTACCTTCGTTAAAGGAAAAGGGTTCATCGAAGGTTACATGGGCAGCAAGAACATCAGTAAACTCCCCCTTATCAGTGGTACGATTATCATAGTAATAGGCGCATTCACACTCCTCCACCCACTGCTTGAGAATTTTGCACCTGCATTGCATATTTGAGATTTGAAGATAAAATGGGAGTTCAAACACTCCCATATGTTTCTTGCAATAAGAGGGCATCACCTTCATTATCAGGACTTTCGCATATCAGAAGACCTTTCACATTAAAATCCTTAAGTGCCCTCATAAGTTCCGCATATTCCAGGTCGGAGTCCTCCAGATTCAGGTGATTCTTCTCACCCTTTTCACCATATTCGATCCCTGATACATGCATATGCATATCATCCAGTCCTTCACGCCCGAGTTCATTTTCAACCAGTTCAAGCGCAGAGGAAAATTCTTCATAAGTATTGACCTCTCCGTCCCTTGCATGCAGGTGTGCAAAATCGATGCATGGCAGCACACCATCAATATCCCGGCTCAGTTTCACGTTTTCCACCAGACTTCCGAACTGGCTTGCCTTGCCGGTGGTTTCAGGACGCAGGATCACATTTATGTTTTCATCTGCAAGCCTGGTAGTAAGTTCTTTAAGAATTGCAGAGACCCTTTCATACACCTTTTCAGGCGAGTCCTTATGATAATATGCGGGATGGAAGACAATATTCCTGGCACCGCAGATACTTCCGATATTTGCCGACCTGTATATCCTTTCGATGCTGGCATCTACTTTTTCTGGCTCAGTGGAATTAAGGTTGATATAATAGGGGCTGTGTACACTCAGCAGGATATCTTCGCTTTTCGCTTTTTCAAAAACATTTCCCGCGGTCTTCTCCCCCATTTTGACACCACGGACGAATTCCAGTTCCATGCAGCCAAGACCAAGCTCCCTGACCCTCTCAATACCTGCAATACTGTTTCTCTTCTTTGAGCTTTTCGGCGTCCCTGCTGTACCAAAGAAAAGTTTTTCAGGTTTCATCATACCAGGCCGAGCTTTGCCTTAAGCTCCTTCATTTTCTCTGTTGATAACTTTTCTTCAACTATTTCCATGAAGGAGTCAATGTCTTCCTCTTCCAGTGACCTGATATCCTCTTTTCCTTCCATTGCAAGCTGCACAAGATAATCGAGCTCATCCGTGTCAAGCTTTTCAAGCCTGTTTTTGAAATCCTCACCGGATTCTGCTACCTTGTGGGATATCGGCCTGAGGATAAAAGGATAATTGTGTCCTGATGCGGACATTGTGTCTCCGCTCAACTCAGGTGCAAGCTTGTCAAAGATCTTCTGGTCCGTTTCACTAAATTTTCTGCCCATGAGAGTTAGTTATAGGACATATTCAATAAAATTTTGTCCCCTTGTACATAGGAATCAGTGAACAAGATGTCCGTTAATATCGATCTCACCGCGTACGACCCTGGTCGATGAAATCGGTTTCTCATCATCCGCCATGACAAAATCGACTTTAACTATAGCAAGAGAAGACATGTTCTTATCTTTGCGGATATTGTTAATCCTGATCGCTACAGGATAGGTTTCAGGGGAAACGACGATATAGTCATAATCCTCATCAAGGGTCTTACCATAGGGGTCATTAAGCTCGATGACATTATAATCCGTGTCCTCTCCTGCAATCTGACCCAGATACTCAAGTAAGCGGGACCTGCGTGCGGAATAATCAGGAACCATGCGGTCACGCTTGTTTGCCATTTCATCGGAGGTCAGCCCGATATCCACCTCACCATTGCCGGCAAGCTCGAATGCTTTTTTGAGAAGCGCACGGTGTCCTTTATGCAGACATTCAAAAGTTCCGCCGACTACTACCCTTGTCATCGGATGCTATTACTCGCGTTCCTGTGATAAGTTTTATGTCATTTTAATACTTTCACCATGCTTGCTCCAGGTATATATACTAGCTTACACATAGAACAGCACGATTGTGCACCAAAAGGAAACCATGTGCACCTAGGAGTAAGAAAATGCCTGAAGTATTATTAGAAGACCTTGATCATGTAGGTCCGGCTACCGCACAGAAACTGATGGAGTCCGGATTCACGACCGTTGAAGCAATCGCTGTCTCATCACCTGCAGAACTTGCAACTGCAGCTGATATTGGAGAATCCACCGCTGCAAAGATAATTATGGCCGCACGCCAGTCCGCTGATATCGGCGGCTTTGAGACAGGCGATATGGTAATGGAACGCAGAAAACTTGTGGGAAAATTGTCCACGGGTTGTATTGAATTCAATGAGATGATGGGTGGAGGAATCGACACTCAGGCAATCACCGAACTGTATGGTGAATTCGGTTCGGGAAAGACACAGGTTGCACACCAGCTAGCCGTAAACGTACAGCTCCCGCCGGAACAGGGAGGACTTGACGGTTCGGTTATCATAATAGATACGGAGAACACCTTCAGACCGGAAAGGATAAAACAAATGGTAGACGGCCTTTCCGAAAAATATGGTGTAGAATACGATCACGAGGAATTCCTGAAGAACATCCGCGTGGCACGTGCCTTTAACTCAAATCACCAGATATTGCTGGTAGATTCTGCACTTGAGCTGGCAAACGAGTTAAAGAATTCGGAAAAACCTGTAAGACTCCTTATTGTGGACTCACTAACAGCCCATTTCAGAGCTGAGTATATAGGAAGAGGAACCCTTGCGGACAGACAGCAGAAACTCAATAAACACCTGCACGGCCTGCAGAGATTCGGAGACCTCAATAACGCAAGTGTTATAGTAACAAACCAGGTAATGTCAAAGCCTGATGCCTTTTTCGGAGATCCCACAAAGCCGATAGGAGGCCACATTGTCGGTCACACCGCAACATTCAGGTTATACCTTCGTAAGTCCAAAGGTGATAAAAGAATTGTCAGGCTCGTTGACTCACCAAACCTTCCTGACGGCGAAGCAATAATATCCGTGACAACACCAGGATTGCGTGATCCCTGATCATACAGTGTTAACGTAAAGATTAGAAAGCGGCCCGAGATCGGGCCACTAAAAACATTTTTATCTTTTTCTCCTGTTTATTGCCTATGCAATTCAAAGCCATTGCCATTGATATTGACGGCACTATCACCCATATGGACCGCAGGCTCAGCCTCATGGCAGCTGAAAAACTACGTATGCTGGATGTACCCGTTGTACTTGCTACCGGCAATATCCTCTGTTACGCTAAAGCGACCGCCAAGCTGATAGGAGTATGCTGCCACGTCATAGCTGAGAATGGTGGAGTGGTGACAGATGGGTTTGATAAGAAGCCATATGTATCCGACGTGATCACCGAATGTGAACAGGCCTATGAGATCCTGTCCGAAGAATTCAATATGGAAAAACTCGATTCACGTCACAGAAGAACAGAGATCGTCCTCAGCAGAAACTTCGATCTCGAACGTGCAAGGGCAATTCTAAGTAAAACGGATCTGGATGTTGAGATAATAGATACACATTTTGCGATTCATATCAAGAGCAAAAAGATAAACAAGGGAACCGGGCTTGTGAGAATGGCTGATATGATGGGACTTAAGACATCCGATTTTGTAGCAATAGGCGATTCGGTGAATGATATGGAATTGCTTGAACTGGCAGGCTATTCAATTGCAGTATCAAATGCTGATGATTTCCTAAAGGATATTGCAGACCATGTGACAGGGGAACCCTATGGAGAGGGTACAGCAGAAGCTATTGAGTATCTTGTTTCCAACGGGATGCTAAAGGCCAGAGATCAATAGAATACCGGCTGCAAAGTCCTTCTGAACTTTGCATTCAGCATTACTGAGCCGTACTTTCGTTATGGATACCTTTTGCCATATTCTTATCAACGACAATATAGTCCTTGATGGCCCTTACGGATTCGAAGGGCAGTAATATGTACTGATCATCGGTCTGGTACTTGGAAGTATCCAGACTCATGTCGGGCTTTACAATCAGGTTTATCAGATTTCCCGTAGCTGCATCCATTACAATATTGAAAAGAATGCCTATTTCTGTACCATCGGTAGCCATGACTTGTTTACTGGAAAGGTTTTTTGCGAAGACGTTAGCCATTTTCATTCACCCCTGAATATAATAGTGACTTTTAAATTTTTCATATATTTATCTGTATCCTATATAAGCACTTGGTTCTTCTTTTTTGACACCGCCCTTGAACTGAGCCTGTATCTTCTCGTAGTACTCGATCAGATTTTCGGTCAGTGTAGGCCTTACCTTGTTGAGTGCCTGTTTGAAGTACTTCATACCTACTTCTTCATTATTGAAATCATCCCGGAGTGCAAGCATGACAGCTTCCCTGCATACGGCTTCTATATCAGAACCTACAAATCCTTCCGTAACGCTTGCAAGCTCATCAATGGTAACATCATCCCCAAGAGGAATATTTCTGGTATGGATCTTGAAGATGGCTTTTCTTCCGGCATATGTGGATTGTCCCACAAGTACAAGCCTGTCGAACCTGCCTGACCTGAGAAGCGCAGGGTCAAGAATATCCGGACGGTTGGTAGCTGCTATCACAACAATCTCCTTAAGCGGTTCAAGACCGTCAAGCTCGGTGAGTAACTGATTCACTATTCTTTCCGAAACCTTGCCGTCCTCTGTTATCGCACTTCTCATGGGTGCGATGGAATCAATCTCGTCGAAGAATATGATACATGGGGCTACCTGTCTTGCTTTCTTGAAAGTCTCGCGGATAGCCTTCTCGGACTCACCCACCCATTTGGAAAGCATCTGGGGTCCTTTAATGCTTATGAAATTTGCATTGGACTCATTTGCGACTGCCTGGGCCATGAGAGTCTTACCGGTACCCGGTGGTCCGAACAGCAGAACACCCTTCGGTGGTTTGATACCCATCTGCAGGAATTTCTCCGGCTTTGTGAGCGGCCATTCCACAGCTTCAACCACATCCTGTTTGGCCTTATCAAGACCTCCGACATCATTCCATTTAACAGCCGGTATCTCCACAAGAACCTCCCTCATGGCCGAAGGCTCGATCTCACGGAGTGCATTCTCAAAGTCGTCTTTACCAACACTCAGGATATCAAGAATCTCGGGTGCGATCTCATCTTCCTCCAGATTGATGTCGGGAAGAGCACGCCTGAGGGATTTCATCGCAGCTTCCTGCACCAGTGCCAGCAGGTCCGCCCCTACAAAGGCCTGGGTATGCTGTGAAAGGTATTCAAGGAATTCCTCGGACACATCCTCACTAAGAGGCACCCCTCTTGTGTGGATCTGGAGGATCTCAAGGCGATCATCGTTATCCGGAACACCTATCTCTATCTCCCTGTCAAACCTTCCGGGTCTGCGCAGTGCGGGGTCAATGGCATCCAGCCTGTTGGTGGCACCGATGACAACTACCTGTCCCCTTTCCTCGAGACCGTCCATCATGGTGAGCAACTGGGCAACTACCCTCCTCTCCACCTCACCGGTAACGTTCTGTCTCTTCGGAGCAATGGAGTCTATCTCATCTATGAATATGATGGAAGGTGCGTTATCCTCCGCTTCCTCGAAGATCTTGCGTATACGTTCCTCGCTCTCTCCGTAGTACTTGCCCATGATCTCGGGACCTGCAATATACAGAAAGTTTGCCCTGGATTCATTTGCAACAGCCTTTGCGATAAGGGTTTTACCAGTACCCGGCGGACCGTAGAGGATGATACCCTTGGGCGGGTCGATATTGAGTCTCTGGAACAGTTCGGGATGTTTCAGGGGAAGTTCTATCATTTCCCTTACGCGCTGGATCTCCGAACCAAGTCCGCCTATGTCCTCGTATGTGACACCCCTTGTGGCACCATCGTATCCCCTTACCGGTTTCTGTCTTAGTTCGATCTCGGTGATATCTCCGATAATTAGAATAGCGTCCGTTGGTTCGGTCTCAACGGCGATAAGAGGTATAGCCTGACCACCTGACATCTGGGTGGACATGGGCTGTGTCATGGAACTGATAATAGGTACGACATCCCCTTCCACAAGAGGCCTTTTCATAATGTTTCTTTTGATTATCTCGTTAATATGGTCACCGAACTCCATTGTCACGCCTTCGGGGGGTGCGAGCACGACCTTTGTTGCGGTCTCTACCTCGGCCTTTCTTATGGTGATCCTCTCACCGATACCCACACCTGCGTTCTGCCTGATGAAACCGTCAATGCGGACTATGCCCTGTCCCCAGTCCTGCCTCTCAGCCCTCCATACTTTGGCAGCGGTCTTTCTCTTACCCTCAATCTCCACAATATCTCCGGGTGATAATTGCAGGCTCAGAAGTGTTGTAGGGTCAAGCCTGACAATACCCCTTCCAAAGTCGTTTGGATGCGCTTTTTCTACTTTGATCTGTACTTCGTCCATTGGTTTCATCCCAGAATTATTTTAAATATATAATATATGCATAATTTAATTATGATTGTAAATACTTATTTCACTCCCATGCATAAAAAAGATATGGTCAGAGCTTAGGCTCTCAATCCCTTTTTTCGGCAACAAGCTTTAAATATGAATTGAATATACTACTACTTTGTAGATTGGAGACTATTCTGTAAGCATTTGTAAATTTAGGATTTAGATTTATATTGTTTTATAACCAGCGTGGTTGAAAATCTTCATTTGAATTTAAAGGAAGTGCATATTTGTTCGGAAACAACGATGAATCAACAGCCCCAGTAGCTGTCGGAGAGACCTACGAAGTAACCATACAGGATATCGCAAGAGAAGGAGACGGTATCGCCAGGATAGAAGGTTTTGTTATCTTCGTGCCCGGGGCAGAAGTCGGAGATACTGTAAATATCAAGATCACAAAGGTCCTGCGTAAGTTCGCATTCTCAGAGATAGAAGAAGAATAATATTCTAAAGCGGGCAGGCATGCCTGTCCACTAATAAATTACTATTTTACCCTTTCCCTTTTTAAGCCCGGACAGCATGGGTTTAGGTCTGGCCGTTATTATTGTGGTTAGAGCGTATGAAGAACCTCTCACCTGCGAAAATAAGAACCATCATTACTGCTGCCACAACAATCAGGAACATATCACTGGATGCTTTTGAAATCACCAGAGCGGTCAGAACGATGGCATCAAGGATGATGGCAGATATTACGATGTAGGGCTTTATCTCTATTTCTTCACGCATATAACGTAAAAGTCCCCAGTGAATTATAATATCCATGATCAGATAGAAAATTGCCCCCAGAGCGGCAATCCTGCTCAGATCGAAAAATATCGTCAGCAATATGGCAACCACAATCGTGTAAACAAGGGTATGTTTCTGTATATCTCCAGGCATCCCGAAATGTCTGTGAGGTATCACATTCATGTCAGTTAACATGGCCAGCATGCGGGACACTGCAAAGACACTGGCAATTATACCTGATACCGTTGCGATAATCGCCAGTCCGACGGTAAACCAGAGGCCATAGTTTCCAAAAGCAGGTCTCGCAGCCTCAGCCAGTGCAAAATCCCTCGCTGCGATGATCTCAGGCAGATCAAGGCTTCCCGCAACCGCAAATGAGACCAGAAGATAGAGAAGCGCACAGATGGATATAGAAATAATTATTGCCCTGCTCACGTTATGATGCGGGTCCTTTATCTCAGATCCACTGTTGGTAATAGTGGTAAAACCCTTGTAGGCAAGCACAGCCAGCGCTATTGAGGCCAGGTATCCTTCCAGGCCTGCATCCATGGGAGCCGACGTTACATTTGAAAAGGATCCTCCCGCTATCCACAAACCGACAAAACCGAAAATTGATATGCCGATTATCTTGACAAATGCCATGGAAAATGAGAACTTTTCGATAACAGTATTTCCTGAAATGTTAACCAGGAAAGCAAATATCAGCAGGGAAACACCGAGAACAGGGACAAGATAGGCGTTCTGGTCCATGTTGAAAAGCTGAATAGTATAGGTACCAAAGGTACGCGCCACAAGGCTCTCATTTATAACCATTGAAAATGCCATGAGTAAAGCTGCAAAACCGGTTATTACCCCTTTACCATATGCTTTCTCAAGATACATGGCGATCCCTCCTGCCGAAGGATAGGTATTGGAGAATTTTATGTAACTGTATGCACTGAATGCAGTCACAACCGCACCCAGCAGAAAGATAAAGGGAAACATCATTCCGGCAAGTTCAGCGATCTGTCCGAGCAAAGCAAATATTCCCGCACCGATCATAACTCCCGTACCCAGGGATACGGCACCTGTAAGTGTCAGACTGTTTTTTTCATATCTATCCATGTTTATCCCATCCACTAACCTGATATTTTTTGATGCTATCCTATAAATCAAATCCGATGCTTGTTAAAACCATGATCACGGACAAAAACAGAAATACTTTTAAACTACTCTGTTTTCTTTATTACTATGGGGTTAAAAGCGTTATTTCTGAACTGTACATTAAAGAAGTCTCCTGAGGTTTCCAATACCAGAGCGTTGATCGATAAAGCTGTCAGGCTTTTTTCGGAAATGAAAATTGATAGCGAGGTCATCAGAGTTGTTGACTATAACGTCAAATTCGGCGTCACATCCGACGAAGGAGATGGCGACGAGTGGCCTCAGATATTGAAGAAGATAAAGGATTGTGATATTCTGGTAATAGGTTCTCCCATATGGTTTGGTGTCATTTCCTCTGTCGCAAAAATGGTGATAGAAAGGCTTGACGGAACCTATATGGAGGGTGACCCCGAAACCGGGCAGTTCCCATTGTACGGGAAAGTTGCAGGAGTACTTGTTACCGGTAATGAAGACGGAGCACATGATGTTGCTGCCAACATACTTTTCAACCTTACTCATCTGGGATGCACAATCCCTCCCAATGCAGACAGTTACTGGGTTGGAGATGCAGGACCAGGACCAAGTTATATCGAAGCTGGTGGCGAGCGACATTTGTACACCAACAAGACCGTCCGTTACATGACACATAACCTGGCCTACTTTGCCGGATTATTAAAGGAAAATCCTATTCCCACAAATCTTAACCAGCTTATTGAAGAGGCAAAAGAAGAGAGTGACTGAAGAAATGTCTGACTTTCGTCTTTATTCAGTCCTGTTCACAAATTTAGCCTTTGCCAGCTATTTTTATTAAAAGTGATTGGTAGGATAATTTCTGAAAATATTTACATCAGTCTTTAATACTGTTGCTCACCTAAAATGATATTAATAAAGGAGTGATCAGGGAGGTGAGAAATTGGCAATGGTGAACGGTCTTGACTGGGTAGCAATGGTCCTTGTTATTGTTGGGGGACTGAACTGGGGTCTTGTAGGTGCATTTGGTTTTGACCTTGTGGCAGCCATTTTTGGTGAAATGTCACTGATATCAAGGCTGGTATACATCCTTGTAGGTCTGGCAGCAGTTTATCTGATATACTTCGCTACCAAGATCAGCAGTCAGTGAAAATTGATTCTTATGTTTCTTATATTGATGATGGAATTATTCCATCATCAGATTTAAGAGACTCTTTTTTGCTTTATTTATTTCCGATATGGAAATAGATACATCAAATTCTTTTCCTGATATTTTTAGCTCATTTCCGCCAACAGTGCCGATAACGGTATGTGGAACATCTTTCAACAGCTCTTTTACAGCAGCAGGTTCCGAAGTACAGATTATCGCCCTCGCATATGACTCGGAGAAGAGCAGTTCATCGGTCCTCAGATCATTTTCGATATCACTCAGATCCACAGTGGCACCCATATTCTCACACATCTCACAGAGTCCTGCAGCCAGCCCTCCAAGAGAAAGATCATGTGAGGCTGTCACCTTTTTGCTCTTCACAGCCTCGATCAGGGAATTGATGATCTGTGAAACATTGTCAGGAACAGCAGGAGCCATTCCATATTCCCGCTTGCCTATGACCCTGTAATATTCAGAACCACCAAGCTCATCTTTTGTGGTACCTACAAGGATAATAGTGTCCCCTTCCTTTGTGAATACACCGGAAGGAGCACTGGTAACATCTTCAACGTATCCGATCAAACCTATTGACGGAGTGGGTGCGATGGCGGTCTTGAATTCCTCGCTTTCATTATACAGAGAAACGTTACCTCCAACCACAGGAATGGAAAGCTCTCTTGCACCGTCCCCGAGACCAAGTATCGCCTGCTTGAACTGCCAGTATATATCAGGTTTTTCCGGATTCCCGAAATTGAGACAATCCACAAGTGCTATTCCGTATGCACCCTTGACAGCAAGATTCATTGCATTCTCGATAACCGTACCCTTTCCTCCCTGATACGGATCAAGAAGAGTATGTTTCGGATTACATCCACATGAAAGTGCTATACCCTCATTGCCGTCGATACGCAGTACACCTGCATCATCACCGGGTTTTGCCACGGTTCTCAGTTGTACTTCATGATCATACTGCCTGTATATCCACTTCTTGGAAGCCACATTGTGGGATGAGAGGATATCAAGGATCGCCTGTTTCAGATCCTCCGGCATTTCCGGTTTTTCGCCTGCATCACGGGGAGCAGGTTCTGTGGACGGACGCTCGAATGTTGGTGCACCCTCTGTTAGCAGTTTTACAGGAATGCTGGCAGCTACTTCACCCTTGAACATTACGGTATATGCGAGATCTTCGGTGAGTTCTCCTATTAAGCTGGCATTGAGATCGTATTTTGCCGCAATGTCCAGTACAGCCTGAACATCATCAGGATCTACCTCAAGCAGCATGCGCTCCTGTGATTCGGCGATCAGTATCTCATAAGGTGTCATACCGGTCTCACGCAGGATCACATTATCTGCAATTATCTTCATTCCGAGGTTACCCTTGGATGCCATCTCAGAACTTGCACCTGCAAGTCCGGCTGCTCCAAGGTCCCTGCATGCTTTCACATATCCTTCCCCGATAGCCTCAAGTGTAGCTTCTATCAGGAGTTTTTCTGTGAACGGGTCACCGATCTGGATGCTTGGCCTGTCTTCGGCCTCTGATGATTCGGAAAGATCCCTTGATGCAAAGGAAGCTCCGCCCAGTCCGTCCCTGCCTGTAGTGGAGCCCATGAGTATGAGTTTGTTACCTGCTTTCTGCGCAGATGCGGTTACGATATTCTCCTCACGTGCAAGTCCGACGCACACAACATTCACAAGAGGGTTGCCACTGTATGATTCGTCAAAAAGTGCTTCTCCGCGTACAACAGGAACACCGATACAGTTGCCGTATCCTGCAATGCCTTCGATTATATGTTCAAAAAGATAGAGATTCTTCGGGTTGTCGAGTGGTCCGAAGTAGAGAGGGTCCATCAGTGCAATGGGACGTGCACCCATGGATATGATATCACGCACTATGCCTCCTACACCTGTTGCGGCTCCGTTGTAGGGGTCCACATATGATGGATGGTTGTGACTCTCCATACCCACTGCAAGAGCCCAGCCGTTCCCGAACCTGATGATAGCCGCATCATCTCCAGGACCTATGATAACCCGGTCTCCCGTGGTTGTGAAGGTCTTGAGTAGTGGTGCGCTTGAGCGGTATGAGCAGTGTTCGCTCCAGAGATTCAGGAAACAACCCTGTTCCACAAGGTTTGGTTCCCTTCCCATCTCTTTGGTTACTATGTTAAGGTCATTTTCAGGTAACATTGATGTGCCTCAGTATTTAAACTCGCAATTATCAGGGTGTTAAAGCACCCGGAAGCAAATAAACGTTTCTTTAAGAAAGGAGTGGTTTTAACATTCGTTTTTGAATGAAAGCATGTCACCCACATGAAGGTCAGCCTTCTCCAGTGTTCCCGTACTGGTCTCGATGACGTATTTTACTTTTGCATCCGATGAGCTAAAACCGGTCCAGGATTTAAGTCTGTCAAGTTTTACTACCCTTTTGTCCCCGTCAAGGAAGATAACTTCTATGGGAAAACTGACAAAGAGCATATGTAATGACACATTTTGACTTTTCTTCATTACAAACACCAGAGCATAGTCATCAGGAATATTCTTCCTGAACATAAGACCCAGGGCCTGTTTGAAGATGCTGCACGCAAATTCGACGTGTGTAGCAACGGATTCACCATTAGATTTTAATATCATCGCTGTTTACTTTAATCATCTATTTTAATTAAAGACTATGGAGTGTTTAAAATAGATAATAAACTCGGAGGAAATACCACAAGATGAGTTCTGAAATGTGTTCGGTCTGCGGATTGCCAAAGGAACTTTGCATATGTGAAGAAGTGGCAAAAGAACAGCAAAGAATAACGGTAAAAGTAAATAGAAGAAGATATGGAAAGGAAGTTACGGTTGTTGAGGGCTTCGATGCCCATGAGATCGATCTGCATGAGCTTTCTACATATTTGAAATCTAAGTTTGCATGTGGCGGTACTGTAAAAGGCAATGGTGTCGAATTGCAGGGAAACCACCTAGGACGCATGAAAGATGTTCTTGTTGAGCGGGGATTCTCTCCGGATCAAATAAAGGATTAATTGTTTTTTTATAGAATACTAAATACAGTATCCGTTTTTTTGTGTGAATCTTCTCTTCACACAAAATTTCAATTACCTCAGGCCGTAGACTACTTTTCCAATAATCGAGGGCCTTAGGTTACCTATTTATGAAATGCAGCCTCTAGTAATGATGAGTACTATGAAACGCATTTATATGGACCACAGTGCTACCACACCGGTAGATCCCCTTGTGGTCGATTCCATGTTACCTTATTTTACAGAGAAATTCGGCAATGCTTCAAGTCTGCATTCCTTCGGCCAGGAAGCCTCAGAGGCACTTTCCACAGCCCGCCAACAGCTTGCAGAGTCCATCGGTGCAAAAACAGACGAGATCATATTCACATCAGGAGGTACTGAATCCGACAATCTTGCCATCAGAGGAGTTCTGGAAAAAAAGAACAGTGGAAAAGGCAAAGACCAGCACATAATCACTTCAGTGATAGAGCATCCTGCAGTACTCAGTACATGTTCCTTCCTGGAAAGTATCGGCTATGATGTTACATACGTGCCGGTGGACAGTGAAGGTATCCTAGATATAGATGAGTTTGAAAACTCAATACAGGATAACACTTCGATAATCAGTGTAATGCATGCGAACAACGAGATAGGTACAATACAGCCCATCCGGGAAATCGCAAAGGTCGCAAAGGAAAACGACATATATCTCCATACCGATGCGGTGCAGACCTTTGGTAAGATACCGGTCAATGTTGATGACCTGGGTGTTGATATGCTGGCCATCTCCTCTCACAAGATACACGGTCCGAAGGGAGCAGGGGCCTTATATGTAAGAGAAGGCACCGACCTGGAACCCTTCATATTCGGCGGAGGACATGAGCAGGGACTTCGACCCGGAACCGAGAACATACCGGGAATAGTGGGCCTTGGGAAGGCTGCTTCCCTGGCAAAGGAGAGGCTTGGAAACGATCCGGAACACATGCTCAAACTCCGTGATTCACTAATCTCAAAAATATTTGACAGCATAGAGGATGTGCAACTGAACGGCCATTCGGAAAAGAGATTACCAAACAATGTCAACCTGAGCTTTAAGTATGCAGAAGGCGAGTCGCTTCAGATGTTACTTGATGTCAAAGGCATTGCAGTATCCACGGCTTCTGCATGTTCATCCAAATCCAAAAAGGAATCACATGTTTTAACTTCCATAGGAGTTGATATGGACTACATCCATGGCACAATAAGAATAAGTCTTGGTAAAGACAACACTATGGAAGAGGTAGATTATGTAGTTCAGTCCCTGAAGGAAAGTGTTGACAGGCTCAGGGAAATGTCTGCTGTTTCAAAATGCTGACATATCTTAAGGGAGGATGCTGATGTACTCAAGAAAAGTTATCGAAGAATTCACCAACCCAAAAAATGTAGGAGCTATCGAAGATGCGGACGGTGTTGGTGAAACAGGCAGCACGGTAGACGGAGATATAATAACAATCTATATCAAGGTAAAAGATAACGTGCTGGAAGATGTTAAATTCAAGACCTTCGGATGCGTGGTAGCGATATCCACATCGACAATGGTCACACAGCTTGCAAAGGGTAAGACCATTGATGAAGCACTCAAGTTAACCAACAAGGATGTGATTGAAGCCCTCGGCGGACTTCCCGAAGATAAGACAAGATGCTCGGGTTTTGCACTTGTTGCCCTTCATAAGGCTATTGAGGACTACAGGGGGAAGACTGCAGATTAATACCTGAAAAAGAGGATGATTTTGTGAAAACAACGTGTGAGATTATGGTGCAGCGGGTTTTACCTGCCATCCGTGCTGAAATTGCCCGCGTGATCATTAGTGAACATGGTCGCAGCCAGCAGGAAGCTGCAGAGGTCCTGGGACTTTCAAGAGCAGCCGTATCCCAGTATCTTAGTGAGAAACGTGGAGCTGAGGTCAATTTTTCTGAAGATACATACAAAGAGATACGCAATTTTACATTTGAACTGCTTGCAGGCATGAGCCCAAAGGATGAGGTTGCAGGTATGTGCAATATATGCAAGTACGTCCAGAAATCCGGGTGGCTGAACAGGAATGAACCGGATGCTGAACACTGTGCCCTTTGCGGGGAACCGGAGAGCAATTGAACAGCAGTCTTTGTGTCAAATGTAAGGGGAAAGGACTTTGTGGACGTCCTTTTTGCCCGATACTGGAAAAATTCAGGTCAGTAGAATCAGTATTCTCAAAAAGCTCAGGTGCTTCAGGTGAAACATCCATTTTCGGAGCATCCCCACCTTCTGTTTTTGTAGGCAGACACAATTATCCGGAGGTACGGGCGGGTCCCATGATACCACCAGAACTGGAGGGCGATGAAGCAATTCAGCTTGAAGACCCTAAATCTCTGCTTAAAATGGGAATCCAGGATGTCATATCATCCCGTTCCAGACTGGTCAGGGCAAACACCGGAATAAATGTGAAGCATGCCCGCAAACCTGACAATCCTCTTATAGAAAGATCACAGGAGCTGGCCCTCTCTAAAAAACCTGTGGACACCGAGGCCTGGTTCAACAAGCCCATACAGAACAAGCTCAAATTCGATAATGTGCTCACCCCCATGGGACCTTCGGGGGAGTTGAAGAAATTCGATATCACTGAGAACCCGAAGGTTCCGAAAAAAGTAGATTCTCTTGTATACGATACCGATGCGCTTGCAAAGGATGCGATCTCGGAATTGTGGGACAGTAGCGTACCTGCAGAGCATATCACACGTCTATTTTCTATTGGTCTGCTGGGACAGGAAAGACGCCTTGTACCTACAAGGTGGTCAATAACCGCAGTAGATGACCTTGTGGGAAAGGATCTGCTTGGAAACATAAGAGACTACCAGCAAATAAGTGATATCCAGGTTTTCAGCGGAGGTGTTTTTGGCAACCATTTCGAGGTTCTGCTCATGCCACGTGCATTTAGCTTCGAGCTCATAGAAGTATGGATGCCACGTGCAGTCTGGTCAGGACAGAGCACCTGGATAGATTCTGATAGTGAGGGTTTTTCAGGGAAAAAAGGGTATTCCAACCTTGCAGGAGGATACTACGCCGGCAGATTAGGTGTTCTTGAATATCTGAAAAAGATTCGCAGACAGGCCTCGGTATTTGCAGTCAGGGAGATCAGGCCGGATTATTGGGCACCCCTTGGTGTATGGGTAGTGCGTGAAGGAATAAGGGATGCCATGAATTCAACACCCACGGTCTTCGAGTCAGTGGAATCGGCACTGAATGATATGTCCACCCGTATCAAAACACCATATGGAAAATGGAAAGAAAAGGCCAGGATGCTATCTGATTTACAAGCGCAGCGGACCCTTGACTCTTTTTTCAATATTTGATCATACGCGCATGTATGCCTATATAAAATAAATATTACTATATAGTCTATGCAAGACACATTTATCTATATACGGTCCTTTGCCCTACCCAAAACTAAATAGAGGACAATAAATGGTGTTATTCGATCCGCTGGTAATTTTACTTGTGATTGCAGGTTTATATATGGTATGGAACATTGGCGCAAACGACCTTGCCAATGCCATGGGAACGTCTGTAGGTAGCGGTGCGCTTTCTATAAAACAGGTTATTATCGTTGCAGCAGTCTTTGAGTTCGCAGGTGCTGTCTTTTTTGGTAAAAGAGTTACATCCACCATTGCCAAAGGCATAGTACCCATAGATTCCATCAGTCTGCTTGACTCACATCTGGTAGCTATCGGAATGCTTGCTGCGGTTCTTGCTGCCGGTTTCTGGATCACGCTGGCTACATTTTATAATCTACCAGTCTCAACGACCCACTCAATTGTCGGAGCAGTTCTTGGTTTTGGTTTAATAGCTGCATATAACGGCATTATTGCTTTAGGAGACATACAGTGGGGAGTTCTTATAAAAATCGTCGGAAGCTGGCTGGTATCTCCTCTTCTTGGTGCTTTGCTTGCCTTTTTAATCTTCTCGCTTATCCGGTATTTCATATTACAGAAAACCGATGATCCGTATAATATAGAGAAGAAATTTGTGGGTCTTCAGATCCTGACCGCATGTTACATAGCATTCGCACATGGTTCAAACGATGTGGCAAATGCTGTCGGACCGCTCTATGCAGGACTTCATGCTCTGGAACTTGCAGGCTTGACCATCCCGCTCTGGGTCATGTTAGTGGGAGGATTTGGTATGATCCTGGGTCTTGCAACCTGGGGATACAGGGTTATTGAAACAATCGGTACCAAGATCACAGAACTTACTCCCACAAGAGGATTCTCGGCCGAGTTTGCAACGGCTTCTGTGGTAGTATTGCATAGTTTCAGTTCCTTGCCCATCTCGACCACACACACGCTTGTAGGCTCTGTTATAGGCGTGGGTCTTGCAGGTGGTCTTGCAGCGGTTGATTTAAGTGTGATATGGAAGATAGTTGTTTCCTGGATAGTAACAGTGCCCGTTGCGGCATTAACATCCGCACTCGTATTTACAGCACTAATGGGGATTGGAATATGATCAAAAAAGAATATATCCGCTCAGTATTGAATATATTTGCAAGTTCACCGTTCAAACCACTTGGGATGCATGCGAACAAAGGTGGTGAAGCTGTAAGAAAACTCAGTGAAGCTGTCCACGCCTATTGTGAGGGGGATCTGCAGAGAGTGGAGGAGCTCAATCGTGAGATCGATGCAATAGAGCACGAGGCGGATGTCCTGAAGCAGACGATCAGGTCAGAACTCTCATCTTCCATAATGCTACCGGTGCACGCTAATGATCTTCTCAGCTTCCTCAAACCACAGGATTCGATCTCCGATGATGCACAGGAAGCCTCATACTGGCTGACCCTGAGAAAGTTCGAAGCTTCCGAGGAGATACGCGAGGGTTTCATGGAACTGATGGACAGGACACTCAAAACCGTCGAGATGTATGAGAGACTTGTGGACACCCTGAGCGAGCTCCTGGAAACATCCTTCAGCAAAAGGGATGTTGAGGAAACCCTTGCACTCGTCGTGGAAGTGGAAGAGATGGAACATCAGGTCGATGTTGTGGAAAAGGAGCTTATAAAGAAGGTTTTCATGGAAGAAGAGTCACTTGGAGGAGCAGGTGTCTACCATCTCTCAAGGCTCATAACAGAAATTGGTAATATCGCCGATAAATCAGAGCATGCTGCAGACAGGCTCAGGACTATGGTCATGAGAAGGTAAGCCTTCTCAAAACCTTTTTTACCTGTGCAAATTTCCGTCCTCGTTCAGCTTTTTTAATAACTCGATTACAGAATAGGATGCACGTGTGATACCCATACTGCGTCTGTCAGTATCGGTGCCGGCAACATAGAGATTTTTAACGGGAGTCCTGATATCCGCAAAGTATCCGCCAATGGTAACAGCCGCTTTCTCAGGAACAGTGATCTGTTCGTGCTTCATCTCAACGTGGTCTTCTACGGCGGGTATGGCACGATAGATAGTCTCGTATGCCTTTTTGATCTCGGAAGCCTCGCTCTTTCCGTCATTGATTATAAAACTAAAACCAATAAGCTGCCTTCCTTTTGGTGCAAGTGAGGTATCATAGTTGCTGATAGGCATCGCCCAGTAGGGGTTGTCCTTGAACCAGATCTCAGACCCCATATAGCTGAACTCATCCATTACAGTATCCAGCCCGAGCCATGTAGTAAGGCTCTTTGTATGGACTACACCTTTGAGTTCATCCATGTAAGAGGCAGGCAGGCTTTCCGTCATTTTAGGCAGGTCTGTGACAAAACCCGTATGGATCACGGTATTTGCATAATATATATCATCAGCCTCGACACCAACAGCTTTTCCGTTGGCGGTGAGTATCCGGCTCACCTCACATTCGGTTTTGATCTCAACACTTCTCGGAAGAGAGAAAAGCAGTGCATTAAGAAGTGCCTTGAGACCCTTACGGGGATAACCCTGAGAATAGCTCACACGATTGGTAGCCAGCCTTCCAAGGGATGAGACAGGTCTTGAGACCCTATCCATTCTTGCCTGCAGGGACGTGTGCAGGTTCGTAGGTAGTACGGATTTGAGAGCCGGTTCCGTTTGAGGCTTCTCGTTATTCTTCATTATGCTTTCCATCTGTTCCTGCGGGACACTGTCCCTGACAAAACTGCTGCCTGCCAGTATTCTCTGGGCGGATGTCTGTTTCATATCCTTCCCTGAGAGGAAATAGGAAATAGCATCCATGAAATCATATGTGTCCTTGGAAAGATTCCCCGGCATGGAATCATAGACCGACTGTTTTGAAAGGTCTATCCCGAAAGTGCATAATGTCAGTGCCTTTGTAATGGCCTGCGTAACCACTATCCTGTCCTTTTTAGGAAGTATGTCAAAAGTAACGAACTCCTTTACATTGGATGGTACCTTCATAAAGGAATCTTCTGTACGCACGTAGTAGTTACCATAATCCTCAAAGATCGGGACATAATCAAAATAGTTATCCATCAGCCTTCTCAGAGGACCAACTTCAAGATGTGTAATTGCATGGGCACCTGTGTCCACCTGGAAACCGTCAACCATATAACTGTTACAGTTTCCACCCACAAATCTGTTCTTTTCAAGAACCAACACCCTGTTCCCGTGTTTGGACAGCGCCAGGGCCGAGAGCAGGCCGCTTATACCTGCACCCACAACTATTACATCATATTTTTCCATTTAATCACCTCAAATTTTCTTATATGGAAAATATAAAAAATAGTATATATTTGTTTTTACTCGAATATCTCGGGTACTATGCGCCTTGCAACTTCTTCGTATGCCTTGGAAAGATCACCCTTGTCAAAGCGGAAGATGTCCTTATCCATGGACTGTCCCGTGCTCTTGTCCCAGAGCCTGCAGGTATCACATGATATCTCATCAGCCACTACGATCTCTCCGTCCTTTCTTCCGAACTCAAGTTTGAAATCCGGGAGAAGGAATCCTTTTTCATCAAGATACTTAACAAGGATATCGTTAATCTTAAGTGCCATTTCACGTATCTGTGCTATTTCCTCGTAAGTTGCTATACCAAGTGCTACTGCAATATCTTCGTTGAGCATCGGGTCACCGTACTCATCGCTCTTGTAGTCCAGAACTATCACAGGTTTGTCAAAAACAGTTCCCTCTTCTATAGGATACTTGCGTGTTATGGAACCTGCTGCTATATTACGTGGTATTACTTCAATTGCTATTATCTCCACTGCATCCACAAGCATATCGGTATCGGATTCCATTTCAATGTAATGGGTCTTGATACCTTCTTCTTCGAGCATCTCGAAGATCTTTCTGGATATCTGGGCGTTATAATAGCCTTTCTTTGCAGCCTCACTCTTTTTCTTGCCGTCGAATGCTGTCAGGCTGTCCCTGAACTGGGCAATAAGCTTAGCTGGATCATCTGTCTTGTAAATTGTTTTTGCTTTACCTGAATACAATTCTTCTCTTTTCATCGGCATCACTTCTCGACTAAGGCTTTTTTTGTTCTAATGCTTTATGCTGATATAGTATAATTATTTATGTTTTAACATATGTACTATAAATGCATACGAAATGTTATTATTTCAGTCATATGTGACTATTGAAGGTGATCTTATTGGACCAGGAACTTATGCGTATAGGTGTGTCACTTCCCGAAAACCTGCTTAGCAAATTTGACGCGATCATTGAGAAAAGAGGCTATTCTTCAAGATCGGAAGGCATAAGAGATGCTATCCGGAACTACATCACACACTACGAATGGATGAGCGATGTAAAAGGCAGGCGTGTGGGCACGATAACATTGATCTATGACCACACCAAGCGTGGTCTTTCAAGTGCCCTGACAGACATACAGCATGAATATGCGCACCTTATAAAGTCAGCTATCCACATCCATCTGGACCATGATAACTGCCTCGAGGTAGTGATCCTTGACGGAGAGGGTGAGGATGTTAAAGCCGTCGCCGAGAGGATCATGTCATTAAAGGGCGTTACCTACGTAAAGCTCAATACCGCACTCCCTGCCGAAACCTGAAGGACTACAATTGATCCTGTAATTTTTCACTGAAGGACGATTCCATCGTCCTTAAAAGGTTTTTACCAAAATCCGTTAAGCAGTATACCTGGAAATTCCTCTCTCTTTTTGATTCTACCAGGTTTGCGTCCTTGAGCATCTTCAGATGGTAGGATAGTGCCGAATGCTTGTAATCGGTAATCTCTACCAGAACACAGACACAGAGGTCGCTTACCTCAAGGGCTTTAAGTATATGTACCCTTACGGGATCAGACAACACTTTAAAAAGGGATACCAGCGAGCCTACGTCCTCTTGCATGGCTTCATGGACCTTTAAGGCCACATCATCAGGGAGGAAATATGGCTCAGGGCACTCCTGACTTGATTCTATTTTCATCTGCTTGACTATTGTCCCTGAGGGTTAATAAGTTTTGTAACCCTCATGAACATGTAAAAAAAAAGGGATGGATCAGTTCAGACCCTTTTCATTGAAGAATGGAGAGTACTTTTTGTCACTTTCCTGTATATGGTTCACAAGCCAGTTCTTGAGGAAATTGAGTAGATCGAAGCTCAGACCGGCCTTCCCGCTCTCATAATCTTTTTTGAAATCCCCGACCTGCTGGATAAATTTGTCATGTTCTTTTTTATGTGCCGCATATTCCGGATATTTGTACTGTACCATGTACTTTTCTTCAGTGGAGAAATGATATTGTGTATATTCGGCCATCTCATCGATTATTCCAAGGGCAACCTCCTTGCTCTTGGCATTCAGCATTGCATCATGCAGCTCATTGATCATGCGCACCAGATTCTTGTGCTGTTCATCGATTTCCTTTATGTTCATGCTGTATTTATCAGACCAGGTTACAAGTGCCATATTAAATCACAAATAAATATTGATATAAAAATATATAAATAAATTGGCAGCAAGTACCTGCTGCCCTTAGAGCACTGCAACCCGCTATTTCATTTAATACCCTTTGTTACAGCCTTGATCAGCTCGATCACAAGCATTGTGGAGAATGCAATTCCGATCGGCAGTATCCATTGCTGTGCTGTCAGGGGCACCAGCTCGAAAATATTGCTGAGGAACGGAATATACATTGCAGACAGCGTCAGCAGGAAGCTCACCGTTACACCTACCAGCATGATCTTATTTGTAAGAAAGCCCCTGCTGAATATGGATCTGTCAAGTGACCTGAACGCAAAGGGTACGAACAATATCATGCTGACCACTGTTGCGAAGGTAACTGTCCTTGCAAACTGCGTATTCTCAGCAGGATCGTTTAATACAAATACCAGCAGAGATGCCGAACCCATGACAAGAGCGTTGCTTATCATCAGTACAAGGTTGCGTCTGTTGAGGATACTCTCATTCGGGTCCCTCGGGTCCCGGTCCATTATACCCTCTTCCGGAGGGTCCAGTCCCAGTCCTATGGACGGCATGATCTCACTGAACATATTGATGAACAGGATCTGCAAAGCCAGAAGCGGTATAAGTTCGTAACCAAGCAGGGTGATACCCAGGATAATCAGTATGACCTCGGTAAAGTTTCTTGAGATCAGATAGGTGGTGAACTTCTCGATGTTCTCGTAGATAGCCCTGCCTCTTCTTACAGCCTCCACGATTGTGGCGAAATTGTCATCCTGAAGCACCATCACACTGGACTCCTTGGCAACATCAGTACCCTTAATGCCCATCGCAATACCTATATCAGCCTTCTTAAGCGCAGGAGCATCGTTCACACCGTCACCGGTCATGGCAGCTATATGTCCCTGTTTCTGAAGTGCCCTGACAATCCTGAGTTTCTGCTCGGGCATGGTCCTGGCATATATATTGATGTGGTCCACCAGTGCTTCGAACTCCTCATCATCCAGTTCGTCCAGTTCTTGGCCTGTGATGGCACAGTCTTCGACAATCCGCATGACCTTCTCCCGATCTTTGACCTCCACATGCTCAGGCAACCCACATTCGGTCTTGTAGTCAAAAAGACCTATACTACCGGCAATGGCCTTTGCAGTTTCCTGATTGTCACCTGTTATCATGACCACCCTTACCCCGGACTTATGACTCGTTGCAACAGCTTCCTTTACTTCATCGCGGGGAGGATCTATCATCGCCACAAGTCCCAGGAAGGTCATGTGTTCTTCTATGGCTGCTTCGGAGGAGGTGTCCGGATCTTCCCTGTAGGCAACCGCCAGCACCCTGTAAGCGGAACTTGCAAACTCCAGGTTCTTATCCATTATCTGCCTGCGCATTTCATAATCCAGAGAGACGATATCACCATCGATCTCGATGTCATCGCAGACTTCAATAACACTCTCGGGAGCACCTTTTGTGAACGAGACGGTTCCTCCTTCGTTCTCGTGTACTGTGGACATCAACTTTCTTTCGGATGTGAACACGATTTCCTCGACCCTTGGGTAATCATCCTCAAGGTCGTCCTTCCAGAGGTCAGCCTTTGCAGCCACAACGGTGAGTGCTATCTCGGTAGGATCTCCCACAACATCCCATTTGTCATCCCTCTTTTCCAGGGATGAGTTATTGCACAGTGCTATGGCCTTGAGCAATTTCAATGCAGTGGGGTCTTGCTTTATGTCCCTCTTCTCTTCGCCCTCAAGGAACTCACCCTTTGGGGTATAGCCGGAACCTGTGACCTCAATGATATCATCATTGACAAATATCCTTTCCACTGTCATCTCATTACGGGTCAGCGTCCCGGTCTTGTCCGTACAGATGACATCCGTGGAACCAAGCGTCTCCACTCCCAGCATCTTCCTGATGATAGCGTTATGTTGTGCCAGGCGCCGCATACCAAAGGCAAGGGTCATTGTCATGGTCAGAGGCAGGCCTTCGGGTACTGCTCCCACTGCAAGTGCAATGGCGATCAACAGCATCTCTTCAAGCGGCGCCCCCTGGAGAACCCCGATGACAAGTGCCAGAAGAGAGGCCACAAGTGCAAGTCCCGCAAGGGTGCGAGATAACTTTGCTATCCTTTTCTGAAGGGGAGTCTCCTCTTCCTTCATCTGGATAAGACCTGCGATCTGACCAAGTTTTGTTTCCATACCGGTGTCAGTCACAACGCCCCTGCACTTTCCGTGAACTATCTGGGTACCGGCAAATATATCATCGGATATACCTTTACCCACCGGCTGACTCTCACCTGTCAGGGCGGCCTCATCAAGTCTCAAAGCAACGCTTTCAAATACCACAGCATCAGCAGGCACCCTGTCCCCGCTCTCCAGCATGAGTATATCACCCGGAACGACCTCCTTGCTCTTCACTTTGCGAGGTTTGCCTTCCCTTACCACAGTAGTCTCGGGCTGGACTATCCTCTGAAGAGACTCCATGGCTTTCTCGGCACGATACTCCTGGAAAAAACCGAGTATTACAACAATGGAGACGATTACCATTATGACCCAGAAGTTGATTATCTCATCAACCAGAAGAGAGAGAAATGCAGCCGCAATGAGTACCCAGATTATGAAGTTCTTGAACTGTCTTACAAGAATATCCTTTGCTGTGGTCTTTTTTGCCTCTTTGAGCTGGTTCATTCCGTATTTATCAAGACGTTCCCGTACCTGTTCTTCATTAAGTCCTTTTTCAGAACTGTCTACCTCGGTAAATACTTCTTCAAGCTGGTTTGAACCTTCGACCACCCGGGCTACCTCCCATTAAGCTATACAAGCTCTTACGTAATAAACTATGTCTGTCACCCTTTACGTAAACTTTTGATATTAGCAGCAAAACTGCCGGAGATATAGTTTTCCTTTATTCTGCATACATCAGATGCAAATTCCATGCCTCTTTCGATGACACTGTCCCACACGGATTCGGACGTTCTTTGAGCTTTTGAAGGCAAAATATTTTCTTTTAGAAACTGGTAGACAATACCGGCATTAAAACTGTCACCGGCACCTACGGTACTTACCGTCTCAAGTTCAGGAGTACTGTAATACTTTGAAAGCTCCGGTGTGCGCAGACATACTCCCTCCCTTCCCATGGTGTATATGAGACACATACAACCACTATCCCGTACATAATCATAGGCATCATCGGCATTATCGAGGCCCTTTAAATTAATCATATCCTCATGGGATGCCCTAACGATATCTGCATAAGTGATATTTTCCTGTACCAGTTCTTCAGTATCTTCAGATGACATGCCATGAGATGGCCTGATATTGGGATCATATATTATGGAAGCACCTTTTCTTTTTGCTTCATCCAGCAGGCTTTTGAGGCCGGGTCTGATCTCCCTGGAAACCGCGAGTATAGAACTGAACATGACGATATCCTCCGAAGAGATATCACTTATCGTTTTCAGGCTTCTTGATCCGGGAAAGTCCTCATAGAAGCTATATCTGGCATCATTCTCTGCATTGAGAAAAGCAAGTGCCAGGGGAGACTTTCTGCCATTATAGATAGATATCAGTTCAGTGGAAACACTATTGTCTTTCAGGAACTGGCAGATAAGATGTCCTACATCGTCATCTGCAAATTCTGTTAAAAGGAATACTTCTGCCCCTGTTCTTCCCATCGACACTGCGCTGTTGAGCATGGACCCGCCGGGACAGGCAGAGCGTACGCTTCCGGCCTCAAAAAGGATGTCCAGGAATGTCTCACTTATAGCAAAAACACGGGATATGCTCTCACCTCGAACAGCGGCTGGTTACTGTTCCTTGATCTCTTTCAACGTACCTGTATAATAGACCGGTCTTCCCTCATCATTTCTGAAGATGCAGGTATTCTCCTGTACCCATTTAACCTGACCATCCCCGGTCCTGATCCGGTACGTCTGGACGAAATCATAGGCTCCTTCCCTGGCGTTCTCCTGTAGTTCAAGCAGAGCCCCTGCAGCATCTTCCGGATCGATCATATCATCATATGCAAGTTTTCCGGAGTGGAAATCCTCTGCACGGTATCCGAATTCAGAGATATTGTCCGAAATGAACTCTACCATTCCTCCCTCCCTGGCCTCACGAACAAAAGCAACCACAGGCATGCGGTTGACTAGCTTCTCAAGAGCCCTCACATACATTTCAGAGCCACGTATAGTATCCACAGGCTTTACTTTTTCGTCATAATTGTCTTCAAGGGATATCTGCTCCTCAAATTCTACCTCGTGCCTTGCCATACATCCGTCCCCCAATGGTTGGTAATATTGCATTATTTATTTTTCATGCTATAGCTTAAGTAATTACTGACCTGCATCCGCAG
>JAALLQ010000068.1_pt1 | contig 36047 bp, 33 predicted proteins | sample 7245921 | NCBI WGS metagenome assembly JAALLQ01 (sample SAMN13049200, study PRJNA578106) | oil field metagenome | isolation source: filtered produced water from oil reservoir B7 | place: USA:offshore Texas | collected 2016 | reverse complement strand
CTAAATGGTGTAGAACCACAACAGGACGTAATTGCAGGAGTTCCAAAAGAAACTCTTTATGAAGTATTTGACGCCATAGGAAGGCACCAGTTCGCCATGCTTTTCTTTGGCATGGGGCTTACGATGACCAAGGGTAAAAATAGAAATATCGACCCTGCAATAACTTTGATATCTGATTTAAATAAGCATTTGAAGGCAGTTCTTCAGCCTATGAGGGGACACTACAATGTTGCAGGATTTAACATTGTGGCAGCATATGAAACCGGATATCCATTTTGCGTGGATTTCTCAAAAGGATATCCAAGATACAATCCCGGGGAAACTTCTGCAATAGATATGCTTATAAAAGAACATGCAGATGCAATGCTTGTTTGTGGTGCTGACCCAGGACATTCATTCCCAAATAAAGCACTTGAACATGTGGCAAACATACCCGTTATCAACATAAATCCTGCAATTACTCCAACTGACCCACTATCTGATATAATAATACCATGTGCGTTTAGTGGCGTGGAAGCTGAGGGAACATGTTATAGAATGGATTGTGTAGCAATAAGGGTGAAAAAGATTTTAGACCCTCCTGAAGGTATTTTAACAGACAAGGAGATACTTGAGAGAATGATTAAGAATATTAAGAAAATGATATAACTGAATATGTAACTGGATATCCTCTAGTAAATTATACGTAAATATGCGTAAATTATGCAAGTGTGGTAAAGAGGAACCCTTTAAGGGACTCTCTACCTATTTTACCACATATTTTCTAAAGCATACATTTAATATGAATATTATTACTTTTCTTTTTTATTTATGTATATAGTATGAAAAAACCATATACAATAATATCATTTATCATTATTAATAATGACAAATAAGGGGTATGATGAATCTTTGAAAAACATCTAACGAAAAATAATCCATGCATATTCTAATACATAAATGGAGGGCGGGAATATGGGATTAAAAAAACAAAAAAATTCCACAATACAGTAAAACAGACCATAATGTTGGTAGTATATGGTAATCTAACATCGGTCTTTGTATGTATGATGTACACCACATATATAATTTCTCAAATATTGTGATATATTTTAGCTACAATGTATCGATATTTTCATACTGGAGGATACTATGATAACATATGATGAAAAAATATCATTACCGCAGAATAATCACGAATATTCAAAAAACGCCACTACTAAGGCAATAAATATATCAAAAAATTCCACAATAATAGTTACAACATATGTTGGCAATGATTAAATTCTTAAATATGTAAAAGAAGGGATGCGTAAAAGTCTTTGATTTTAAGAGAATAAAATATCGGCAACTACTCAAATTTAAAAAGGGACGTATTATGAAAGGATCAATGGAGATAAAGAAAATATTAAATGATTTAATAAATTGTAATATAACAATTGATGAAGCTGAAACTCTTCTAAAAATACACCAAATTGAAAAAATTGAAAGGAAGATAAAAATAGATATTAATAGGGAGTTAAGGACAGGTATTCCAGAGGTTGTTTATGCCAGAAATAAAGACTTTGAGGATATAATTTTAACGTTAAAGGAGATTGTAGAAAAAAATGGCATAGGGTTTGCCACAAAATTAAAACATAGAGATATTTTAAAACTAAAAGAAGAGAAAAATGATATAATAAAAACATATGATCTTTATAATTTTGAAATAATACTAAATGAAAAGGCAAAAGCAGTAGTTTTTAAAAGAAAAGATTTTAAAAATGTTATTTATGGGAAAATAGGTATTTTGGCAGCTGGAACAAGTGATATAAACATTGCAGAGGAGGCAAAAATCACAGCAGAGGTAATGGGATGTGAGGTTATTTACTCATATGATGTAGGGGTTGCAGGAATACACAGGTTGTTTGATCCCCTAAAAAACATGATTGAAAATAAAGTATCCTGCATTATTGTGATTGCTGGAATGGAGGGGGCATTACCATCTGTGGTGGCAGGTTTAGTAGATATTCCAGTAATAGGTGTTCCAGTATCCGTAGGGTACGGAGTAGGGGAAGGGGGAAAAGCAGCTCTATACTCTATGCTTAACTCCTGTGCTCCCGGGCTGAGTGTTGTAAATATAAACAATGGGTTTGGTGCAGCATGTTTTGCTACTTTAATAGTGAAACAGATTTATAAATCAAAAAAATAAAATTACAGTGCTTCTACGGAGTACCTTTAAATCAAAAATTTAGGTGATGTATTGTAAACATTATTAGTTACTTTTATGGCAAAATAACCGGCCGATATGATGAAAGATGGCATAGGTATGTTATATTGGAACAAAATGCATTGGGGAAAATATCTATTTACAGGCTACTGCCTTAAATTTGGGGGCTGTTTTAGTTTAGGCGTTTCGAGACGAAGATGTTGCAGGAATACTGTGAATAAAATGGTTTGTATGGTCCTATCCCCAAGGATCTAGAATAAATTGTAGTAATTTATCATACTTAACAAAAATTATATATAGCATGCATATGTAATTTCCTTTAGTGTACAGCATACACAGAGAGGGATATAATGAAAAAGCTCGTCATATGTATGGTATCACTGCTATTTATCGGTATGATGGCAGGATGTGTAGATTCAGGTACATCTGCAGGTACGGTCGATGAATCAGGTAAAATAAATACTAATGTCAATACTAATACTAATGTCAATACACAATCAGAAAAGCCAAGTGTATTAACACTGTCTATTACAACAAGTGTTTATGCTACGGGGTTGGCAGAAGCGATTTCTGAAAAATTCAAAGAAAAATTTAACACTGAAGTTAGGTTCATTCCAAAGGGAACCGGTGGAGCAATATTGGATGCTAAAAGTGGAGCATCTGATGCTATAATTGTTCATGCAGTAGGTTCAGAAGAAAAATTCATGAATGAAGGATATGGAGTAAATAGAAAGGTATTTGCGTACAATTTCTTCATAATTGTAGGTCCAGAAAATGACCCTGCGGGTATAAAAGGGTTAGAACCTCAAAAAGCATTACAAAAAATAGTTGAAGCAGGAAGGGCAGGAAAGGCAATATGGGTTACAAGAGATGACAACTCAGGAACTAACAAAAAAGAGATTAAATTATGGGCCGCTGCAGGTTATGACTACGAAGAACTTAAAAAAGAAGGATGGATGAGAAGCACAGGTCAAGGTATGGGTGACACCTTAAAATATACTACCTCAGAGGACGTGAGGGGTTATACCCTTAGTGATACTGGAACATATTTAAAATACAAAAAAGAAGGATTAATAGATCTTGAAAAATTGGTTGATAAGGAAGAGGAATTAACAAATGTTTATGCCATAATATTGATTAATCCAGAAAAAATAGAAGGTAAGGATTTCGAAAGAGCTTCAAAATTAGCAGAATGGCTCGTATCTGATGAAGGACAGGAATTTATCGGAAATTATGGTAAAGACGAATTTGGAGTATCTTTATTTAGTCCAGCAGTTCCAGTTCTCACCAATAAAGAAGCACCAATATACCAGTGGATTGCAAAGTATGGATTTATAAAAGAAGGTAATAAATATACCGAATGTCCAACAAAATTCAGATACAATACAAACTGGAATTTCTTTGAATTTGATTCAGCTGAAATAACGGGCTAATAAGTCAAAGGTGTAACGTAATGTTCGAGTACTTAATAAAAGGATTCATGGATGCGCTAGTGCTTATACAAGACGATTACGTCTTGGAAATAGCATGGAGATCCATAAAAATCTCAGGTAGTGCCACTTTATTATCTATATCGTGGTCACTACCCATTTCTATTTTTATTGCGTTTAAGAAATTTAAAGGAAGATTTTTTATAAAAAATTTTATAAATTCGTTTATGGGAATTCCTACTGTGATATGGGGGCTTATGCTCTATCTTCTTTTTGTGCCGAAGGGACCATTGGGCTTTCTCGATTTGCTGTATTTTGAAAGTGGAATAAGTATAGGGCAGGCCCTTCTTATTACTCCAATAGTTATGAGCATAATTATTGACTCTTTTGAATCTGTTGAGAAAAATATTAAAGAGTTATGTCTGACACTTGGTGCAAGTGAGATTCAAACTACCATTCAAATTATTAAAGAAATCTGGGGATGGATTATACTAGCGACCATTACAGGATTCAATAGGGCAATATCTGAATTAGGTATAGCTTTGATGATAGGTGGAAATATATACGTAAGTGGAGGGTATTACAACACAAGAGTTTTGACAACTGCAATACAGATGCACACTGTTAGGGCAGATATTAGCACTGCAATAGCCCTTGGAATAATTTTAATGAGCATAATTATTATCGTTAATTTGATATCCAATTTAATAAGAAGAAAGTGGTATTAATGGGAGAATATATTGAGTTAAGGAATATCACAAAAAGATACGGCAAAAGAAGAGTTCTCGATGATATTAATTTAAACATTAAAAAAGGAGAAATCTTTTGTATAATGGGACACAGTGGTGCAGGAAAAACCACCTTACTTAAAATCTTGGCACTTATTAATAAACCCGATTCTGGAAAGTGCCTCATAGATGGTAAAGAGGTTAAATGGGATATGGAATTTAGAAGAAGAATTACTATGGTATTTCAAAATCCCGTCATGTTTAATTCAACAGTCTATAATAACATAGCATACGGACTTAAAGTTAGAAAGTACCCCAAGGAAGAGATTAAAAAAAGAGTGGAGGATGTTCTAGAACATATAGGTTTATTGAGTTATAAAGATAGAAGGGCAAAATCACTCTCAGGAGGGGAAAAACAACGGGTGGCACTGGCAAGAGCTCTGGTTATTGAACCTGAAGTTTTATTAATGGATGAACCTACTGCAAACTTGGATCCCAGCAACTCCATATTAATTGAAAATATTGTAAAAGACACTGTCAAAAAATATAATACTACAATTGTTTTGGCAACTCACAACCTCTTTCAGGTGAAACGATTATCGGATAGCACAGCTCATATGTATAACGGGAAAATCATCGAAGTTGGAGATACTAAAAAAATATTTTCTAATCCAAAACATGAATTAACGAAAAAATTTATAAATGGGGAAATGTTCTACTAATGCTTTTTAAATGTCCAAACTGTTTTATTGTTTTCTTCATTATATTCTACTTTTTGAAATTCCACCTTATAACCATATAAATTGCTAATTAAATACATGTAGATAATACAGGGTGCTAGCGTTATTGGAATGTTTTCCTTATTTAATTGGATTATACTTTCCCTCAATACTGGATTTATAACATCTAAAACAACAGTACTTCCATTTTCCTGAAATATTAAATCATCACTAAGACCCATTTCATTTATAAATGCTTTTTTTAATTCTTCTTCATTTAATTTTTCCTTATTTAATATATTTTGAGAATAGAGGTAATTAATTATATATTTTGATGCCAATCTCGATAAAGTTCTTGAATTATTCCCAATCATAGTATATAATGCTTTATTTGTAACATAAATCATGGCATTTAGTAACCTAACAGCTTTCATTTTATCTCCTGTTAATATAAAAATTAAAATTAAAAATTAAAATAATATTTATCCCACGTTATACCGAAGATGTGGATGGAGCTCCTAAATCTTGTGATTTATTAACGGTTATGGTAATGGCATTCACTGGGCAGGCTTCAACACAGGCGCCACATCCACCACATAACTCACTGTTTATAACACTAACTACGCCATTTACAACCTTAATAACTATTATACTTTCATCATCTGGTCCCTTTCCACCATATGTGTTCGGATCTCTTGCATTTACTGGGCATGCAACCACGCAATTTCCACATCCATGGCATTTTTCAGGATAAACTACTAGCCTATACATTCAACCACCTCAATTATCCGCCAATAATTTTTTAAATGCCTTTTGCCAGGCAGTTACTTTTATTGGAGTCATGTTTATATTTACTCTTCTGACTTTTATTGCATCAATTGGACATGCATGGGCACATGCCCCACATAAAACACATACTTCTGGATTTACGGCAATCTTTGGAACTTTTTGGGCAGGTTCATCCGGTTTTGGAAATACCAATGCATTACATGGACATATCTCAATACATGCACCGCAGGCATTACAGGCATCGTCATCGATAAGTAATTCCCCTTCAAATGGTTTTTCAACCTCAATGGCATCAGTAGGACAAATATTTTCACACCATCCGCATGTAACACATGATTCTTTGTCAATATTGGTTTCTCCTTTAATGGAACCATATAATTTTGGTTTTTCAATTCTTTTAGCCAACGGACATTTATAGCAAATGACTTCTATTGCATCATGAGGACAGCTTATTTCGCAAACTTTACAGTATACGCAGGTATTTGTATCCACTACAATATCTGCAAATGGTTTTAAATTTAAAGAATTAGTTTCATTTGGTATGAGCTCTATTGCATCAGCCGGACAATAGTCTGCACAGATACCGCACAATACACAGGTATCTTTGTCAATATTTATTTCTCCTAACACGAGATGTTTCCTTTCTGGAAGCTCCCGATCTACATTTATAGCTTCTTGTGGGCAGATGATTTCACACTGCTTACATAAAACACATGAGTTCTGATTTAAATTAATACCTCTAAGTATTTTGGGGTAGTGTGGAATTTCTTTTATGGATTTATCGTTAATTTGCAAAGATAGCGCCTCAAATGGACATGCACAAGCACACATGCCACACAATACACAAACTCCTCCATCAACATCCATCTTTGGAGCACATACATTATTTTTTGCTATTGCCCCCAGCGGTCCCATATTTATCGCATCAACAGGACATATATCCGAACAAATACCGCATCCGACACATTTATCCTCACTCCACGAAAGTTCCCTGCGATTAGTGCCGCCCCTAAATATTTTAAATCCTTTATCATAAACCTCCTTTGTTTGCATGTATACCACTCTCAATAGATTAATAGTTAGGGCATTAATTCATATATATCCGTATTGCTCACAGGTAATGGGTTATTCGGCAATAAATGCTCGTTATGTTCTGCTGACGCATATATTACTGTTTTTTTGTTTCCTCTACACGCCGTATCTCCTATGAATTTATAATATCTTCCTTCTATTGTGTCATCATTTATGGACGGATTGACTACTTCTCCATCATATAGGAAGGAAACATGCCCTATTTTTATCTTCCCTTTTATGACTATGATTCCTTTACCTTCTGCTTCGGCACCTACTCTTCCATCTGCATTTCCTTCAACGATTATTATTCCTTTATTTATGTGAATTCCACACAACAATCCAACATTGCCTTTGATTATAATTTTTCCTCCACTTAAGTACTCCCCTACTTCATCTCCTGCATTACCTTCAACAATAATAGTTCCACCTTTCATACCTCTCCAATCTCCCCTATAAGAAGAACCAAGGTAGTTTCCAGCATTTCCTTTTATTATCAATTCTCCTCCTTTCATCTGCTGACCGGCAAATGAGTCTGCATCACCATTGACCACTATTTTTCCTCCCTTCATAAGAGCTCCTACATACATCCCAACATTTCCATTTATGACAATTTCACCTGAGCTCATTTCCTTACCAATGTTTTTAACCCTGCTTAAATCCCCATTAATGATTATTTTAGTATTTTCTGGCGTATCTCCTACTTCACCTGAAATTTTAAAGAAATCTGAAAGAACTTTTTTCTTTTTACCATTGTAAACAGGTAAATTTTTAATATCCTCCAAGGTTTTTCCTGCAAATACGTCCGGGGATATACATTCTACGTCAAGAACATTTGGAGATTCTGTGAGCTCTAAAATGATTTCTTTTACATCTTTTTCAACATTTTCCTCCATAGGATGAATTATATTTTCAGCAGCAGTCGTCATTTTAATCACCCTTGTATCCTACTTTAATGGTTTTCCTATGTGGCACATATTCATAACCTGTCCAGTATGTGGATTTCTGCATTGCATAGTATTTTTTAAATTTCATTTCCAAATCATTGAGCATATCTTTGTATATTTCCTTATCACCAAATTCTGATTCTACAATGTAGGTTTTGCCCATATGTTCTGGATTAACAATTCGCCCCTCTTTTACAACTATTTCTCCACCTTTTATTGTATAATGGGTTTTCATAAAGGCTTTTTTTATGGTTTCAGGGTCATTTAATTTGTCTTTTTCAGGGTCTAGGTTATATATTGCTATATCTGCATCAGCACCAATTCCTAAATGTCCCTTTTCAGTTAGTCCCAAAACTTTTGCATTTGCGGCTCTTGTAATTGTTGCAATTTCGTATAATGTATATTCCCTATCTAAACTTTCAATTATGGCGTTTCTCCTTACAGATTTGTTAATTTTCGCTATTTTTTCATCCCTTGCTTTTTTAGACATGAGCCATGAAAAGACATCAGGGTATCTTATAAACGGACCCCCATTTGGATGGTCTGTTCCAAACAGCACCTTCCAAGGATCATCTATTAAAAGTGCTAATTCCAATCCTGCAGCCCATTGGATGGCATTTACTGGGTTTTTTCCGTTGTAAATAAATGGGGTCAAACCGCTACCACATTCAAGCCCCACATCATTATTGGCCCATTTTAAATTTGTGGTGGAATATAGATTATATTCCATAGGACCGTCCCCAGTCATTGTTGTGGTTTCATCAAGTGTAACAAATCCAACATCTATGGTAATATTTTTTGTTTTATTTATGTAATCTGCAATAGCATCTGCTTTTGAAGAAAAGTCTTTCCACGATTCTCCTCCATAGGAGTAGAACTGAACATGAGTGGCATGAACAACTTGTTCCCTCTCTGAAACTGTATTAACAGATACATCCAATGCGGCATCTGCGTTATCTATAAATGTGTCCCAGTTTCCAGGATGCCCCAAGTTATTGCCGTGTAAGTGTATAGAATGGGGGAGCTCTAACATTTCATTTATCTCTGCAAGTCCTTTTATTATCTCATTAGATGTTAGATTAAAATAAGGAACTGGGTCTCTACCACTGGTTATATTTTTTCCCCAGCTCCATGCTTCCACCCCTCCAGGATTCACAATCTTTATACCATATGCCTTTGTAGCATTTAAAAGCCAAGATACATAGGCGGCTGCTTTTTCTAACTCTCCATCGTGCAAATATTCCATTATCATCCAATTATTTCCCATTAAACATATACCGCCTTTATCAATTAGGGGAGTTCTTTCGAATTCTTCATGCAAGTGTTTTGCACCCATTGGAGCAAATGCAGGGTCAAAACATGTGGTGTACCCCATTTGGGCATATCTGTATCCGGTTGTCCATGTTGGCATTACCGAAAATCCTCCTCCCCCTCTTTTTACCATCATTACCCTATCTATATGTGGTATTTGTGCCATGGGGTCGGGATTTCTTCTTATATCCTCTGGTCTCAACATTCTACCAACACAGACTTTGGAGCCTGCTATATGTGTATGGTGATCAACACCCCCCGGCATAACGACTTTATTTTTAGCATCGATTTCTAATGCTTCTTTTGAAACATTATCTACGATTTTTCCATCTTTAACCATTATATCTTTAATTTCCCCGTCTATGCCATTTTTTGGGTCATAGACGTAGCCATTTTTTATTATTAATTCCATAATATCACCTAACAAACCGTTCTGTTTGTTGCAGGAAGTGCTATTTTTTCATGGCAGTTTGGACACTGTACTATTGCATTGAATGAATCAACATATTCTGTTAAAGATTTACAGTGCGGGCAGTACCAGATTCTTTTTCCAGTATTTTTACAAACCCCTGCTTCACAAACTATTGGTATCCCATTAAATGCAGTATTTTTTCGCATTTTGAAATTTTTTAATGATTTAATATAGAGCTCCAAAATATATTCATCAACACAATTCTCCCCACAATATGGACATTTCATAACACCACCTGTGTATATATTACACAGTGTATATATTACACATTATGGTATATAAAATTTATCAATTAAAATATTATATACGCGCATGTACATTAGAAAAATTTACCAATATTTTTTTAATGTCTTCAGTGGCCTCTTTCATATTTTGGGCTTTAAGTATTGCTGAAATAACAGATACTCCATCTACTCCAGTTTTCAGGACTTTTTCTACATTCCTATGGTTTATTCCACCAATTGCAACTATTGGAATATTAATATGTTCAGCTATTTTTCTCAACCCTTCTACACCTATAACCTTAACGTTATCTTTTGTTTTTGTTGGAAATATTGAACCAACACCAAGATAATCCGCTTCCTTTTCCAATTCTACGGCCTTTTCAAAACTATACGCCGATGCACCAATAATAAGATTGGGGGCAATTTCTTTGGCTAACGAGACTGGCATGTCATCTGATCCAAGATGAACTCCATCTGCATTTATGGTTAATGCCACATCAACCCTGTCATTTACAAAGAAAAGAGCATTATAATCTTCAGTTATTTTTCTAATGTTTTTTCCAACTTCCACCATTTCTTTAGTTGATGTATTTTTAATTCTCATCTGTATTGCAGTTGCCCCTCCCTCTAATGCTTCCTTTACAGTTTCTATTTCATCTCTTATCCTCCTATCTGTGATAACGTAAAGTTTAAGTCTTTTTCTAAGATTCAACCATTATCACCTTCATTTTTTCAGTTATTGTTTTTTCATTGATCCTATAAAGCCAATCATAAAGTTTTGTATGAAAACTTCCAGGATATTTAGACTCTTCATAGGCTTTTTCAGCAACAATACCAAATGTAGTTAATGCAGATACGGTGGCTTTTAAGGGTTTTTCAACTGATAAAAATGCTCCAATAATTGTAGTTACCATACATCCGGTTCCAGTAACCCTTCCAAGCATTTCATGACCGTTATATATTGCATAAGTATTATTTCCATCACTTACATGATCTATCGGTCCAGTAACCGCCACAACAGTGTCAAACTTCTCTGCAGCCTTACATACTAACTCTTCTGCTTTACTCACGTTATACCCTACCGAATCAACACCTCTCGTCTTTCCATATTCCCCTAGTAGGGCCGCTATTTCACCAAAGTTACCCCTAACAACATCAATATTTCCTGTTTCAATAAGATTAAGGGCGACTTCTGTTCTAAATTTGGTTGCTCCCGCCCCTACTGGGTCAAAAACTACAGGTTTGTTTAAATCATCTGCAATTTTTACTGCTTCTTTAACTGAAGAGATCCAATGTTCATCAAGTGTTCCAATATTGATTACAAGTGAATCTGCTATCATTAACATATCTTCAAGTTCCTCCATTGCATGGGCCATTACCGGTGAAGCCCCAAGTGTAAGTAGTGCATTTGCAGTTGTGTTCATAACTACGAAATTTGTGATGTTTTGAACTAAAGGTTTTTTTTCTCTAACTTCTTTTAAAGCATTTGGTATCCAATCCATATTTTCACCTATTATCCAAGTGATTTTCTAATTTCGGCCATTTTTTGCACGTAATAGTTTTTCTCTTCTTCACTAATATCCTTGTTTTGACTTGCAAGTATATCGGCAAGTGCCCAGTGTAATTCTTCAGTGTGGGTAGCATACCCATAATCAACATCAAGATACTCTTCAACAAGCTTTAAATCATGTTTTAATTCATCGGCTATTTTTTTATCGAAATAAGACGATAATGCAGGAATGCATACATAATGACTTGCAAATTCCAAATCTGATTTTAGAGATGGATAGTAATAAAGAATCTCCCCTTTTGTTTCTTCAAGGGCTTTTCCAGTTCCAATAAACTCCGGCGGTATACCCATAGTATATAATGCCCCGGTGAATTTTATGGCACGAGGTAGTGGTGGAAGTTTATCTACTTTAAGAGGCTCTAATTCTACCTTTATTTCATCACTGCATAAATTTCCAATTTCTTCGGGCTTTGGAACATCCCTTGCATAGCCAACAGGTGCTTTTCTTGAAAGCCTATCCCTCATATTTGGCAGCCAGTCGGAAACAGTATTTACTTTATCACATATTCTATAAAATATTCTTAGATAATGTTTGGTGGAAATGCCCACAAAATCTATGAGCTCTTGATAGTCATCATATTTTAATCTACCATTTTTTGGTAATTTTTCTTTTAGATATTTTGCAGTTTTACGGGTTTTTTCAGGACCATGGTCATATCTTAGGGCAGATTGTATAGATACGGTCCTTATACCTTTATACTCATTCACAAAATTAGATATATTTTCATAGGTTACATGGCCCCTAAATGGCAATGAACCAGCTCCAATTATGGGATATACGTCTAAGCCCACTTCATCAGACCAGTCATACACTTCTGATATTGCACATTTAACAGAAAGTACTGCAGGTAAAAATCCATAGGATAATGCAGGGTCGCTTCTACCGAAAAATACTCTCATGTAGGGAATGTCGATATTATAACTCTGACATTTCTCATAATATTCTTTTAAAATTTTTGAAGCGTTTAGTAATTCTGGAACTTCTTCTATCAAAGGGATTAGATGTATGTCATCTGCTTTTTTCCCCATTCTGTTATTGCACAGGTTTAATAGAGATAATATCCATCTTTTTGTTCCAACTAATTCATCCGCACTTTTTGTCATCGGATGAACTACTTCCAATATCCCTGCTTCTTCATTTACTTCTTTTGCCTTATAATCTGCTTCAATTGTGGACATTAATGCCATGAGCTGTCGGAATAATGTTTCTTCCGAGGATGATGGAATTCTTGGGGTAATTCTAACATCTTTTCCAGGAATTAAATCAGTTTCATGCAAGAGATTTAACGTTATCTGAACGGTTTGATGATAGGGAGTTAATTTTCCCTCATAGTCCACAAAATATTCATCACAGTCTAAATCCTTTAAACATTCTATAGCTTCCTCCGGTTCTTTTTGAACTGGAATATATCTTTTAGCATTATCTGGATGTTGGGTAGCCATTGCACAGGGTATCATATTTTCACCTCTATACATTGTGGAGTATCTACACATATATATAGTTTATCGTTTTTTATTATTCCGGTCATTTAAATATGTAAAAAATGTTTTTAGATGAACAATGATTAAAATAGCATATATCGATCCAGCAATGCCCGATAATACACAAATTATCTCAATAGATATTATTTCTAAGTTTATTGCTTTAATGTTAGTTTAATATTTCAAAAGACTTGCTATGAAAAGACGCTACGGAAAAAACCAACATTAAGTATTTGATTGGAGTTATCGTTGGAAGCGGGATAATTGGATGCCCTTTGATAAATTTATAAATTTTTAAGTTTATAATTGTGGGGTGTTTTTTAAGTTCTAAAACTGCATATATGCTAAATATAATATTATAACACCAATACAATAATAATACAAAACTAAAGTGATTTTATGTTTTTGCCAACGAATAAAGATGAGATGGATGAAAGAGGATGGGAAGAACTCGACGTAATTATAGTAAGTGGGGATGTGTATATAGACCATCCTTTGTTTGGAGCTCCTGTTGTTGGAAGGTACTTAGAGAAATTTGGATACAGAGTAGGGATAATATCCCAGCCAGACTGGAAAAACTTAGACGACATAAAAAAATTGGGGAGACCAAACTATTTTTTTGCAGTGAGCTCCGGTAACTTAGACAGCATGCTTGCCCACTACACGCCCCAGAAAAGACTTAGAGATTTTGATGCGACATCTCCTGAAGGAATAAGAAATAGGCCAGATAGGGCAACTATTGTTTATACAAATTTAATCAAGAGAGCATTTAAAGGTATTCCAGTGGCATTGGGCGGTATTGAAGCGTCTTTGAGGAGATTTGCCCACTACGATTATTGGCATAACAACGTGAGAAGAAGTATCCTAATGGATGCAAAGGCAGATATTCTTATGTACGGAATGGGCGAAAAAAGCATCCTGGAAATAACAAAAGCATTGGAAAGCGGAGAAAACATTAAAGATTTAGAAATCAATGGAACTGTTGTTAAATGCAGTAAAGACAAAGTAGATGACTTAAGGAAAGAATACGATTTTGTTGAGCTCCCAAGTTACGAGGAAGTCAAAGACAATAAAGTGAAGTATGCCGAGATGCATAAAAAACTAATAACTATGGATAAAATAACTGCCCAAAGACACGGGAATCAGTATGTTGTCCAATTTCCACCAAAATATTTAACTGAAAAGGAGATGGATGAAATATATTCCCTTCCATTTGAAAGAAAGGTTCATCCTTCTTATGATTGTCATATTCCTGCAATAGTTCCTGTTCAGTTTTCGGTTGTGACTCATAGGGGATGTTTTGGAGGATGCTCCTTTTGTTCAATACTTCATCATCAAGGGAAAGTTATCCAAAGTAGAAGTGAAAAATCAATACTGAATGAAATAAAAAACCTTCTAAATCATGAGGATTTTAAAGGAGTCATCCAAGATGTAGGAGCTCCAACTGCCAACATGTATAAAATGGGGTGTAAAAAAGGAATTGCCCATAAATGCCCAAAAAATTGCCTATATCCAGAGGTATGTCCCAACTTAATCATTAACCATAAACCATTGATTGATTTGATGTCCAAGATTAGGGATTTGGTGAGCGATAGGGACGTTAAAGTTTATGTGAGATCTGGAATTAGATACGATTTGACATTATACGATGAAGACTACGGTATGGAGTATCTAAAAGATATTTGTAAGTACAACGTATCAGGCAGGTTAAAGGTCGCACCTGAGCATGTTTCAAAAGATACATGTAAGGCGATCCAAAAACCAGGCGGAACTTTATTTAAAAAATTCCTTGATGCATACAGAAAATATGCTGAAGAATCGGAGCGAAGCGAAGAGTTACAAAACTCGAAGAGTTTTGTCCGAACTGGAGGAACTAAGGAAATAATTCCATACTGGTTAATTGCCCATCCTGGCTGTACAATAAAGGATATGATAGAGCTGGCGGAGTTTGTACATGAAAATAACTGCTATTCAAAACAGGTGCAGGTATTTACTCCAACGCCTATGACATTATCGACAACAATGTATCATACAGGGATAAATCCAATCGACATGAAAAAAGTTTATGTCCCTTATTCATACAGTGAAAAGAAAATCCAAAAGGCCATTTGTCTATATAGGGAGAAAGAGAACTGGAAAAAGGCTTTGGAAGGATTTAAAACGGTAGGATATAAAGGCACAATTTACAAATGGATAATGAAGAAAATGAAGAAAAAAACATCACGTGTTGGTTCTAATTAGCTAAACAATTAGTAATCAATAACATCCGAATACCACATTTCCCAAAGAAAAGGTATTTTAATATCAAGATTATTATGTATTCCCGTTAAATGAGATAATGTAATAGGTAATTAAAGAACTATCATACCTAAACTAGGAGGTAAAAAATGGGGATATATGGCATTGATTCTGACTTAGATCCAAAAAAAGACCATGTTCTTTATAAGGATGATGATCATGAAGTAATTTATCTTGGAACCAATATGTCAAATAGTGGAGATGTGGATGTTAATAGCTACCTAATAATAAATAAAAGGAAAGGATTTTTATTAGACCCTGGTGGATATAAAATATTTCCCAAAGTTCTTTCAAATATCTCTAAATATGTAAATCCCAGAAATGTTGAATATATTTACATGTGCCATCAGGACCCTGATGTAGCTGGGAGTATTCCACTTTGGAGGTCAATAACTAATGCTAAACTTGTAACCAGCTGGCTTTGGATAAGATTTTTACCCCATTTTGGATTTGATGATATAGATAGTGTGGCATTCCCATTACCTGATGAAGGAAAAACTTTGACCTTTGGTTCAACAACCTTGGAATTTATACCTGCACACTTCCTTCACAGTCCTGGTCATTTTACAATATATGACAAAAGAAGCAAGTTTTTATTTACTGGAGACATTGGAATAGCCACGTTAGAAGAACCATCACTGGTAATTGAGGATATGAACAAACACATTCAAGTAATGAAACCACTTCACGAACGATTAATGGCAAGTAATGCTGCATTAAGACATTGGGTTAAAAGGGTCCGTAGTTTAGATATAGAGGCAATCATACCACAGCATGGAGGAATAATTCCAAAAAAACATGTTGGTAAGTTTTTTAATTTTTTGAGTAATTTAAAGTGCGGTGTTGATTTGATAAGGTGATACCATGGAAAACAATATTATTATCGCATCAGATGTTCTTTCAGACGCAGTTCGGCTAGAGTCGGCAAATAAGGAAACATCAAAAATAATATACGAATTAGTAACTGAAATTAGCGAGCAGTTCTTAAAAAATAATGCCATGGTTGTTGAAGACGTTGAAAATCTCTCAAAGATCATAGATGAACTTGAAAAATTTAGGGACGATTTTTTGCCATTCTTTCAAAAGCTCGAAATATTTGCAAAGGAATTCAACAAACTTGTTGAAAATTTAGAATATATTTCTAAAATAAGCAATTCAATAAACAATGTTGCAAAACATACTAGTTTGATAGCGTTAAATGCATCAATTGAAGCTGCAAGGGCTGGAGAATCTGGAAAAGAATTTGCAGTTGTAGCCAACGAAATAAGGAAAATGGCCACTCAAACTATGAACCTTACAAAAGAAATCAAGAAATTTAATTCTGAAGTAATGAATGATCTTGACGTATTAAAAGAGATTTTAAATGTTATCGACAAAACAAAAGAAGGGACAAGAATGTTGGCAAAAGATATCGATGAAATCGTTAAAATAAATAATAGACTAGAAAAGGTCACAAATGACCAAGAGATATTTGTTCATGACATAAAAAGTTTAAGTGGAATCTCAATAGCATTGGAAAATCTTAATAAAATGCAAGAAAAATTTAACAAAGATTTAGGCAACCTTTTAATTCAACTATCTATTGAAGTTTCTGAAGCCAATAAAGTTGATTCCCATTAGATCACCATTAATGAATTCAATTTTAATTTAAGTACTTGAATATGATATCGAAAATTATATATACTATAAATGATAGTGTAGTATTAAGGCACAATAATAAACATCCATGTAAATTAAGTCGTAGGGGATTGTAAGTATAGTCATTCTTCGAATATGTTACATAAACCTTTCTTTAAATTGAAAAAATCACATCGTGATTTTTGTTTAAAATTTAAGCATGTTAAATGAAATCTAATTGCAGAACGACTATATTTCTTCATTTTGAGTGGGTGTTGTAGTTAAATTTATAAAGGTGATATTTTGGTACTCTGCCAAAAGGAATTTTCAAGTCTGTATTGGAGACACACCTATCCACAGTATTGGAACAGAATAATCGAGAAACACGGTTTAAAGCCAGTAAACTCTTATGAATTCACAGATTTGCCACCACACAGATTTATAGGGATGCTCGGGGATTCTATATCAAAGAATATTACAACAGGACCTTGCTTACTTACCCCTAAAGAAATAAGGAGTTTAAATTCCAAAACCACCATTGAAGAAGTTCAAAAAATGCTGATGAGACATCCTACATTTGAAGACTACGTTTCCATTGCAGTAGAAACCAGAAAAGAGTATGAAACAAATATAATCGTAGAAACCTACGAATACGCAAAGTTAATTGAATATAAAACTAATATTTCCTTTGATGAAGCTCTTGAACTAACAAAAAAAGCAGCCGATAATTTTAAGAGATATTACGATAGGAAGCTCAAAAATAATAAAGTAAAATATCATCTAACACATGAAAGTTCATTTGATAGAAGACTAAGAGAGCTCTGCAATGAACATTATAGGTTCTACCTTGACAACAACAACATGTCAAAAAAAGCCAGAGAAATAATTGAAAATAATCCTGAAGAAAGTACGTGGCTTAGAATAAAAGTTTCATTTCTTCCAGAGGCCATTAACAAAGATGAATCCACGATAATAGAACCTGCTTCAAGTATTGAAGGTATGAAAAATGCAATGATGCTATCGAATGTATCTGCAGTAGTTACAAGAAGTCCGCAGACTCTTACAAATAAACCTGTTATGAATGAAGGATATGAACACGAGATATTCTATTTAAACAATGACATAAATGGGGAAATTAAAAAATTCAACATACCTAAGAATAAAAAATCTCCGTTCAGCTGTCCGATATATAACTTATTTGCGTTCATTTCCTTTGAGAACACCGAAAAACTCGAGAACTACTTTAAAGAAGAGAACTGTGAAGGGTGCCTTGAATACGCAATGAAAAAACTCAGTTCATACTAAATTAGACAAATCACTTATCATTAACTACGGTAATCTTTATCTACGGTGGTACTTAGTATCGTAATAGTTGCAATAGCGATCAGACTTAGAAAATACAATCCAGAAAAGAATTTTACTTCAAAAATTTAATATATTTAGAAGTATAAGACATAAACATAAGAGGTGATATCATGTATGATTTAATAGTTATTGGAGGAGGGCCTGCAGGGCTTACAGCAGGAATTTATGCAATTAGATCTAAATTAAATGTATTATGTATTGAAAAGGGAGATGAAGGGGGAAAAATAGCGGAAGCAGGTATTGTAGAAAACTACCCAGGATTTGACAATATTAAAGGTTTTGAACTGGCTCAAAAGTTTGTTGAACATGCTAAGAAATTTGGTTTAAATTTAATCCATGATGAAGTTGTGGGTATAGATACAAATTCAAAGCCATTTAAGGTTATAACCAAAAATGAAACCTACGAAACAAAGGCAATAATAATAGCTACAGGGACAAGGGATAAAAAATTAGGATTAAACGAGGATGACTATATAGGTAAAGGTGTAAGCTACTGCACAATGTGTGATGCATTTTTTTACCTAAATAAGGAAGTTATAGTTGTTGGAAAGGGAACACCTGCCGTAATGTCCGCACTAAACTTAAAGGACATTGTTAAAAAGGTAACAATAGTTACCGAAAAAAGTGAATTAAAGGCTACTGAAAAAATAATGCTTGATAGATTAAACGAAGCAGAAAATATTGAAGTCATAACTAATGCAAAACCTTTAAAAATCGTTGGAGAGGACAGGGTAGAAGGAATAATGATTTCAATAGATGGCAAAGAAGAAACCATAAAAGCCGATGGAATATTTATAAGCTTGGGACATATTCCAAACACTGAATTTTTAAAAGATAGTGGAATAGAACTGAACAAGAACGGATTTATTGTAGTTGATAGGAACTGTAAAACAAATATTGACGGAATATACGCCTGTGGGGATGTCACTGGAGGAGTTTTACAGGTTTCAAAGGCAGTTGGAGAAGGAGCAGTTGCTCTAGCAAATGCTTCAAAATACATAAACAAGTAATTTGTGGTATCATGAGCTCCTATTCAAAAATTTTAATTTCTCTATTTTTTATGGTGCTATTTGCAGGTTGTTTAGATGACATGCACGATGAAGATTTAAATGATAGTCACCAGATTATGGGGCATCAAAAATATACTGATTTAAATCTTGAAGGAAAAACTGTTGTACTCGAATTCTATGCTGACTGGTGTGGATACTGTAGAGCTCTTGAACCTACAATAAATCAGTTGGAAAATGAGGGGGTAGAAGTTATAAGAATAAACACTGATGAAAATCCTGATCTAGCAAATCAATATGGGGTTAGGGCATTACCAACCATTATTTACATTAAAGACGGAAAGGCCGTCGATATCACTATTGGATACAAACCTGAGGAAGTAAAAGAAAAGGCTAAAAAATTATACGAATAATTGCAGTTTCACGAATTAGGATATGAATATAGCCTATTTTATCCATATATTTTTGTAATTGAGGTGTTTTATGGACTTACTACTGATATTTATTGCAGGAGTTTTTACTGCATTGGGACCTTGCGTGGTTACTGTATTACCGGTGGTATTTACATACACCTTTGGAATTTCGGAGTCTAAAAAAGAGGCTTTTCTTGTATCTTTAAGTTTTGTTTTAGGATTCTCTATAGTTTTTAGTTTATTAGGTGCTGTTTCATCGGTTTTTGGGATTTTAATAGGATTTTACAGACTAAAGTATATTGCAGGGTTTTTGGCAATATTTTTTGGTATATTAATTGTATTTAAACAGGGTTTTTCATTTAGGTTAAAAAAGAACCTTTTTAATGAAATTATGACCAAATTCAGTAACAAAAATATTTCATTTAAATATAAGCTATTGACATCAATTATTCTTGGAATTTCTTACGGTTTTGGTGCCAACATCTGTGCAGACCCAGTTTTGGCTGGAATTCTAACTTATGTGTCATCAAAATCAGATGTAACATTTGGATTTTTGGCATTGTTCATCTATTCAATGGGGTATGGACTTCCAATAGTTGCACTCAGCACCCTTGGAGTTGAAGGTAAAAAAATATTTGAAAAAATTGTTAACTTAAAAATTGTTAACTATATTTCAGGGATTATTTTGATAATTTTAGGTTTGTTTATTATTTTAATTAAAAATTAAATTTTAGGATTTATCATCAGCTTTCTTGGCTTTAGTTTTTTTAGTTCCTTTTTTACTGGTTTTACTGGTTTTGGTCTTTTTTTCCTTTCCTTTCTCTTTTTTATTTACTTCTTTACTCTTTTCTTCATCTTCTTTCTTTTTCTTTTTGCTACTATTTTTCTTCTTGAGCTCATCAGTAGATCCTTCGGATTTACTGTTCTCCAAAGACTTTTGCTTTTTTAGAGTTTCTGTGTACTTACAATCTGGATAGTTGCTGCATCCTATGAACTGCCCATACCTCCCTCTTCTTTTTAAGAGCTCTGCACCACACTTAGGACATTCGCCCACTACCTCTTTTTCAATTTTTTCTCCTGTAACTTTTTCAGTGTATTTACATTTTGGATAGTTTTCACAACCTAAAAATACCCCATATATACCCTTCCTTATAACAAGACTTCCTCCACACTTTGGACAGGTTTTTTCAGAATTTTTCGCGGTTTCTAGTTCCTTTACCTCTTCTTCAGTTATTTTTGAACTACAGTCAGGATTTACACAAAGTTTTCTGTTGTCAATACTTATCATAGGGCTTTCACAGGTTTCACAGGTTTCATTTAAAACCTTTATTCTTCCCTTCTGAGGTAATGGATAAGTAATATCACATTCTGGATATTTGGTACATCCAACAAATCTTTTTTTGCCCTTTGTTCTTATTATAATGAGGTCACCGCCACATTTACATTTCCCTATGGTCTTTAGGGATTTGTTTGTTGTATCAATTTTTTCAACAAGTTCTTTCCCAATTTCGCTCTCTTTTTCCTTGAACTCGTTGAGGATTTTTGTTAACTTCTTCTTTGCATCTTCTAAAACATCTTCTTTTTTGACCTTTCTATCCTGTATGAGCTCTAACTTTTCTTCAAGCTCTCTCGTCATTTTTTCGTCTATGATTTCAGGGCAGTACTTTCTTAATGTTTCAATAACACCAATTCCTAAATCCGTAACACTTAAAGAGCCGTCTTCAACTACATATCCTCTTTTAACCAGTTTCTCAACGATATCTGCCCTAGTAGATTTTGTTCCGAGCTTACGGTCCTCTAATTCTTTTATTATAGATGACATCGTGTATCTTTTTGGTGGCTTGGTCTCTTTTCTTTCGATAGATACTTTTTCTACCTTTATTTTATCGTTTTTCTTCAATGGTGGGAGCTCATTTTCATCAAATTTAGTAAATGGATATATTTCATGCCATCCTTCTTTAACCGTTCTTGAACCACTGAGCTTGAATTTTTCCCCCATTATGTCCAATACCACTTTTACATACTCCCTTTCTGCATCATCCCAGAATGTTGCAAGCGTCCTTCTCGCTATTAAGTCATAGAGTTTTTTCTCATCATCCGGCAAGTCTTCTTTTGGAGTATCTACTACGTGTATTGCAGGATGTGCTGGATCGTCTTTTTTCCCCTCAATTGGTTTTCTTTTCTCCTTTAAAATTACATCAACATATTTTCCATAATCACTATGGCCCAAAATATTTTTTAGAGTCTCTTCCAAATAGTTTCTATCCTTTGGTAGCTTTTGGGAAGATGTTCTTGGGTAAGAACACAATCCTTTTTCATAAAGCTTCTGTGCGATTTCCTGCGTCTTTTTTGGTGAAAATCTAAAAGTTTTATGTGCCTCCCTTTGTAGTGTTCCTAAATCAAATGGTGGATTTGGTTTTATCTTTTTCTTTGTCTTTTTGATTTCAGATACTATGGCTTCTTTTTCTTCCTTTATTTTGTCGTATATCTTATTTGCTTCCCCTTCATCCCAAAACTTTTCGTTTTCATGTACTGCGGTCAGTTGACCTTCAAGTAAAGCATCAATTACCCAGTACGGTTTTGGAACAAACTTTCTTATTTCAAGCTCCTTATCTACTAAAAAAGAAAGTGCAGGTCCCTGGACCCTTCCAGTACTCATAGTTTTCCATCTTTTCACTGCCCTTATTGCCTGCATCAGAGCTCTTGAGATATTTATACCAAAATACCAATCTACCTTATGCCTGCTATCTCCTGCATCCACAAGCCCAAAATCAATTTCATCTGGATTTTCATAGGCTTTAACAATTTCTTTTTTAGTAAGGCTTGAAAATCTCATCCTTTTTGCATTCTTCTTACCGCAACAATAGTATAAAGCATGGTAACCTATTAATTCCCCTTCAATATCCCAATCCGACGCAATATAGAAATCATCAGCTTCTTTTGAAAGTTTTTTTAGAACATTTATATACTTTTGAACGTATTTTTTATTCTCTTCAACAGATGCAGGTACCCAGTCGATATCAAAAACCGGATATTCTCCAAACTTTCTGTTTTCTTTTCCTTTTTCCTCCAATGTGTACAAATGACCTACTGCAGACGCCACCAATATTTTCTTCCCATTTCTTTCCAACTCATAGTAAGGGACACCGTTGGAGGATTTTTTCTTAGGTCTTCCTAATGCATCTGCTATCTTCTTAGCAACATTAGGCTTTTCACAAATTATTAAATCAGTCATAATTTCACTTTTTAAAACTTAAAATAATAGATAATAAAAAAATTAATATAATATTATATGTTGTAATGCTGCAATATTTTTTTGTAATAATTGCATAAAAATTATAATCCTAAATCCTTCAGCACTGCAGGAATTTCTGAAATTCTTCTGACAACTTCCGCTCCCGCACTTTTTAAAGCCTTCATTTTACTATCTGCAGTACCCACTCCCCTTTCAATTATCGCACCAGCGTGGCCCATTTTTTTCCCTTCTGGAGCTGATTGTCCTGCAATGTATGCTACAACAGGTTTTTTCATTTTACTAACGTACTCTGCAGCTCTTTCTTCATCGCTACCTCCAATCTCACCTATCATAACAACTACATCGGTGTCCTTATCGTTTTCAAACATTTCCAATATCTCCAAGTATCTCAGCCCAGTTACTGGATCACCACCTATTCCTACACAGGTTGACTGGCCGTATCCATTACTTGTTAACTGGCTTGCAATTTCATAGGTCAATGTACCACTTCTTGAGACCATTCCTACGTTCCCTTCTTTTAATATATTCATAGGAATAATACCTAATTTTCCAACTTTTGGTGATGCTAAACCTGGGGTGTTCGGTCCAATGATTTTAGTTCCGTGTTTTTTCCCATAATTTACAATATCCATTGAATCATGGATAGGTATGTGCTCGGTTATAATGGTAACTAATTCTACTCCAGCATCAATTGCTTCAAGAGCTGCATCTTTTGCAAATGGGGCGGGAACAAATATCACAGAAGCATTTGCATCATGTTTTTCAACTGCTTCAGCAACAGTATCATAAACTGGAATTCCATAGACTTCCTCTCCTTTTTTTCCTGGAGTTACTCCCGCCACTATGTTTGTTCCACATTCCAACATCTGTTTCGTGTGAAATTTACCTTGCTTCCCGGTAATTCCCTGAACTATGGCTCTTGTGTTCTCATCTAAAAGTATCACAATTTCACCTCTCCAATAAATATAAACGATTAAAAGAATAAAGTAATGTATATGCGTTATAACTATTCATTATAACTAATACTTTTTATTTTAAATAATTATTGAAGTTATCTCAAAATACATTAATCTATTTAAATCTTTTCTTTTGAAATAACTTCACTGAACAAGGTGATCTTCATGGAAACATGTAATGGTGTTAAAAAGAGACTCTATAAGTCAGAGAAGGATAAGGTATTATGTGGTGTTTGTGGCGGGATAGGTGGGTATTTAAATATAGATCCCGTAATTGTTAGATTAATATGGGTGTTTATATCGTTATGTTGGGGTGCGGGAATCCTCCTATACATAATAGCATGCTTCATTATACCTAAAAAACCAATTTCAGATGATGAAAAAACCACAACGATGAAATCAGCTAAAACTAATTAAAATCATATCGTCAATAACTCAAGAACCATATACTTTAAATATTTTATTTTTATATGTTCTAATGTGGATGATGAGAGTTACCCCCACTGACTAAGGTAAGTATATAACTATTAATTAGTTATTACCTTGGGATGACGATATCAGCACTGTCTGACACAGCTACCATATTATTATGTTATATATTTTATTTTAAGTGATATTATGCTTTATGTCGTTGGCATCGGTCCTGGAAACGAAGAATATTTTACCAAACAGGCTGAAGATGTATTAAAATCTGTAGATTTAATAGTTTGTTATAAGGGTTACAAGGAATTTATAGAAAGATTCGAAAAACCAATATATACAACTGGAATGAAGAAAGAAATAGATAGAGTTGAGTATGCATTAAATGAAGCAAAAGATAAAGATGTTGCATTAGTTTCAAGTGGAGATGCAACAATTTATGGACTGGCATCTCTGGCTTATGAATTAAATGAAAAAAACAACTACAATGTTGAAATAAATGTTGTAAGTGGTTTAACTTCTGCCAGTGTGTGTTCTTCTATTCTGGGAGCTCCTTTAAATCATGATTTTGCAGTCATAAGTTTAAGTGACCTTCTAACTCCATTGGATGTAATTTTAAAAAGAGTCAAGTTTGCATTGGAAGGAGATTTTGTAATTGCAATTTACAACCCACTTAGCAAATCAAGAAAAGAACCATTTTTGAAAACTTTAGAACTAATAAAAGAATACTCTGATAAAAGAAATGTAGACTATACAATAGGCATAGTTAAAAATGCAGGAAGGAATGATGAAGAATACAAAATAACATCGTTAAAGGATATTTTAAACAATATGGATAATTATATGTCTTACATAGATATGAAAACAACAGTTATTGTCGGGAACACCAATACAATAGTCATATGCGATAAGATGGTTACTCCAAGAGGCTATATGGACAAATATATGTGAATAGGTACTTAAAAACCCAATAGTAACAAAAAATATCAGAAATCGAAACGATCCTTTACGGATTTATTGGCCCATAATTAAATCTTTAATAGTTTATCGAGTTTAAAAAAATTTATATATAATATGAAACTATTGAATGTGTAAAAAAAATAAATCAAACAAAAAATATGATTTAGGTGATAGGATGCCTGGAACAAAACCTGTTGAATTAGGTTCATTAAAAGAAGGTCAGTATGTAATTATTGACAACGTACCTTGTAGAATTGTAAGTACTACACACTCAAAACCTGGAAAACACGGTGGAGCTAAAGTAAGACTCACAGCAATGGGTATATTTGAACCTGTTAAAAAAGAACACGTTGGGCCATCTTCCTCAAGAATTGATGTTCCAATTATTGACAAAAGAAAAGGACAAGTTTTAGCAGTTATGGGAGATTTGGTACAAATTATGGACTTAGAAACATACGAAACATTAGAGCTCCCAATGCCAGATGATGTAGAAGGTATCGACAGCGGTAACGAAGTAGAATACTTTGAAGCTGTTGGAAGATACAAAATAACAAGAGTTATAAACAAATAATTAATATAAATTTCTTTTTATCGTCTCTTTTTTATTTTTTTAATTTTTATTGCTATTTTCAACAACATTATCTAAAATAGTTAGAAGGTTATATTTTTTAAAAATTAAATCGAAATTAATAAATATTAATATATTCAACATTATATTATTTTTTAAATATTGCGGGGGGAATAATGAATCCTGAGTATGAAGCATTAAAAATTGGTGCATTATTGCATGATATTGGAAAATTTATCCAGAGAGCAGATACTTATCCAAATAAAAAAACTCATGGAAAATTTGGAATCGAATTTTTAGAAAACCATAGGAATAACATCCCAATTTTAGAAAATTTAGGTAAAGATGAGATTAAAATAGCTTTAGATATTGTGGAAAAACATCATGACAATATAAAAAAGGGCATTATATCAATAGTTAGATTAGCCGATTGGTTAAGTAGTGGAGAACGAAGAACCATGGATAAAGAAACAGATTGCTACAATAGAAACAGCCAATATTTAATGTCCATTTTTGAAAGTATTTCATTAGGCAACCATAAAATAAAAAATTATGAAGATTCACAGAAATACGATTTAAAACCTTTAAATGTATCAAAAACGGCAATATATTTGTCACCAAATAGAAGCTATAATGAATTAAAAGAAGATTTTTTAAATGAATTGGGTCATGTTAACAATTTTGAAAGGTTATGTCAACTTATGCAAAAATATACCTGGTGTATTCCATCTGCAACATATTGGAAGTCTGGAAAAGAGATAAAAGGATATCTGCCAGATGTTTCGTTATTTGACCATTCAAAAACTACCTGTGCTATTGCATGCAGTTTATATAAAAATGAAAAAATCAATGAAGAAGATATTGAAAATCTTTTAAATACTCTGAATAAAGAAGCAACTAAAATAAAAGAAATTAAAGATAAATATGGGGGAAAACCGGAAAAAATAAGTAAAATTGGAAAATTATTAAAAAATGGTATTAAATACAGTAATAAAGACCTATTTTCATTAATCCACGGGGATATTTCAGGAGTTCAAGATTTTATATTTAATATTACATCGAAAGGGGCAAATAAATCCCTCAAAGGTAGGAGTTTTTATTTGGACTTTTTAACCGAGCTCTGTGCTAAATATGTTATTCAAGAATTAGACTTACCAATAACAAATATATTATTTTACGGAGGGGGGCACTTTTACATCCTATCATACAACGTTGATGGTAAAAAAGTAGCAGATTTTGAAGAAAAAATAAACGACATATTATTTGAAAAATTCGGTGCAGATTTGTATGTGGCAATTGGAAAGGTGGATTTAAGGCCTATTGATTTTTTAATGGATTGTATGGATGAAGACATAAAAATTGGAATTCCATATAAATGGAAGGAATCAACAGAAGCCACTTCTAAAAAGAAGATGAAAAAGTTTAGTTACAAAGGAATGGAGTTGTTTAATCCAAAAGGAAATGGGGATGAGAGTAAGAGATGTCCAATCTGTAAAAACGAGATGAAGAATCCAAATGAATTGGATAACCATATAAAAATATGTGAAAACTGTGCTTCATTTATAGAGATAACTAATTTTTTGAAGAAATTCGAAAAAGAAGGAACGATCAATTATAACTCAGATAATCATTCAAAAATATTCAAAAAAACCAAATTTTTTAATGAATTACCTTCACTAAAGGAATTTTATAAATTAATTAAATTTGAAAATGAGGGGTATAACCTACCAAAGGACGGAGAGCTAAAAATTCCATATAAGATCTGGAGCATTGCATTTCCATTAGATGATAAAGATATAAAAGATTTCTCTGAATTGGGGGAGGATGCAAAAAAAAGAACTGGAACAAACAAAATAGCCATTTTAAAGATGGATGTAGATAACTTAGGTAAAATAATCACAAAAGGTTTAGGAAACGGGGCAACAATATCGAGATTAAGCACACTGAGCTCTATGCTGACTTTGTTTTTTACAGGTTATATTCCTTATCTAATCAAATCAAGTGATGAATATAAAAACTCTATTTATTTGACCTATTCGGGAGGTGATGATACATTAATAGTTGGTGCATGGGATAAAGTGTGGGATTTGGCAAAGCAAATCAGGGACGACTTTAAAAAGTTTGTTTGTGAAAATGAAGATATTACATTAAGTGCGGGGGTAGTTTTAGTAAGTCCAAAATTTGAATACAGAAAAGGAGTCTATTTAGCAGAGGAAGAGCTGGAGAACGCAAAGGAGAATAAGGTAAAAATTGATGGAGGGGAAAAGGAGAAAAATTCAGTAAGTATTTTTGGCCATTCTTTGAATTGGAATAAAATTGAAGATGAGAAAAAATTAGAAGAAGAGTTTGTAAATGCAATAGATAAATTAGGTAAAAAAAGAGTGGTTCAGTTAGTTCAGAAGACTTCCATAAACCTAAGAAAAGCACTAAGAAAAAATACTCCTGAAACTGAAATCAGAATCAATATTCCCTATCTATGGAGAATGAAATATTATCTTTATAGAAACTATTCTAAAAAAGAAGAGGGGTTGGATAATAATGTGGAGTTTATAGATAATTATCTAAACGATATTGAAAATAAAATTAGAAAATGTGATGTGGAAAAATTAGAAGAAATTAACTTCAACGATATAATAATTGCTTCAAGAATTGCAGAATTAAAATCAAGAAATGAGGAGGGTGTCAACAATGAATTGGGCAAATAATCCAAATGTTAAATTTAAAGGGGGAGGTAATTTTATGGGAAAGCAGAAAAATAAAAATTATCAAAATCCTGGAAATCAGAATGAACGAAGAATCTTATCGGATGAAGATATTGAAAATATATTGGATTTAAAACCTAAAAACATAGGAATATTAATTAAAAAATCCGATGAATTGGCAGAAGAAATTGGGGATTTAATTAGTGGAAAAAAAAGGATTGAACGAATTTCATCTTCAAAATTGAGGGACTTTTATGACTATGTTGTTCAAATTAAGGAATCAAAAGATGATAAATGGTATTTAAAATTAATGCTATTAAAACCAAAAATGACATATCATGCAAGTAAAGAAAATGAAAAGTCCGACAAGAGAAAGGCGTTAGAATTATTCAATAATGAAATAAGCAGGATATTGGATAAAATAGATAGGAACAATGATAATCATTTTGAAAATTTCAAAACATTCTTTGAGGCTGTTGTGGCATACCATAAAAAATACACTAAATCTAATTAAAACATAGGGGGATAAAATATGAATAGCATAACATTAAAAGGAAAACTAATAATAATGGGTAAAATTGAGACAAAAACAGGATTACATATAGGGGGGACCGCAGAAACCTTAAAAATAGGGGGTTCCGATAATCCAGTAATTAGGGATAAAAACGGGAAAGTATTTATCCCTGGAAGTTCTTTAAAAGGAAAAATTAGAAGTCTACTGGAAGTTAAGGATGGTAAATATATTACTACAAATAAAAACGAAGCACAACCGTGCAATTGTGGAAAAACAGATTGCCATATTTGTATGCTTTTCGGACCGCATAAATCAGATAATATAAAAGAACCACCAAGGGCAATTCTAAGAGATGCTTATTTGAAACTAGATGATGGAAAGACCATTTATGACTATCTAGAAACAAAACCCGAGAATGTAATAGATAGGGTAAAGGGAACAGCACAACATCCAAGATTTATTGAAAGAGTAGTTGCTGGAACTGAGTTTGAATATGAAGTAATTTTTAACATCTACAAAGATGGTGATAAGGAATTAATTAAAAAATTCATTGAAGGTATGAAACTATTGGAGGACGATTATTTAGGGGGAAGCGGTTCAAGAGGGTACGGTAAAATAAAATTCAAAGAAATGCGTGCAAAATATAGGCCAAAAGAATATTATGAAGGGACAGTAAATGAAATAGAGCTAACTCCTGAAAAAACTAACGACTTAGATAACTTGATGAATAGCATTAACTTTTAAATTATTTTTTATTTTTATAATGATTGGTGGGATTATGCACATTGTAAAACTTATTCCAAATAAAAATAGTAAATACCATTTTGGAGAGGGTGATTTATCAGAGAGCTCCGTAGTATTTCATTCCAACAGTTTATTTTCTGCAATGGTTAATAACTTTATTAAGCTATATGGGGTTGATGAATTTAATAAATATGGGGAAGAAATAAAAAAATTAAAAATATCTTCGTTATTTCCTGCAATATATAAATTTAAAAATAAAAATGGTTCAGAAATTGAAGATGAGATATTATTTATCCCTAAACCTATGGTAATGCTCGGGTTTGATAAAGATACACAGGAGGATATTGAAGAAAAACCAAAGGATTTCAAAAAAATCAAATTCATTTCAATAGGGGCTCTTAAAAAACATAACGAAAAGACATTGAAAAAGATAACGATAGGAAAAGAATATTTAATAACCGAGGATGAAAAAAAGAAGTTCGGTTATAATAAACCTGAAAATATGAATTTGTTTAAAAATATAATAGAGCAAAAGGTTTCAATTGATAGAATAAAAGGGATTACATTGGAAGATAGTGAAAAAGGGCAATTATATGCCATTGAATTTATAAAACCACTTAGAAAAGATGATAAGATAGTGGGATTTTACTTTTTAGCTGATTTTAATGACATTGACGGGGAATTAGTAAAAAAAATCAGGGCGTCAATACGGTTAATGAAAGACGAAGGATTGGGAGGAAAACGAAGTATTGGAGCAGGAATTTTTAAAGACATAATTATAGATGAATTTAACGAGGATTTAAGCATAGATAATAAATTATTGGGTAAGAACTATCAACAAAAAAACAAAACATACATTTCAAAAGAAAAGAATGCGGTATTATCAATAACTATTCCAAAAGAAAATGAATTTGAAAACTTTAACAGTTATCAGTTAATTAAAATAGGTGGATATATTTATTCGTCATCAAATATGGAACATATTACAAAACTAAAAAAGAATGTTTATGCATTGACGGAAGGTTCAATATGTGAAAAATCAGTTGAAGGGCAAGTTTTAGATTTAAAACCGGATACTGTTGAACATGAAATTGTATTGAACGGACGACCTATTTTAATTCCAATAGTATCTTATGAATTGGACAAGGGGGGAATTTATGAATATATTTGAACAAAATAACTCCACTAAAAAAACTTTAAAGATTACTACATTATCTCATTTAAACATAGGATGTGGGGATTTTTATACCAATTTGGATTATTATATTGAAGGTAGTAAGGCAAAAATAATCGATATGGGAAGGTTATTGGAAAGTTTAGATGACGCAAATAAAATAGATGAGTTGGTAAAATTAATAAAATCTAACATGGGGAACAATAGAATGGAAATTGGCGTAAAAGAGGCCTATGAAAGTATAAATATATATCCTGATAAGTTCATTTTAAAAGAAATTGACTGCAAAATTAAAGAAGATGCAAGTGTGCAGATTAAAAAATTCATAAATCAGAATGGAAAATACTACGTTCCTGGGAGCTCACTAAAGGGGGCCATAAGAACAGCATATATTTTTGATTATTATGATAAAAATATTGATAAATTAGTTAGTATTTTAAAAGATAGAGGAATATACAACAATAAAAAAGGAAGTGCTGTTGTAGAGAATGCCATAGGTAAAATTAAAGATGATTTCTTTAAATATTTGTTAATTACCGACAGCGATTTTATAGATTCCAATAATTTCGAATTTATCGAAACAAGAAGATACAATATAGAATATAAAAGAAAAAATAAATCAAATATATACGGAAATAAGGAATGTAAGGAAGCATTGAAAAAAGGTTCTGAATTTACCATTGAATTAACAATAAAAAAAGGTTTTCCAAACAATTTTGAAGAAATAAAAAACATGTGTAACAATCTTACAAGAACGATTATTCAATTTGAAATGAAAAATAGGTATTTACCACAGGGTTTAAAGGATTTTTATAAAAACAAAATTTTAAATGACTTAAACAATAACAATGCATTTTATTTATTATTAGGTTCTGGAAGCGGATTTTTGTCTAAAACCATTTATTTATTATTATGGAAGCATAACAAGGATTTAAATTTAATAAAAAGAATACTCCCGCTGAAAAAAGGGAAAGATAAAAGGACAGGTAAATTCTTAGTTCAGCCTGTAAACGACTATATAGAATTCCCACGAACGCGTGTAATTGATTCTAAAAAAGAAATACCTATGGGATGGATAAAAATTGAAGGGATAAAATGAATAAAGCACTGTTTTTATCAAATGTGGGTAATAGGGATTTAGGATATGGAGAAGTTGCGTTATTTGATAATAAGAATATAGAAAAATCCAAAAAACTTCGTGAGAAATGTAACAAAACATACAATGAAATAACAGAGAAATATCTGAATTCTAAAAGTTTTTTTGAATTCACAGGAGAGTTATATTTAAGCGGAGCTCATGAAAAGTTGGACTTGGAACCAATTTTAATTAAAGATAAAATAAAAATTATATGCGAACTGTATGATGAACTGAACATTAAACTGTTAGCAACAATGCAGGATAATTCACATGACCAAGATACATATTATTCCGCTGAAATAATCAAAGAATGGTTAATAAGGAAATACCCAAAATTAGAAGGTAATGTTGAAATCATTAAAGTAAATAAAAACCCATCTGACTATGCAGTAATGCTTGAAGAATATTCTAAACTTCTTAGCAGATTAGATGATCATTATGATGATGTATATCTTGGAATAACTGGGGGAACTCCTGCCCAAATATCAAGTCTTATAATAAATGGAATACTAAAATGGGAAACAAAAACAAAGATATTATACAAGCCACAAGGTAAAAAACCACAGGAAAATGATATTGGGAAGATATTATTTAAAAAATTTAAAAATGAGGACTATAACGCATATAAAGAATCAGAAATGTATCTATTGGCATCTGAAGTTGGGAAAGAACATGAGATTATCGAAGATTGGGAATATCATAAATTAAGAGCTCTGCATTTTAAAAATTTATTTGATTTTGAACAAGCAATTGATGAACTTAATGAGGCTTTCAATAAAGCCAATATAGAAAATAGAAGAGACATTAGACGAGAAATAGAGTTATTAAGGAAATTAGAAAGTGATGAATCTACCAATGATTTAAAAGAAACTACTGAAAAATATAAATTACTAATTAATTTATTAATAGACAGTATAGAAAGTAAATGGAAAAATGGAGACTATGTAGATTTTGTAGGCAGGTTATTTAGATTGGAAGAGGCGGTATTGAAAACGATCGTTGAAAAAGAATTCAATAAATCTATGGATAAAAAGAATATCAATGGAGATAGTAGATTTTATGAATATGAAGAGCTATTAAATGAAAATCCTGATATAAAAGACTATTTGACTAAGAAAAAAGTAAAAATCGATAAGGGAGTTAATAGACATTCACTGTTTCATTTAGTAGGGTATTTAATAGAAAATAAAGGGCTTGAAAAATACAAAAAGATCCATAATATAATGGATAAATTGAATAAAAATAATAAAACTAAAAAAGCCCCTAAAAAATTGGAAAAAGTAGAAAGTTTAGCAGATTTGCGAAATAAATCAATTATAGCACATGGATTTATGGGGGTTTCTAAAAAGAATATAATTGAACTATACAACGAAGATAAGTCCAATGAAAACGAAATTATAGAAGATATACGTCTTGTAAAAAAACTGATTAATATATTTATATAAACTTTCTCTATTTTTACCATATTTAAAAGTGATATAATGGGAATTTGTCTAATTTGCACATTAGGGAATAGGGATATACAGTTTAAAAAAGAGTTTGAGCATAAATTAAAAGAAACCTTGGGAGATATATTAGATAAAAACAACGATTTGGACTCTAATGAATTATATATTAAAAAAGGTAATTTTTTGGATAATACCCGTAAAATCCTTGAAAAATATAACCATATACAAGATCATATAACTTTACCAATCATACAGTCCTGTTTAAATAAACACATAGAAAAAATTATTTTAATTCCAACAAATCAACAAGATGAAAATATTGATGAAAGATTTAAAAAAGGAGATACATTTATTGAAGCAGAAATTATTAAAAAAGTTTTAGAAAAAAAAGGATATTTAAATAAGGTTGAAATCAAGGTTGCTAAATTTGATGCATCAAATTTAGAGAGATGGTTTAATCATATACACGAAATAATCAATAATAACTATAAAAAATTTGATAAATTAATATTTGAAATAAGTGGTGGCGTCCCAACAAGTAAAGAAGCAATAAGATTAGCATCGCTATTTAAGAATAAAACAGAAGTTGCAGAGGTTGTTAATGGAGAAGTTAGTCCAGCAAATATGGGGTTCTTTGAAAATAGAATAATAAAAGAAAAAGTAAAAGATTTAATTAGGAATTACAATTATACTGGTGCATTGTCATTTAAAAAATATTATGAAGATGATGAAGAAGTTTTAAAGTTAATTAAACACTTAAATTACCGATTAAATTTTGATTTCGATAATGCAGTAAAATACTACAATGAGGAGAGATTAAAGAAACTAAGGAATGAGAGTAACACGATTAAAAAGTTAGAATATCTTATCCTTGAACTTTTGGACAATATGGAAATTGAATTAAAAAATGGAAACTATGCGAACTTTTTAGCAAGGGTTTATAGATTGGAGGAGGCTATGGGCCAGTATTTTGTTTTAAAGTGGTTTGAAAAAACGAAAACTGAAATTAGTTATAAATTGGGAAACAATCCACCATCTGGGTTTGTTAATGTTAAAAATATTGGTGTGGAGGACTTAAACAATAAAATTAGAAGTTATTTAAGATATTTGTCAAATGGAATTAAATTTAACAAGCCTGTAAATCATAAGGGCGTATCAAAACTAAGGAGTTTTATCGAAGAAAACTGCAAAAAGAAGGATAGAAGTGGAAATATAATAACACGCAACGGTAAAGTGGAATATAATATTTGTATAAATACTCCAACTTACAAGAAATTGATAGGTTATTTATATGGATACTATTCAAGTGAGCTCAGGACCTATGAAAAAATACAAAAAATGTATAAAAAGAACTATAACAACCTAAGGCATACAACAATAGTGGCCCATGGTTTTGAAGGTATAAATAATGAAAAAATAAGACATATGTTAAAACTCAATGGAATTAATGAAGATATTAATAAGTATTTCAAAAGTATTAAATCAGAATTCTTCAATATCGTAAACAAGGATGAAATAAATATATTTGATAAATTAAACAATGAAATAATAAATAACTTATAATATTTTTTTATTTCTTAATAGTTATCCTCGTAGTTATCCATATTTTTTAATTCTATAGTTTATATGTTTTTTAATTTTGATTTTAAGGATAAATAGACCGTCTCGAACCGACCACGTTTTATGATTTTTTTATATATTTAGATGTTAGGATTTATTAAGATCTAGCTTAGTTTAAGTATCATGGTTAGTTTTATCATGTTTTCCTTACAAATATTGTTTATTTTTTAGTTTGTGCAACTGCATGTTAGAGCTCCAGATCATAGGTTCGAGATAAAAAGTTTTAAATAAGGGAAGATACAACTTTCTTTATAGGGAAATAAGGAAAATTCTCAACTGTTAAAATAAGACCATAGTGGGATGGAAATGTCATCTATAAGTTGGTCTATTGGAAACGTTGCGTTAAAATAAGACCATAGTGGGATGGAAATAAAAAGAAAATGAGAATTATTTATTTCTTAAAAGTTAAAATAAGACCATAGTGGGATGGAAATTTTTTTATGCTCTGTTATTTTCAGAAGTTGCAGTTAAAATAAGACCATAGTGGGATGGAAATACATCAACAATTGGTTGGATACTGTCAATATCTCTAGTTAAAATAAGACCATAGTGGGATGGAAATACTTTTTTCAGAAGGATTTATCCCCAACCAATCGGTTAAAATAAGACCATAGTGGGATGGAAATTATATTCGCATTCATTCTTTGGTAGGTTGAGAGTGTCTATGTTAAAATAAGACCATAGTGGGATGGAAATAATGTTAAATCAGACAAATATTTTCTTATTCTAAGTTAAAATAAGACCATAGTGGGATGGAAATGTTATCTTGGACGATTATAAACTCAGAGTGCAAAACAGTTAAAATAAGACCATAGTGGGATGGAAATTTTTACTAATTCATCTTCAAACGGTTTGATTTTAAGTTAAAATAAGACCATAGTGGGATGGAAATTGCAGCTATTGCTACAATCACTTG
>JAALLQ010000065.1_pt1 | contig 36712 bp, 33 predicted proteins | sample 7245921 | NCBI WGS metagenome assembly JAALLQ01 (sample SAMN13049200, study PRJNA578106) | oil field metagenome | isolation source: filtered produced water from oil reservoir B7 | place: USA:offshore Texas | collected 2016 | reverse complement strand
GGAAGTGTAATCTCATCATTTCCTTCAGTATCGAAGGTTTTTCCGAGGCTAAGATAGATTGTTGTGTTGGGACTGAAATACTTGTTCTCGGAATTATTGTAAATTGAAGTAATGTTGATGGTATTCGTTCCATTTGACAGTGGAATGTCTGTCAAATTGAACATACCATTTGAAACAGGCCATGAATAGTTAGTGATTATTCCATTGACATAGACAGACACATTGGTTGCTATCCCTGCCGTTCCATTCAGGGAGAAATTATCGGTAGGAAGATAATATATTGTTCCTGATTCCGGCGACTCGATTGTTGGCTTACTGGTGAATACTGTAAAGTTCACAGTTGTTGAATTTACGAATCCAGTTATGTCCTCAGCAAAGACTGTGATATTATGGCGATCTTCACTTGCATTTAAGTTTGTAATGATTGAAAAACCACTGCCTGTTGTGATATTCAAACCATTATCTAAATTATACCAGAAATCACATGACTTCCTGTTACTAATATTGATATCGAAACTTTCTTCCTGTATCACTGCATTATCTTCAAGTCCCTGTATGCTTATTATATTCTCCTCGGTGCTGACATAAAAACTCCAGTTGTGATTGATTTCTTCACTCTGGTTTGTCATTGCACTGACAGATACATTGTGGTATCCTTCGGTGTATGGCAGTGCAGTCCGGTTCTCAACCCTGTATCCACCTTCTATAGGGTCTGATGTGGAATTTACAGGCGATCCATCAATTGTCATGTTTATAGAGCTTGCATTGATTCCATCGGGATGTGTGAAGTTAAGATAAACAGCAGTGGTATTGTTCTCAGTGAATGAATTACTGGAAGGGAATTCATCGACATCACACGTGAAGTATGCTACAAGAGAGAAGTTTTGAGGACCCTCATTTATCTCTGTGCCATTCACTTCTATTGTATAGGCTCCGGCAACAGGATCAATCAATTCAATACTCTCTACATTATTTGTATCATCAGGTGCGTTATCAAGATTATAATTTCCATAATATGTACCTGCAGGACCTGTCACAGTAAGATCAAGGTTGTTCACCAGTGTTTTACTTGCAGAGACAAGTCCCGGATAATCGGTCCAGACAAGAGTTACTCTGAGCATGTCTGATGAATCGGCTATTTCGTATGTCACATTCCATGAATCGCTGGTATTCAGCGGCTTTACATTATCAAAGTATTCGATAACTTTTGGATACTGCGGATATATTGAGTTCTCAATATCAACGCGCCCCCATCCCTGCGAGTAATCCGGTCTTCCATCTATCTCTTGATAAACAGTACCATACTGTCCTGGTGTAAGGTTTATTGCTCCATTTATTATTGTTGCTTTCAATAATGAAGCACTTGGGCTGCTCAGGTTCTCTACTTCAGTGTAGTATTCTCTCACAAGTGCAGCAGATCCTGCGGTGATCGGAGCGGCCATGCTTGTTCCACTCCCGTATACGTAATTATCATTATCTTCGACCACTCTCCATACTGTTGATGTCATGGCACTTGATCTGGTAGAAGCAATGAATGTCCCGGGTGCCACAACTTCCGGTTTAATCCTGCCGTCAGCAGTTGGTCCACGACTGCTGAAGGCGGCTATCCCTTTAATGTTATCAGCCATCAAATCGTTATGTATCGGATATACTAAAGGAAAGGAAGACCCATATGTTTTTGTTATATCCGGTCTGTAGTTCTCTGATGCACCAACTGTAAGACAGTTCTTTGCAGTTCCGGGAAGTCCCATTGAATTGCTGTCAATAACTCCATCCGAATTCGAATCTTTTCCATCGTTTCCTGCTGAAAAAAGAATTAGCATATCCGGATGTTCCCACATGAACTGATCAATTTGTCGGGAATACTGGCTGTATTCTCCGTTTCCAGTAGTGCCCCAGCTGTTAGTATGTATCCTTGCTCCCATGTCATATGCCGGTCCGAAAACGTCATCCAAATTATCCGGTATGTAAAGATAAGGCCCGGAATTTCCGACGGCCTGAAATACAAGCTGGGCTTCAGGCGCCATTCCCGCATACTTCCCCCCGGAAAGGGATCCGTTTCCCAACACAGAACCGGAAACATGTGTTCCATGACCATTCTGATCCGCAGCACTTCCATCGTTTGAAAGGTCGGTAATATTAATTACCCTATCTCTAAAATCGTCATTCACCGTCTCTTTATTTCCCGTGTCAAGTCCGGTATCACAGACTGCCACGATCTGTCCGCTACCGTTTAATCCGTATGTGTTGCGGACGGTATCCACAGTGATGATTCCTGCGGCAACATCATTGTTAATAGTCGGTAGGACGTATTCTTCGATCCAGCTGACACCACTGATGGATGCTATCTCAGGAATTTTGTCGGCAGAAGTTTCTACTCGAAGTACATATCCTGAACCGGAAAGGATCCTGACTCCGAGATTTTCAATATTAGATATAATTCTCTTGTAATCGGATTCAGAAAACAGGATTACATGGTATGTTTCTTCTGTATCTGTATCTGCTTTGGATGTCAGAATCCCTTCCTCGCCTGTCAGCTCTGACTCGTACTTGTATGATGGTTGATATTCGCCTACCCATTTGACAAAATCCAGGGATTCGACATTTGCTTTTACATCACTGTTCATTTTGAATATAAAGGCATTATTTGGTACATAGTCAAAGACTATGGCTCCGCTTGCCGTTATATTCTGTTTCCATGTTTCTCTGATGGGTCCGGTAAATTGTACGATATAATATTTATCCAGATCTTCTGCAGACTGGATGGAATATTTACTGGTTGTCTTCTCTTCAGCCTGCAATTCCTCTTCTCCCGACGTGTCTGTATCTATATGAGTGGCTTTTAGCAGAATCAAGCTGTCATTAGCAGGGTTTGTATTATCCGTACTTCCAGAAACTACTAGTATAGTGGATAATAATATGAGAACAATGGCTACAAGTATCGTGTTTTTAGTATGCATGAACCAACATCCTTGGCTATTTAGGATATCAGGATATTAGCCTAAATGTATTTATACGTACTGTTTAATAAAAAGATTTATTGGTACTGTCTTTGGAAATAGTCAAGTTTTCAGTATCTATACATAATACGGAAAAAAGTATAAAAGGTGATCAAAACTTTGTTTGAACTTTGAAACTCACAAGAAATCTCAAATTATAAGATTAACATGTGATCAAAAGAATGCAAATAGCCAGCCCCTGCTTTACATCCTTAAAAAGGTAAAACATTCAATATTATATATCGTTTTGCAATTTTTTTAAAAAAGTAAATAATAAAAATCGAATGGATAAAAACAGAAATAATCTTAGTGATAAAAAATACTACAATAAGTGAAAAAGCATAGAATTGTCTCTTTTTTCCAGCTTCAATTAAAAAAGAAGATCACAACCCCGGAGGCTGTGAAAAAAAGTAGATAAATAAATTATTTCTTAAATTCAGTGTAGCCGCATTTTCCGCAGGAACGCCTGTCCTTGTGCTCTGCAAGGAATACGCCTTCACCGCAGCGCGGGCATGCCTGATGTGTCCTTTCGATAGAATCGCCGCTTACCTTATAATAATCCTTTACTGCCATTGTATCACCTTATTCTGCAGGGGCTTCCTCAGCTTCAGCCTCTTCTGCTGCACCTTCTTCTTCAGCAGCTTCCTCTGCCTCTTCTTCAACTTCAGGCTCAGGCATTGCATTTCTTTCAATGACGTATTTTGCTTCGACCTGCTTCATACGGTCAGCATTCTCATATATTTTCACATATGCGCTTACTGCCTGCTTACCGAACTGCTTTTCCATCTTCTGGATGATCACAAGTTCCTGAGCTACATTAAGCATAGCTGCCACTTTTGCTTTAAGCTCGCTACGGGAAGGGGTTGCCCCGTCAAAGCCGATATCCAGGTTCAACTCACGCCTGTTGAGGAGTGCGTTGTTTTTCTCCTTAATGATTTTGATGTCCATCTAATTTTCTCCAAATGGTTCTTAATTCTTCCTTATTATCCTGCGCGCCAATTATCTTGCTTAGCAGGTCTCTGATCTCTTCCTTTTTGGATTGAGTGATTTTTACGAGTACGACACCCTGATCCGGTTGTCCGTAGAGGACAACTGAACCCTGTGGTGCCATGAGAATGGCGGGTAAAGCTGCAAGGTCTTCTTCGCCGCGCACGAATATTCTGACATTTTCATCTGAGTTGATGGCGTTATCAACGGCATCTATCAGATCTTCGGTTATTACCCCGGCTGGATTGTCTACGAATATTTCAGTGAAGCCCTTATGCTTTGTGCCTACAACGACCCGGTCTGAAGCCGGTCCGCGTTTTGTCCGGTCATCCACTATCAGGACATCCGGTATGATATTTAAGTTGAGCAAGTGGAATGTAGTAACATCACCGACGGATATAAGTTTTGTGGGACTTTCCAGGTCTGAGGAAAGCTCCCTGATGGTGTCATCACCGTTCCCTGTATACAGAACGCCAAATATTTTGTTAAAAAGTGGCCTCAGCTCTTCGTACAGAACGATCTGCGAGCCCAATTAGCGCACCTTCAGAGCATACTTGTCGGCAACTTTCACATCGATCTTCTTTGCGATCTCTGAACGTTCCGGATCAATTACTATGACCATGCCGCTCCAGTCAGCACTGAGGTTACTGGATCCGCATATGGGGCATGTCTGTCCGGAGATTATACGATGGCATTCTCGACAAACCTGGTCACTCATCTGTCTGCCTCCTTATTATTCCGCCTTCTCGGCTTTAGGCTTTTTAGCCTCTTCTATCCATTCTATCTTTCCGAGGGAATGCTGCCTCATGGTGAGTCCGATCTTACTTTCCCTGGGTTCCCTTTCGTTGATACTTACTGCTACTATGCGGGCTCTTACCCTGTCGCCCTCTGAAAGGGATCTGCCGCCACCTTTGCTTACAAGCCTGCCGTTCTTCCCGTCATAGGACATGAAATCGTCGGTTATCTGGCTCACATGTAAAAGCCCGTCCATTGCGCCTATACTGATAAAGGCACCGAAATCAACGGTTTCGACAACTTCTCCTTCAATGACTTCCTGTATCACCGGAACGAAGACTATAGCTTCAAAAGTAACATCATAGTACACAGCACCATCGCCCACAAGGATGTGCCCTTCTCCTATCTCATCTATTTCGGTAACGGCAACAATGGCACCCAGGGCTTTGTCTATCCTGCCTTCCAGCTTATCCTTCAGGGCAGCTTTGACATTTGTTTTCACGTCTCCGCCAAGAAGGTCTGGTGCCACACGAATCGTGTCCGCTAGTTTCATCTTTTTGTACATGTGATCGGCTCCAATTATCCTGATATGATTAATTTGATATTCATTTGATTTTAAACTTCATCTGTGATCCTTTCAAGCCTGTTCTTCTGGCGCAGGCATATGATGGGAATATTTTTGTCTTCAAGTCTTTTTTTCAGGCCTATGTCGTTGGTAAGTACGGCTGCATCACAGTTTCCTGCAAGGTCTACTATGACATCGTCGGCATGTCCTGATGTCTCGACGACCTCACATCTGCGGGCAAGTGAATACGCGACCTTTGCAGCGGTTTTATCCTTCCCTCTCAGTCCCTTTTGAAGCGATTCCAGTTCCCTTATCACAGAAAGCGGCACAATGAACCTGTTATATCCAAGTCTTCTGAGCTCATCAAAAATATCGACATTGAACTGTACAGGTATCATCAGGCCGTTTGTATCTATAATTACTTTCAATCCTGGATTACTCCTACACCGATAAGGCGCCACCTGGATCCTACACGTCTGCTGATGGCCACTGTCCCTCCGATGTCTGCGCACACCGGTCTTTTGAGCTTGACCTCTGCAACATCCTTTCTGGCGCTGGTAACAACTCCCACGGTGGTAGCAGTACCGACATTTAACATCAGTGGTTCACTTGTCTTTATGGGGTCGATCTCTTCCTCGTCGCTTACTCCTACAACTCTCTGGAGAAGGTGTAACTCAAGTGTGAAATCATCATGAGTAGGTGGAAGTGTTCCGGGCAGACCTGCAACCTGTCCAGTGAGGGTGTCACTCTTTGTCAGTGAAGGGTCAAGGGTTGTTCCCACTGCAAGCAGACCTCCGGGGGTTGCTTCTTCCACAGGCTCTTTTCCGGCTACGATCCTGGTAACCGTGGTCTTTATGGGTTCCCATCTGGTAGTGCCTTCACTTTCGATCTTGATACCGGGACATATCTCCAGCTCATCACCTGCACTCAGTGAGCCTTCTGTGAGAGTACCGCCGATAACTCCGCCTGTTATGTCCTTGATAGGAGTTCCGGGTTTGTTGATATCAAATGATCTTGCGATAAGCAGGTGCGCGTCTTTATCCATTTTATGTACAGGCGTGGGTATGATCTCTTCCATTGCCTGTATCAGGAAATCAACATTTGTGTTCTGCTGTGCGGAAACCGGTATGATAGGCGCGTTCTCGGCGACGGTTCCCTTGACAAAGTCCTTGATCTGGTGATAGTGCTCGATGAGCTGTTCCCTGGACACCAGGTCTATCTTATTCTGCACGATTATGAGGTTCTTGATTCCTATAATATTCAGGGCCATCAGGTGTTCCTTGGTCTGTGGCTGCGGGCATTCCTCATTCGCAGCAATTACAAGGATTGCTCCGTCCATGATGGCAGCGCCTGAGAGCATGGTCGCCATAAGTGTTTCGTGCCCGGGCGCATCTACAAAAGATACTGTCCTGAGCTCTTCGGATGGCTCGTCGCATCCTTCACATTTTTTAGAAACGGTGTAACATTCCGGTTCCGGGCAGTTGGGGCACTTCCTGAATGTTGCATCCGCATATCCGAGGCGGATTGATATACCACGCTTCATCTCTTCGCTATGTGTGTCTGTCCAGACACCTGACAGTGCGCTGACAAGTGTGGTTTTTCCATGGTCGACATGGCCTACCATGCCGATATTAACGCTAGGTTGACTCAATTTTTAATTTCCCTCCGGGTTGAGCAATAATTCGAATGTACAAAATGTATGAAAGATCTTATTGATTGCAATTTAGATTTGTGCTATCATTCAATTAATCATATTTAAATGATTTCAACCGCTCAATCAATAATCAAATTTATTCACCATACTCTGAATCGAGACATTATTCATTTTATATAGTAAATATTTTGCTCCTGCAGGATATTTATCTCTACCGGAACAGTTGAGCAAGCTACGGCAGATCAATGCTGTACAAACCGATGCAGTATCCTCAGACAGCCGATTCCAGTGCGTCCTTGAGTATCTCATCTCTCTGGAAGATATTCTCTATCTTTATACCTGATGGTGTTATCCTGAAACTCACGGGTTCCAGAGAAATGTTGGTACACCTCATTTTCGGTATATATAGCTGCCTTATGCCCTTTCCTGTTCTCTCATCCCTGTTGGTATAGAGCATAAGGCTGCCAAAGGCAATGTGTTCTGCGATACTGTGTTTTATACCTGATTCTTCCTGCCCTATGAGAAAAAGGCTGGTACATCTTTTTGTTGAAAGCAGGTCATTGATGGTAAAGAACTTATCAGCAAATTCCTCTACATTATGATAGAGAGACAGCATGTCAAGGTTATCAATGACAACGACTTCAATATCATCGGGTATTTCCTGTACGTTCTCAACGCAGTCCTTCTCTACAAAACCGATTCCGCTTCCCAGCCTGGAGGCGTTCTGTATCTTGTTGGTGCGTACCTCGAAGGATTTTGTTATCAGAAGTGTTCCGTTCTCCAGGCAGCGCCTGAAATCAAAACCTATGTTCTCTGCCTGTTCCAGAAAGCTTTCGACATTTACGTGTGTGAGCATCAGCATGCATTTTTTCCCGTCCTTGCATGATTGATGCAGAAAATGAGTTGCAAGTATGGTCTTCCCGGCACCTGGGGGTCCGCTTACAAGCATGCCATGTCCTTTCGGATATCCGCCTTCAAGCAGGCTATCAAGTTCTGATATTCCGGTCGCTACTCTCTGGACATTCATACAGAGATTATAATATATGTAATTATATAAAAACTATTGTATTTACTTTTCTCTGTTTTGTAAGAAAACTAAAAAAATATGTCCGGGAGCACCAAATTAGTTTAGCGATTCCCGGGTTACACGTCAAATGTTCTATATTTTGATATTTATGTTATGATCCTGTCAAGCTGATCGGTCTCGATGGCCCTGCGAACCTCATAAGCCAGACGTCTTCCTGTGCTCATGGGCTTGCGCCAGAGAGTGTTACCATACGGGTGACCGACTGACATGTGTACGTTTGTTCCGCCGCCGACCCTTGGTGCTACATCATATATGTAGTAGTTCAGATCTTTATCGACACATGTCTGCAGGCAGAAGGGACCGATGATTCCGGGATCATAATACTTCTTTGCGGCTTCCACATACTTTTCACAAAGCCTGAATGCCTCTTCAAGCAGGGATTCCCTGAGGGTTGCGGAATTGTGACCACATACGGTATATTCCGGAGTGAGCTGATGCTCTGCAAGGTTCATCTGCTGTGGTGCAGGCAGTCTTACGTGACCGTCCAGGCTTGTCTCGAACCTCCAGTCTACGCCAAGTAACTCCAGTTTGTTCATCTCGGACTCTATGGGTGAGTAGAACATATCCAGGTTGAATACAGGACCAATGATGTATCTCTCGATCCTTGCTTCTTTCAGTGCTTCTTCAGTGATAACTCCCTGTTTCAGAAGAGACTGTGACTTTTCCTGATACTCCTCGTACGTGCCTGCAGTAAAGAAACCCCTCTCGAGCTTCTTGACAGCGTGCGGCAGCTTGACCATCACAAGCTCGTCGATATCCTGTGGGTCCTCTATCCTTTCAGGGAACGGGAGTCCGGCCTTCTCAAGAAGCCAGTAGTAGTCCTTTTCCAGACCTCTCTCCTCACTTCTGAGCATGTTCCTGCTGCCGACCAGTGGTACTTTGAACTTGTTCTCCACATCGTCAATACCACAATATGAAGTAAATGACCTGTTGGGGATGAAAAGCACATTGTCATCGACCAATCTCTGCTGGTTCTCAGGCCTTATGACCTCGTTGAACTTTTTCAGACACACGGATTCGTCCACTATGCCCCTGGTGATCTGACCATTTGCATCTCTCTGGGATTTGAAGTAGTCAGTATAAGTTTTCTCACGCCCTTCCTGGCAAACAGCCAGTGTCCTGAAATCCTCTTCAACAGCACCATCAAAGATATCCAGTGCAGAGTGTGAGGCCACGGCACCTATCTTTAATTTGTCAGTATCATAATCTTCGATAATCTCTATGATCTCTTTTCTGTCAATCATCTTATGACCTCGATTTTGTCCGAAAGATGTAAATTGTGGTTAATAAACCTGTTCACACTTTCAACAGGCCTGCTTCATTGTTTCATGTTCCTGAAACAAGGAAAATAACCAGTGGTGTTATAAATGTCTCGATAACTGAGGCAATGAATATCAGTGGCAGAAGTACATACAGGAACAACTTGAGTCCTTTTATGAGCTCACCCTTAAGGTCGGATGGCCTGCCAAGAATTGTCCTGAAGGCTTCATGACCAAGCCTTATTCCGATTGCTGATGAAATTATCAGCATGGGCAGTTCAATAATACCATGAGGTGTCAGGCCTGCGATAATGAACAGAAGGCCGTTCTCAACTATTTGAATATGGGCAAAGACACCAAGGACAAAACCGTTGATCAACAGGAATGCCAGTGGCGCTATACCAAGCAACGGTCCCAGAAGTATTGAGAACAACATCTTGGAAGCGTTATTTATGAAGATCAGAAGCATGATCTCAATGGCTGAAAGATTCTGAAGCATTTCCGCAAGCTCTTCAAGGCCTGAGAGTGAATCTGCGGAAGATTCCGGACTGAGGCCGTATCCTATGTAACCTGCAGCAATCGAGAAAACAAAAAGCAGTGTACTTATCAGTATATACGGTTTAAGCTCTGCAATATAGCTTCCAAAAGTAGTTCTGATCTCTTCATTGAACATTATTTAAACACTCCCCATAAATTAGATTCCCAGTGTCATCCTGATAGTATTTCTGCATGCAGGCGCGAGTCCGAGAACTATTATAACAAGTTTCAGGAATTCTTTGAGGGTCTTTGACTCGTCATCATCGTCGAACTGGGTATCCAGTATATATATCACTGGTATGAAGATTGAAAGTTTTAACGGATACATTACCAGTGCCGTACCAGTGAGGTCAATGAGATAGGCCGGTACCACATGTTTCTCATAGTATCCAAGCAGGTCCACTCCCACTATTGTGGAGGATGCATCAAGCAGGTGGACAAACAGTATCGAAAGGTTGAGCTTATCCTTTAGCATTGAGGAGCCTGCCCTGTCAAACACGAGGTATGTAAGATAGAGGATCAGGCCGGCAGCGCCGATAACAAAGAACGGCACCCAGGGAAGCACAACATTTTCAATATACAGCAGGGCAGCGATATTGGCTGCAAACCATGCGGTTCCAAAAAAGGCGAAAACACGATGGAAGTCTCTTTTGCTGTCGAAATTGCTTATCAATCTTGAAATGAAAAGCAATATCACAGTAATGAAAGCTACAAGGAAGTAGATATTGGGGGTTATGAGCAGATAACTAAGGGGCGGATCGATGGCACCCGTATCTTCTATCACCCTGAAGGACGCACCTGCCAGTATATAGGGTATCAGGGAACCTATCAGTCTGTCATTGATACTGACTTCATATCTTTTTAGAAGTTTTACCATTCCGAATACGCAGATTCCCAGAATGATGGCCCATGTTATGGTGTTCACAATATTGTAACCACTATCCTGTAAGATGGGTTCAATATAGTACCTGTTAATGAGCTGATTTATATCTTGTATAAGTGAAACCATTTTAGATCACAAGTAACTACTATAGGAATATCCTAATACAACCAACATTTAAGAGTTTATGGTAAAAGGTAATTTTGACAACAGGTATTATTTTATAAGGGCAGACCTTCTATATTGCTATCATATTACAAAGTAGATACAAAGTGAATCAGCAGGTATAGAATTGATCCCGATGCAAGATGGAATGAAGAAATGGATGCAGCTACCACGAGATATTCTGGTAGGCCATGGTGTCATAAATAATATCAGTGATGTCTGTAAAGACCTGAAGCTCGGAAAGGACCCTTTGATCGTTACGGGTACTACCACTAAGAAAATAGCAGGTGATATTGTCTGTGATCTTCTGGAAGATTGCGGCTACAATGCACATGTAGTCAGTTCCACCGATGCATCCATGTCCGAGGTTGAAAGGGTTAAAAAAGAAGCAACCGAACACAAATCTTCCTATCTCATTGGAGTCGGCAGCGGCAAATCAATAGATGTTGCAAAGTATGCAGCCACACAGGCGGATGTTCCGTTCCTGAGTGTCCCAACTGCAGCTTCACACGACGGCATTGTGTCTTCAAGAGCATCGATCCGTACCGAAGGAAAGGCCACTTCTGTGGAAGCGAACGCACCCATGGCTGTTATTGCCGATACCGAGATCATATCAAAGGCCCCCTTCCGGCTACTTGCGGCGGGATGTGGTGATATAATATCCAACTATACTGCTGTGAAGGACTGGGAACTTGCACACCGGCTGACCAATGAATCTTTCAGCGAGTATGCTGCTGCCCTGTCCCTTATGACCGCGAGGATACTTATCGACTCGGCGGATTCGATTAAGCCAGATCTTGAAAGCTCTGTCCGGATGGTTGTCAAAGCCCTTGTTTCAAGTGGTGTTGCCATGAGTATTGCAGGGTCTTCAAGACCTGCGTCCGGCTCGGAACATATGTTCAGCCATGCTCTTGATATGGTTGCCCCGGAACATGCCCTGCACGGAGAGCAGTGCGGACTGGGAACAATTATGATGATGTATCTTCATGGCGGTGACTGGCACAGCATAAAGGAATCTCTTGAAACCATAGGTGCGCCCACAACTGCTGAAGAACTTGGTATTGAAGATAAGTATATATTAGAGGCGCTTCTTGTTGCACATACGATCCGACCTGAAAGATACACCATACTTGGAACAGGCCTGACGCCTGCTGCCGCTGAAAAAGTTGCACGCATAACGAAAGTAATCTCATAATTAATTATTCAAGGTGACCCAATGACAGATACAGATACTATTATCACTCTTGTTGGCTCAAGACTTGCAAAAGAAGGGGAGGAGTTCGTATTCCTCGGTGAGTCACGTGAATGCCAGAAATGTAAATTGAAAAGAACATGTCTGAGCCTGGATACCGGACGCAAGTACCGTGTCGTGAAGCTCAGGAGTGATACGGTTCACGAATGTTTCATCCATGAAAACGGAGTACTTGCAGTTGAGGTAGTAAGCTCCCCAATCGTAGCTGCCATTGATTCCAAAAAGGCGATCGCCGGTGCAAAAATAAGTTACGAACCACCGAAATGCACTGATTTCGATGACAGCCTTTATGATCTGATATACCCTGAGGGTATCAAAAAGGGAGATAAGTGTGTCGTCAGCAATGTAATAGAAAACATCGATGAAAAACTCCTGTCAGGATGTTCTCTTAAAAAGGTGGAACTTAAGTTATAACTGAATATCTGTGAATATTGGTTTTTGTCTCGAATATGTTTTATATAACGACATAAATCGTATTAATATAGCAAACTTTACGATTAATAATTTAAAAAAAATAGAGGTAAGGAAATGTCTGGTACTGAAGATGATTTTCTTCATCATGATTTTTATACTGAAGAACGCTGGAAGAACTGGTTGAACAAGGTCAGGGAAAGCGATTTCAAGTTTGAGGAGTCCGAGGAGCCACAGGGGAAAGAAGGAGCGATCTTTGTCAATATGGAAGACGACATCATCCTTGCCTGTCTTAAGATCATTGCAAAATACGATCGCGGTCAGATATCTGCCGAATCCGCAATGCAGATGTTGTCTCGCATCAGGGATATAGCGCTTACAGAAGTCGATCCCATATCCGAGGATGCGGACCTTATGATCGATTCCCTTCAGACATCCCTGATAGGTAGCTTCGCAGCATGTGAATGCTACCTGAGCGGGGACTACGATGAAAAGGATAATGTTGATGATCTGGTAAAGGTTGCCCTTGAAGCCGAGTCATCGGATGATATAGAGATTGCCCTTGCCACTGTCGCAGAGATCGGGGCATTGATCCTGAAAGGCAACGAGCTGTCCGACAAGACCATGGAGGAAGTTCCGTTCGGACTTGTGGCGGAATGGCTTGATGGTATAGACTCAATATCTGCTGCAATGGTAGGTGCTGACAGCTACAAGGAAGATGAAGAGGACGACGAGTTCTGCTGATACTCACCTCCTTATTCTTTGTTTAGTTTAGATCTTTGTATACTTTTTACTTTTTCACCTTTTTTCTATCTTCGTATATGCCGATACCACAGGATAGCGTTAAATAGACATGTAACATCCTCTGGCCTGAGTTTTCATGTTCTCTCCGAAAAGCAATGTTGCAGTTCTCGACCTGACACATGCGGGTATGATAATTACCCGTAAACTCAGTGAGCTTGGCCTGAATGTCACCGCGATTGATGTCTATGATACTGTAGATGATAATACTCTCCATGGTCTGGAAAGTGACTACGGTATCAGGGTATCAAAAAAAGCTGTTCCCGTGGATGATCTGGATCTGATCATAAGGCCGGTTCACCTGGATCCTTCATATGAGATGTTGAGGTCCGCAAGGGAGAAAGGCACAGATATCATCAGTCATCACCGTGCGGTGGGAATGATCCTGTCAAATGAGCAATTTCTTGATGATGTCAGGGTCATTGAGGTCACAGGCTCGAAGGCCAAGACTAGTACCGCATCTCTGCTTGCTGAAATTCTGTCAAGGGATATGACTGTAGCCCTGCATACCTCCCGTGGGCTGGAAATATGGAAAAGCAGTGAAGCGGAAAGGATACATTCGGGATTGAGTATAGCACCTGGCAGTGTGCTTCATGCTGTTGATATTCTCAAGTCTGAAGAAGTTCACATGGATTGCTGTATCTTCGAGATCTCCATCGGAGGTACAGGTAATGCTGATATCGGTATTATCACCACTCTGGAGCCGGACTATGGTATTGCCGCCTCCAGTTCCATGGCAAGCGATGCGAAGCTGAGTATGGTGGAATATACAAAAGAGAACGGTGTTCTGTTTCTCAATGCACAGGACGCAAAAGCTGTGGAACTGGCCCGTAAACGTGGCATAAAATTCCTTACTTTCAGTGATTCGGATAGCTTTTCCGCTGATTCTCAGATGATCTTTGACGGGGAAAAAGTGACTCTATCCTTTGATAATTCACAGCTTACTGCTGTGGTGAATTCATTTTATAATGCCTCTTCATATACGACCGCTTTTACAGTTGCGGGTACTGTTGCCCTGTACATGGGAGTGGCTGAAGACGTGGTTGCTGATGGAATATCCGGTTTTGCAGGTCTTGCGGGCCGCATGCAGGAAAAAAAACTTGAAGGCAGGATCCTCATAGACAACTCTAACTCAGGAATGGATATCCGCTCTGCAGAGAAATCCCTTGACTACGGACTTGCAAGGCCTGATAAGGATGCTTCCGGAAAGGTGTTAATGGTGCTTGGCGAAGAGGCTGCACAGGTATGTGAAGGGCTTCCTCCTGGGGATGTAGCGGATCTTGTCTCAAGGAGGATTGAGGACATTGATTCACTCATACTTGTCGGTGAGAGAATGAGATCTGTTCAGCATGATAAGATCACCCATCTGTCACATCTGGAAGAAGGGCTTGAACATGCTCTGGACCTGTCATCAAAAGGTGATCTGATCCTGTCATGTGTGAAATGTTTCCGTTGATAGTCGGATATCTGTCACTTAAACTCTTTCAAAATATGGCTTTTTTTAGAATGAACGATGCTTTTATAAGATGAAGAAGTAGATTATGCAGAAAAATTACAGCCTTTGCAGTATACAATTTCATACTTATATTGACATAAATAGCAATAAAATATAAGTTCCAGAGATATTTTGACAATCACCTGTCAATCATATAATACTTATAAAACAAAGTTACGGAATGAATATGATGGGAAACGATTTAGCAATCATACATCCGCGGCCAAGCTCTATAGTGGCGGCACTTTACACTTTACGTGACCTGAATGTTGATGTTGCCATCCTTCATGGTCCGCCTGGTTGTTCTTTCAAACACGCAAGGCTTCTGGAAGAGGACGGGATACATGTTGTAACAACGGCACTGGATGAGAACGGTTTTGTTTTCGGAGGCCGTGATGAGCTCTCTTCTCTGCTTGAAAAGGTCAATGATATGTTCCAGCCCAGGCTAATTGGCGTGGTGGGAACATGTGCCAGCATGATCATCGGTGAGGAACTTCGCGAACCTGTCCAGGATGCCAATCTTGATGTGCCTGTTATAGAGGTTGAGGTTCATGCAGGATATCCGAACAATACCAAAGGCGTGCTTCTGGCACTGGAATCAGCTTGTGATGCAGGTATCATAGATCCGGAAGAACTTGAAAGACAGAAATTCCTGCTTGAAGAGGCCACAAATGTTGAGAAACGTCATGGTGCGGCCAGTAGGGAGTATCTTGAACCTTCCAGGGGCGATGTGAAATACAAAGTTGCCCAGAAGATCATCAACTATCTGAAAGAAGGCAAGCGCTGCCTGACCATTATGAATGCCAAGAAAGAGACAGGCTACATGTTCGCTGATATCACGGTTGCCATTAACGAAGTCGCTGCACAGCTTGGTAAAGAAGACAATGTTATCAACATGGCAAATGTGGATGACAGTCTCGGTCTCCCTCGTGTACGTCATCATGCAAAGAGCATAATGAGTGATTTCAGGGAAAAGGGAATTACAATCCATGAGAATATAGGCGGCATGGATGAGTATCCGGTTACCGGGGAAAAGGTCAGTAATATTATCTCTGAAAAGTATTCGGACTTTGATTTTGTTGTGATCTCCGGTGTACCGCATGCAATACCCATGGACAGTATGCAGGAAATGGAAGTAATATCCGTGACCAACGGGCCAAGACAGGTAATACCGCTAAGGGAAATGGGCCATGAACATGTGCTTGTTGAGATTGACCTGCATCCGAAGACCCTGGGTGTTAGCAATATTGTGGAATCTGAGTTCGGAGCAACCATGCGCGAGGTCGCAAAGGACATGCTTGATGTTGGAGAGGATGCATAATGGTACAGAAGAGAATTGCCATATACGGCAAAGGCGGCATCGGCAAGTCCAGTACTGCTTCCAATGTTGCGGCCGCCTGTGCCGATCAGGGCTACAGGGTAATGATAATTGGATGTGATCCGAAAAGTGATTCCTCCATCACACTTCTTGGTGGAGAGAGAATACCCACCATCCTTGACCTTCTGAGGCAGAAAATAGATGTTACTGAAAAGGACGTTGTTTTCGAAGGCTATAAAGGTGTCAAGTGTGTGGAGGTCGGCGGACCCGAGCCTGGAATTGGTTGTGCGGGACGCGGTATCATTGTTGCGATCCAGAAGCTGAGTAAGGTCTGTGAATCCATGAAAGATATGGACCTGATCATCTATGATGTGCCAGGTGATATCGTTTGTGGCGGATTTGTTGCCCCCATTCGCAAGGGTCTGGTGAACGAAGCCTACATTCTTACATCGGGTGAGTACATGCCCCTCTATGCGGCTAATAACATATGCCGGGGACTTGCCAAAATCAACACGCCTCTGTCCGGTATCATCTGCAATTCCAGAAGTGTCACAAGGGAAGAGGAGATTGTCAGGAAGTTCTCCGAGGAGATCGGTAGCAAGCTTATGGCTTTTATCCCGAAGGAGCAAATAGTCCAGGATTGTGAGAGGGATGGCTTCTCCGTTCTTGAAAAAGCTTCGGATTCTTCTGTTGCGGGTGTCTATCGCGAACTTGCAAACGCTATTATGAACAACGACAGCTCTGTCATGCCTGCAGCTCTTGAGGATGCAAGGCTGCGTGAGCTCACACGATAAAGGCTGGTAATCATGTCAGTTCCTTCTTCATCCCCTGAAAAAAAACACATTCCAAGGATACTCCTGTCTGCGGGAAGTTCTTCCTCCGGCAAGACTACCATAACCATCGGTCTGCTTGCGGCCCTTACGGAGGCTGGATATAAGGTCCAGCCCTATAAGGTGGGTCTGGATTATATCGATCCGAGCTACTATTCCGAGATCACAGGTCGCAGGGCCCGGAATATCGATGGTTTCCTGATGGATGAGGAAGGTGTGAGGGATGTTTTCATTCATGGTGCGGAAGTGGATGAGGAAGCCGATATCGCAATCATTGAAGGTGTGCGTGGCCTGTATGAAGGTTTTGACAGCTTTACGGATACAGGCAGCACAGCACAGATAGCAAAGATCCTGCAATGTTCTGTTATACTTATCATCAATGCAAGAAGTATCACCCGCTCAGCGGCTGCCCTTGTAAGCGGATTCAAGGAATTCGATAAGGATGTTCACATAGCAGGTGTTATCCTCAACAATATCGGCGGCCCAAGACATGAGAAAAAAGCAACAGAGGCAATTGAACATTATACCGGTATTCCTGTTGTTGGTGTGATCCGCCGCAACAGTTCCATGAAGATATCCATGAGGCACCTCGGTCTTGTACCGGCTATAGAGGAGCGTCGCCGTGCTGATAATTTCGATGAGAGGATCGAATTTATCCGGGACACAATCAAGGACGGCATCCGGATTGACAGGCTGCTGGAAACAGCCAACGCAGCTCCTGATCTTGAGAGGCCTTCAGAAACTGTTTTCTCCCCAAGGGATATTGAGGATGAAGCTCCGGTCATTGGAGTTGCTCTTGATGAGGCTTTTAACTTCTATTATCACGATAATCTTGAACTGCTGGAGATGGCAGGAGCAAAGATCGAATACTTCAGCCCGGTGAACGATAGCAAGTTACCGGATGTGGACGGCCTGTACCTTGGAGGAGGCTACCCTGAGCTTTTCGCAGAACAACTCGAGAACAATGTATCCATGCGGGAGAACATCCTCGATGCATCACGTTCAGGAATGCCAATCTATGCTGAATGCGGCGGGCTTATGTATCTTACAGAAAAGCTGAGCACTGGTGTGAAGGGTAAAGGAGCACACCACATGGCGGAAATGCCCGAGTCCACACATGAGATGGTGGGAGCTCTCCCCGGACATACTCTCATGGGGCACAAACGTGTGGTAAGCTACAATATAGGTTCCCTGGCAACGGATTCAGTGATCGGCAAAACAGGTAATTCCTTCCGTGGCCATGAGTTCCATCATTCCGAGGTGACCGAACTTCCGAAGGATGCGGAATTTACTATAAAACTCTCCCGTGGCACCGGTATCATTGATGGCTGGGACGGACTCACGGTAAATAATACGCTGGGATGCTATGCTCATCTCGTTGCAAGCTCATACAGGGAATTCGCTGGAAGCTTCGTGGATTTTGTGAAGAAAAATAAATGAAACAGGATTTATAATCCCTTTTCTCCTTCCTGGAAAAAGAAAATATAGAGTATTGGTAATATTCCTGCTGTGTTTAAAATCAGCATAGCAATGAACCAGTAGTTCTGATCCTTTCTTGCAGCTTTCCAGAGCCCTATGCCTTTCCAGATAAGTTCCCAGATAGCAAGTGCTATTATGATTATCCAGAATCCTGTAGACTGGATATCCGTTGCCATATATGACATGTAAACCATATTTACCACCCAGGTATTGTTTATGCCTGCCTGGATAATAAATTTTGTTTAAATATCTCTTTGTGCAGAATTTTTGTACCGGGGTTAATATATAGCATTCAGTTCTAACTATAAACGGGTGATAAGGTGGATACCGGGGATATCGACTGGAAAAAACTGATAGCATCAATAGTTATCTGTCAGCTTGCGGGAATACTCGGATCGATATTCACAGCACCTGCGATCCCGACCTGGTACGCTTCCCTTGAAAAACCTTTCTTTGTACCCCCTAGCTGGACATTCTCAGTGGTATGGACCATACTTTATCTTCTGATGGGTATAGCCCTGTATCTTGTATGGAAGAAAGGATGGGATAGACGTGATGTAAGGACTGCCATGGGTGTATTTGGTATCCAGCTGTTCCTGAACTTCCTGTGGTCGCTATTGTTCTTTGGTTTTCAGTCACCACTTATGGGCTTGGTAGAAATCATCTTTCTCTGGATAGCCATTGTGGCAACTATCTGGCTCTTCTACAAAATATCAAGGGCTGCAGGATTGCTGCTGATACCATATCTTATTTGGGTATCCTTTGCAGCTCTGCTGAACTATAATATCTTTATACTCAACCCGTAAACCACAGCATGTAGAAGCCTGACAGGGAATAAGGCTCGTCAGGCAAAAAAGTTCAGAGCACGTCCTGGAGGGCTCTGGAAGCTATAAAAACACTGCCAATCCCTGATATATACTGGGCTATACGTATTGCTTCCATTATCTCTTCTTTTGTTGCTCCTTCATCCATGGCCTGCATGGCGAGCACTTTCACGCCTTCCACCGCGCCGTCGGCTGCATCAAGGGCCATTGCCATGAGCAACTTATACTTCAGAGGAATAGTTCCTTCCCCAAGTGCTGTGTTGCGTGTTATTTCCGTGAGGTTGAAAAGTTCCGGGTCTGCGTCCATGATTGTCTTTAAAGGATGTTCTTCCATTTCGATATCTCCATTGATTATTTGTTTTCTGGTTTATTGTATGATGCTTTAGTGGTTAATATTTTGCTTCTAATAGCACTCATCCTGCTAATTTTATGTATTTTAGTTAATAATGTAAAATTCAAAGTTGATTTTAGATAGATATTTCCGTAACTTAAATACTTATTTTTTTATACAACATACAAAATTAATTAAATGCATATATGAAAAATATCCTATTTAGTTTAGGGGTTGTATAGATGGGATTAAATTCTAATGAAAAGCTATTCTTATTGCTTTTAAGTATCTGGATCGTTTTTTCAGTGGGGAATGCAACAGCAGAAGCTGTAATTGTAGACTGTAACGGAAATGGTAACCATACTTCCATCCAGAAAGCGATTGACGATGCGAGTCCGGGAGATTCTATTGTTGTCCTTCCGGGTACATATACCGAAAACCTGCTTGTTAACAAGTCAGTTTCAATCGTTTCTGAGTCCGGAAATCCAGATGATACAACAATCTTGTCTGCGGATGAATGCGATGATGTAATCCATGTGACTGCAAATAATGTGGCTATTTGTGGTTTTAATATTACCAGGGTAGATCAATCTTATATAGAAAACGAATACCCGGACTATTACTATTCAGGTATATTCCTTGACAATGTTAGAGATTGTTTGGTTATAAAAAATAAATTTTCTTACAATTATGTGGGTATTTTTCTGGATTGTTCTTTAGATAACACCATAAGTAATAATAGCGCATTTTTGAATGGTGGCGGTATTTCTCTATCCAGTTCTAATGAAAACATTGTAACTCACAACAATGCATTTTCAGATGTTACAGGAATTCACCTTAGTATGTCTTATGACAATAAATTATTATCGAACAATATTGAATCATGTACCAATAATGGTGTTTCTTTTTCTGACTCGCTTAATACGACAGTAGCAGAGAATAATATCAAGAATTGTGATAATGGAATCAGGATTGGCTTTGGATCATACAACAGTACACTCGCTAATAATACTGTTACGTTAAACAATTGTAGTTTCTATCTCTACTATTCTGATCACCTTACAATAAGTGACAATATTGTTTCTGGTAACAATAAATATGGTTTTTACATGAGGGACTCTTATCATAATGAAATCAAAAATAACATCATTTCCAACAATTCTGAATATGGGATGTATCTACAATATTCATCCAATTATAATCTTATTTATAACAACTTTTTTAATAACACAAACAATGTACGAGATGAGTGTCTGAATACCTGGAACGCTACCAGAATAACCGGTGCCAATATAGTAGGTGGATCATATCTTGGAGGCAATTTCTGGGCACGTCCTGATGGAACAGGCTTCAGTCAGACACATGAAGATACTGATAAGGATGGTATATGCGACGAAATATATGCCATTGAAGGGAGCAATGCAGATAAGTTACCTTTGTCTTCTTTTCAGGATGAAGATATTATTGTAGATGGAAGTGGTTGTGGGGACCATACATCGATCCAGGCAGCGGTGGATGCAGCTGCTGAAGGGACTACCATCGTTATTCGTAATGGCACTTATATTGAGAATATAAATGTTGGTAAATCAGTTACAATCATATCCGAGTCAAGAAACCCCCTGGATGTTATCATCAGACCTTTTGATGTCGAGAAAAATCTGATTACTATCAATGCAGACAACGTAACATTAGGCGGTTTGACAGTTACCGGTGCAAATTCTTCCAAAGCGATATCTCTTTATGAATCTACAAACTGCTTAATCAACAACACCATAGTTGAATCAAATGAATATGGAATCTACCTGAACAACTCAGATAGCAATAAAGTAATTAACAACACCTTAAAATCAAATGATCTGATCGGTCTTTGTCTTTTTGAAAGCGATAATAATACCATCAGTTTTACATCATCTTTAAATGATTTTATTGGTTTTGACCTAGTAAGATCCTCTAACAATAATATTTCACAAAATGTTATTGAAGATGACAGAGCTTATGGTATCTATTTACATGAATTATCCCACGACAATATAATTTTTAATAATACAATAGATCACACTTACTCATTTGAACCATCCGGATCCACAATATTAAGTTCGGAAAGCATGTACCCTGTAAGTCAGGAAGCTGCTAAAGAATTTGACCTGTATACAGTTGAGTATTTCGAACAGGGACCAGTACCTGATATATCTGCTGAAGATACGTCCTTATCATCAACTGTAACTGATGAATCAGGTGTTGCCAGTGGAATTGGATTATTCTTGAACAAGCATAATACTGGTAACCTTATAACCGGCAATATCGTGGAAAACAGCTTAATTTATGGATTATGTCTTGGAGAAAGTTCATCGGGAAACACTATTTATGACAACTATTTCAACAATGGTGGCAATTTCTTCCAAAATTTCAATAACACCAACAAGTGGAATGTGACAAAGAAATCAGGATCAAATATTATAGACGGTCCGTATCTAGGTGGCAATTACTGGGTAAACCCTTCGGGCACAGGTTTCAGCCAGACACATCCGGACATGGATGGGGATGGAATATGTGATGATGTATATTCCATTGATGGAAGCAATATTGACAGCTTACCTTTGTGCTTATATGAAAATTCTACTCATGATCCATGCCTGCAAAGTATTATCCATTCTGGATTAAATCTGTCTGATATTATAGACAATCATGGAATTGAAGTATTTGATACGAATTCAGGTTCAATGGTAAAGTGTCTTGAATTCAACTCAAGTAATTTTGGCGGATTTTTAACTGATTACGAAAGCAATGCCTCTACTGAAATATTAAGAATATATGATGATGCAGATCTGGTGGATTGCACTATACCTGAGGGGTCTTTAGAGTACAAATCAACTATATATATGGAAGATTTCAACGCCACATTTGATGATTACCCTTATGAAGGTTATAATGTACTGAATTTATTTGGTGAGCAATACGTTTCATTGGGTACTGATTCGCCTAATATGTTCACAAAATTGATACTGAATAGTAATGATGTAATTACCCTCTCGCCTGGCGAATCAATTGATTTAGGCGAAGGATTTACATTCCGTTTCAATCAATTTGATACGACGGGCGAAAAAGTTTGGGTGGATCTCCATAGATATGATGAGTTCATCGATGACGAAGTACTTACCTTAACCGAGCCAAACGGCACTACATGGTGGTATGATTTTGATATTGCTTCCGAAGATGATGTAGTCGTTTTTGGTGTTCATGTGTTGAAGAATAACTCATCATCAATTACAATAGATGGTGTATGGCTGACAGATTTTCAACATATTCTTCTTATGGAATGTGGGGATCGGTTTGGAAACCTTGAAGTGACCAATATTGATTCCAATTCATTATCAATGAGAAATTACGCTCCAATGCATTTGGAAAGAGATACTATCGTCGGAATTGTGAACGACCTTTCTTTTGAGATTTTAGACAAAGATAATTTTAACTTCCGGCTAGTCAAAGGATTACAAAATGAATTTGCTTCAAATACTGCTCCAATATCTATGATCTATTATCCTCAGCCTAACCTGTTCTTTAAAGGAGACTTGATATACTTTGAAGGAAGTGGTTTTGATTTTGATGATATGTTGAGTGCCTATAAATGGACTTCCAGTATTGATGGTCACTTGAGCGATTTGCGAACATTTAGTACTCGTGATCTAACAGCTGGCAATCATACCATTAATTTCAGTGTACAGGATGATTCAGGTTCTTGGTCCGAAGAAGTATCAACATCACTGGTCGTAGGTGATACCAATATAACTGTAAACACAACATTTGAATCCCAGTTTGGAGGACCAGTAGAAGACGTTGCAATTTTCGGAAATTATTCCTGTGTGGCACAGGGACAGAATGTAATTGTGGTTGACATTAGCACTCCATCTGATCCTGTGGAAGTAAGCAGGTTTCCAACTTCATCAACGGTGGAAGAAATTGAAGGGTCAGGTGATTATGTCTATGTTGCAGATGATGATCTCTTAATTGTTAATGTAAGCAATCCTAAATCTCCTATAGTTGAATCCAGCTACATCATTAATAGATCTATAGAAGATATTTGCATTTCAGATAACTATGCATATGTGGCTTCTTATGGTGGTCTCGAAATAATCGATGTTAGTGACCCAGCATTGCCAACAATGGTGGGTAGTTATACTGGTTTAACATATGATGTATCTGTAAATGAGACTCATGCCTACGTACTTAAAGAGTTCAAAGATGAGTTTTCAATAATCAATATAAGCAATCCCACATCATTAGCAATCGAAGGTTCTTGTGACTTTTCATATCATGCACAGGAAAATTATGTTTCTGGTGACTATAGTTATGTAGCTGCTGGTGATGATGGTCTTATAATTGTCAACATAAGCAATCCTATGTCTCCGGAGATAGTTGGTATTTGCGATACTATTTACGATGCATCGGATGTTTTTGTAATCGACAATTATGCTTACGTAGCTGATGGGCGCAATGGCCTTATCACAATTGATGTTGGTGACCCTGCAAAACCAACACTTGTCTCTAGCTATGAGAGTTTGTACAGCAGTGGTCTTCTTAGTATTGATATTTCCGGGAATTATGCATATTCAGCCGATAAAAATTATGGATTCGTTGTTTTCGATATCGGAAATCCAATATCACCAGAGTTTGCAGGCAAATGTGATACAGTTGTAAATTTATGGAATGTTGGTGCTTATGGTGACTATGCATATACAACAACTGGAGCAGATGGTTTCGTAGTAATTGATATCAGCGATTCCACATATCCAAAAATAGCTGATAGTAGCTATAGTGGAGTTTCAGGTTACAATCATTTTGCAATTTCTAATGAGTATGTTTATGTGGCTGATGGCCCGGAATATGTTTCAGTTATTGACATCAGCAACCCTTTCAATACCACTTATGCAGGCAGATTAGAAACTAGAGGTACTGCGTACGATATTGCAGTTTCTGACAAATATGCTTATGTGGTTGCTTCGTCTGGTCTTTTAGTCTTTGATATCAGTAACCCTTTAACGTCAAAACTTATAGGTAGTTATGAAACGGCTAGCTCTGCGAGACGTATCTCAGTTTCAAATAACTATGCTTATTTAACTGTTATAACCGGTGAGCTTCTTTTAATCGATATAAGTGACCCGGTAACACCTATGCTTGTAGGCAGCTGCGATGTGGGAGGGGGTTGTTCTGAAATCGCTGCTTATGAGGGTCACGTATATTTAGCCAGTTATTACAACGGTCTTGTTACTGTTGATGCCACAGACCCTACGAACCCATTCCTCCTTCACAGCTCCAGTTCATTAAGAGCAGAAGATGTTGTTGTGTCTGATGGTAATCTTTATGTTGCTTCTCCTGGAAAGGGTCTTGTTATTGTTGATATAAAGGATCCCAAATCACCATCGATTATAGGTAATTACTATATTGGCTCTGCATCTGGTGTTGATGTTTTAGATAACCTTGTTTGCTTGGCTGGTTATCGCAGCGGTCTTGTTATTCTTCAAACCGAATTAATGTTTGATTCAGTTAATTTTGATTCACCTGCAATTCCTGTTTCCACATCCTCCAGCTCCAGCGGAGGTGGCGGAGGCGGTAGTGGCACCACAGGTGAAACCTATGAGAACATCGCATTCAAGGATGTAAAAACTGAACTTGTATTGAAGGACTCTGTGACATCTTATGACTTCACGGATGAGAATAACGAAGTGGAATTTGTCCGATTTGTAGCTTCCCGAAACTGGGGTAAGATCTCATCTACCGTCGAGTGCCTGCATGAAGTTTCCGCACTTGTTGATAAAGAGCCCGACGGAATTGTTTATCACAACGTGAATATATGGGTCGGTAAGTCAGGGTTCTCGGATTCCGACAATATAAGGGATTGTGCAATTGGCTTCAGGGTCAGCAGATCATGGATTGAGGAGAAAGGTGTTGATAAAAATACAATACGTCTCCTGCACTATTCAAGTGGAGAATGGGAGGAACTTGAAACTTCGCTGGTGGATGAGGATGAAGAGTATCTTCATTTCGAGGCAAAAACTTCAGGCTTCTCACCATTTGCAATTGTGGCTTATCCGTCAGAAGAGATTACAGAGGACACTGACAAACAGATGTCACTGAATACTGCCCCTGTTCAGGAAGTACCTTCTGCGGATAATGCGACAAAATCCCAGTCTCCGAGCGCTCCCGGATTTAAGGGTATTATGGGTATTTTGTCCTTGTTCCTTGCGGGATATTACATTGTTCAAAGGAAGCGAAATTGAATTCAGGCTTTCTTTGTTTATTTTATCCTGCTTTCTCCTTCACAAGCTGTATGCAATTGCCCCATGGGTCCTCCAGTACGATAAGATAATCTCCGGGTCTGCTTAGAGGACATTTTTCTATGAATCTGGCTCCATTGCTGACAAAATGCTCCACATCATTTTCCGGGTCATTGCTTTCAACGGCTATATGGAACTGGAGGTGATGGTCTGTTTGCCTGCTGAGTGGTGATACATCAGGGACTTTTCCGAATTCGAGCATAACTTTTTCACTGCTATCTGTGACAAAGGCAACTGCCTTCTCTTCATCCTGTGCTTCGAATCTGATATTGAATCCCATGACTTTTTTATACCAGTGTCCCATTGCCACGGGCTCTTTTACAATGATTCCAATGTGCTCTATGTTATAGTGTTTCAATCAAGTCACCTTCCAACAATCACTTTAATTTATTGCATGAGATGTCGATAAGCTTATCCCGATTTGAGAGTCTTCTCTTCATAAGTTCCACTATGATTAAATAGATTGTATGATATCTGTCCCCTGATTTACTTTTCAATTCACAGGTGAGCTCATTGATAGGAAAACTAATGCAGGACCGTGTAATTTCCGGAAAACAGGCAATAAACGAGCTTTACAGAACAGGCTATTACGGACGTCCCAAAGATGATAGCCTCGAACTGACACTGGTAGAAGCGGCGTATCTCCTTTACAAGAACAAGCTTGATATTGAACTGGATGATGGGGTCCTGGGATTTGAGGATTTCTTCACTGAAGCTGCAAAAAGACAACAATACTTCGAGCTCAAATATATCGTCTACAAGGACCTCAGGGAGAGGGGCTTTTATGTGCAGTCCGGTGTCACCGATTTCAGGGTATATCCCAGAGGCGGTCATCCCGGAAAGACCCCTGCAAAGAGTTTTGTATACGTTAGGTCCGAACGCATACCAATGCCGCTGTCAGACCTGCTTCCTTCGGTCAATGCGGCAGAGAACGTACGCAAGCAGATGATCCTTGCCATCGTTGACGAAGAAAGTGATCTCACCTACTATGAGGTAAAAAAAGTCAAGGTCAAAGGTAAAACCAAAATAATCAAGCCGGCACAGGACCTCATCAGGTCCACTCTTCTCGAGGACCGCGTAATTGTCTGGGATGCAGAGTCCTCCCAGTATCTTCATGGAAACGGATTCTACGGAAAGCCCCTTGATAATGAACGTCTGCAACTCTCTCTTGTGGAATCGGCCTATCTTCTGGAACTTGGTCTGATAGATATTCAGAAAAGCGACTCAGAAGAAAGTATGGACCTGAATGATTTCTCTTCTGTAGCCTCTTCCATCGAACCTGATTTCATGCGTAAGTACATGGCATATAATGATCTGCGTAACTCCGGCCTTGTACCAAAGACCGGTTTTAAGTTCGGAACACATTTCAGGGTTTATGCAGAGATGGTATCCGTTGACAAAATTCCGCACTCCGAATACCTGATACACTCCATTGCAACAGATCATGTGTTCATGCTCCCGGTTATGTCAAGGGCCATAAGGCTTGCCAACAGCGTCAGGAAAAGAATGCTTTATGCAATTGAGGACAGGGATGGGATCACGTATGTTGATATTGGCAGGATAAAGATGTAATCTTATTCTATCATTTTTTACATTTTACAGTTCCATTAATATGTCTAGATAAATCATTGCTATTATTAATCCAGACATAATTAAAATCCACAGTACAATCCACAAAATGTTAGCCAGCAACTTTAATATTTTATTATCTTCTCTTTCACATACAAATGCTATAATAGTCAGCAAAATGCAACTTAATACATATACAAGAGTACTATTTTTAGGACCAGGCCTCATTATAAAGCCTATTGATTGCATTTGTAAAATAGCAAACACAATTAATAATATCGCTACTGATGTACCAAGAACTATTGATATTTTCTTTGATTTCAGGGCTGCTAGATTCATAGTTTTCTCAAAATATAAAAAAAATGAATATGCTTTAGTTCATATTTAATTTTTATAAGTTTTCCCATCCAGATGATGATGTACAAGTAATTACTGCTGGAGCATAACCAGGTGGAGCAACTGCCTCATGGACACCATCAACTTTATAGGTTCCAGATGAATAATGCTTATATGCCGTTACTTCTATTTCTTTGGTTGATGCAGCTGTTTTTGCACAAAATCCAATTAAGTTACTACTAGAATCATACAATCCCGAGTATACATATACCTCTACTGGAGTTGCTCCATAGAAATTTGACTTGCTTGAAAATTTAATATTTGATGACTCTTTTTCAATAGATGATGTACCCATCATAATACCAAATGGTAAACTTTTTGTACCCAAGTCAGTATCAATTGTTTTATTTGTTACATCAGATGAACCAAACCATACTTTTTCTTGTTGATAATATCCACTAGTAGCTTTGCTTGGGGATTCATCATATAATTCAGGTAATGCTATTTTGATAAATTCGCCGTTTGTTATATTTGTACCTTCTAATTTAGTAATTAATTCTAGTCGCTCTTCATCAGTTATTGTTACTGATTTTTCATCAGACGCACTCGCAAATCCTGCCATCAAGATTAACGAAGCTAAAAATACAATACCTATTCGTTTCATATTCATTATATTTGGCTCCTTTTTAATTTTACATTGCAATATAGTATTTTTTTAGGTGGTATTGTGTTATTTTTACAATGTAACGTTTGTCTAAAGTATTTGCTACTATATAAGTATTTTTATCAATAGTTGAGTTAGGTCGATTGATTATGTTTATTCTTGTTTGCTGATTTTAAGTCATTATTTTAATTTAAGCCCACTTTTATTATAATCATCTTATGTATTATAAACACTAAAAATAGATACAGGCTACTATCTTGACAGTGATATTTCTTCATCACTTGCATCATCAATTGAGTCAGATTTTCCAAAAACCTTGCAGCATATTCTGACCTTAGATATTCAAGAATTGTACCAAAAACTGGATTTTAATTTGGAAACTCATTTTAGGGTATATAACTATGAATTTATACTTCCTGTAATGTCAAGAGCAGTAAGATTTGCCAATAGTGTAAGAAAAAGAATACTCTATGCTATTGAAGAGCATGAACAGATGATGTATCTTGATATCAGAAGGATCAAGATGTAATTTTGGTTTTAATAATGCTCAGGACCGAGCAGTCGTATACATTAAATATCATACGCCATTTTCTTTCAAAGGATGTTTGAGATAATTGCAGTTGACATTTCGGGCAGGCACAGGGTGGATGATTATTATCTTATGGTCTGTGCTGCGGTTGCTGCATCCGTAACCCCGGATCATGTTGAAAAGGTGAACCAGATCAGCATACGTTCCTTCAGGGAAGATTCCGCACCCGATGTTCCCATGGTTGTGAGGATGATCGAGGATACGGTCTCAGAGATTCGTTTTAATGGCACCATTGTCACCGAGCCGGGCGACATGTATAACCGGCCGCAATGGCTAATAGACAGTATGTTCACAATGGATTTCAAATATGAAGAATCCTTAAGTGAAAGGCGTTGTATGGAGATCGCGCACCATGTATCTCTCAGTGCAAGGAATCTTCTGCTCAGGGAACTCAATATCAGGTAAACAAACTTATTGTTGTTATATCATGAAACGTGCTATTCTGGTTAAAAGGAACGATCCCCGTAGCGAGGACGATGATAACGAACTTCGCTTAAGGGAGCTTGAAGAGCTGGCAGGGTCCGCAGGTTATACTGTGGTCTCTGAACTGACACAGACAAGGCATCCTGATCCCAAGTACCGGGTCGGAAGTGGAAAAGTGGAGGAGCTTGCCCAGCTTGTTCAGGATGTGGAAGCTGACAAGATCATCTTCTACAATCAGCTTAGCACAATGCAGGTCTACAACATATCCGAGATATGTCGCCGTGAGGTAATCGATAAGTTCCAGCTTATCCTGGAGATATTTGCAAGCCGTGCCACAACACACCGCTCAAAGTTACAGGTCGAGCTTGCAAGGCTTGAATACGAACTGCCAAAGGCAAGGGCAATAGTATCCATACTGAAAAAGGAAGAGCGACCTGGTTTTATGGGTCTTGGAGGCTATGAGGATTCCTATGCACAGGATGTTAAGAATCGTATTGCACGTATAAAGGATGAGCTACGTGATGTGGACCGTGACAGGGATTCACTGCGCACTTTCCGTCACTCCAAGGGCTTTTCCCTTGTAGCCCTGGCAGGTTATACCAATGCCGGCAAAAGCACCCTGTTCAATATGCTTGTTGATGAAAGCAAAACCGTAAGGAACATGCTGTTCACAACTTTGGTCCCAACGACAAGGTCCCTGACGGTGCAGGGCAGGGAAGTCCTGTTGACTGATACGGTGGGTTTCATCGAAGACCTGCCACACTGGATGGTGGATGCGTTCCGTTCCACTCTCAATGAGATTTTCTTTGCGGATATTGTTCTCCTTGTGGTGGATTGCAGTGAGCCCGTGGAAACCATCCACCGTAAACTTTCCGTGAGCCATGAGACAATGTGGGAGCAGTTGCAGGAAGTGGAAATAATAACGGTTTTCAATAAAGCCGACCTGCTCACGGAAGAAGAACTTGATGACCGCATGCTCAGTCTTGGATACCTTGCACCGAATCCAGTGGCAGTTTCAGCAAAAACAGGTTTTGGGATCGATGCATTAAAGCAGGAAATACGCAGGCATTTACCAGAGTGGGACCGTGTGCAGCTTTCTCTGCCCCTTTCCGAAGAGGGAATGTCCACACTCTCCTGGTTGTTCGATGAGGGTGTTGTTCACAATGTTGATTACGACGATTCGATAAATATTGACCTCGAAGCCAGAGAGAGTATCATAAGCAAAGCAAAATCTTTTACAGGAAAAAAAGTGAATTGAGTGATAAATTATATATGTTTCCTGTATACGTAACATATAAATACGATAAAGTTGTTTGTAAACATGCGAACGGGTAACTTCTCTAATGTACCACCAATCCTATCCAACCACCCAACCAACCACAAACTTCTATTTTCCCGTTCGCCACTACTTTTCTATTAATCTTCCATAAAAATCCTTATAAGCTCTCAGCCCTTAGATTCTTCTATGCGATTCGATCTCCATGTTCATTCTGTTTTTTCCAAGGACAGCTATGCAGGGCATGATGAAATACTGGAATATGCTGCAAAGAACGGTCTGGACGGATTTGCAATATGTGACCATGATTCTATTGAAGGTGGTCTTGAATGTGCCAGAAGAGCGCTTGAGATCGGCTCCGAACAGATAGTTATCCCTGGTGTGGAGGTCAGCTCCTCAAAGGGGCACATACTGGTCCTAGGTGTTAAGGAAAAAATAGAACCTGGCTTAAGTCCTGAAGAGACTATCAGAATAGCGCATGAACAGGGCGCTGTAGTGGTTATTCCTCATCCTTACAAGACAACATCCCATGGAATTGGCTATCTGAAGGGCCTTGATGCGGATGCTGTGGAGGTTCTCAACTCCCGCTGCATGACTAAGGGGCCTAATAATAAGGCCAGAAAAGTTGCGGATGAGCTTGGTCTGCCTCATGTCGGAGGAAGTGATGCGCACGAAGCTCCTATGGTTGGCAGATCATATGCGGAGATCGATGTCTCTGAGAGAAGCGTGGAAGCGGTTCTGGATGCTATTCGGGAAGGCAGGACAAGTGCCGGTGGACGCCTGACCCCGGCTTCATACGTTGTGAAGCAGATGTTTGCAGGTCATTTAAAAAAGGCAAAGACCCGACTTAGAAGGTCCAGAAGATCACATCGCTCAAAGAATGTTTAGTATATCTTCAGGTTGCTCGAGAACAGTTATTCCTTCAAGTTCCCTTACAATTTCGACATTTCTTGCATCTATGTCCCTTACTTTCAGCGTAACAGGTCCGCCCTTGATAGCATCGAACTCGCATAGTTCCTTGCATATGCCGCATCCGCTGCACTTTAGCAGGTCTATCTGATCGGTGATGGCTTCGTTGGGACATGCTTCCCACGGAGGACATGGATCACATTTGCGGCACATTTCTCTATCAATCCCGAAGGGGAGTTCTGATACAACAACCCCTGCAATATCCACAGGTACCACATAGACAGGCACACTTCCCTTAACAGCCTGTGCCACAGCATTGCTGACAAGTGAGTCTGCGGTACCGCTTGCTATCTTGGATACGGTATTGGATGTAGCAGGTGTCACAAAAAGCGCATCGTATTTGTCAAGGAGAAAACGACCGGTTTTAGGCCAGCTTTTTCCCTGCTGTGTTTCTGGAAAGATTTCCTCCAGGTATTCTCCGCATGATATCTTTTCCATTTCTTTTTCAAGCCCGTACATCCTGACGACCTCTTCGGCTGCACTGGAAAGAAAAGTATTAACTCTGATGTCATGTTCTTTTTTTATCTGGTCGAATACCTTAAAACTTGATGTAAGGAAATGTCCGGCACCTGTGATGCCCCATGCGACTGTTTTTCTCATAGCGACCACAACGATTTTTCCAGGTTATATTTTTCCGCCGCCTTTCTAGAGATACTCGTAGATAAGCTTCATAGCCTCTTTCTCAGCTTCCCCGCCGCATTTTTCCACAATGTCACCATATGCCTTGATCAACTTCAGGTATTTGTCATCTTCTGTAAGCTGATACCTGGTTGCATGTATGCAGGCTTCGATAACACCGTATAATCCACGATTGGGAGCCCGTATCTTACACTTGTTAATATGTGCATAGATCGGAACAAGCTCGGAAATAAAAGCTTCACTTGTAAGTTTCGAATTCACGCACTCAAAGGCAACCCAGCACTGTGCTTCTTTTAATGTGGATATCGTTATATTGTTGAAGGTCTTTGATTCGAACTCAGAATCATCCAGTTCAGTGAATGTGGAAAGGGCAAATAGTATGGGGTCGTTTGTGATGTTTGCAACCAGCTTCTTCTCGGCCAGCACATTCTCATAGGTATTCGATCCCTTGAAGAGTCTGATAAACAGCTTGTCTTTCTTGCGTATGATTCCCATGGGTGCTGCGTTCGGTGTCCAGCCCTTGTTAGTTGTAACAATTGTTTCGGATATTCCTTCATATAGTCCGAAACTGTCAATATCAAAATCCTTATCCAACATTAATATCTGACTCCTGCAAGCAAAGCAATGAATATGCCGGCAATTACTATATCGGCAGTTGATCCCGGATTGATCTTCTTTTCCAGGAGTTCTGCGTCCATTTTTTCAATTGAGGCTTTTATATCAGTAAAATTAACTTCTTTACTATATATATTTTGTAGCAGAGACTTTGCCTGAGATGAAACCGTGAGGGCAGTTTTACTGTCAAACTTGGTGGTAATGAAAGTATCTTCATTCTCTGACAGTATTTTCAGAAAAGAGTAAACCACCACATCATTGATATCGACATCAATCTTACCCGGAAGTATCCTGTCCTGCAAACCTCCTATAATAATCTCCGCACAGTCTGCACATCTCTTAAAACCCGAGACCCATTCATTTGCTATCAGATCATATTCCTTTGCAATTTCCATGAGTTCATAGAGACTGACGTTTTTTTCTGTAAGTTCATTTGTTGCCCTTTCATCCTGCAGGCTGAACTCGTCCACGGGATTTACCTTTACACCGGCAGTGTCAAAGCAACCGTAGAACTCAATAGCATCAGAAGTGTCTGTATTTTTCACTATATTATGCGCACATTTCGTAAGCTCGTCGATTGTGAACATATCCTTTTGATCAAAGGTCTTTCCTGCTGCCATGGCAAGTGGTACAAGCAGTATAATGGCACCAAAGTGAGTGTTTCCTCCATTCTGCCAGCTGACACTTTCCTTGACTGCCTTTTTTATCAGCTCCCCGGCACCATGCAAACTTTCAGCTGCCTCCTCCATCACAGGATACATGCTTATGGCGGATGCCAGGAAATGCTCGTAACGTGTGTCCTCATAGTCATCATGCCGGTCTATGTTTCCTGGTTTCGGGGAAGCCGACACTTCCAGGCACATGGCAAGCTGGGCACAGCGTGCGATATATGATCTCAGGGGATAGCCATCCCTTCTGACAGTGAAGCTTTGATTTTCGCTCATCTATCCGATATGTGGTATTTACCGGGTCTTCGATTTCTCAATTATGTGGTCTGCAAGTTCCTTTTTCAGATGCATATACTCCGCATCGGAAAGTCCAAGAGTTTCCAGCACGCCGTCCCTGAGGAAGCATGGTTTTGAGATCTTACAGCACCATACGAGACTGCCAAAGCACGTGCTGTCTCCGTACTCCAGCATTGTGCCCTTTGCAAAGTCCATTTTCAGATCGGCAAACTCCTGTGCAGTAAACCCGAGCTTTTCTATCTTTCCATGCACCGGACACTGTTTCACAGGCAGACAGCAGAATGTAAGTCCTCTGAGATCACCCTCTCCTCTGCATACATGTTTCGGGGCATTGTACCACCCCATGTCTTCATGGAGCATTGTAACGTTTTTGACAAGCTGGCCTATAAGTGCAGGGTTGTCCATAACTCCCCTTGCAACCGAGACCATGTCAGCACCCCTTGAGAACATATTCTTGGCCGTTCCAAAATCGGTTACTGAATTGTTGCATATGAGGAACATTGATGTGGAGTCACGTACATTCTTGATGAGCCTGAGGTCTGCTCCTGCTCCTTCCATCATTGCATCCAGATGCAGTATATCGGCACCTGCGGACTCCAACTCCTTTACAAGCTCAATGTCGTTGACCACATTTCCTCTGACCTTTACGGAGAGGACAACACCGGTCTCCTTTATCTTCTTCACGAATTCGGTGAGCCTGGGTATGTCTTTTAACAATGCCTGTCCTGCACCTATGGAGGTCATTTCCTCCTGGCGGCAGTGGGCATCCAGCTCCAGAATGGCACCTGCATCTTTTGCAATTCTAGCTGCCTTGACCAATGGTTCCGGATCGGCACTTCTGACATTCAAGGCAATTGAAGGTCCGCTACCTACAGCATTTATTTCCTGTTCTATAAGTTCGAAAGGATCGTCTGAGACAAACTCTTCCCTTCCCCTTGTTACCATGTCAGCTGCAGCCTGCTGTGTTTTCTCATCAAGGTTATATCCTCCGAGTATCACAAGCCCTGCATCAGCTGCATGCTTATTAGCAAAATCACTATCTGTTATACCCCCCATTGGGGCTAATGCAATGGGATTTTTAAAATTGACATATCCTGCTTTAAGATTAAAAAGATCATCAGACACACTTTCACCTCTGGTCTGTGTTTTGTATTTTGACTATGTGTGCTGCTCAATACTGGTTGGTCCGATATTAATATAACGCTGCGGTATATTCTCACCGGTATTGAAAGTGGGATCGGGGTTTAAGATCAGGGCAGCTTTATACTGCTATACTCAAGAACTAAATACTATCAAAACACACATTTAAAATAACCATTGATTCACAATGGATACAAAAGTGGAGGTTAATTATGAATTGTATTGTATGCGGAGCTGAAAGTAATACAAGATATTGTAACGATTGCGGAAAGGTTATGGATGAACTTATCAGGAGAGTGGGTGAGGAGCGCTGGGCTGCTATGGATGACTGCTCTTACATCTATCCCATGGTTCTGAGGGTTGCAAGGGGGGAGCTTACAGTAAATGACATCATCCAGGCAATGGAAGTCGAGGATTAAAGACTTCCGGCAATTATTATTTTTAAAAAAGTAAAAAAGAAAAAGTAAGCAGGGCTTACTTATCCATCGAGTATTTCTTCTGCAACGTCTCTGTAGGCGTCCATCACGTAAGATATGCCTGATACCTTTGCGGCTTCCTCTGTAAGTGCCATAAGGTCCTTACGCTGCAGTGTCGGAAGGCTGAACCTTCTGGAACCTGCCATGAGCTGCTGGAGTCCAACCCTTGTCTTCTCGGCATATGAGTGTATACCTATTGCACCAAGCGGGATGTCCTTGATATCGTTGCCATAGCGCTCTTCGAGTTCTTCATAGTGGACAAAGATCTCTTCAGGCCTGTGTCCGAATTCGGATACTGTCTTTGGAAGGTTGCCCTCATCAAGCCACTTGCCGATGTTCTTACCTACCATACCGGGTATCATAAGACCACGGCCCATACATACTGCCTTGAAATAAGGTGAACCCATTGCAAGTACCTTGTAGATACCGTCCTCACTTGAGAAACCTCCTGCCATTGCAAGGTCCGGTACTCTCTTGCCCTTTGATTTGAGCTTCTCTGCGAACTCGTAGACGAGTGACTGGAGATAGAATGTCGGAGTTCCCCATTCTTCCATCATCGGCCACGGGCTCATACCGGTACCCCCAGGTGCACCGTCATATGTCAGAAGATCGATCTTAGCATCTGAACTGTACTTAATAGCCATTGCAGTTTCTGCCATGGAGTATGCACCAGTCTTTAAGGTGATACGCTTGAAACCGAGGTCTCTGAGTCTGTCACATTCTTCATGGAATCCTTCTTCAGTGACAAAGCCGAGTCTTGAGTGTCTCTCAAATTCCCTGATGGCGCCCATCTTGAATGCTTCCTGTACGGCTGCAAGTTCAGGGTCAGGTGTAACGATGTAACCTCTCTTCTTGAGCTCGATCGCACGGTCGAGGTCGCTTACTTTTATCTCTCCGCCAATACACTTTGCACCCTGGCCCCATTTCAGTTCAATGGTGTCCATTTCGTGCTTGCTGGAAAGGTATTCAGCAACACCGAGTTTTGTGTCCTCGACGTTCATCTGGACTAACATCTCACCGTAGCCGTCATAGAACTTCTTGTAAAGCTCGATCCTGCGATCCATTTCCGGTGATTCTGTCACTAGGCCGTCGCTTCCCCTCTTAAGTCCG
>JAALLQ010000062.1_pt1 | contig 37049 bp, 32 predicted proteins | sample 7245921 | NCBI WGS metagenome assembly JAALLQ01 (sample SAMN13049200, study PRJNA578106) | oil field metagenome | isolation source: filtered produced water from oil reservoir B7 | place: USA:offshore Texas | collected 2016 | reverse complement strand
CTCTGGGTTAACCGATGCTCAGGCCGGACCAGTTCTGAAATATGTGACCGACCCAATCGGAGATTCCGTTCTGATCGTTACAGCCGGAACCCTTGCCCCCAAATCCAAACTGCGCGCCGCGTTTGAAACAACCAATACAGCCGCTGCCATTGCGTGCTACCCATTGGAGGGAAGCCGCCTGAAAGCAACCCTACAGGGCGCGTTTCAGAGCGAGCAAGTTGATATAGACCACGATGCGCTGGAACTTTTGGCCTCTCTGTTAGCAGATGATACGGCATCTTTGCGCTCTGAGGTTGAAAAACTCTGCATTTATGCTCTCTCAGGCAACAGACCAATTTCCATAGATGACGTGCGCAAAAGTTGTGGCGATCAATCTGCCCACACGGCGTTCGAATTGGCCCATGCCGTTGCCGAAGGCAACCACCCGACCATTCAGGACATTACCGATCGCCTTTTGGTATCCGGTGACAATCCAATTGCCATCGTTCGAAACGTGTCCCGCCATTTCGACCGTTTGTTGCAGGCAAGAGGCAATGCAGATCAGGGAGCTCCCCTTGATGCGGCGATCAAGTCTCTGCGTCCTCCGGTATTTTTCAAAGACGCCGGAAGATTCCGCCAACAGGTTGGGCTTTGGTCCAGTCAGGGGCTGCTGATGGCGATCACCCGACTATTGGATATAGAGAAAAGCTGTAAAACCACCGGAAGTCCGGCTGCAATCATGCTCCAACGTGGATTGCTGGAAATTGCGTCCTTGGCTAAACGCCAAAGAAATCGCCGTTAAATCTTTTGCTTTTTCAGAAGCTCCGCCAGAACTTGCCGCAACATGTTGGCGTCATCCTCTGACAGAACCGTAATTTTTTCAGACAACTCATTTGCCAGCGCCGTTGCCTCTGGATTTAGCCCCGACGTATTGATGGTAATACGGGGATGAGACAGTTCAGCCAACCGTTTGATATGGTCCACATCATCCCAAATAATGCCGAAATACCCACAAATTTGTTGAACAAGCCCCGGTGTCGGGCGGCCCCGATGCCCATGTTCCAGCGCAGATAAATATGCCGCCGAAATGTTCAAATCGTCAGCCATTTGCGACAGGGTCACGCCCCGTTGGGCACGTAAACTGCGGATATGCTGACCAAACGGCGTCATGTCGTACGATCCCGTTTCAAGTACACATAAAGTGCGCCATTTCCGCCATGCTTGGGCTGGGCATAGGAAAAACTAAGGATATGCGGTCGCAACATCGGTTCATTTAACCAGCGTGGGACTTCCGCTTTTAAAATCCCTTGTCCTCCGCTTTGGCGACCTTTGCCGGTAATCACCAGCACCACCCGATGTTTGGCTTTGATGCTCTGGCGCATGAAATGCACCAAGGCATCATGGGCGTGATCACGGGTCATACCATGCAGGTCAATCCTCCCATCAAGGCTCATATTGCCCTTTTTAAAGCGATCCGCCGTGCGTTTATCGATGCCATCGGTGGAGCCATGGACCAAACGTGACTGTGGTCGAGATACCTCCTGAACCTGCGGCTTGAGGCGCACCATCACACGGGGCAAGGATTGTTCCGCAGGCGGATCATCAATGTCAAGAGATGAAGCGGATGGATCATCATCGTCAATTTGCAATGGCATACGATGGGGTAAAGGGGCGACCGATCGGGTAACATGCGCCCATTGCCGCAAATCTTCTTTACTCAGAAGTTTGCGGCGTTTGCGAAGGGCTTTCATCTCATGCTGCCCTGTTCACGCAAATCAGCCATATCCGCATCGCCACGAAGGGCAGAGGCAATATCGGATAATCCATTGGTTACAAAGGTTTGCCAATTGCCACCGGGGGCATGGCACATTTGGCCCGAGCGTTCATTCGCCAAGACAACACCACCCATGCTCCACAAGATTTCGAAATTATTCAGATTCTGCATCATGGCGGCCTGGGTTCTGTCATGTAAACGGTGCATGACCCAAATTCTGATTAAAAACGCATACAAAACAACGGACAGAACCAGTGCCAACACTCCGACAATGATACCAACCGCCACCAACAGGCCAAGGCTGATCAATACCATAATCAGCAAAGGAGCCACATTATCCCAAGGGCTATAGGTTGGTGAATGTCCCTGATTAAAGACACGGAAGTCCGTAAAAATTTTCAAACGACCGGAGCTCATACCATGTTGCAGCACACGGAAGCTAAACTCTTTTTCCTGCTGTGCCTTGAGGTTTGCTGCTCTTGACGCCTTTGCCATAGCTTACCCCTGTGTCATGGATGAAAATATATCGGTTGCCGTAGCGAACTCTACGCATGAGTATATCGCAGTTTCCGCAAGTGACACCACCCTTAAGCTGCTGGAGAGACAGATGCTTCAGGGGGGGCCTTAGGCGTCTGTGGTGGTGTTTCCCCGGTTTCCTGGGCATTGTCAGGATTGGTTTCCGTTGGCAGATGCAACGGCACTGGCTGCGGCAAAAGTTCGGGCATGGTCTGAACCGTTGGGATCAGAACATAATATTCCCCCTGACTTTTCATTCGCCCAGCTTTCGCAAATGCTGCCGCACCGGAACCCCAGAAAAAATCACCCCGAACTGCGCCCTTAATCGCACTGCCAATATCCTGTGCGACCATTAACCGTTGCAGAGGTACCCCATCCGGGTCTGACGTATCCAACCAAATCGGCGCACCAAGAGGAACCACATTACGGTCCACAGCAAGACTGCGGCGAGGAGTCAACGGCACACCGAAGGCCCCAATTGGACCTTCTCCGGTAATTGAGCGGAAGAAGATATAACGTGGGTTTTGCCACATGATCCGTTCAGCTTGCCGTGGATACTGATGCAACCACTCACGAATTTTTGGCATGCTGGCCTGTCCCGGCTCAACCAATTTTGAATCCAGAAGAATTCTGCCCAACCCCTTGAACGGATGACCATTATTGCCGGCATAGCCAATACGGAACTCGCGACCATCAGGCAGGGCAACCCGCGCAGACCCCTGAATATGCGTGATATGCAAATCAACTAGGTCATCTGTCCAGAATAAGATCGGTGCCAGGTTTTCAATCGCACCGGTTTCGATGGCTTCACGCGTCGGGTAGGGCACGACTTTGCCGTTTTCCAAACGGCCCGTGACCTGCTGACCATCTTGCTTACGGGTCACAAGATCAATGGGTTTGCCATACACCGGATATGGATAATACGGAGAAAAGAAGACGGACCCTTTAATTTCGGCTTCGTAATATCCGGTAAAAACGCCTGTTGATGTCCCGTCTTTGGCAGATATTTTATAAGGGGTAAATTTAGGTTTCAGCCAGTTGCGCACGTCGTCTGTGGTTTTCAGGTCTTCAATCCCTGCGCAGGCATACTGCCAATCAGCCGCAGTGCGCGCAAAAAAATCTTTTCCAATTAATACTTCCGGCGGCTTTTTCGCAAACACTGCACAGCTTTTACGAAGGGCCGGCAACGCCCGCTCCATGGAATCCGTTTGCCAGCCGGGCAGGGCATCCATTGACGTTTCAAGGGTGGTATAATCCGACGGTGGATAGGTCGTCACAGTGGTTACGGGCTGGGGTGTCGAACAGGCAGCCAGAAATGCGGCGGTGCCTGCACACACGCCATTCCGTAAAAATGGGGTCATTTAGGCCTCAACACTCCGGGTCACCATCAGCTTCCAGTTCACATCATCGGATTTGACGTTACGGCTGAAAGTCCAAACATCGGTCAGTTTTTCCACATAGTTCGGATCACCATCAACGACCTCTCCATCTGCATTGCGGATAATGTTGACCTGCTCCGAAACAAATTTGACGGAAACCACCGCATCATCACCACGCATGGCTGCCTCGGTAATGGTTGCAGATTTGATGCCAATAACCTGAGTTTCCGCAGCTTCCCCTGCGGCTTGCAATTCCTGTACCCCGGCTTTGAAATTGCCGTAAACCTCATCGCCAAGGTAGGGCTGAATATCGTCCAACCGTGCTTCGGCAAAGGCAACAACGATCATTTCAAAGGCAGCTTTTGCCCCGGTCAAGAAGCCCAGCGGGTCAAAGGATGGGTCACGTTCACGGATTGCCACCAATCCTTGCTCGGTAAAATCACCTTCCATCGGAATGTTGACCGGACGGAAATCCGGGATATCACCATCAATTTCACCATTGCGGGCACGGTTGATGTCCACCACATTGTCTTTGCCATCTGGCTTACGACGGGCCATTTCATCCGGGGTTTGTTCATAGCCATCCCGTTTGCCCAGCACACTGCGCAGGCGCATAACCAAAAACCCTGCAACGAGGGCAAGAAAAAGAATGTCCAAAAGCTGGAAATTATTGTCCATTGTCGGGTCTCAGCCTTTATCTGCTATGGCACATTGGAACATGTCGGATTATCTTCGAAACCGGACATTATACTAACACGCGGACGGGATTAAGCGATATCGTCCAAATTCTGTAGGTCCTACAGAAATTAAGCGGTCTGACAGGAAAGAACAAGTATGCCGTTTCCTTTTCCCCTTTTGTTTATCGCCCTGCCAATCATTGAATTGACTGGACTGATCCTTGCCGGAGAAGAGTTCGGAGCCCTAAACGTGGTGTTATGGGTCATCCTGAGTTTTCTGATCGGCATTCAGGTCATTCGCATGGCAGGCTGGGTAACCGCCCGGAATCTACAGGACAGCATGCGCCGGGGCGATATGCCGCTGGGTGCCATGTTTCAGGCTGCCGGCATGGTTTTCGCCGGGATTTTCCTGATCATTCCCGGCTTTTTGACTGACTTTATCGGTCTTTTGCTGTTGATTGCCCCGGTGCGTGATGCCATTGGACGCTCAGTTGCCACAAAGTCTACCTTTCATACTCATTCGTCTATGCATGGAACCGGGTTCACGCAGAACCCCACCCGGCAGGATGACTCCGTAATTGACGGGGAATTTACTGTCGTTGATGATGCACAAGACGATCAAACCACCCGCAAACCATCTGACCCGACAGAACATATTCCACACCATAAAAATTCGGATGATGATAACAAATCGCCGTAGGCTGGTTTTGCACGAAGAATTCACACGGGTTTTCCTTTACCCGAACCGCCCTTATCGGGTACCAAACTTGCAACGTTATTCCCTCTGACTTGGAGAAATCGATCAATGAGTGAAGATCAGGCACAAGCCGAAAACCAATTGCCGCCGCTGACCATCAACGGCCAGTTCATCCGCGATTTGTCTTTTGAAGCGCCGCACGTGCCGGAAATCTTCGCAGACATGGCTGGTGGCGAAGGCCCGGAAATCGGGATCTCTGTCGACGTTCAGGCCAAACAACTGCACGAACAAATGTTCGAAGTGGTCCTGAGCCTTGAAGTCGAAGCCAAAGCCGGTGAAAAAATTGCGTTCATCACTGAAATTCAATACGTCGGTGTCGTAACCCTGAACGTACAAGAAGAACACATCAAACCAATGCTGTTCATTGAAGTGCCGCGTCACCTGTTCCCGTTTGCCCGCGCTGTTATTGCCAACGCAACCCGCGATGCAGGTTTCCCGCCGTTGATGATTGCACCGATCGACTTTGTTGACATGTTCCGTCAACGCATGGAAGGCGCTGAGGAACAAACCGCAGACGCATAAGGTTTCTTACGCAGACCCATAAAAAAAGCCCCGGCACACACCGGGGCTTTTTTATGACAATTCGGGTTACTCTCGAAACCAAATTGGGTCATCAAGTTTACCAACAAATGACCGAAACGCTTCCAGTTCCTGTTCCGATGCTTGATGCGGTCGTGGCTCACGAAATTTTCGTTCCAGGGATTTCCGTGCTGATTTCGATGACTCCGTTCCGCTATCCGAAACATCAAGGGCAAATCCGGGCTCACGGCCACCGCACAATTCCAGATACACCTCTGCCAGCAATTCCGTATCCAGCAATGCGCCGTGCAGCTCACGGTGTGAATTATCAATACTAAAGCGTTGACACAACGCATCCAGTGTCGCCCGCGCACCGGGAAAGCGTTCACGGGCGATTTGCAGGGTATCAATCGCCTGTGAATAGGGCAGGGGCTTACGACCACAGCGTTGCAGCTCGAAGTTGATAAACTTCATATCAAATGCCGCATTGTGGATAACCATCGGATCATCCCCAACGAATTCCAGAAACTCGTCAGCAATTTGTTCAAATAGCGGTTCGGGCTTCAATCGTTCCCATGTCAGGCCGTGCACCCGGCGGGCTTCTTCCGGGACTTCCCGTTCCGGGTTAATATATTTGTGAAAATGGCGGCCTGTAGATTGGTGGTTAATCATTTCCACACAGGCAATTTCCACCATCCGATCGCCGGTTTCCGGATCAAAGCCGGTGGTTTCCGTATCCAGTGCCACTTCCCGCATAGTCTTACGCCTCTTGATGTTGGTTCATGGCGGCCCGCAAAGCCCGCACTACATGATTCCATGCCACGCGCTGACCCAATCCGGTAGGGATCACCCGATCTGCGCGGCGGCGTTTTTCTGCATCCGGGCATTGCCGTGCGCGGATGGCTTTCAATCGATCTTTGCTCATACCCGGACGACGCAAAACCCTTTGCGTCTGGATAATTGGCGAAGCGGACACAACCCACACTTCATCACAACGTCGTTGTCCATTGGTTTCAAACAAAAGTGGGATATCCAACACCACACATGGCTTCCGCAGCCGCCTTTGTTTTTGCAGAAAAAGACGCTCTTCATCGTGAATCAATGGGTGAAGGATTTTCTCCAACACTTTTAAATCTTGCGGATTTTGAAAAACCAGAGCGCCAAGTTTTGCCCGATCAACGGCTCCGTTTTCATTCAGAACACCGGGAAAGTAGTCCACAATCGCCGGAATTGCTCGACCGTTGGCTGACATCAATCGATGCACAGTCGCATCCGCATCATGCACCGGAATCCCCAGCCGTTTCAACATGGCTGCGGTTGTACTTTTGCCCATGGCGATGGAGCCGGTCAAACCGATAATCCGCATAAGCTGGTCTCTATAATCCCGAAATTACGTACGCCCGCAGATCCGGCGTCACATCCGGGGTGGCACCGAACCATGCGGCAAAACCTGCCCGAGCCTGATACAGCAACATACCCAAACCATCAACCGTAATCAAATTCCGTGCCTTTGCTTGCTGCAACAGTTGGGTTTGTAATGGCGCGTAAACAATATCACTGACAATGGCATGGGATAGCAGCGGCGTCAGGTCTATGGATAACGGTGGGTGATTAACCATGCCCAAGGCCGTGGTATTGACCAACACATCGCAATCCGGGGCAACCGCAGCCCAATTCTCCGCAGTAAATGCCAAACCGCGCATGGGCGTAGCAAATAATTCCTGTAATTCTGCCGCCAATCGTTCAGCTTTTTCAATGGAACGGTTCAAGATAATAATTTCTTTTGCCCCATCATCAGCCAGTGCGGCACAAATTGCTCGCGCAGCGCCGCCAGCGCCCAAGACAACCACCCGGCCTTGCCCCGTCCAATGCGGTGCCTGTGATTTCAGGTTATCCACAAATCCCGGTGCATCGGTGTTGGTGCCATGCAACTGCCCATCATCCTGAATAATTATGGTGTTAACGGCACCGATTTTTTGCGCCAACGGGGAAATGCTATCCATCAAAGGAATGACTTTTTCCTTAAAGGGAATTGTCACATTGGCCCCACGAAAGCCAAGGCCGCGCAAACCAAAAATCGCCTCGCGCAGATGATCCGGTTGAACAGGTAGGGGAATATACGCTCCATCAATTCCGTGCTTTGCCAACCAATACCCATGGAGCCGGGGTGACTGAGAATGGGAAATCGGCCAGCCGATCACTCCGGCAACGGCAGTCTTCCCGGTGTGGGTCAAAATGGATGAAAGTTTTCCAGCGGGCATGACGCAGTAACCTTATTCTTCGGGTAATTCAGGATATTTCCGATGATAAATTTCAATGATTGAGGCAGCAGCTTCTTCGATCGAGCGTCGTGAAACATCAATCACCGGCCAACCACGCCGGGCAAACAAGCGTTTGGCCTCTTTCACTTCCTCGGTGACTATTTCGATATCAGAATAATTTGTTTCTTCGTGTTTATTCAAATGACGCAATCGGTTACGTCGAATTTCTGAAAGTCCTTTAGCATCTCGTGTTAGGCCGACAACCACAGGATTATTCAAATTCATTAATTGTTCCGGTAACGGTATCCCCTGAACCAACGGAACATTGGCAACTTTGTAGCCACGATTGGCAAGATAGGTACAGGTCGGGGTTTTGGAAGATCGGGATACACCGACCAAGACGATATCTGCCTCTTCCAATGTATCCAAAGATGCGCCGTCATCGTGACGAATGGTGAATTCAATTGCATCAATCCGACGATAATATGCCGCATCCAAAACGTGTTGCTGCCCCGGACTGGCACTACCTTTGCCCAAAAAGTTGGTAAGCCCAGACATCACCGGATCCAATACGGAAACTGCCGGGACCGCTAGGTCCATACATCCTTTTTCCAGCTTTCGGCGGATTTTTTTGTCCACCATAGTGAACAGAACCAAGCCTTTATCCTTGGAAATCCCGGTTAAAACCCGATCAATTTGCCCTTCCGTTCGCACCAAATACCACAAATGTTGGACAATATGTGCGTCAGGGAATTGGACGAGGGAAGCCCTTGCGACTGTGGCAATGGTTTCACCAGTTGAATCAGATACCAGATGGAGATGCAGGGTTTTTCCTGAATTCGGCATGCCAAACTGCTCTTTCATATTCCATTCATACAATCCGGGTTTTCACGGGTTCTGGATAAACCCGGTAAAAACTGTGGATAAAGTGTGGGTGTTTTTGGGAAAAGCGCAAGATGAAGTTTTTCCACCCGAAACACAGGATTCCATACGTACGGTTTTCCAGCGAGACAATGTGTAGGGCGAAAAATGTGAATCCTGTGGATAACCACACCGTCCAATCTAGTTATCCCGATGTTTTCACACGGTGGAAAAGTTATTTTCTTAATAAAAATCAAAACGTTACATGTTTTATTCTTTTTTTATCCACATTCGTCCACTTTGTCGTGTTCATAATCAGCAATCCGTTGATATGATCGTGGACGGAAAAGTATCCCCATGATTCTTATGACCCACCACAACCAAATCCTTTTCTTAAAATATTTAATTATTATGTAGGACTTAGGTTTATCGTACGGAGTGCGCCTTACATGACTCATGCCCGACCATCTTCTGAAAGTCGTTTAACCGCAGCTTTTTCCAATACTGAACCCTCACGTCCACCAATCTGGTTGATGCGACAGGCTGGACGCTATCTACCGGAATACCGCCAAGTCCGGGCTCAAGCCGGATCTTTTTTAAATCTGTGCTACAACCCTAAGCTGGCTACTGAGGTTGCAATGCAACCCATACGCAGATTTGACTTGGATGCTTCCATTCTTTTTTCCGACATTTTGGTGGTTCCCCATGGTCTTGGGCAGGATGTGCGTTTTGAAGAAGGGGTGGGGCCGTTGCTAACGCCCATTGGCTCGGCAAAAGACTATGCCGGGTTCGATATCTCTAAAATGCTGGATAAATTATCGCCAGTTTATGAAACCGTAGACCGGATGCGTACGGAATTACCGAAAGACATTTCGTTAATCGGTTTCACTGGCGCACCGTGGACCGTAGCAACCTATATGTTGGAAGGGCGGAGTACTCGGGAGTTTATGACTGCCAAGACTTGGGCCTATGCGCGTCAGGAGGAATTTGCCCCATTAATTGATCTGCTGATCGAAGCCATTTCTGCCCATTTGCTGGCACAGGTGAAGGCCGGAGCAGATGTGCTGCAAATATTTGATACATGGGCAGGTATTTTTGATGATTGGGGCTTTGAAAATTGGGTGGAAAAGCCGATCGCAGCTGTGATCCGTAAAGTGAAGGCTTTGCACCCACATATTCCTATTCTGGTCTTTACCCGTAACGCTGGGGTGCGTTTTGACGGCCTAGCAGCGCGTTTAGGGGCTGATGGGCTGTCTTTGGACTGTATGGTACCCTTGGACTGGGCACGGGATGTCATGCAGCCCCAGACCTTGATACAGGGCAATCTGGACCCCATTGTCTTGCGCATCGGGGGGGAAGGTATGGAACGCTCCCTAAGCCGGATTTTGACGGCTCTTCGTGGTGGACGGTATATTTTCAACCTTGGGCATGGAATTTTGCCGCAAACTCCGCCGGAACACGTGGAGCAGTTGGTATCATTTGTTCGTAATTATCCTGAATAGGATCCAATCATGACGAAAGTCGCGGTGGTGTTGTGTAATCTTGGGGGACCGGATTCTTTGAAGGCTGTGAAGCCGTTTTTAAAGAATTTGTTTGCTGATCCCGCAATTTTACCGCTTCCGCGGCTGTTTCGATGGGCTTTGGGATCATGGATTGTTCACAAGCGCTTAGCTGCTGCTACCGATAATTACAGACAATTGGGTGGGGCTTCCCCGCTTTTACAGGAAACTGAAGCACAGGCTGATGCCCTTCAGGCACGTTTGCTGGACCGACACCCGGATATTGAGTTTAAAACCTTTATTTCCATGCGGTATTGGCATCCGATGGCTGCGGAAACGGTGCAAAAAGTCAAAGACTGGCAGCCGGATCGTGTGGTGATTTTGCCGTTGTATCCGCACTATTCGACGACGACTTCTGAATCCTCAATTTTGGATTGGCTATCCGCTGCTAAAAAGGCCGATTTGACCTGTCCACATGTGTCAGTTTGTTGTTATCCAACCCAAAGTGGGTGGATTCATGCGGTTGCATCCACGATCGAAGCTGCTTTTACTCAATGTGCTGCTGAAAATACCCGTTTGATTTTTTCTGCCCATGGTTTGCCGCAATCCATTGTGGATAAGGGGGATCCTTATCCAAGCCAAATTGAAGCAACCGTTGAGGCTGTGGTTGAGGCTTTGCACCGGGATGGTCTGGATTGGGTTTTGGCGTATCAAAGCCGAGTGGGGCCGCAAAAATGGATCGAACCTTATTTAGAAACCGAATTAGCAGCAGCCGGGCAGGAGGGTAAGGGCGTTATTGTGGTGCCCATTGCCTTCGTTTCGGAACATTCCGAGACATTGGTTGAGTTGGATATCGAATATGCTGAATTTGCCCATGAAAAGGGAATACCCCAATATATTCGAACGCCAACGGTAAATTGCGATCCGCATTTCATTGGCGGTTTGGCAAATGTTGTGACTGAAGCCCTTGATATGCCTAATAAATATCCTTGCGCGCGTTATGGTCAGATGGATTGTCGATTGTGCAGCTCACCACAGGCCGTTTGTGCCCTTCAACCACAAAACGATTGATTGTTTTGCATGTCTTACCTTGAATTATCTTACACGTCCTATGTTTGGCTTAAGGCAGTCCACCTTATTTTTGTTGTGTTGTGGTTGAGCTTTCTGTCACCAATTTTATTGAATTCAGGTAAAGAATTTCAGTCAAATCTTGTTAAGTTTCTTGGACTTAGTCACTTAAGTCTCATCGCGGCAATTGCCAGTGGACTCCTTTTGCTGTTGAACGATACGGCAATTTTTGAAGGATGGATGCATGCCAAACTCAGTTTGGTTTTTGGTGTGCTTATTGTTCAGGCCGTAATTGCTAAACGTTGGTCTATTTCCGACAATTCCAAAGTTTTTCTTGGTTCTGTCTTGACGTATGTGCCTTTCGTCTTATTTGTCGGTATAGTGGTTTGTGTGGTTGTCCGTCCGTTTTAAGACAATTTGGTGTTTGACTTACGGACGTGGTTTCTGTAAATGACCAGACGGTGTGCTGGTACTATCCTTTTGTACCCTTAATCATTCACACACTCTTCCGTAGTTCTGTTGTGGTATTGCGTCATCCAGCCTGAATTGTGACTGCTGCCAACTGCTGACCTTTTTTTCCTGATACTTCACGTGTGCAAAGCCATTAGGGATTTCTATGCACTTACAAGATCTCAAAAGTAAAACTCCGGCCGAATTGTTGAAATTCGCTGAAGACCTGGAAATTGAAAATGCTTCCACCCTGCGCAAACAGGACATGATGTTTGCGATTTTGAAGCAACTGGCCGTAAACGATACTGCGATTTTCGGTACGGGTGTTTTGGAAATTCTGCAAGATGGCTTTGGCTTTCTGCGGTCGCCTGAAGCTAACTACCTTCCTGGTCCTGATGATATTTATGTCTCACCCAGCCAGGTCCGGCGTTTTGGCTTGCGTACCGGGGATACGGTTGAAGGGGAGATCCGGGCCCCAAAAGATGGCGAACGATATTTTGCCCTGTTGAAAGTTAACAAAATCAACTTTGAATCGCCGGATGCGGTTCGTCATCGTATTAATTTTGATAACTTGACGCCTTTGTATCCAGATCGGCGTTTAAAACTGGAACTGGAAAATCAGTCCAAGACCAAAGCGGAAGTTAACCGCGAACATACGACCCGCGTGATTGATTTGATTTCTCCGCTGGGTATGGGGCAACGGGGTTTGATTGTTGCACCGCCGCGCACCGGTAAAACCGTGATGCTGCAAAATATTGCCCATGCAATTTCTGAAAATCATCCTGATGCTTACCTGATTGTGCTTCTGATCGATGAACGACCGGAAGAGGTAACCGACATGGACCGTTCTGTCCGTGGCGAAGTGGTGAGTTCCACTTTCGATGAACCGGCATCACGTCACGTGCAAGTTGCTGAAATGGTTATCGAAAAAGCCAAGCGCTTGGTTGAACATAAACGGGATGTGGTGATCCTTCTGGATTCCATTACTCGTTTGGCTCGTGCTTATAACACCGTGGTTCCAAGCTCAGGCAAGGTATTGACCGGTGGTGTGGATGCCAACGCTTTGCAACGTCCGAAGCGGTTTTTTGGCGCAGCACGTAATATCGAGGAAGGCGGCTCCCTGACTATTATCGCAACAGCGTTGATTGATACGGGTTCACGCATGGATGAAGTGATCTTTGAAGAATTCAAAGGCACTGGTAACTCGGAAATTATTCTGGATCGTAAGCTGTCTGATAAACGGACATTCCCGGCGATTGACATCACAAAATCCGGCACCCGTAAGGAAGAATTGCTGGTGGATCGCAATACTCTGCAAAAAATGTGGGTGTTGCGTCGTGTCCTGATGCCAATGGGCGTGACTGATGCCATGGAATTCTTGTTGGATAAACTGCGTTTGTCCAAAAACAACGAAGATTTCTTTGACTCGATGAACAGCTAAACGGAATAAGCCCCCGTATTTGGGGGCTTTTTTCTTTTCATAGTCTGGTGTTAGGCTTCGATGCCTTCAAGCTGCAGCAAGGCGATTTTGGTATCGGTTCCGCCATCACCGGAATATCCCCCCATTTTTCCTTCTGCTGCCAAAATTCGGTGGCATGGAATAATAATGGGAAGGGGATTGGCACCGCAGGCTCCGCCAACTGCACGTGGGGCGGATGATATCATGGTGGCAACTTCGCCATAGGTTTTGGTTTCACCAAATGGGATGCTCAGCATGATATCCCAGACTTTTTTCTGGAATTCGGTTCCTTCGGGTTTCAATGGTAGGTCAAATTGCTTAAGCTCTCCGGCAAAATAAAGTTTTAATTGCTCGGCGGCAGTTTGCAAAAGTGGCGTATCCGGTCCCTCGATGATGGCTCCCTTGCCCCAGTCCAATGAAATCATAGCCCCGTCTTCGGCAAAAAGGGTAAGTGGTCCAAGTGGTGACGGGACAACAAGGCTGCTGATTGACATTACGCTTTCCTTTTGGCTGTGAGGTTTTCTATATTGTCCATGCTTATTCGCCTTGTCGAGTTATAGATAGTTTAATCCGTGGGCTGATTGTTTCACGTGAAACACAAAGTCCCGTTATGAAGCTTTGGATCAAGTGATCATGTCGCAATCTCATACTGATACTATTTTTGCGCCAGCAACAGCACCGGGTATTGCGGGTGTTGCGGTTATACGTTTGTCTGGGCCTCACGCATATTCCGCGACATTAGATTTAATCCGTAAAGAAAGCCTGACACCGCGCGTATTGCACCGGGCGGATCTTTACCACCCAAATACCGACGATTTGATTGATCGTGGGATGGCTGTGTATTTTCCCGGACCGGCGAGTTTCACGGGTGAAGATGTGGTGGAATTGCACCTTCATGGCAGTGCAGCGATTTTGCAGGTCATGGGGGAGGTCCTATCCCACATGCCACATGTGCGTTGGGCAGAACCGGGCGAATTTTCCCGGCGGGCTTTTGATAACGATAAGATGGATTTAACCGCAGCGGAGGGTTTGGCAGATCTGCTGGCTGCGGAAACTGAGGCGCAACGTCAACAAGCGTTGCAACAAATGGACGGGGCATTAGCCAAACGTCTGGATGGTATTCGTAACAAAGGCATTAATGCGTTGGCCTTTATGGAGGCAACCATTGATTTCCCTGAGGATGAGTTGCCGCAGGATACCTTTGATCGTGGACGTTTGATGGTCGAAGACCTGCGTCAGGATTTATCAGATTTGATTGATACGGCGAAAATCGGCAATCGTATTCGTCAGGGCGTGTCCTTGGTGGTTGTCGGAACGCCCAACGTTGGTAAATCCAGTTTGGTTAATGCGTTGGCGGGCTGGGATGCTGCAATTGTTTCGTCAACTGCGGGGACGACCCGTGACCGTGTATCTGTTGATTTGGTTTTGGATGGTATTCCGATTAAAATTACGGATACAGCAGGCCTGCGCGATGCGACAGACGATATCGAAGCCGAAGGAATTCGCCGGACTAAAGTTTCTGTTCAAACAGCAGATTTGAAAATTGCCGTTTTTTCTGCAGAAAGTTGGCCCAATCTGGATGATCCCACATGGCAATGGGTTGACAACCAGACCCTGATTGTGGTCAACAAGGCCGACTTGAATTCCGATGCTGTGTCGATGATGGTTGAGACACCGACTGAACCGGTGTTTGTTTCTGCATTGCATCAGGAAGGACTGGGGAATTTAACCGAACGCTTGCGTGGTAATCTCCGGTCAATTGTGACCCATCAGGTTGGTGAAAGTGCGCCGTTGACACGTGAACGTCATCGGGCAATTGCTGAATCGGCGATTGAGGCCTTGGATCGAGCCTTGATGCAGGATGATCTCGAATTGAAAACTGAAGATTTACGTCTGGCAGTCCGGGAATTGGGACGTATGACAGGCCGTGTCGATGTTGAGGATGTTCTGGATCGAATCTTTAGTGAGTTTTGTATCGGCAAATGACCACAGACAACACAAAATTTGACGTTATCGTGATTGGTGGCGGACATGCGGGCTGTGAGGCGGCTTTGGCTTCGGCTCGTTTTGGCGCACGCACGGCTCTTTTGACTCACCGTTTGGATACAATCGGCGAAATGTCCTGTAATCCGGCGATTGGCGGCCTAGCCAAAGGGCATCTGGTGCGAGAAATTGATGCACTAGATGGCGGTATGGGGCGTTGGATTGACCAAGGTGGTATTCAATTCCGCATTCTGAACCGTTCGAAAGGCCCGGCAGTGCAGGGCCCGCGCGCGCAGGCAGATCGGAAACTGTATCGTCAGGCTGCATTTGCCGGAATGTCATCCCAAGACCACTTGACCTTGATCGAAACCTCAGTCGAGGATTTGTTGTCGACGCCCGATAATCAGCAAATCACGGGTGTGCGTACAGCTGATGGAACAGAATATCAGGCTGGATGTGTGGTTTTAACTGCCGGGACGTTCCTGAAAGGGATTATGCACGTTGGGCAAACCCAAACTCCCGGCGGTCGTCATGGTGAAGCTGCCTGTAATGGTTTGACTGCTTCTTTGCTGCGGTTTGGTTTGGATGTTGGTCGTCTGAAAACTGGGACTCCGGCTCGTCTGGATGGTCGAACCATTCATTGGGACCAGTTGGAAATGCAAGAAGGCGATAACCCGCCCGTGCCATTTTCCTTTATGACCGACAGAATCACCACTCCGCAAATTGCCTGCGGTATTACTTATACCAATGCGGCAGTCCATAAGGCGATTATGGATAATCTTGATCGCGCACCCCTGTATTCCGGGCAAATTGAAGGGATTGGTCCGCGGTATTGTCCGTCAATTGAAGATAAAGTCGTGCGTTTTGCCCATAGAGAAGCCCACCAAATCTTTTTGGAACCTGAAGGGCTGGATGACCACACGGTTTATCCCAACGGAATTTCCACGTCGCTGCCGATTGATGTGCAAGATGCCATGATCCATGCCATTAAGGGGCTGGAAGATGTCACAATTTTGCGCCCCGGTTATGCCATTGAATATGATTATGTTGATCCGCGAAACCTGCGCTATTCCCTCGAAACCAAGAAAGTTCGCGGCTTATTTCTTGCCGGGCAAATTCATGGCACAACAGGCTACGAAGAGGCCGCAGCACTTGGCTTGATGGCGGGATTAAATGCAGCCCGTCAGGCCAGCGGAGCTGAGCCAGTGATTTTGGATCGTTCTGAAGCCTACATCGGTGTGATGATTGATGATCTTGTGACCCTTGGCACCAATGAACCTTATCGCATGTTTACTTCACGTGCTGAGTATCGTTTGACGTTGCGGGCGGACAATGCGGACCGCCGTTTGACGGAAAAGGGTATGGCTTGGGGCTGTGTCGGTTCAGAGCGCGCTGCCGTTTACACTGCCAAAGCCAATGCCTTGGCAGAGGCACGTGCGGCTTTTGATGCGCGCACGGTATCGCCAAATGAAGGAGCAGGTTTTGGCTGGTCCTTAAACAAAGACGGCGTGCGTCGGTCAGCATTTGAATTGATGGGCCACCCGTCAGTAGGGCGGGATAAGGTGCTGAGTGCTTGGCCGGATCTGGCGAATGTTCGTGCAGACGTGCTGGAACAGTTGGAAATTGAAGCCAAATATGCGGGGTATCTGGCGCGTCAGCAGCAAGATATTGCGGCATTTAAACGGGATGAAGCACTGGTTTTACCTGAAAACCTTCCGTACGAACAAATTGGCGGACTTTCGGCGGAGGTTGTTGCCAAATTGCATGCGGCACAGCCGGCAACCCTTGGTGCCGCGGCACGGATTTCCGGTGTTACCCCTGCGGCAGTCACTGCGTTGCTGCGTTTTGTCAAAGCTCCGAAATCCAGCAGCAAACCTGAAACGGCGGAGTGTTTCACGTGAAACATAGTGAAGGCATAGCCCAAAAATGTTTGGCCCTTGGCCCTGAATTTCGCATCACTGAGACCATTGCTAACCGCATTGAAACCTACGCTGCGCAATTGGAAAAGTGGCAAAAGGCAATCAATCTGGTCAGTAAGTCCACGTTGCCAACACTATGGCAGCGGCATTTTTTGGATTCTTTGCAACTGATTCCACATATCCCGTCTGGGACAAAGACGATTGTTGATATGGGGTCTGGGGCTGGATTTCCGGGGTTGGTGTTAGCGATGTTTGATGAATGGGACATCCATTTAATCGAATCCGATTCGCGCAAATCAATATTTCTTCGCGACTCAGCGCGCACGTGCGGAGTCCAAGCCACGGTTCATGCCAAACGGTTAGAGGCTGTAACAGATTTATCTGCTGATGTGATCACGGCTCGGGCCTTGGCTCCCGTTGATGACTTATTCCGTTTGTCCGCTGGTTTCCGCCAATCACAGACCAAATATCTGCTGTTAAAAGGGCAAAATGTTGACGATGAATTGACGGCAGCGCAAAAAAACTGGAAACTGCAGGTCTCCAAAATTCCCAGTCTTACCGATCCGCTGGGTGTGGTTCTGAACATTGACGAGGTCAGCCCAAATGGCTCTTGATCAACAGTCTTTATCCGGTACGCGTATCATATCCATTGCCAACCAAAAGGGCGGCGTTGGTAAAACCACCACGGCAATCAACCTGGCGACGGCGTTAGCAGCCGTGCGTAAGTCGGTTTTGGTTATTGATCTTGATCCACAGGGCAATGCCAGCACCGGGCTTGGTATTCCGTCGAACAAGCGTCAAAATGGTTCTTATCAGGTTTTGGCTGGCATGATTGAACCGAAAGCAGCCATCCAAAAATCCAAAGTTCCCGGGTTGCATATTATTCCTGCGGACATGCATTTGGCAGGGGCAGAGGTAGAGCTGGTTGCGGCGGAAAACCGAGAGTTCCGGCTGCGCACGGCCTTGCAAAACTCTGGCCTGAATTATGATTACATATTGATCGATTGCCCCCCGGCTCTCGGTTTTTTGACTTTGAATGCCTTGTGCGCGTCCAGTTCCATCATGGTTCCGCTTCAATGTGAGTTTTTTGCATTGGAAGGTATCAGTCATCTGATCAAAACCATTGAACGGGTTAAGTCCAACCTTAATCCCAAGCTGGAATTACAGGGCATTGTTTTGACCATGTATGACGGTCGCAATAACCTTGCGACCATGGTGGCGGATGACGTGCGGGAATACTTTGGTGATGTGGTCTACAAGACCATGATCCCCAGAAATGTTAGGATTTCTGAGGCTCCGTCCCATGGTAAACCGGCCCTGATTTATGATGTTCGGTGCGCCGGATCGCGCGCATATATTGATTTGGCCAGTGAAGTCCTGAAACAAGAACAAAGCATTGCAGCATGAGTAAAGAGACGAAACGTAAGAATTTGGGTATGGGCCTTGGGGCTCTGTTGGGTGACAGTGCTTCGATTTCCAGCGATTATGATACATCCGAAGCTAAAACGGCGAAGGGCGGTCCCGTGATTTTGCCGATTGCATCACTGACCCCAAGCCCGTTTCAGCCGCGTCAAGTCTTTGACGAATCAGCAATTGATGATTTGGCCTCTTCCATTCGTGAATGCGGAATATTGCAGCCCCTTTTGGTGCGCCCAGCCGCGGGCATGAATGAAATATATGAAATCATCGCCGGGGAACGACGGTGGCGGGCTGCTCAGCGTGCGCAATTGCATGAAGTTCCTGTAGTCATCCGCGATATGGATGATAAGGAAGTTTTGGAAGTTGCGCTGGTTGAAAACCTGCAACGGCAAGACCTAAACCCGCTGGAGGAAGCGGAAGGTTATCAACGTCTTCAGGAAGAATTCAATCATACGCAGGAAGATTTGGCCCGTGTGGTCGGCAAAAGCCGCAGTCATGTTGCCAACTCCATGCGTTTGTTGGCTTCACCAACTTCGATTAAGGCCTTTGTAGAAAAAGGGGAGCTGAGTGCCGGTCACGCCCGCGCTCTTCTTGGCGTGGATAATGCCGAAGCATTAGCTGAAGAAGTGATTGCTAAGGGTTTGAATGTACGGCAAACAGAAGCATTGGCGAAAAAGTGGTCAGAAGATCAAGCCAAGCCGAAAAAGTCTTATAAAAAAGTGAAGGATGCGGATTGCATCGCATTGGAAAAAGACTTGAGTGAACGATTGGGCCTTGCCGTTTCTATTGATAGTAAGGGTGACGCCGGACGGGTCATGATTTCGTATAAATCATTGGAGCAATTGGACGATTTGTTGGTTCGGCTCGGGCAATAACCCATTTGTTTCACATGAAACAGTCCTGTGGCCTCGTCAATTATGGCGGGGCCATTTTTGTGAAATCTATACACATGGTAAAATATTATTCATCTATTAGGCCGGGTGATGAATAATGAACTGCTTCCTAAATCGTCGGAAATTCCTTACGCTGAATGAGCATATTTATCTGCAAGGAGATTACTGAATGTCAGCAAAAGTCATGTCATCTCGCCGTATAGTTCCTGATGCCGCAGAAGATGGACAAGTCTTGGGCTGCTCTGGTGTTGCGCCGGAATATTTGGCAGATATTGCGGATTCCGAACGGATTATGTGCTGCTTAACCTTGGTTGGTCGTTTGGAAGAGGTTTGGCTGCAGGCAGAAGGGAATGCGGATAAGGCGCGGCCTAATCTGTTGAAAATATTTAAATCCGTATTCAAAAGCGGATCAGAAGAAATTCGAACCCGGTTTTTGGATGGAACAGCCACGGGAACGCAAACCGTGCGGGCGCAGGCCTATTTGGTGGATGGAATTATTCATGCCCTGATGGAATTGGCAAGCAAACGGGTGATGCCGTTTGAAAAGCCCCGTAAAGATCTTGGTTTGGCGACGATTGCTGTCGGTGGTTATGGTCGTAGCGAACTTAGCCCGCATTCAGACATTGATTTATTGTTCCTATTGCCCGGAGGCTACCACGATGCCCATTACGAAAGGGTGGTGGAATATGTTTTGTACATGCTGTGGGATCTTGGCCTAAAAGTTGGTCATTCCACGCGGACTATTGGTGAGTGCATCCGGCAGGCCAAGGATGATTTGACGGTCAAAACCGCGCTATTGGAAGCGCGAATGCTGTGGGGCGATGCGGATCATTATAAAATCTTGCAGCAGAGTTATGAGGAAAATGTAATTTCCGGTACGGAATCCGCCTTCATTGACCAAAAACTTCAGGAACGGAATGAACGCCATGAGCGGGCCGGAATTTCTCGGTATGTCTTGGAACCCAATGTTAAGGAAAGCAAAGGCGGGCTGCGGGACCTGCATACGCTGTTCTGGGTTGCTAAATATACCTACAGCGTCGATTCCATTGAGGAATTGGTCGATAAAGAATTGCTGACATCGGATGCTGTGCGGACGTTTATCCGGGCACAAAACTTCCTGTGGACCGTGCGTTGCCACATGCATTATCTGACCAACCGCGCAGAGGATCGCCTGACATTCGATTTACAGCCGGAAGTTGCCCGCCTGATGGGATATCAGCGCCGAGGCAAACAAAAAGACGTCGAACGCTTTATGAAGCATTACTTTTTGGTGGCGCAGGATGTTGGCAACCTGACCCGCATGATCTGTTCACTGCTGGAAGAAGACAACAAACGTCGCCCGCGGTTCAGCTTTTCATTCAGTCGTACGGTCACCACGCCGGAAGGCTTTATTATTGAAAAAAACCGCCTGAATATCAAAGACTTGACCCTGTTTGCACGTGAGCCGGTCATGATCATGCGTATGTTCCATACATTGCAGGAAAAGGGGCTAAACATGCACCCTAATGTCCTGCTCATGATCAGAGAATCTTTGTCTCGGGTTAAGAAGTTGCGTAAAGATCCAGAGGCCAACCACTTGTTTCTGGAGATTTTAGCGCACAAGAAAAATTCTGAAGTCATACTGCGCAAAATGGCAGAGGCCGGGGTATTCGGTGTCTTTTTCCCACCGTTTGGGCACGTCATGGCTCAAATGCAATTCGATATGTATCACGTTTATACCACCGATGAGCACACCATGCGCACTATCGGGATTATGCATGACATCGAATTGGGCATGTATAAGGAAGATATGTCCCTGGCGACCAGGTTGTTTCCATTGGTGGACTCCAGGCGTGCGCTGTATGTGGCGATGCTGTTGCATGATTTGGGTAAAGGCTCTGGCGAGGACCATTCTGTGGTCGGTGCGCGCATGGCATTGGAAGTCGGCCCGCGATTGGGGTTATCAGCGGAAGAAACTGAAACTGTTAGCTGGCTGGTGCGCTATCACCTGTTGATGTCTGATACCGCATTCAAGCGGGATTTGGATGATCCGAAGGCTATTTCTGATTTTGCCGACCAAGTGCAAAGCCGCGAACGTTTGCGACTGCTGTATTTGTTGACGTGCTGCGATATTCGGGGTGTGGGGCCGCAAATCTGGAACGCATGGAAGGGACAATTGCTCTCGGCCTTGTACCACCGAACTATGGATCATTTGACCGGGGGCCTTGGCGGTAACGATGAATATAGCGCGACGACCATTTCCCATTTGGCCCGGCAACAGGAACAAGCCGCTAAGGACGATTTACGCCAGCGATTGGTCGATTGGTCGGAAGACGAAATCGAAGCCTTCTTAAGCCGTGGCTATCGTTCTTACTGGTATTCGTTTACGCCCGACGATCACGAACGCCACGCCCGGATTATTCATGCCGCAGACGCGAAAGATGAAAAACTGACCGTCGATTGCCGGATCAACCGGGAAACCAATCACACGGAAGTCTTGATTTACACGCTGGATCATCCGGGCTTGTTTACCAAGATATCCGGGGCGATGGTGATGGCTTCAGCATCTATTTTGGATGCGCGAATTGCTACGTTTGCCGATGGTATGGCAGTGGACGTGTTCACCATTCAAAGCATTGATGGCAAGGCCTATACAAATATTAACCGTATCAAAACCCATGTTACCAAAGTGTTGCGCGGCGACGTTTTTGTTGCACGTGAAGTGCAAAAACGTCCGGGAAAGGAATCCAAACGAACCAGCGCATTTGATATTCCGGCACGGGTTCTGATTGACAACACGGCATCGGTCACGCACACCCTGATTGAGATCAATGGGCGGGACCGACCGGGATTGGTGTTTGATGTGGCGGCGACCTTGACGGATCTGGGGCTGCAAATCAATTCCGCCCACATTTCCACATATGGCATTCGCGTGGTGGACGTATTTTATGTGAAAGACGTGTTTGGTATGAAAGTCACAAACGTGAACAAGTTAAAACAGGTGCGTCAGGCATTGGTGGAGGCAATCGAGCCTCCTGATGAGGATATTGCCTGATGAATTTGTATCGAGCGGTCGCTACCGTTGGTGGGTTTACCTTATTAAGCCGGATTACGGGCTTTGTTCGCGATGTTCTGCTTGCCGGATTGTTGGGCGCAGGCATGGTGGCGGATGCGTTTTTTGTAGCCTTCAAATTTCCCAACCTGTTTCGGCGTTTGTTTGCGGAGGGCGCATTTAGTGCGGCGTTCGTGCCGATGTTTTCCCGAAAACTGGAAGGAGAGGGGGAAGCCGAGGCAAAAGCCTTTCTCCAGAACGTTTGTTCCGGATTGACATTGATTTTATTGGTGACGGTTCTGGCTGTTGAATTGGCTATGCCGTGGGCAATTGTCGGGTTTGCCCCGGGGTTTGCCGATGTCCCCGGCAAGCTTGATCTTGCAACAGACATGGCACAGATTTCTTTTCCGTATCTATTTTTTATCGCATTGGTTTCGTTGTTTTCCGGGGTTCTTAATGCGTTTGGCAAATTTGCTGCCGCTGCGGCAACTCCGGTTCTTTTGAATATTTGCTTGATTACGGCTGCCTTGGGTTATGGACGGGTTTGGACAGGGGATACCGCAGGGCACGTCTTGATTTGGGGCGTGTTTGCCGCCGGTATTATTCAGTTCCTCTGGATCATGTACCATACCCGACGGGTCGGCATGTTGCCGGGGTTGGTTTTCCCCCGTTTCAATCGGGACATGGGAACCTTATTCCGTCGAATTCTGCCCGGAATCATTGGTATGGGGGTTTATCAGATCAATCTGTTGGTCGATACGATCATTGCATCACTGGTCAGTGAAGGGGCGGTATCTTGGCTGTATTATGCAGATAGGATTAATCAATTGCCGCTGGGTGTCGTCGGAATTGCCATGGGCACGGCTTTATTGCCCATGTTGAGCCGTCAATTACGGTCCGGCAAACTGGATGCTGCACAAAATACGCAAAACCGTGGGATAGAGTTCGCTTTGTTGCTGACATTACCGGCAACGCTGGGGCTGGCGTGCCTTGCGGCACCGATTATTTCCGTGTTGTTCGAACGTGGAGCATTTCAGGCGTCCGACAGTTTGGCAACCAGCCAAGCCCTTATGGCGTTTGCCGTGGGACTTCCGGCATTTGTTTTGGTCAAGGTTTTGGTCCCCGGATATTTTGCCCGCGAAGATACGGCAACCCCGGTTCGTATTGCCGTTGTCTGCTTGGCGGTGAACGTCGGTTTGAACCTTGTTCTGATGGGACCGTTGGGTCACGTGGGGATTGCGACGGCAACGGCTGTCTCTGCGTGGATCAATGCAATTTTGCTCGCGGCAATTTTGCACCGCCGCAAGCACCTGTATTTTGATCTGCGTCTTCGGGGAAAAGTCTGGCGCATCGCCTTGGCTTCTTTCGCCATGGCGGGGGCGATTTTGGCTGCTCAAAGCTGGGCCGTAGAGCATTCAGCCATAATACAGCCTATGCCGGGTTGGGGTGTGCTGTTGGGGCTGATTATCCTTGGGATTGTGGCTTTTGTTGTGGCAGCCCGGATTTTTGGGGTTGTCACCCTTGGCGAATTGAAGGGTATGCTACGCAAAACCGCCTCATGAACCGATGAAAAACCAGATGGTATTCATGGGGTACAAGAAATTTATCGGCAAACTTGACCATGACCCGGAAACGGGATACCCCGAATGTGGCGAACACGCTACACTACACATATTTAATGCGGAATCACGGTGATTCTGCCCTTGTGCGGTTCCAAACGTACATTGTAATTCAAACATAGAGTCTGACATGAAACGTATATTTTCGGGTATCCAGCCGTCCGGTAATCTTCACCTTGGTAACTATTTGGGCGCAATGCGCAATTGGGTGAAGCTGCAAGATCAGTATGAATGTGTTTTTTGTATGGTTGATCTGCATGCAATTACCGTCTGGCAAGAACCGGAAGAACTGCGCAATACCACCCGCGAATTGGCTGCCGGTATGATTGCCGCCGGGATTGATCCCAAGCACAATATTTTGTTCAACCAGTCACAAAATCCGGCACATGCCGAACTGGGCTGGGTGCTGAATTGTGTGGCGCGCATGGGGTGGCTTAACCGCATGACGCAGTTCAAGGAAAAAGCCGGGAAGAACCGGGAAAACGTTTCTGTTGGTCTGTTTACGTATCCGTGCCTGATGGCTGCTGATATCTTGGCTTACAAAGCCACGCATGTCCCGGTGGGTGAAGATCAGAAACAACACCTGGAATTGGCGCGGGACGTGGCCCAAAAGTTTAATAATGACTTTGGTAAAGACGTATTTCCGCTGCCGGAACCATTAATTATGGGGGCCGCCACCCGTGTTATGTCCCTGCGGGATGGGGCCAAGAAAATGAGCAAGTCCGATCCGTCGGATTTCTCTCGCATCAACATGACCGATGATGCGGATACGATCGTGAAAAAAATCCGCAAGGCTAAAACCGACCCGGATGTTTTGCCGGAAACAGTGGAAGCCCTTGATACACGCCCGGAAGCCGCCAATCTCCTTGGGATCTATGCTGCTTTGGTAGATAAATCCCTGGCAGATGCTGTGGCGGAAACTGCCGGTATGTCGTTTGCTGACTTCAAAAAAGTGCTGGCAGATGCCGCGGTTGAACATCTCGGGCCGATCAATTCGGAAATGAAACGACTGTCACAGGATCCGGCATACGTGGATGGTATTTTGCGTTTGGGTGCAGAAAAAGCCCAAGCCATGACCCGGCCGGTATTGGATGAAGTTTATGATATTGTGGGCTTTTTGCGCCCCTGATTTGACAATAACGAACTAAGAAAGCAGGAGGGCACCCATGCCGGATATGGAACGCATCGCTGATAAGTTGCTGGACATTTGGGATAGTTGCAAATCTCGCTGGCGCAGCGGGCTCTCCCGCTTGAATCAGGGCACGGGTATGTGGCGGATGGTGAAATTGGGTGCGGCAGCGGTTGTTGTTGCCGCTGCCCTTTACTATCCGGTTGGCATGGTCGTGGTCCACACGGTCAATGATGATCCTGCCTTTGCTCCGGCTGATGTGAACCCGGGGGAGTCACGTTCCGTTGCCATGGCTGCGGCTTTGATTCAGCGGGAAGTGATTGATGGGCACTGGGTGCCGAACGATCCGTTCTTTATGCCGACAGCCGGCTTGGACAACATGCCGAACTTCCAACTTGGTCTGATTGCGGCTTTGTCACGGTTTACCGTGGAAATGTCGGATCAATTGGGCAGAACGCGTGGATCATCACAAGTTGACCCAGATCTGGAAAAAGCCGTGGGCTTGATCAAGTATCCCGGTAACGTCTGGATCTTCAACTTATCCACATCCTTCATGCCAACGGCTTCTTCGGAAAGCCAATACAAAGCCGCCCGTCGCGCATTGCTGAGCTATAACCAGCGGCTTGCCGCAGGTAAGGCCGTGTTTGAAAAGCGTGCGGATAACTTGATTGCAACACTGGACCGGATTAGCAGTGACACCGGGTCAGCTTCTGCATTGCTGGATCGCCGTATTCAACAAGGTGGTGGTTTGATCTTTGATCGGACATCCGACGATGTGTTTTATCAAACCAAGGGGCGTTTGTACGGCTATTACCTGATCTTACGCGAACTCGGGCATGATTTTTCAAGCGTGATTAAGGATAAGGAGCTGAATACAGCATGGGATCAAATGCTGGATTCTTTCCAAACTGCGGCAACGTTGGACCCGTTGGTGGTATCTAACTGTGATCCTGATGCGATGATTTGCCCAAGTCATTTGGCGTCTCAGGGGTTTTACCTGCTGCGGGCACGAACTCAGCTTCAGGAAGTTGCAAATATCTTGTTGAAATAACCTGATAAACCGAGGCCAACGCCATGATTCAGGTCTATTTGCCCATTGCCGAAATGTCAGTCAACGCGGAGGTTATCACCGGGTTGGGGGTTCTTGTCGGTTTGGCATCTGGCCTGTTTGGTGTTGGCGGCGGTTTCTTAATGACGCCGCTTTTAATTTTTCTTGGAATTCCGCCTGCGGTGGCGGTCGGGTCCGGCACCAATCAGATCATTGCTTCGTCTGTTTCCGGGGTTATCGCCCATTGGCGCAAAGGGAATGTGGACGTCCTGATGGGCTCCGTCTTGTTGGCGGGAGGGATAATCGGTTCCGGCCTTGGTGTTCTGGTTTTCAATCTGTTGAAAGCATCGGGCCAGATTGATCTGACCATTCGCCTATTTTACGTGGTGTTTTTGGGAGCCGTCGGCTCACTGATGTTTGTGGAGAGCGTTGGTTCTCTGCTGAAAACCCGGAAAACCGGCGGACAAGCCCGTAAACCACGCGGGGTTGAACGGTACGCATGGGCTTCACGTTTGCCGTGGTGCATACGGTTTCCAAAATCCGGCTTGTATCTTAGTGTGTTGTTGCCTTTGGGCATGGGGGTTTGTGTCGGTATTCTGGTGGCAATCATGGGGGTCGGTGGCGGCTTTCTTATGGTTCCAGCCATGATTTATCTGTTGGGGATGCCGACGCAGGTGGTGATTGGCACATCCCTGTTCCAGATTATTTTTGTGACCATTTTGACCACGTTTATGCAGGCCACATTTAACCACAACGTGGATGCAATTTTGACCGTTTTGCTGATGCTTGGCGGGGTATTCGGTGCTCAGTGGGGGGCGCGTCTTGGTGGGAAAATCGGGGGACAAAATCTGAGGATTCTGCTGGCGGTTCTCGTGCTCGGCGTTTGTATCGGTTTGGTGGATGAACTTGTGGCGACACCAGACGAACCGTATTCCATCAGCCTTGAAGGGTAAGCCATGGGACGGTTAGGTGCTTGGATTTTCGCAGTTTTCTTTTGCCTGACACTGGGGGGTCCGGTGGCCCAGTCGTCGCGTCCGGTTGTGGCGGATTTGTCCAGCCATCTGGTGGCGATCACCACAGGGTTTTCCGGTTCTGAAGTCCTGATGTTCGGGGCAACCAACGAACAGCCGGGGCATATTGTCATGGTGGTGCGTGGGCCGAAAGAAACCCATGTTGTTCGCCGGAAAGAACGGGTTGCCGGAATTTGGGTAAATCGCCACGAAGCACGTTTCGAAGAAATTCCGGCTTATTATGCCGTGGCAGCCAGTGGGCTTTTGACGGAAATTGTTCCGCCGGATGTGCGTAAACGTCACCAGATCGGTCTGAATGCGCTGCGACTTCCGGCTCGTGATGCTGATAACAAGCAAATGACAAATGAAGATGCAAAGCCATTTCGTAAGGCATTAATCCATCTGAAACAAAAATCCGGGTTGTACAGCAAACATATTGCTGCGGTTTCGACATTGGAAAACCGTTTGTTCCGTGCAACCGTGCGGTTGCCATCGTCGGTTCCGGTCGGTTCCTATACCGTGGAAGTGTATTTTATTCACAATGGTGAAGTGATCGGAGCCGAGATCACGCCGTTATTCGTTTCGAAAACGGGATATAGCGCAGATATCTTTGACTTTGCCATGAACCAGCCTGCGAAATATGCGATTTTGTGCATCCTATTTGCGGTTGTTGCAGGGTGGGGGATCGCCTTGGTTTTCCGCCGCTGATATATTTCTAACTTGACCGAGCTGTTTTGCGACCTTATTTCAGGCACCCGCAAAGGAGTTGTTGGCACCATGTTTATTCAAACTGAAGTCACCCCAAATCCGGCGACGGTGAAGTTCCTACCAGGACAGCCGTTGATTGATGGCGTTCCTGTGGATTGCCCGGACGCGGATACGGCAGAAGCAAAGTCTCCGCTGGCTGAACGGTTGTTCCAGCTTGACGGTGTGACAGGTGTGCTGATTGGCGCGGATTCAATAGCCGTGACTAAGACAGATGATGCTGATTGGGACCGCCTGAAGCTGCAAGTTATGGGGGTTTTGGTGGAGCACCTGTCTGCCGGGCACCCGGTGGTGTTTGCACCTGACGTGGCGTGTTCTTCTGCGGCGGCTGATGACAGTGTTGAAGGACAGATCAAGTCCCTGATTGATACCCGTGTGCGTCCGGTGGTGGCCCAAGACGGGGGCGATATTGTGTTTGATTGCTATGTCGATGGTATCGTGTACCTGAAAATGAAGGGTGCCTGTGCGGGTTGCCCCAGTGCCACCATGACCCTGAAAAACGGTGTGGAACGGATGTTGAAAGCCTACATACCGCAGGTTCAAGAAGTTCGGCAGGTATAACGCCTGCTTTTATGCACAACTTCACAGAAGGTATTCGGCATTCGGTGCTAACTGATGTCGCGCGTGTGGTGTGCGTTTTTGGATAAACTGTACGGAGAATTGAGTTTGCAGACCCTGACCTTGAATAAATGGAATCTGAAACAAGCTTGTTTTGGGCTTGTGACATCTGCGTTGTGTGTGGTTGGTGCCTATGCGGTTTTTGCGGCAACCCCTGCTAACGAATGGACACAGGTTCGCACGGCCAGCGTCTCGTCATCTTCAATTATCGGCGAAGCTCCAGAAGCCATGGCCTTGGCGAAACGTTATGATGACTTGGGCTATACGCTGGATGCTGTTCGTGCCGGACAGCAGGCGGTTCCGACCTTGTCCATTGCCAGCTTGCCCAAAGATATTGGGGCCGTTCAAGACATCAGTTTGAAAAAAAGCCTGTTTTTCCGCACGTTGCTGCCTATGGCCTTGCAGGTAAATGCGGAGGTCGCAGCGGATCGAGACCGCCTGACCGATATTCGCAATCAACTGATTTTGGGACAGACCCTCAGCAACCATGATCAGAATTGGCTCGATGAGCTTGCCAGCCGTTATGGTACGACACCCGATAATATGCATGAATTGATGCTTCGGGTTGCGCCGGTGCCTACATCGTTGGTTTTGGCCCAGGCAGCAGAGGAAAGTGGTTGGGGGTCCTCACGCTTTGCCCGCGAAGGCAACGCCCTGTTCGGGCAATGGACGTGGTCCGATGATCACAAAGGAATTGTGCCGACCAATCGGGAAGAGGGGAAAACGCACCGTATTCGGGCGTTTGACACAGCCCATGAAGCCATTGCTGCCTATATTCATAATTTGAATACCCATCCGGCGTATGCGCGCCTGCGGGAAGATCGTGCTGCGGGAGCGTCCGGTTATGCCTTGACAGCGACCTTGGATAAATATTCCGAACGCGGAACAAAGTATATTGCATCCCTGAAGGCGATCATGGAGCATAATAATCTTCAGCCACTTGATGGTGTTAGGCTGGCAGAAAACCGCCATTTGATGGTTAGCCGCTGATCTGCTTCCAGTTACTTTTGTTTAACGACCCGCTTGCCGAGTGGGTCGTTTTTTTATGCAGAGTTTCTATTGCATTATTTGTATGACAAATAGTGTTTACAAACCCTGATGACAGGTAGACTATGATGGGCAGAAAACGGTGAGGGGCTAAGTTGAAGCAAAGGATCAACAGCATGTCACAAACGACACAAACATCAGTAAACCAAAATCAAACGGCGCATGGTGGGGCACTATCCTTTAAAACCATAACCGTTGATCATACGGATTGTGTTGGGATCATCACCTTGAACCGCCCGAAAAGCCTTAACGCCCTGAATGCACAGCTGGCGGAGGAGGTATTGTCTGCCCTTAAGACATTCGACGCCACAGATAGCATTGGTGCCATTGTCATAACCGGATCTGAGCGAGCCTTTGCCGCCGGGGCGGATATTGAGGAAATGTCCGATAAAAGCTATGTGGATATGCAGACCCATGATCTGTTTGCCGCGTGGGATCAGGTTCGGTTTATCCGCAAGCCGATTATTGCAGCGGTTTCCGGCTATGCGCTGGGCGGTGGCTGTGAACTGGCTATGCTGTGCGATGTGATTTATGCCTCGGAAACGGCACAATTTGGTCAGCCGGAAATCAAACTGGGGATTATTCCGGGTATTGGCGGCACCCAGCGATTGACGCGGGCGGTGGGCAAAGCCATGGCAATGGATATGATTTTGACCGGACGTATGGTAAGCGCACAGGAAGCTTTGGCTGCCGGATTGGTGGCCCGCGTGGTTCCGACAGAACAAATGCAGGAAACCGCTCTTGCGGCAGCCACAACCATGGCAAAGCTGAATGCACCAGCCGTCGCCGCAGCCAAGGCAGCGGTGAATATGGCCTTTGAAACCACGTTAACCACGGGTGTGGTTCAGGAACGGCAAATCTTTCAGGGATTGTTTGCAACAGAAGGGCAAAAGGAAGGGATGGCAGCGTTTTTGGAAAAACGGACACCAACCTTTAGCAATCGCTGACACAAACAGCCCCGGTCATTGTGCCGGGGCTTTATGATTTGTCTTGGGTTCGCACTGCCGGAACTGTAAGCAAAAGCACCGCTCCAAGGATAAGGAATATCAAGATTGTCGCCATTCCGGCGCGTTGAGAATCAAAGATGTCCGTGGTCAACGCCAACACCGCCGGGCCAAGGAAGGCGGTAATTTTGCCGGATAGGGCAAACAGGCCGAAACAGGCTCCACGGTCTTCGGCAGGGGCAATATGTGCCATAAACGACCGACTGGCGGCCTGTACCGGGCCTAAAAACACGCCGAGGCACACACCCAACAGCCAAAACCACGTTACGGATGAAATCAGGACAAGGGCTGAGCCAATGCCGATCATGGCGGCAAGGGAGATTAAGATCACCCGTTTGGGTCCGATCCGATCATCCAGCCAGCCAAAGGCCGCAGCACCCAAGCCAGCGGACACATTTAGGGCAATGCCGAAGGCAATGACGTCGCTTAGGCTCAGGCCAAATGTTCCGGCTGCGTAAATACCGCCAAAGGCAAACAGGGTGTTAAGGCCGTCCGTATAAATCATGCGGGCCAATAAAAATCGACCAATCCGCAGGTGGGCAGGCCATGACCGAATGGATGTCATCAAAAAGCCAAAACTACCTGTTATGGCTGAAATGACAGAGGTCTGGCGTGCTCCCGGTTTGGGATCACGTACCCAAAACCAAAATGGCAGGGTGAACGTTATCAACCAAATTGCCACCAACAGTGCAGATGCACGAACGGGTTCGGCAACATCCGGGTTTAATCCAAATGGCGGTGGGTCTGCTTTAATCAGGCCAAACAGAACTGTAATCAGGCAGCAAAGGCCGCCGCCGTAGCCCAAGCCCCATGCCCAGCCAGAAATCCGACCAATACGATGAGCCGGCACCAAATTGGGGAGCAAGGCGTTATAGAACACAGTTGCAGTTTCGAAACAAACGTTTGCGATGACTACCAAGGCCAAGCATAACAGAATAGAGGACGGGTCCGGCGTCACCCACCATAGCCCGGCAGAGGCAACCGCCATGATTGCGGTAAAGATTGCGATCCAACGTTCCCGTCGCCCCACATGGTCGGCAGCAGCACCAAGGATGGGGCTGAGTGCGGCGATCAACAGCCCGGATAGGGCCATGGCCCAGCCCCACTGTGCCGCCCCCTCTGTTGGGTTAACAGCGACAGCCTTGGAAAAATATGTGGCGAAAACAAATGTCATGATGACGGTGGGAAAGGCCGAATTGGCCCAATCATAAAGACACCAGGCCCAGATCGCTTTGCGATCCGGGCCTGATTTTATGGCGTTATTACGTGGCAATGCCGAGGACCTTAGGTCCGAGACATGGTGCGGTAGAGGCGGGCCGCTACCGTCAACATGGCCAAATCCGGTTTGCCAACGGATTCCCGATACTCGTTCAGCAAGCGATCTGCCTTCATCACCGGGAAGTAGTTATCGGTGATCCACGTATCCAAAGCCGCAGAAACGTCTTCGTTTCCAGCGGTCCGGGTCAGGTTCAGAACACCACCGGAGACACAGCGTTGTTGGTCAAAGAAGTCTTCCAACAGCGCGCCCATGGCAAGTTTCTGCCAATGACTGCGGACAGGCAGGCGGCGGGATTGTTGGCGCAGCCAGACAAAGCCGAAGCGTTCGCCAACCACGTCATAGGCTTTAGCCGCCAGCGGGATCGATACGTCATGGGTTTCAGACAGGATGACTACGTCTGGCACGCTAACCAAACCGTCAAGGGCCAGAACCCGGCGGACCAAATCATCCGGCACACCGCCATTGGACCATTCCTGTGCCCGTTCGGAAGCTTCGATATCGATTTCTTCCATTTCCGGCAGCAGGGCTTTGACCCCGGCATGCAGTCGTTCATACAGATTCTGCATTTGGATCGGTGCGGGGATATTCCGCAAGATCCACGACGCCACCGACCGAATAAAGCGGTTGATGGAAATCAGCATGGACAACTGGGCCTCAGCAGTGGCTTTGTTGTCCAAGGCTTCAATCCGGTCCCAAACTTCATTCAGGCCAAAGGCTTCCCGGACAATCCAATAGGCTCGGGCAATATCCGACGGATACCGCGCGGTTTCTTCCAGCATTTCTGTCAGGAAGGTGCCGCCGACCCGGTTCACCATGCTGTTGGTGACGATTGTGGTGACAATTTCAGGCCGCAGACGGTGGTTAAGGATGTCATCCTTAAACTTTGCCTGGATCGGTTTCGGGAAGTAAGCCAGCAGTTCTTTTTGCAGAACGTCTTCTTGTGGCAGGCTGCTTTGGATGATTTCGTCAAACAGCCACAGTTTGCAATACGGCATGACGACGGAGGCTTCGCTGCGCGTCAGGACTGCGCGACGGGCCATGCGGTCATTCAATTCTTCCTCATCCGGCAAGAATTCAATGGCACGGTCCAAACGTCCTGACCGCTCAAGGAAGCGGATCAGTCGGGCTTGTTCATCCAGCCGATCCGGCCCAGATGCTTCCATCATCGACAGAGCCTGAGTTTGCAGGTAGTTGTCCCGCAATACCAGTTTGGCGACCTCGTCGGTCATGTCTTCCAGCAGGATATTGCGCTGTTTGACCGTCATGTCGCCACGACCAACCACTTCATTCAACAGGATCTTGATGTTGACTTCATGGTCAGAACAGTTGACGCCCCCGGCATTGTCGATGGCATCCGTATTGATGTGACCGCCGCATTGGGCGTATTCAATCCGAGCCAGTTGTGTGACGCCAAGGTTTGCCCCTTCGCCGACGACTTTGGCGCGACAGTTGCGTGCCTCGATCCGAACCGCATCATTGGCCCGATCACCGACTTCTGCGTCGGTTTCATCGTGACTGCGCATATAGGTGCCGATACCGCCGAAGAACAGCAGATCAACCCGTGCAGACAATACGGCGCGGATCAGGTCATTCGGCGTGATTGTATCCACGTCAAGGTCAAGCAGCGCCTTGATTTCCGGGGTCAATTTCACGGTTTTTGCCGAACGGCTGTAAACCATGCCGCCTTTGGATAACAGGTCCGGGTTATAGTCAGCCCATGTCGTGCGCGGCGTTTCAAACAGACGCTTACGCTCGTCATAGGATTTTGCCGGATCCGGGTCGGGGTCGATAAAGATGTGCATGTGGTTGAACGCGCCCACCAATTTGGTGAAGCGAGATTGCAACATGCCGTTGCCGAACACGTCACCGCCCATGTCACCCACGGCGACGGCAGTGAACGGTTGGGTTTGAACATCGGTTCCCAGTTCGCGGAAGTGGCGTTTCACGGATTCCCAAGCACCGCGCGCCGTAATCCCCATGGCCTTGTGGTCGTAGCCTTGGGACCCTCCGGAAGCAAACGCATCGCCAAGCCAGAACCCGGCAGCCTGAGATTCCGCATTGGCAATGTCAGAGAACGTTGCCGTACCCTTATCCGCAGCAACCACCAGATACGGATCATCCGGGTCATGGCGGACCACGTCTTTGGGTGGTATCACTTCGCCACCGATCAGATTGTCTGCCATACCAAGCAAAGATCGCATGAACAGTTTGTAACAGGCGATGCCTTCCTCTTGCATGGCTTCACGGGTGCCGGATGCGGGCGGGCGTTTGACAATAAAGCCACCTTTGGCCCCCACAGGCACGATCACCGCGTTTTTGACCATTTGTGCCTTAATCAGGCCCAAGACTTCCGTGCGGAAATCTTCCGGTCGGTCAGACCAGCGAATGCCGCCGCGGGCAACCTTGCCACCACGTAGGTGTACGGCTTCGATACGCGGAGAGTACACATAGGTTTCGACCCACGGGCGTGGTTTCGGCAGATCGGACAGGCTTTCACCGCTGAGCTTAAAGGCCAGTGTCGGCTTCGGATTGCCGTCTTCATCGCGCTGATAATAGTTGGTACGCAGGGTACTGAGCACCAAATTCAGGAAGCGGCGTAAAATCCGGTCGTGGTCGGCACTTTCCACAGCATCCAAGTCCGCCAGAATTTCGGCTTCCAGAGCTTCGGATGCTTCCGCACGGTTGTCATTGTCGCGGAAAGGATCATTACGAATGTGGAATAGCTCAAGAATTTTGCGGGAAATTCCAGCATTTTCCAGCAATGCCTGTGACAAATAGTCCTGAGAGAACGGGAACAGAACTTGGCGCAGGTAACGACCATAGGCACGGAAGATGGTGATTTCCCGCCATGTCATTTGTGCAGCAATAACCAGACGGTTAAAGCTGTCACTTTCCAGTTCTCCGGTCCAGACTTTGGACAGGGCTTCTTGGAAGTTCCGGCGGATCACACTGATATCGACTTCGCCACAGTTTTCCGTATTCATGCCGAAATCGTGAATCCAGACTTCCGCATCTTCGGCAATGACTTTGGCCTTTTGCAGTCGCAAGTGATACGGAATTTCTTCCACCACTTTCAGGCCCATATGCTCCAGCATTGGCAGCATATCGGACAGGGTAATGGCATGTCCGGCACGATAGATTTTCAGGCGCAGTTCGTGCTTCGGAGCTTCCAAAGGACGATACAGGTTAAGGCCGAGTTCCCCGGTTGCCAGCACAGTTTCCAACTGTTCGATATCGAACATGGCGGCTTCGGCGTCGAAATTCTCCCGGTAACCACTTGGGAAGGTTCCGCTGTAATCCCGCAACAATGCTGCGGCCCGTTCTTCACCCATGCCACGGGTCAGGGCTTCACGCAGTTGGTCTTCCCAAGCCCGGACCACAGATGCGATTTTGTTTTCAATTTCGCGTGGGTCATAGCTTGGCACGCTGCCGGGGTGCGTATTGATGATGATATGCAGTCGAGCCTGAGGGGAGTCCGCAAGCTGGGTGTAATAAGATGAAATCTCGCCGTTGAAAGATTCCGTCAGAATATTCTGAATTTTCAGACGCAAAGGCGTGTCAAAACGGTCACGCGGCAAGTACACCAAACAGGACACAAAGCGTTGGAACTGATCTTTGCGCACGTACAGGGCAACGCGGCTGTTTTTCTGCATACGCATGATGCCCATGGCAACCCGTTGCAGATGCTTTTGTGAAGATTGGAAAATCTCGTCACGGGGAAGGTTTTCCAGCACACTCAACAGCTTTTTATTGTCGTGGCTGTTTTTCTTGTAATCCGCATCGGTAATGACTTGTTCGATCTTTTTGCGCAAGATCGGCACCGCCAACGGTGAATTGGTGTAAACGTCAGCCGTGAACAGACCGACAAACATCCAAACGCCGACAACCGCATTGTTTTCGTCAAATCGTTTGATCACCACCGTATCCATGGCGACCGGGCGATGAACTGTGGCAATGCAGTCGCTTTTGGTAACGATGACTTTTTGGTCTGTGTCGTCGACGATCCGTTCCTGCACCTGATGGGAGGCATCGGCCTGTAGTTCTGCGAACACACGACGATCCGGGTTGCGCAAAATGCCAAGGCCGGATTTCGGATCAACCAACAGAGCTTTGCGCCCATCTTTGGTATCGACATTGAAACTGCGGGCACCCAGCAGGGTGAAGTGATGGTTGCGCAGCCATTCCAAAAAGATTTTGTATTCGCGATCTTCCGGGGTGCAGGCTTCGCCGAAGACCTCTGTTTTTGCATCGGCGAGCAGTTGACGCATGGCTTGCCAGTCTTCGACTGATGCCTGAACGTCCTGCAGAACCGACAGCAATTCAGCTTGCATGGATTGCAAGACATTGGCATCGGTTTGACGGGTGATTTCGATGTGCATGATGGATTCATGCACGGCATCTTCGCCATCATATTTCGGCTGGAAAATTTCCGCCAATTTGCCGTCATCATCACGGCGCAAAGAAAATACGGGATGGACCAGGATGAATATTTCTTGGTCCAGTTTGTTCAAAACACCGGCGATGGAGTCCACCAGGAACGGCATATCATCGTGAACGATTTCGATCACGGTATGCTCGGAGGTCCAACCATCTTCGGCATATGACGGGTTGAAAACCCGCGCCTGCGGTAGTCCGCGTTGACGTTTTTGGCCGAAGCTGAAAACAGAGCGAGCGGCACCATAAAGGGTTTCGAGGGATCGGTCCTCGATTTCAGATGTCAGGATCGAGCCGTAGAACTGGCGAATGAAGTCGGATACCAAATCCATGTCCATAGCATCGTTACGTGCGGCAGCCATTTTTTGGCGCGCATGGTCGATGATATCGTCAATTTTGGGGCTTGAAGCCTGTACGGGTGTAAGGTTCATAGTCGAGCATCCTTGTGCACGAAGCGTGACATTTCAATACCAATAGGCTAATGGTTATTTTCGCAATTGCAATGGGTTAAACACTGTTTTTTAATATGGAGTGTTCCGTGCTGACAGTCCGTGACCTTTCTGCTGGATATGGGGCGGTCCAAGTCCTGTTTGACCTCGATTTTTCCGTGCATGCAGGGGAAGCCGTTGCCCTGATTGGGCGAAATGGGGCA
>JAALLQ010000061.1_pt1 | contig 37341 bp, 33 predicted proteins | sample 7245921 | NCBI WGS metagenome assembly JAALLQ01 (sample SAMN13049200, study PRJNA578106) | oil field metagenome | isolation source: filtered produced water from oil reservoir B7 | place: USA:offshore Texas | collected 2016 | reverse complement strand
CACCATATAACCTGCTTGGAATCAACACTGCAAAAAAGAATGGAAGCATATGCCAGACCACAGAGGGAGCAGAAAGTGAAGATGAATGAATTGCAAACCTGCGAATCAGTCTAATTCGATCGCATCCGTGGTTTCAAATGACAAAAGCCTGAAAGACATCAGGAAAGCTGCATAGACGATAAACGCTGCAATAATAAAGGTCCAGATTCCGACCTGGGCATATATGAAGCCGCCGAACACAAGACCTACGATACTTGCAATACTTGTAAAACTGGAGGAGACACCCTGTACCACACCCTGATGGGTCCTTCCCGCAAGCTTTGAAAGTATCGACTGGATCGAAGGCCACATGAAGCCGTTGCCAATCGCAAAGAGAACTGCAGCAGCGTATGCCAGAAGGACATCACTGAAAGCAAGCAGAACAAAGTTCGTTCCCAGTATAAGGCTGCCTATGATCGCCAGCCTGCTGTCTGAAAGCTTCTTTGAAGCTCTGCTTAACACCGGACCTTCAACGATCACAAGCAGAAAGCTCAGCAGGGAAAAGAAAAAGCCCATTTCCGCAACATCCCATTCAAGCCTGTCTATGGCATATACCGGAAAAGCCGCATAGAACATATTAAAGGCAATGAAGAGGAGGAAATAGATCAGAAGCATATAAGGTATATGTTCGATAGCGAATGCATCCCTGAAACCTGATCTCTCTTTTCTGTCAGAGCCTGCACAATCCTTGTGCTCATTTACAAGAATCCTTTTTACATTGGATTTGCCCCTATCAGGATTTTGCACACACTTCCGTGATTCCGGAACAAAGAAGGCAATCAACAGAACTCCTACCAGTGATATTATGATGGCCGCCAGAACCGGCAATTTTTCCCCGTAGACCGTTACACTCAGAAGACCGGCAAGTGCCGGACCTGCTATGAATCCAAGGTTCATTGCCACCGACATACGGCCGAAATTCTTACTCCTATCCTTTTCCTCGGTAATATCAGCAACATATGCGTTTGCGACTGAAACATTACCACCTGTCAGGCCGTCAAAGGCCCTTGCAATGAACAGTAAGATCAATGGAATTGTTATTACGAACTCACCGAGAAGGTTCGAGTCAACATCACGGAGTGCCACGACCGGGATAAAGAGAGCCAGCATGAAGATCAACCAGGAGAGTAGGGTGCCTGTCTGACTTAAAAACAGGATCTTCTTCCGGCCGTAGGTATCAGACCACTTACCCAGCAGTGGAGCTCCAACTAGCTGGAAAGCAGGGTACATGGAAGCCAGTATACCATAGACAAGTGCATTCCCACCAAACCTCTCCACCAGGAAAACCAGAAACGGAAGTACAAGACTCAAACCCAGAGTACCGATAAAGTTCACGGAAAGGATCGGATAAATGGAGATCTTGCTGGAGTTGTCTTCTGACATTGTCGATTTAAATTAAAAATGAATACTATTTGGTTTTTTTGTACAAAGATGGTATCCTGCTCTGGCCAGAATGCCAGGTAAAAGATATATCTAAGGTGAACCCTACCCGGAAGGTATGGAAGAACTATACCTAAAGGACTGTTACCTAAAAGAATTTGAAGCTACGGTTGAAAGCGTGAAGGATGATAAATTCGTGGTGCTGGACAGAACTGCCTTTTACCCGAAATCAGGAGGCCAGCCGCATGACACAGGAGTGATCGTGCGTGACGACGAGGAGTTCCCTGTTGTTTTTGTAGGCAAGTTTGACGGAACAGTCAGTCATGAAGTATCAAAAGTCGGCCTCAAAGAAGGAGACAGGGTGAAAGGGATCATAGACTGGGACAGAAGGCAGCTTTTCATGAAATACCATACCGCATGTCATATACTCAGTGCGATAATCCATGATGAGACAGGTGCTAAAATAAGCGGGAACCAGCTTGCTGAAAATAAGACAAGGGTTGATTTCAATCTGGAGAACTTTGACAGGGAGCAGATCAAGGCCTATGAATCAAAGGTCAACAGGATAATAGATATGAACATCCCGGTGGATATCAGTCTTCTGACAAGGGAAGAAGCTTTCAGCATCCCTTCGGTGGTTAAGCTCAAGGACGCATTCCCTCCTGAACTGGAAGAAATAAGGGTGATAAGCATAGAGGACGTTGACAGGCAGGCCTGTGGAGGAACACATGTATCAAACACGGGAGAGATTCCTCATATCGAGATATTCAAGGCAGAGAATAAGGGAAAGAACAACAGGAGAGTATATTTCAGATTCAGGGACGAATAAGGACTGACATTGCTTCTGAGCGAATCTGCTCTTAAGAAAGCTGATCTGCCAGAGCAGGTTCTGCAATTTCCTCATTTTCCACATACACAGGTAAAAGTATATGGACATTGGTACCCACTCCTTCGGTACTTTCGATCCATATCTTTCCTTCGTGGACCTCGACAATGTTCTTTGAAAGATAGAGGCCAAGACCGTTACCACCATAACTGCGGCTCATGGACCCGTCAACCTGGTAAAAGCGTTCGAATATGCGTGAAAGATGGTTCTCAGGTATGCCGACACCATAATCCGAGATCTCAATGTGCATCCACTCGTTCTCCTCGGACAGCGATATTTCAACCTTCCCCGAATCGGTGGAGAACTTTATGGCGTTATCCAGAATATACACAAAAAGCTGCTTAAGTATCTCCGTATTGCCGTAAACAAAACGCATGTTCTTTCCGAATTTCCTGTCAATGGAGATATTCTTATCCTCGATCTTGAAGGAGAGACTGGCAATGGCATTTTCCATGAGGTCGGTCAAACAGAGGGGAGAGAATACATGTTTTTTCTTGAACTGAAATGAATTCATGTGCAGGAGAGATTCGATCAATGTGTACAGGCGTTCGGAATTCGAGACAATGACCTTAAGACCATGCTTCTGCTTCTCGTTAAGTTCACCCAGCATGCCTTCGTACATGATCTCACTGTATCCTTTGATGGATATCAGCGGGGTCTTGAGCTCATGGGTCACATTGGATACGAACTCATCCTTCATCTGGTCCAGCGATCTGAGTTCTTCATAGGACCTGGTCGTCTTTTCCAGAAGTTCTATGTTCTCAACAGTTATTCCAGCAAGTTTACCCACGCTCTCAAGGACATACAGATCCTCCTCATCCAGGTAATAGCCCTGTTTTATGGATAAGGTGAAAAAACCGATTATTCTATTACGCGCCAGCATCGGGAAAACAACAAAATCACCATTCTGGCCTTCGGGGAATCCCGGATCTACCGTGGTGGCAAGAGATCCGTCCCTCTCACCGGATATCTTATCGTTTTCAAGGATGGCAGATACGAACGGATGGTCAAGAGAGATATTATCCACATGTTTTTTAATCCTGGCAGGAGCACCTGCATTCGCAACCATAACAGCTTTGCCTGCATCATGCCTGATCATATGTATAAAACCGTAGTCTGCTCCCAGGTAGGAAAGGACTTCATTTAATACATCATCTAAAAAAGAGTCACCATCAAGAGAATTAGCGGATATGGAAGTTGCTGAGTGCAGGATCAACAGGTCCTTTTCCTTTTTCGATACTTTTTTCTGCGCAATATCACACTTTGCCGACATGCCGGCAACCGAAATACCAGATAGCATGAACACCAGAAAGATAAAAGATGGAAGGTAGAGCTCACGTGAAGATAGATCTGTGAAACGGCTTAGAATACTTCCATTTTCAATAACAGGGTTATTCAAAAAGTCAAAGCAAAGCAGCACAAGAAAGGCAAAAATCACTGAGACCAGAATAACTGAGAGTTTTTTATTCATGCACCACCTGTGAAAAACAATGCTGACTTTCTATAAGCTGTCATTGTTCTTATTCTAAATATATAAAATCCACCTATATACCATATATATGTTCCGATTATGAAGTTCCTACACGCGGATAGGTAGTGCATACAGGTCTGCTACGTCATCTGATGCTTAACTTTTTAAGTAGTTAGAGATATCTAAAGTTGCTATCTCAGAGCCGATGAGCGTGAGATAAAAACGTAAGGCTTATGGGCAGCTTTCAGACAATTATAATACATATGGTTACTTAGTTCCATACCATAATGCAGAGATAATTATCATCAAATACATAATAATTATATTGATCTTGTGGAGATAAACATAATGAAAGTATTGGTCAGCGATCCGTTATCAGAGCAGGGATTGACAAAGCTCAATGAGCATTTCACAGTTGACGTGTTAACCGGTCTCTCAGAAGAAGAACTGGTGGAAAAGATACCTGATTACGAAGCTCTTGTTATCCGCAGCGGGACACAGGTTACAAGGAAGGTAATCGAAGCTGCGGACAAAATGAAGATCATCGGGAGAGCAGGAGTCGGAGTCGACAATATTGATGTAGAAGCTGCTACTGAGAAAGGAATTATTGTTGTTAACGCTCCGGAGGGTAATATGCTCTCGGCCGCCGAGCACACCGTCGCAATGATGCTGGCACTTTCAAGGAATATACCGCAGGCCAATTCATCGCTGAAATCCAAAAAATGGGAGCGCAAGAAGTTCATGGGTGTTGAGGTCAATGGTAAGACCCTTGGTGTGATCGGACTCGGACGCATCGGTGCAGAAGTGGCAAAGAGGGCACAGGGGCTGGAAATGGACATTCTTGCATATGATCCTTTCATATCCGAGGAGAGGGCCAAGGAGCTTGGTGTCAAACTCATGAGTGTGCAGGAGATCGCAAAGGAAGCCGACTTTATCACAGTCCACACACCACTTACAAAGGAAACAAGGAACATCATCGATAAAGAAGAATTCGACACGATGAAGGACACTGCAAGGATCATTAATTGTGCACGTGGAGGCATAATCAATGAGGAAGCACTGGCTGATGCTCTCAAGAGCGGTAAGATCGCAGGTGCCGCAGTGGATGTGTTCGTAAACGAACCACCCTTTGACAGCTCCCTGCTCGAATGTGAGAATCTCATAGCTACTCCGCATCTTGGTGCATCCACACAGGAAGCACAGATAAATGTTGCAGTCTCCGTTGCCGACGAAGTCATCTCGGTACTCAGAGGAGGAAGTGCAAAGAACGCACTCAACATACCATCTGTAAAGCCAGAGATAATGACCATGCTTGCCCCGTATATCCAGCTTGCTGAGACCATGAGCAGCGCCTGTGCTCAGTTGATGGGAAAGAATTACGAGAGCATTGAGATCAGCTACCATGGAGAAATTGCGGAAAAGGATACAAGACCTATGACCGTTGCAGCATTAAAAGGAATGCTCCAGGTAGCGCTCGGATCAGGGGTCAATTATGTCAATGCACCTTCAGTTGCAAAATCCAGAAAAGTCGAAGTTATTGAAAGTAAATCCGAAACCTCTGAGGAATATGCTTCCACCATAGGAATTAAGATCACAAAGGGTAATGAATCCGAGTCGATCATGGGTGCTGTAATAGGTGATGCAGGCAAGATTATCAGCATCAACGGAGAGCATGTAGATATAGTCCCATCCGGGTTTATCGTTGTTGCAAAGCACATCAATAAACCAAATGTCATAGGCCCTTGCTGCATTGTGCTTGGTAAGAACAATATTAACATATCAGGCATGCAGGTTGGCAGAGTTGAGGTCGGCGAAACAACCATTATGGCATTAAATGTTGATTCAGAGGTTTCCGAGCCAATACTCAAAGAAATGAGATCAGTAGAAGGAATTATTGACGCAAAACTGATCAGTCTCTGATTACACCTGTAGTAATATATTTAGCATATAGTCAGCAATATAGTTACAAAGGCGGAAGATGATCGTTTAAAATGATGCGAAAGCGAATATATCACCGGTTTCCTCATAGAGAGGTAGAATTCGAGCAGAAGTACCGCTATCACTCGGATCTACCCTTTTTTACAAAGGTTATGGCGAATATGGATGGCAAATTCGGAATGTTTGTCACCGAATCCGTGTCCCAACGAGGGCACAGGATACAGGCCAAAAGGGAAATCCGTGTGGAGATCGTGACCAACGGTATAGACTTCGCCCCTCTGAGCTACGAAAATGTTGATGAGATCATCGGGACCATCGAAAATGAAGGAATCATCGATTTCAGGATATCCCTGAATTATAGTTACCTGGATGGCAAATATAATAGAGTCCCTTTCAGAGGTGACATCTACCTGGTGCGCGCAATCCTTGAGAATGAGTTACTGGTCCTTCAGATAAACCATATAGACGGACAGAAACGCACGGAATGTGGCAGGCTTGCGGATACGATCATCGATGAGCTAAGACGCGGATCATAAATGGATGAACTTAAACTGGTTGTTGCGAGCCCATTCAAGAAAAAAGCAACTTCCTCCCTTTCAATAAAGGATTTCGAGTTTGCTCTCTCCTTTGATCTGAAGTGGATGGCTCCGGATCTTGCATCAAAGGTACGGGACAAGGCCATCAGTTCCCGGCTCCTGCGGCTTGAGGGAGACAGGCTCATACCTTCTTTTGCAGTTGATAAGATAGAGATACCGCATGGTTTCAGGCCATCGAGGAATGTCTTTGCCGAGAAGAGCCCGATAGAGGAACTCATTACCATGATCTCAGCAAAGAGCGGTAAGAGTGAAAAGGAAACCATCGCCGGAATAAATACCCTTCAGGAACGCTTCGGTGACCTGGTTGATATTGAGATCGCGGCACTTATCCTTGCAAAAGAAAAGGGTTGCGATATCGAGAGCATATATCAGAAGGTCTATGACAAGTTCATGGATAATGACTGAATACATAAGCTTTATGTACTAGTAATGTTATTCAGAGTCACGAATCTATCCATGATAGATTACATGTTCTTACTTTACTGGCACCTTACGGATGTTCGAACGCGTTTAATGCGTGAGTGAGAATAATCTTGCGGAGGAACATTATGAGCAAGAAAACATATGTTAAAATAGTTAGAAAGACAAATCCAAGGATACCAAAGTTGATTGAGAATCTCAAACAGGTATCCCGTGATAATGATGTGCTCATCTGGAAGGATGTGGCAAGCAGGCTTGAAAAACCAAGGCAGAACTATGCTGAAGTCAATCTCAGTAAAATAAACAGGTATGCAAACGAGAATGAAACTGTTCTTATACCTGGTAAAGTCCTGGGTTCAGGAGCCATCGCTAAGGCAGCAAACGTTGTTGCACTGGGCTTTAGCGCAACAGCAAGGGAAAAGATCACCGACCTTGGCGGAAAATGTTTGACGATCGAACAGATCCTTGAAGAGAATCCAAAGGGATCCGGCATAAGGATTTTGCAGTGAAGGTGATCAGAATGACAATAATTGATGCAGACGGACTCATTATGGGAAGGCTTGCAAGTACTGTTGCTAAAAGATTACTTGATGGCGAAGAGATAGACATTATAAATGCTGATAAAGCAGTAATATCAGGTTCCAGGCTCAGTACTATAAAAGAATACGATGAGATGTTAAAGATCGGAAGTCGCGAATTTGGACCATATTTCCCAAGAAAGCCAGACAGAATTCTTAAGAGAACAGTCAGGGGAATGCTTCCTTACAAACGTTCAAGAGGAAAGGATGCAATGGCACGCCTTAAGATCTATATGGGTGTCCCTGAGGAGTTCAAGGATAGGGAAATGACCACTGTTCCGGAAGCAGACATGAACCGTCTGAGCTCAAACAAGTACATAACCCTTGGAAGAGTCAGCAAAAAACTGGGTTCCAAATTCTGAGGAGATAAGAAATGTCGACTAAAATTGTAACTACATCCGGTAAAAAGAAGACAGCAATTGCACGCGCAACTGTTAAAAAAGGAACAGGAAAAGTGCGCATTAACAAGAAACCTCTTGAGATATACGATCCTGAGTTTGCCAAGCAGAAGATAGACGAAGCAGTCATGGTCGCAGGAGAGACTGCATCCACCCTGGATATCGATGTCACTGTAAGCGGCGGCGGAATCATGGGTCAGGCAAATGCTATCAGAACCGCTATTGCAAGAGGCATAGTAGATTGGACAAATGACACTGAGATCCGTGACACCTACATGGAGTACGACCGTAACCTGCTGGTAAACGATTCCAGACAGAAGGAAACCAAGAAGTTCGGCGGACCTGGTGCACGTTCCAAGTATCAGAAATCTTACAGGTGAGCTTTAAGAAATGATTCCAGTCCGGTGTTTTACCTGCGGAAAGGTAATTTCAAACTGTTGGGAAGAATACAAAAGACGTGTTCAGGAAGGAGAAAATCCCGGCAATGTTCTTGATGACCTCGGAGTCACAAGATATTGCTGCCGAAGGATGATCCTTTCACATGTCGAACTTGTAGACACGCTGGCTCCATACCAGTAAAGGGACCGTAGGGTAGCCTGGACCATCCTTCGGCGTTCGGGACATGAAGATATCATGCGGATCACGCCGGTACCTGAGTTCAAATCTCAGCGGTCCCATACCTTTTAAGGTAAACACTGGGGAGCCTGCAGCAAGCCATGAAACCACATTCGGAGGGATTCCGAATAAAAATCATTCAAATTAATTAAGACCATAGCAGGGTTGATTACAAGAGACTGTTTTGATGCTGATAGTGACTATGGTCGACTTATTTTAGTTATTATTGTTACGGAATTGTACGTTAGGTGATCGATTGAACACAGAACACTATACAAGGTATGAAAAAGCAAGGATCATTGGAGCCAGGTCATTACAGATTTCAATGGGAGCACCAGTGCTAATCGATGATCAAAATACAAATTCCCTTTATCTTGCAAGAAAAGAGTTTGAACTTGACATAATCCCGATTACTGTTAAAAGAGATTATTCATAAGGTGATAGTATGGATACAAATGAAGATATCAAAATTACTGAAGATACTAATACAGAAGTAGAGAGTGAAGAAACAACCGCAACCACCGAGGCAAAAGAAGCAGGGGAAGCAGAGAAGACCACATCACTTGTCCCGATCGATGAATATCTTGCAGCCGGAGTACATATCGGTACCCAGCAGAAGACCGAGAACATGATGAAGTTCGTATACCGTGTCAGAACCGACGGCCTCTATGTACTTGACATCCAGGCTACAGACGAGAGGATCAAGTTAGCTTCAAACTTCCTTTCCGAATATGACCCTGCAAGGATACTTGTGGTATCTGCAAGGCAGTACGGACAGTTCCCTGCAAAGATGTTCGCAAAGGCTATCGGAGCAAAGTCAATGGTCGGAAGGTTCATCCCCGGTACACTCACAAACCCTACGGTAGAGAACTTCTTCGAACCTGATGTGGTTATTGTTACCGACCCGACCGGTGACGCACAGGTCATTAAAGAGGCAAACGATATCGGAATACCTGTAGTGGCACTCTGTGACACTAACAACATGACATCCTTTGTCGATTTTGTCATCCCTACAAACAACAAAGGTAGGAAGGCACTTTCACTTGTGTACTGGTTGCTTGCAAGAGAAGTTTCAGAGTCAAACAATTCAGTATTCAACTACGATCTTGAGAGTTTCGAAGCAGGCGTCTGAGCCTGCCGTTTAGCTGTACAGGCATACTACAAATATAAAAAACCCGTATATCCCAGTAGGGGTGAACAGTAGTATGAGACAGACAACAGTTGCCGGCCAGTTTTATCCGTCGAATCAGAAGAGTCTTAAGAAAGAACTTAGCAGATGCTTTAGGAATGTAGAGATCCGGGAAAGGGACATCACAGGTGCTGTGATTCCCCATGCCGGATATATCTATTCGGGAGAAGTTGCAGCACATGCATATGCAGCACTTCCGAAAGCGGACACTTACGTATTCTTCGGTCCCAATCATACGGGATACGGATCTGCCATCGCTCTTTCACAGGAAAGCTGGTCAACTCCGTTCGGAAAAATAGAAGCCGACCAGGAAATGGGAAAACTCCTCGCCGGAACTATCATGGACTATGACGAGCTGGCACACAGGTATGAACATTCCATAGAAGTACAGCTACCTTTTCTCCAGTACAGATTCGGAGAAGGTTTTAAGATACTACCAATCTGCATGGGACTTCAGGATGAGGAAACCGCCGTGGAGGTAGGACAGGAGGTCGCACGTGCTGCAAAGGCAAGCGGTAAGAAAACCGTCTTCATCGCATCCAGCGATTTCACACATTACCAGCCTGCACAGGTGGCAGATGATAACGACCACTACCTGATAGATTCCATAATAAAGGGAGATATACCGGAATTTTACAGAAGACGTGAAGAGAGGAATATCACAGCCTGTGGTTTCGGACCCATCGCAGCCATGCTTACTGCATCAAAAGAATTCGGAGCAGAAAAAATAGACCTGCTAAAGTATGCAAACAGCGGAGATGTAAGCGGAGATTATTCACAGGTTGTGGGATATGCAGCACTGGTGGTTGAATAAGATATGCGGATGGATCTGGAGTTAATATGATAACGTGTTCTGCACCCGGAAAAGTTTACCTGTTCGGTGAGCACGCAGTTGTTTACGGACAAAGTGCCATATGCTGTGCCATCGACCTGCGTACAAGGGTGCAGGCAGAAGAACATGACTCCATTGTTATCGAATCGGTGCTCGGGACAACAGGTCTGGATCAAGAGGTGCATCCCTATGTTTCCAGAGTGATCGAAAAGATGAAGGCTTTCGGCAATATCCGGGGTGTGAGAATACATATAGATTCAGAACTTCCCGTGGGTTCAGGTCTCGGATCTTCCGCAGCTGTCACCGTGGCAAGCATACAGGCTTTGAACCAGCTTTATTCATGCGGACTGCAGCTTGAGGAAGTTGCGAGCATGGGGCATATAATCGAAAGGGAAGTGCAGGGAAATGCAAGTCCAACCGATACCTATGTGAGCACCATGGGCGGAGTGGTGATGATACCGGAGCGCCGCAGACTCAATGGTCTGGAATGCAGTATCATTGTCGGGAACACAGGAAAGTTCTCTTCAACCAGGGAACTTGTGGCAAATGTCGCAAAGCTGAGACAGGAATTTCCGGATATAATCGATCCCATATTGAATAACATAGGCAGGATGTCCCATCTGGCCGAAGAGCATGTCAACAGGTATGACTATGAGACCATGGGTAAGCTCATGAATGTCAACCAGGGTCTTCTTGATGCCATCGGCGTGGGAGGAGCTGAGCTTTCAGAGCTGGTATATGCAGCAAGAGATGCAGGTGCGATCTCAGCAAAGATCACAGGAGCAGGCGGAGGAGGATGTATGGTTGCACTTGCCAGTAAGCAGGATGCCGGTAAAATTGCCAGTGCGATCAGGAACAAGGGAGCCGAGGCAATTCTTACAAGTAACACGCAGGAAGGCGTCAGACTGGAGCCATAGTATGAAAAATAAAGGTATTACGATTTTAAAGATAGGCGGAAGTGTCATTACCGATAAAGGAAAAGATGAAGGCACTGCCAGACCTGAAGAAATAGAACGTATTGCCAGAGAAATATCAGGCTGTGATGCAGGACTTGTTATTGTACACGGAGCAGGCTCTTTCGGCCATCCACAGGCAAAGCGCTATGACCTTAACGCAAAGTTTGACCCCGAAGGAAGTATTATTACACATAACTCGGTAAAGAAGCTGAACAAACTCATTGTCGATGCTCTGAACGATGCCGGCGTCAATGCAATTGGAGTACATCCCATGAACTGCGTTGTTTCAGAGGACACCAGAATAAAGGACATGTACCTGGAACAGATACAGGCAATGATCGACAGCGGTTTTGTTCCTGTCTTGCACGGCGATGTGGTGATGGATAGAAAACTCGGTACATCGGTCCTTTCGGGAGATCAGATCGTTCCGTACCTTGCAGCTCAACTGGAAGCAGAACGTATCGGCATCGGAAGTGCCGAGAACGGTGTGCTTGACGCAAACGGCGGCACCATCGAAAGGATCACACCAGGGAATTTCGACCAGGTCAAAAGCTTTGTCAGCGGTTCCGCAGGTACCGATGTGACAGGCGGAATGCTGGGAAAGGTACTTGAACTGTTAAACCTAAGTGATTCATCAAATATTACTTCATACATTTTCAACGCAGGTCAGAAAGGAAATGTCTCTGGCTTTTTAAACGGAGAGAACATTGGCACTGCTATTTCAAAAGCTTAAGATCAGGGACCATTATTATGACTACTTCACAGAGAAAGATCGAACACCTTCATTTATGTGCTACGAGTCCTGTTGAATCAAGAAGATTGGGAGCGGGATTTAACGATATAATGCTTGTACATCGGGCTCTTCCGGAGATTTCAATGGACGAGATTGATCTGTCCGTGGAGTTCCTTGGAAAAAGGCTAGAAGCACCTTTCATGATAGCTTCCATAACCGGAGGACACCCCGGCACCACACCGATCAACGCAGCTCTTGCAGGTGCAGTTGAGGAGCTGGGTCTGGGAATCGGAGTCGGCAGCCAGAGGGCAGCCATAGAGGACCCTGCACAGGAAGAATCCTTCAGAGTGGTTCGTGACGAGGCACCAAACGCATTTGTGTATGGGAATATCGGTGCAGCCCAGATAAAGCAGTATGGCGTTGAAGGTGTGGAGAAACTTATCGAGATGATAGATGCCGATGCCATGGCAATACATCTGAACTTCCTGCAGGAAGCAATACAGCCAGAGGGTGACAGGGATGCCTCAGGTGCACTGGAAAGCATCAGGGAGATCTGTACACTCAAGACCCCGGTCATTGTTAAGGAAACTGGAGCCGGGATATCCCTTGAGGATGTAAGGCTCTTAAAGGAAGCCGGAGTTTCCGCCATAGATGTAGGCGGGGTCGGAGGAACCAGCTGGTCAGGTGTGGAAGTATACCGTGCCAGAGACAGAGAGGATATTATGTCGGAACTGCTGGGTGAGCTTTTCTGGGATTTCGGAATACCCACGGTACCGAGTATAATCGAATGCAATACAGCACTTCCAGTTATTGCCACCGGCGGTGTGAGGACCGGTCTGGACATGGCAAAATGCATGGCTCTGGGTGCATCTGTTGCAAGTGCTGCACTCCCCTTTGTTGAGCCGGCCATGAAAGGAAAAGCCGAAGTAGAAGAGAGTATCATGCGCATGCTTGATGAGCTTAAAGTGGCGATGTTCCTCTGCGGCTGCGGAGATATCAAAAAACTACATTCAGCGCCTACTGTAATCACAGGATGGACAAAGGAATACATTGAACTTCGGGGCTTTGATGCAAAGGAGTTTGCATTGCGCTCTGAGAAGAGTGATTTCCAGATAGTTTAACTGTCATCTATAAAGGATTAATAAGATAAAACAGATATTTTTATAAATATAAGAGGATAATATATGACTGAAATAGGTATAATCGCTGTTGGCGGCTATAATGAAATGGGCCGCAATATGACTGCGATCAGGATAAATGATGATATAATAATCATTGATATGGGTCTTCGCCTGGACAGGGTCCAGATACATGAAGATGTGGACACAGATCGCATGCACTCCCTTGAATTGATAGAGATGGGAGCCATTCCGGACGACACCATAATGAATGAGGTTAACGGGAATGTGCGTGCCATAGTCTGTACTCACGGACATCTTGACCATATAGGTGCGATCTCAAAACTCGCACACCGCTACACTGCACCAATCATCGCAACACCGTACACCACCGCACTGGTTAAACATCAGATCGATTCCGAGAGGAAGTTCGGTGTCAAGAACAATATCGTTGCATTGAAGGCAGGCGACTCAATGGAGATCACAAAGGACATATCTCTTGAGTTCGTGAACGCCCAGCACAGTATCATTGATACTGTCTTTGTGGCAATACACACACCAAGCGGGTCTATCATATATGCATGTGACTTCAAGCTTGACAGGACACCAACTGTTGGTGAGCTTCCGGACTTTGAGAGACTTAAGCAGCTCGGACAGGAAGGAGTCATTGCACTGATCACCGAGAGTACCAATGCGGGCAGGAACGGTAAAACACCTTCCGAAATGATCGCACACATGATGCTAAGGGACGTGCTTCTGGGTACCGAAGAAGCGGATGTGGGTATGATCGTTACAACATTCGCATCCCACATTGCCCGTATGAACTCCATTGTAAAGTTCGCTGGCGAGATGGGAAGGATACCCGTACTCCTTGGAAGGTCCATGGAAAGATATGTGGCAACCGCCCACCAGCTAGGATACATTGACCTGCCTGAGACCGTGGAGATCTACGGAAACCGCAGGGATATCGACAATGCACTGAAAAAGATCATGGATAAGGGTAAGGACAAGTACCTGCCGGTCGTTACCGGACATCAGGGAGAGCCCGGTGCAGTGCTTGGAAGGATCGCAACCGGAGAGACACCCTACAAGATCGAGACAGGTGACAGGGTAATCTTCTCTGCAAACATAATTCCAAACCCCATGACACAGGCAAACCGTTATTCACTTGAGACAAAGCTCAAGATGAAAGGAGCCAGGATATACGATGATGTGCATGTTTCAGGACATGCATACAAAGAAGATCACTGGGAACTGCTTCGTATGCTCAAGCCCGAGCATGTGATCCCCGCACACGGAACCATACAGATGCACAGCGAGTACATCAGGATGGCAGAAGATGCAGGCTATTCACTTGGCGACACACTGCATCTGCTGAGGAATGGAGAAGAACTCTACATCGAAGATGAGTGATCATATATAAAAACCAGAAAAACAGTGAGAATTAGTATGGACTTAATTGGAGAGATAAAAAAAAGGTCTGTGCATGTTGATGAAGGCATCGAGGACTACCTCCCTGTCTCCAGACCCATAGAACTTTACAGGGCAGCCCGCTACCTGCCGGATGCAGGTGGAAAAAGACTTCGCCCTGCCATTGTGATGATCACTGCTGAAGCGGTGGGTTCAGACCCTGAAAAAGTGATTCCTGCTGCCGTAGCCGTGGAACTGGTGCATAATTTCACACTGGTGCATGACGATATAATGGACAGGGATGATATCCGCAGGGGAATGCCCGCAGTACATGTCAAGTGGGGAGAGGCAGCTGCCATACTTGCCGGGGATACGCTATATTCCAAGGCTTTTGAAATACTCACACACGCAGAAGGAGACCCTGACAGGATCCTGAAGTGTATCGACATATTGTCCAGAACATGCAGGGATATCTGCGAAGGACAGTGGATGGATGTCGAGTTTGAGGAGCGCATGGATGTGACAGAGGAAGAGTATCTTGAGATGATCGAGAAAAAGACCGGTGTACTCTATGCTGCTTCATGCCAGATAGGTGCGATCCTTGGAGGAGCATCCGATGATGTCGCAGACGCCCTTTATGACTTCGGGCGGCTGATAGGTATCGCATTCCAGATATATGACGATGTTATCGATATGATCACCCCGGAAGAGGTTCTCGGCAAGGTAAGGGGAAGTGACCTTATGGAAGGCAAGAAGACCCTTATAGCCATCCATGCCCTAAACAGTGGTGTAAAGCTTGACATATTCGGCAAAGGCAATGCCAGCAATGAAGAGATAAACAACGCTGTTCATGAACTTGAAGAATCAGGATCCATAGCATATGCAAGAGACCTTGCACTCTCATATATAGCCAGAAGCAAGGAATTGTTAGATGTTGTAGATGATTCCGAGTCAAAGGACATACTACGGGCAATCGCAGACTATATGATCCAGAGATCATACTGAACCTGCTACAGGAAAGCAGGTTTTTCTTTTTTTTATTTCAGCTTTTTATCTTTTCAACTTAGTTCATGACCTCACGGTTCATAAAATAGTAAGAACTACTAAGTGGCAAGTTATAAAAATCATATACGACCACCGGAATTTAAATGCCGGATGGCCGTTAGAATTAAAATGATACGGAGAAGACCGTATCACTAAACTATAGAATTATTCTTCCTCATTTTCAATTACAGCCTGTGCCGATGCAAGCCTGGCTATAGGCACACGGAACGGAGAGCAGCTTACATAGTTCAGTCCGATACTGTAGCCGAACTTAACAGAACTTGGTTCTCCCCCATGCTCACCGCAGATACCGATCTTGATATCCGGCTTTGTGGAACGGCCTTTTTCAATACCGATCCTGACAAGCTGACCAACTCCCTCCTGATCAAGAACTGCGAACGGATCATTCTCCAGGATGGAGTTTGTAACATATGAAGGGAGGAACTTACCTGTATCATCCCTGCTGAAACCGAATGTTGTCTGTGTCAGGTCGTTAGTACCAAAGGAGAAGAAATCAGCTTCCTCTGCAATCTGGTCAGCTGTCAGTGCTGCCCTTGGAAGCTCGATCATGGTACCTACCAGATAGTCCATCTTAACATTCTTATCCTTAAGAACGGATTCAACAACATTTACGATATGCTCTTTGACAGATTTGAGTTCGTTCACATGACATATCAGCGGGATCATGATCTCAGGTACTATATCTATACCCTCATGTTTGAGTTCACATGCGGCTTCAACGATCGCCTGCACCTGCATCTCATATATCTCGGGATATGTGATACCAAGGCGGCAACCCCTGTGACCGAGCATGGGGTTGATCTCTGTAAGGGATTCCACACGTTCCATCACATCCTTGAGATCATTGATCTCATTCATGTTGGCATCCGACATGGTAGCTTCGAGTTCCCTTAACTTTTCAGCCAGTTCATCATATTTTGGCAGGAACTCGTGAAGTGGCGGATCAAGCAGGCGTATGGTTACGGGATAGCCTTCCATTACACGGAAAATTCCTATGAAATCCTCCCTTTGCATTGGCAGGAGTTTATTGAGAGCCTTCTTTCTGGTCTCTTCATCTTCCGCAAGGATCATTTCCCTGACAACAGGTATCCGGTCATCTCCGAAAAACATGTGCTCCGTTCTGCACAGACCGATACCTTCTGCACCGAATTCCCTTGCAACAAGTGCATCATGGGGAGTGTCGGCATTTGTCCTGACTCCCATCTTTCTTACTTCATCGGCCCACGTGAGCAGGGTTTCCAGTTCCCCGGTAACTCCGGGAGTTATGAGGTCCACCTCTCCCTTGATGACACATCCTTTTGCACCATCAATAGAGATGAATTCGCCCTCGCTTATCTGGAGCTCATCAATGGTAAAGACCTTTTCAGTCATATCTATACTCACAGCACCACAGCCTGCCACACAGGGTTTTCCCATACCCCTGGCAACCACTGCAGCGTGTGATGTCATACCGCCACGAACCGTAAGTATTCCCTGGGCCGCATCCATCCCTCCTATATCCTCAGGAGAGGTTTCAGCCCTGACAAGAATTACTTTTTCTTCCATAGCAGCCATTTCCTCAGCGTGCTCGGCAGTGAAAACAACCTTACCCACAGCAGCACCCGGTGATGCAGGCAGACCTGTGGCAATGATCTCATATTCGGACTCCGGATCGATCATAGGATGCAACAGCTGGTCGATCTGCTCCGGTTTTACCCTTGTAAGAGCTGTTCTTTTGTCAATGAGACCTTCATTGACCATGTCAACAGCAATATTTAAGGCGGCTGCAGCAGTCCTTTTACCGGTCCTGGTCTGGAGCATGTACAGATTACCTTCCTCAATGGTAAACTCGATATCCTGCATGTCCTTGAAGTGATTCTCAAGTTTCTGGTAGATGTCGACAAGCTGTGCATAAGCATCCGGCATTGTCTGCTTGAGGGTGTCAATGGGCTGTGGGGTCCTGATACCTGCCACAACGTCTTCTCCCTGTGCATTGATCAGATATTCACCGAAGAATTCCTTCTTACCTGTTGCAGGATCCCTTGTAAAGGCAACACCGGTACCGGAAGTCTCGCCCATATTCCCATAGACCATTGACTGTACGTTGACAGCAGTACCCCAGTCCTTGGGAATATTGTTAAGTTGTCTGTATTTTATGGCACGCTGGTTGTTCCATGAATTGAATACCGCATCAATTGCCATCTGAAGTTGTTCACGTGGATCCTGGGGGAAATCATTACCCGTCTTCTTACGGATTATCCCTTTGAAATCTTCCACCAGTTCTTTGAGTGCATCCACTGTCAGTTCCGTGTCAAGGTTTACATTGAGCTGTTCTTTCTTGGCCTCAAGAACCTTTTCGAAATTCTCATGTTTTATGCCCAGCACCACATCTCCGAACATTGCAAGGAATCTGCGATAACTGTCATATGCAAATCTTTCATTGCCTGTTTTTTTTGCAAGACCTTCCACGGTATCGTCATTAAGACCCAGATTAAGGACAGTATCCATCATACCAGGCATAGAGACACGTGCACCTGACCTTACCGAAACCAGTAAAGGATTATTCACATCCCCGAACTTCTTACCTGTTACCCTTTCAAGGTTCCCGATCGCGTCATTGACCTGATCGAGTGCACCATCAGGGTAAGCTCCCTTTTCAAGGTAGAGCACACAAACCTCAGTTGTGATAGTAAAGCCCGGAGGAACCGGAATTCCCAGGTTGGCCATTTCTGCCAGGTTGGCACCTTTGCCGCCCAGCAGATCTTTCATGCTATTTTTACCTTCTGTATCTTCGTTCCCGAAAAAATATACGAATTTTCTATCTGCCACCGAATTTCCTCCATGCATAAGGTATATGATGGATCATTAAAGTATAATTCGTGCCAACATAGACCTGTTATAACTTTAAACTTGTGGTCTGCTACGACATATCAGGGCTTGACCGGTGATTAAAATGCCCGGAATTTATCCGGAAAAACAACGATATATTTTTGTATAGATTTGCTTATGATATTAAAAATCCTGCGCAAACCATATATAGTATGGGGGTAAGATAGAGACCACATAAAATTAAGGAAACAATATTCTAAATACTACAGACATGAAAAGACTGGGTAAAATACTACATATTTCAAAGCAGGATGATATCATCATCAGAGGGAATGAAAAGAAATACTCCGGATCCATAAGAGATATGCCTAGAATCAACTCTTTTGTTCTTGATAAATCGATAAAAAGAATAGGGAAGATCTCCGGAATCTTTGGACCCGTTGATTGTCCTTTTTTTATTGTGAAACCGAACAAGGGATTAACCGATCCTGACCTGAAGAATCTGATCAACGACCGGGTATACGTTCAGTGAGAGTAAGGTAGTTTTGGATATTGAAGATAGCAGCTTGATTGAGAAATGTAAAACTTGGGGAATATATTTTATATCTATGATGAAAGGTGATTGAAATGGTCGAAGTCGAAAGAGTACGTTATTCTGATACCTCCGAAAGGGAGAAAATACGTGCAATGATCAAAGCACGTAAAGAAAAAGAAAAGGACATGGAAGTTGAGAAGGCAAAGGTCCAGTGTCCTGAGTGTGGGAGCCGCAGTTTAGTACAGGACTATGAGAGAGCCGAACTCGTATGTGCTGATTGTGGGCTGGTAGTTGACGCAGAATTCGTTGATGAAGGACCTGAATGGCGTGCATTTGACCATGATCAGAGAATGAAGCGCTCCCGTGTAGGTGCGCCTATGACCTACACCATCCACGATAAGGGTCTCTCCACTATGATAGACTGGAGGAACCGTGACTCGTATGGTAAGTCCATCTCATCCAAGAACAGGGCACAGCTTTACAGGCTGAGAAAATGGCAGCGTAGGATACGTGTGAGTAACGCTACCGAGCGTAACCTTGCATTCGCACTTTCCGAACTTGACCGTATGGCATCAGCACTCGGTCTTCCGAGGACGGTACGTGAAACCGCTGCTGTGGTTTACAGGAAAGCGGTCGATAAGAACCTTATCCGTGGAAGGAGTATTGAAGGTGTAGCAGCAGCAGCATTGTATGCAGCATGCCGCCAGTGCAGTGTCCCGAGGACACTTGATGAGATAGGAGAGGTATCAAGAGTAAGCAGGAAAGAGATCGGTAGAACATACCGTTTCATCTCAAGGGAACTGTCGCTTAAGCTCATGCCAACCTCACCAATTGACTATGTACCAAGATTCTGTTCAGGACTGAACCTTAAAGGAGAAGTGCAGTCCAGAGGAGTGGAGATCTTAAGGCAGGCTTCCGAGAAAGAGCTTACAAGCGGACGTGGTCCAACCGGTGTGGCAGCGGCAGCAATTTACATCGCATCCATCCTTTGCGGTGAGCGCCGTACACAGCGCGAGGTCGCCGATGTTGCAGGTGTGACCGAGGTCACGATCCGTAACAGGTACAAGGAACTTGCAGAAGAGCTCGACATCGAGATCATTCTCTGAGCACACATGTAATTAAATACAACAAACAAGGGAACAGCCATGCTGCTTCCTTTGTTCTGATTCTTTTTTGCCAAAGCTTTTTTTAACAACTGATCCGATTAAGCAGTGTCGACCATGCTGGAATTATTTGAGATGCTGGCCATAGGTTTTGCTGTGGGAATGACAGGTGCACTTGTACCCGGTCCGATGCTTTTTGCCACAATAGATACATCCCTGAAAAAAGGATGGAGAGCAGGCCCGGAACTGGTCCTTGGTCACGCTGCTCTTGAGCTGGTGATCTGCATACTGATATTATACGGGATTACAGCTGTAAGTGACAATACTATTCTTGCGATCTCCATCATTGGAGGAGCCACACTGATAATTTTCGGCTTACTCACGATCAGAGGGGCAAAAAAAGCGTCTGATCCGATAAACGAACATACAGGAACGAGTACAAGCCCCATTCTTGCGGGAATTGTCACGTCAGCATCAAATCCATACTTCTGGATATGGTGGCTTGCTGCCGGCAGTGCACTTGTACTGCGAGGACTTGAGATCAGCATGTTTGCCGCAGCAATGTTTGTTATCGGGCATTGGATAGCCGATCTTGGCTACTTCACATTTGTTTCCGCATCCTTTAGCAGGGGAAAGAAGCTCATGTCACCAAAGCTTTATGAAAGGGTACTAATGTCTTGCGGGCTGTTCCTTGTCCTGTTCGGATCATGGTTTATCATAGGTGTGTGAACATGAGAAAAACATGTATCAGGGTTTTGAAAAAAGAAGGTGAGCAGATCCGCAGGGAATTAATTGAAAGGGAGATACTGGACAATTCCTCACGCATCGGCTCCGAAGGAGAGTACCTGTACCTGCCTCTGACAGAAGAAGCAGATTCAGAGTCACTTGAGGATATGCCCGGAAATTTCAAAGTTACAGAATATGATTTCGAGGAGCAGAAAGGACAGCTTAAACTTGAGGACCTCCTGGATGAAGTTCCCCACTTTGAGATTGTGGGTGATATTGCACTTATGGAGGATGACATTCCTGAACCTGAGAAGGTAGCTTATGCCATCATGAAGGTAAAGAAGAATGTCAAAACCGTAATTGCAGCCCTCGGACCTGTGGAGGGAGAATTCAGGACCCGCAGGTTCAGTACAGTTGCGGGAGAGGACAGGACAGATACGATTCACAAGGAATACGGATGCAGATATCATATCGACCTTGAAAGGGCTTATTTTACGCCCCGTCTGGCTACGGAGCGCTCACGCATACTGGAGCAGGTCAAAGAAGGACAGACAGTAGTCGATATGTTTGCAGGTGTCGGACCCTACAGTATAATGATAGCTAAAAAAAGTCCCGACATACGCGTTATTGCCATCGACAAAAATCCCGATGCAGTAGAGTTTTTGAAAAATAATATAGAATTGAACTCGGCCAGCAACGTGGAAGCCATAGAAGGCGACGCAAATCTGCAAGCCGAAAAACTGGGCCGGGTTGCCGATCATGTGATCATGAACCTGCCACACAACGCACAGGATTTTCTTGATGCTGCAATAAAGGTATGTGCACCCGGTGCAGTGATCCACTATTATGACATCACACCGGAAGATGACCTGTTTGACAGCTCTCTGAAGCTTATAGAAGAAGCTGCCAGCCGCGCAGACCGCCGGGTCGAGTTGATTGGGCAGCGTGTTGTCCGCTCTTATGCTCCCCACCAGTTCAATGTCTGTATCGAGGTCAAAATTATATGATATTGACAGGGAATAAGCGAAATGATTAAATCACTGGATACGATTATAAGGTTCGCTCACATCGCCTCTGTGGCTTAGCGGTATAGCGGCTGATTCGTAATCAGCAGGTCGGGGGTTCAAATCCCCCCGGGGGCTTACTAAAGGGTATATGCTCGAGTTATAGTTCGTTCAGAAATTATGAGTGGGAAAAGTTCTGAATGCAATTCCGGACAAGTAAGCTTGAAACAATAAATGGATATGATATAACTGAGAATAATATATTGTTGATTATATCTGAATCAGGAAAACATAATATGTAGCGACTTCGATATGTGTAACATTTAATCATTTAAGCTGTATAATGGAATATGCCTGCCATAGGAGTGGTTACAAACATGACAAAACAGTTCACATTCGATCTGACATCTTAGAGAAAAGATGATCTGATGCGGAGCTGAAATGATAACTGTGGGAAGGGACATTAATGGGGAAAGATGAACACAAGCCGGCGGATAGCCTTTGGGGTGATTATCCGACCGGATACAGAGCATTATTTGATAACAATCATGCAGCTATGCTTCTTATAGACTCCACAAGTCTTGAAATCGTGGATGCAAACAGTGCCGCATGTAACTTTTACGGATGGTCACGGGAAGAGATTATCAGTAAAAAAATATCCGATTTTAGTATTTTACCGGAGCAGGAACTAATAGCTAAAATCCAAAGGGCAAAGGATGAAAAACTCGATCATTGTCTTTTCGAACATAAGCTTGCAGATGGATCCCGGTGTAATGTTGATGTCCATTGTATTCCTTTAATAGTTGAAGCTAAGGAACTTCTTTGTTTTACAATAACCAAAATCACTGATGCAAAGAAACAAGAGATAACTTCAGAGGAAGCCATAGTACAGAGTGAAAAAAAGTACCGTGAGCTTTTTGAGAACAATATTAGTGGCATACTTGTCACGAAAAGCGTCAGAGATGGGAACGGATATCCGGTCGATTTCATTTTTCTGGAAGTGAACGATGCCTTTGAGAGACATAGCGGCTTGAAGGCTGAAGATGTAATAGGAAAGCGTGCAACTGAAGTATATACTGGTATCGAAAACAGGAAAAACACCTTTATCGATATACATCGGGATGTAGTACTTAAAGGGACCCCTATAAACGTTGAATTATATTCTGAAGAATTAAAGAGACATCTTAGTGTCACTGCATATCCAGTAGAGAAGAACATTGTTGTTGGTGTTTTTGAGGATATTACCGAGCGTAAGTTGATGGAAGAAAAGCTCAGGAAAAGCGAGAAGCGATTCCGGACACTTGCCGAAAATGCTGACGATATAGTATACAGCTATGAATATGTCCCAAAAAGGCGATTCACTTACATCAGTCCCGCCGTGACAAGAATATCCGGTTACACTCCCGAAGAATTCTATGAAGACCCGGACCTGCCTTTCAAGATAATGCATCCTGACGATCTGCCTGATACAAAGAATATATTGAAAGAACATAACGAGAGAACCACTTACACTTTCCGCTGGATAAAAAAAGAGGGGGATGTAGTCTGGATCGAACAAAAGAGCCTCTGGCATTATGATGAAAATGGAAAGGTCGTAGCATTTGAAGCAATAGCCAGAGACGTTACTAAAAATAAACAAATAGAACAAGAGCTGGCAGAGAACCAGGAAAAATACCAGATGCTTGCTGACGCCTCCTTTGAGGGTGTTATCTTTCACGATAATGGTGTCGTGATCTATGCAAACGATGCCATATGCCGTATAACAGGATATTCAAAAGAAGAAATACTGGGAAACAATATCCTGGAACTGGCTGTCCATCCCGATGATATTGAAATCACCATAGAACAGATGAAAAATAAGGTTGCACAACCCTATGAAGTCCGAGCTATCAGAAAGGATGGTACCCTGTATCCGGCAGAAGTTGAATCCTATGATGTAAATTATAAGGGACGCCGGGTTCGTGTGGCAGCAATAAGGGATATCACTGAACGCAAAAGGGCAGAAAAGGAATTACTGGAAAGCGAAGAAAGGTTCAAAGCACTTCACAACGCATCCTTTGGAGGAATCGGCATCCATGACAGGGGTTTGATCCTTGAATGCAACCAGGGTCTTTCCGACATGACAGGTTATTCCCAGGAAGAGCTGATAGGAATGAACGGTATGCTTCTCATAGCAGAAAAAGACCGGGATGAAGTGATGGAAAAGATACGTAGTGGTTATGAGAAACCGTATGAAGCAATGCTACATTGTAAAAATGGCAGTGAATATCATATCAGGCTGGAATCAAGAAATATACCCTACAAAGGAAAAGAGGTAAGGGTTACTGAGTTCAGGAATATCAGCAAACAGAAAAAAGCAGAAGAAGCACTCAGAGAGAGTGAAAGAAAATACCGTGGACTTTTTGAGAACAATATTAGCGGCATAGTGATAACGGAAATTATCACGGATGAAAAAGGATGTCCGATTGATTATATTTTTCAGGAAGTAAATAATGCTTTTGAAAAGCATACAGGTCTCAAAGCCGAAGACGTGATAGGAAAACGTGTGACTGAAGTATTGCCAGGTATTGAGAAAAAGAAAAATACTGTCTTTAATCTGCACAAGAAGGTGGCACTTACCGGAATTCCTACCAGTATTGAGACTTACTCAGAAGATTTGAAAAGATATTACAGCGTCAATGCCTACAGAGTTGAAAAGAATATTGTTGCTTCTGTTTTCCATGATATCACCAAGCGTAAGATAGCCGAAGAAAAGCTGCAGGAAAGCGAAAATCTTTTGAGAGAAGTTGGTGAAATCGCTAAAATCGGAGGATGGGATTTTGCTGTGCCAGATGGAAACGTTAAGTGGACGCCTGAGATCTATCAGATCTATGACCTCGATACAAGCTTCAAACTTGGTTACGGAAATACGTTGAAATATTATTCTCCCGGTTCAAGAGAGGCTGTGGAAAAAGCATTCAATGATGCTATCAAAAAGGCAGAACCATATGACCTTGAACTGGAATTGCTTACTCCGAAAGGTAACCATAAATGGGTCAGGTCAAGTGGACGTCCAACAATAGAAAATGGAAATGTGGTAAAGGTAACCGGATCATTTCAGGATATAACTGAACGTAAAAAAGCAGAAGCTAAATTGCGTGAAAGTGAAGCCCTGCTCAATGAAGTTGGCAGAATGGCCAAAATTGGCGGATGGGAACTGGATCTTATATCAGGTGAAACTACATGGACACCTGAAGTTGCAAAGATACATGAACTGGATACAGATAGAGCAACAGATGTTGAAGATGGTTTATCATACTACCCTCCCGAATCAAGGGAGATCATTGAGAAAGCTGTCAATAATGTCATTGAAAATGCTGAACCCTACGAACTTGAGCTGGAGTTTGTAACTGCTAAAGGAAACAATAAGTGGGTCAGAACAAGCGGTTATCCGAAGGTGGTAGACGGAAAGGTCGTTAAAATCACCGGCACACTGCAGGATATCACTGAGTACAAAATCGCAGAGAACAAACTGCTTGAAAGCGAAGCTCTACTCAATGAAGTTGGAAGAATTGGAAAAATTGGTGGATGGGAGTTAGATGTAGCAACAAATGTAATTACATGGACACCTGAGGTCGCAAGAATCCATGAAACTGAAGAAATTGGCACCTTTGGGAAAGCAATAGAGCGTTTTACTCCTGAATCAAGAATTATACTTGAAAAAGCAACAAATGATGCTATTGAAAAAGGAGAACCATTCGACCTTGAACTGGAAACTATCACCGGAAAAGGCAATCACAAATGGGTTAGGGCAAGTGCCCGCCCGAAGATAGTGGATGAGAGGGTCGTTAAGATAACAGGTACATTGCAGGATATAACAGCGCGCAAAGAAGCCGAAAAAGCACTTATTGAAAGTGAAGAACGGTTCAAAGCACTACACAACGCCTCTTTTGGTGGAATTTTCATCCACAAAGACAATATCATAATTGACTGCAACCAGGGACTTTCAGAAATGACCGGCTACACGGTTGAGGAATTGATCGGGATGGACGGACTGCTGCTTACAGCCAAAGCGTACAGAGAGAAAGTAGTGGGCAATATTAATGCAGGTTATGAGAAGCCATACGAGTTGATGGGGCGTCGAAAAGATGGAAGTGAGTATCCGGTTTATGTACATGCAAAAGTTATTCCATATAAAGGAAGGAAGGTCAGAGCTGTTGAGTTCAGAGACATTACAGAGCAGAAGAAAGCAGAAGAAAAACTGCGTGAGTATGCCGATGAACTAAAGTTAAAAAACATTGAACTTGACAAAGCCCTGATAAAGGCAGAAGATGCCACAAAAGCAAAAAGTGATTTCCTTGCCAATATGTCACATGAGATACGCACACCAATGAACGGCATTATCGGAATGACGAACCTGCTCCTTGATACAAAACTTACCGAGCAGCAGAAACACTATGTTGATACCGTGAATAAAAGTGGTGAGGCACTACTCGAGATCATCAATGACATACTTGATATCTCCAAAATAGAGGCAGGTAAGCTGACTCTTGAAAAACTGGATGTTAATTTGAATGATATCCTGGAAGAAATGGAATCCATATTGTCTGTAAAAGCTCATGAAAAAGGACTTAAACTCAGATACGTGGCAGATTCGGATGTGCCATCTTACATCAAAGCTGACCCTGTAAGACTGAAACAAATACTGATAAACCTGGGCGGAAATGCCATCAAATTCACCCATGAAGGCGAAATTGTCATCCGGGTGAGCCAAAAATCCGAAACTGAATCAGATGTAACATTGCACTTTTCTGTAAAAGATACTGGCATTGGAATTCCTGATGACAAAAAGAGCCTGCTTTTCAAAAAATTCAGCCAGGTTGACACATCAACAACGCGCAATTACGGAGGTACAGGACTTGGACTTGCAATCTCCAGGCAGCTTGTGGAGATGATGGGAGGTGAAATTGGTGTCGAAAGTGAGGAAAGCAAAGGATCTGATTTCTGGTTTATTGTGAATTTTGAAAAACATCCAGAATCTGGATTAAAAGATAAAGCGGCACAGGAAACACAGGATTCCACAAATAATGATGGCGCTAAAATACACAATGCTGATATGAGGATCCTGCTGGTTGAGGATAACATCATAAATCAGAAAGTTGCACAGAGTATCCTGAGTAAACTCGGACTTGACGCAGACATTGCAAATAATGGCATAGAAGCAATAAAGATACTTGAAAGAAAAGACTATGCCCTTGTTTTTATGGACGTACAGATGCCAGATATGGACGGTTTCGAAGCTACCCGAATAATAAGAAACCCCAATTCTGCAGTCCGCAAACATGATATTCCTGTCATCGCAATGACCGCACATGCAATGGAAGGAGACAGAGAGCGCTGTCTCGAAGCAGGTATGGATGACTACATCTCAAAACCAATTGAGATTGAGGCACTTACCGGACTGCTGAACAGATATTCAGTAAAATCAAGTGAAAAAAACCATATTGATGATACATCTTCTGAAAAGAAGAATGCCTTTGAAAGTTTGCCGGTATTTGACAGCGAGGCATTCATGGAAAGAGTGCTGAATGATGTGAAGATAGCCAGATATATAATTGGGATCTTCCTGGAAAATGCGCCCAAAATGATTACTAGTTTAAAGGATTCTGTGGAGAAGGAAGACATAGGTAGTATCAGCAGCTGCGCACATTCCCTGAAAGGTTCTTCTGCAAACCTTGGAGGAGTGGCTCTGAGTGGTCTTGCCAATGAAATAGAAGCAGCAGTAAAAGCAGATAATATCGAGAACATAAGGGCCATGGTGCCAGAAGTAGAAAGGCATTTTGAATTGCTTGTGGCGGAACTGAAGGGCTTTGAAGCTGAGCACAGATAGCTGATCTGATATTTTGTATAATGTTCCGGATTCACAGAAGATGATCTGACAACTTAAGTATAACCTGTCTTCCCTGGACTTAATCCCCGATAAAATAAGCCTTGACAGTCCACATGGTTCCGATAAAGACCATGAACACACCGGTTAAACCAACATTGAAGATGATAGACGCAGGAATAGATATATTTCCGGTCTCACCACATGAACCTTCAGGAACCAGGTCAATTCCGAAAAGCCCGCATGTGGATGACAGGATAGCTACCAAGAAGACAATAACAAGACCTGCACCCACCATATATACCGGCGTTTTTAAGTGGTTCATACGCCGGTAATAATGTTCAAAAGATATAACTGTTGGCATATCAAAATTGTTTCAAACATATTTGAAATGGGTGTGTATACACCCGAATATGAATTTGTTAATTATATGAGCACATTCATAGTCGGTCCTTAGTTACAACTGCTTCAAGTAATCTACAGTATCGTTAAGGTCCCCTTCGGTCATATGCCACCTTGGCATCACGGGGTCCAGTTCTTCTCCTGCAGGATCAACACCTTCTCTTATGGCTCTTTTGATGGTCTCATCAGTATAGGGAGGATGCTCTTCACCTTCTTCTGCTTCATGTTCTTCAGATGTAAGCGAATCATATGTTATGTCTGCCGGCAGTTCATAGGCCATCATAATGGGAACGCCGCCTTCACCATTTACTCCATGACAGTTGACACAGCTTCCACCATGGACATAAAGCCAGTTAGGACCGTATGAAAATGGAATGCGCTGTCCACTTTCGTTGAATCCTGTATAGTATATCATTTCACCATTTGAGTCAAACTGCGCATCATTACCCGGCTCTTCATATGGATAGACAGTGTCAGAATCTCTGATCCCACCCTGACCCATCATTCCTCCGGGCTGATTATAGCCCGGCATATAGTCCGTATAGCCCGGTGCGGGGTTATTCATCATACTAATTACCCATACCAGAAGGATGACTATGATAAGTCCAAGAAGTGCAAAGAAATATCTTTCGAATTTATTCACTCTCAAGTTCCCCCATTAATAGTGTGAATGGAAACAATAAATACTTTAGGTAATTCTTGGATCACCATTTACGAATAAGTCTAAAATCCAGGGAATAAACTGAATTACATGCAAGTTATGCATGAATAAATATATTTTTATATTAGTATTGCATATTAAATTATAGGCCGGGTTCATAACGTACCACCAACAACCAACCACCAACCATTTTTATCCGGCCAATCTTCTTTTACAATCAATCTTATAAACCGATTATTTCAGGAAATATCGTCTATCTGCAGGAGGTTAAGAATTCCATGACAGTTACATGTGGTTGCTACAAACGGGAGCCTGTTTTCCAAATCGGCGTCTAAAGGCAGACACTCTAATTGATTCACATACTTCATGAAAGAAATCAGATTCTCTTTTAGATCACTGCCCTGTATCCCACCAATACCCGGTCCCATCTGACGGCTTTCGAATACCCAGCCGGGCCTACCCTGTGTAATTTCACGTGCATAACTGGTGATTGTCTTTGGTTTTTCCCTCTTGAAGTTATAACAGTAATTTTCCTGTCCCCTGCAGTTATCAGGACACAGTTCCCCGGGGCGGGCGTAAGAGAGGAAGATCGCACCATGCTCAGGAAAAGTTCCTGCCACAATATTTTCGGGAAATTTGGATACAATGCTCTGGAAAACATCCAGCCGATCCCTGTCAGCTTTATCCATGGAGACCTCACGGATAAGATCGGTATCCATATCAAGATTCACAAAGTCCGCAATAATATCAACGGCCGCATGTGACGGAACCGCAGGAATGATATATTCAGGTATGCCGTAACCCAGTAGAGAGGGAATGTCCTTTGAATCCATGCAGTAAAAATAGATTTCAGTTTTTTGAGTGGCCCTGTTCTCCTCCGGTAGAGAACTAGCTCTAAGATAAGTATCTGTGTTCAGTGAATCGAGAATATCAGCCAGATCCTTCCTGTCTTCTAAAACCTTCCCAAGCTTTGAAACAGGAGCCTCGCAATCGATATCTATGACAAGTACAAATGGCAGATCATGATCTTTTGCGTATTCCACGAATTTGCTCCCAATCTTCCCGCCGCCGATTACAAGATAATAACCACTGATTACCGACAATGCGTTTACCCTGTCAATTTTAAGATCAATCTGTCTGCTTAAGTCCGGGTCCATATCCGATCACACCTGCCAACACTGAACATTAAAGTAATTACTTCAAAGAAGATCATATTTTGCATATACCTGCACGATTTAATCCTTCCCGGAGAGTACGCTGCCAATATAGCTATTCAGATGATCACGTACTCTCCGGATATCAGGGTCCTGTGGCAGTTGAGCAATTGTTCTTTCAATATATCCTTTCTCTGCCACAAGGCGAAATGTCTCAGGGAAGTGCATATCAAAGACCCAGGCAAGCCTTGCGAGTCTCAGATCATTGCAGGTCCTGGCACCTGCAGTGCTTGAGATCCTGTTATTGAGGATATCATCGACCATATAGTGGGAGTATTCCGGAATATCCGGCAAACCCAGTTCCAGTGCAGGGTTCGGCGATTTATCTTTCATGGAATAATGGTCGTCCAGGACCTTCAGAATATCCAGCTTATCCGCATCCCTGACAAGCCTACAATGGAAGAGGCACTCACAATCCAAATTCTGTGGGAGCTTTTTGGCATTGTGATGGGATATAGCTGTACAGATAATCTCCTGCTCTTCTGAAGGCAGGGGGGAAAGAACTTTCTCAAATCTCAATATATTTACACCCAGAAGGGCATGGTTCTCGGATTCCGAGTCCTTGAATGTACGATATTTCTGAAATTGCTCGAAGCGACCGATGTCATGGAAAAGTGCGATTGTCATTGCAAGATACAGCTCATCATCCGGCAGTTGTTCTGATCCGCAGATCAAGGAAGCATTCTGACAGACCCTCAGACTATGATCTTCCTTGAGTTCTATGTTCTGTGCAATGTAAGGGTCGTCCGAATAAAAGGACCTTACATATTGCGAAAACCATTTCCTGAAATACTGATAGTTATCTTTTTCCATCCAGTTCAAGATGCCATGAATATGTAAAGTTTTTTTCGATATACCATATAAATCAGATTTTTTACAACATGTTTAAATAACAAAAGAAACAAATTTTCATTTAAACGGGGTTGGAATGTTTCATCACTGAAACATTTACTGGTAAATCAATTAGAAAGGGGTACATATAATGGCAAATCCTTCGGTAACGAGTAGTGTATACGATTTAACGGGTGAAACTATCAGTTTTCTCCCGACTTTACTGGCAGTAATAATACTGATCATCGTTGGCTGGATAGCGGGAAGAGCACTTGGTAAAATTGGAGCAAGTGTCCTTGACAGAATAGGACTTGATGACCTGATAGAGAAAACATCACTGGGAACGATGTTTGACAGATCGCAGGTTACTGTAGTAGAATTCTTTGATGCAGCCATAAGATGGTTTGTTTATATTGTTTTCGCGGTTATTATTATTGACCTTTTGCAGATACAGATAGTAGCGGATTTCATCACAACGATAATTCTCTATATCCCGATCATACTCTCAGCATTGTTAGTCCTGATAATAGGTTTGCTTGTGGTTGATTTCCTCGCAGACCTGATAGAGAATATAATTGTCGCATCAGGAGTTGACGAACGTCTTGAGAGTACAAGTTACGGAAGTGCGATGAAGTCAAGCGGAGTCACTTTTTCCAGCTTGACAGCCTGGATCTTCAAGCTTTTCGGATATCTTGTATTCATTGTTGCCGCACTTGACATCCTCAATCTGCCAATGATAGCAGTGGTTATCGGACAGATACTTGCATATCTTCCGAACCTGTTCGCGGGATTGCTCATACTTGTAGTAGGACTTCTTGCGATCGATCTCTTTGCAGACTATATCGGCAGTATGATGAAGACAATGGACGTTGAAGGCATCGATATATGGATTCCGGCGCTCAGAGGTTTCCTGGCACTTGTAGTGGTCCTGCTTGCCCTTGACACATTGCTGATCGACACAAGTATATTCTATATACTTCTCGAACCGCTAGCATGGGGTATTGCGATTGTGGTTGCCTTCCGCTGGGGCATAAAGGAAGCCATAGTTGCTTACGCCAGAGAAAGGAAATAAACTTTCTATACCAGGCTCACAGGCCTGGTCACTTTTTTTAGAAGCGCACTACAGTGCGACGAAAACTGTTTTATATTTTTACCCGTTCCTGAACCTATAGACCAGTTCAGGGAACGTGCACTACAATGAAAATCAGTCTGTCAGACAAGATTGTTAATATGCCGCCATTCCATGTCATGGAAATACTGGAAAGGGCACAGGAACTTGAAAGAGAAGGAAGGAAAATCATCCACCTTGAGATAGGAGAACCCGATTTTCCCACTGCAGCACATATTTGTGAAGCCGCAACTGAGGCTATGTGTGCGGGCAACACGAAATACACTCACAGCCAGGGCCTGATCGAACTCAGGGAAGCCATAGTTGAAAAATATAAATCTCAATTCGGTGTGGACATCATTCCCGAACAGGTAATAATTTCTTCCGGAACCAGCCCTGCAATGCTTCTACTGTTCATGGCGCTTTTGAACCCCGGGGACGAGGTGATAATGTCAAATCCCCATTATGCATGTTATCCCAATTTTGTAAGGGCAGTGAACGGAGTTCCCGCTTTTGTTTATACCGACAGGGATGATGGATTTGTACTGCACGCTGAAGCTGTCATGGAAAAGATCAATGAAAAGACAAAAGCGATACTCATCAATTCACCATCAAACCCCACAGGTCAGGTACTGAGCCCCGGAACTTTACAGGATCTTGCGGACGTCGCAGGCAATGTCCCGATAATCTCGGACGAGACATATCAGGGACTTGTGTACGAAGGTGAGGACCACACCATTCTGGAATACACGGAAAATGCTTTTGTACTGAACGGTTTTTCGAAGCTATATGCAATGACCGGATGGAGATTGGGTTACCTGATAACCCCGAAAGAATACATAAGGACCCTGCAGAAAATGCAGCAGAACTTTTTCATATCCACGAACACATTCGTGCAATATGCCGGGATTGCAGCCCTGCGAGGACCCCAGGATACTGTCAGGGAAATGGTCTCAACATATGACAGAAGACGTCGTTACCTCTTAAAAAGAATAAGAGAGGCAGGAATGGAAGTAAAAAGCGAGCCTAAAGGTGCATACTATATAATTGCTGATGCACGCAAGTTCGGAGAGAATTCCCTGGAGCTCAGTCAGAGGATACTCGAGGACATTGGTGTTGCAGTTACACCTGGAATTGATTTTGGAGAAGGTGCGGAGGGATATCTGCGCTTTTCTTACGCAAGCAGTCTCGAAAACATAAAAGAAGGCATGGACAGACTACAGGAATATCTGGCTTCCAACAGATGACAGCCGATCATATATCAGTAATCAGTACTGACTTATTCCCATAGTAGTCAAACAACTCCCTTCCCCAGCTCAGTGCACCGGGGCTTTGCAAAAGTATGTGTTTATAGTCATATTTGATCTGGTCAGAGTTGGAAAGTAATCTTAGCATTATACCGTAATCATTCAGCGTAAAAGAAATCAGGTCGATATTAGTATCATAGCGATACATTTCCATATTACTGTAGCCAAGAAGCCATTTTAAGTCCCCGGACCTCTCCTTTTTCAGCTTATTGAAAAGTTCATCGGTAATTATTACGGAAACTGATATATCCCTTTCCATATACTCAGAGAATATATCCGTGAAGTTCGGAAATAAAAAAGTGGTCATGGCCATAACGGATTTTGATTCTACCGAGCTTGTTTGAAACTCTTTATTTGCTTCACAGATTTCAAGAGGCGAGGGATTAAAAACAGTGCATGGACCAATATCACTCATCCTTGTTAAGAGATGCGCAGGAATAAAATCCATCTTATATTTGCCCATAGCACTTAACAGTTCAAGCGTATTGATCAATGGGATCATTTTTTCGCAAATCATCCTGCCCATTACTGTTAATTGACATGAACCTTCGCTTACTGAAATAAGGTTCCACTCTTCCATCATCCTGATCTGGGGAAAAAGAGCCTGCCTATTGACATCGAAAGTTGCTAATATGTCCCAAATATCCCTTTTGCCATTTCTTAACAACAGAAGTATATCTTTCACCAGGCTTGAGGTGAATAAGATATTGAGTAGATTTTTATCCATATAGATCACATCGGATATTCACGGATCCTGTTTTCCGGATATCAATATATTTTATAGAATGCATCTGGAATAAAATGCTAACCGTATGGAAAATACAGGTCGATATTCCTGTAAATTATACATCCCATAATATAATTTTTCTATTAATAATATTACATTAGAAATCAGATGTATAAATATCTTTTTCTTTGGTATTTTTTTACTATGTTAAAGAGATTTAAATAATTCTTAAAACACATTTCTCAAAGCCTGATAGAGAAAAGTCTGCAATCTGAAAACTTTGAACTTAACAATTTTAGCCAAAGCTACAAAATATAGTAAACTTAGGAAGGTATATATAGGGATTCAATCATAGAAATTAACTATATAGTCGGCCTATCAAAAAATATTTTTATATGCTTACTTTATCCAGACTGCCCGCCAGAGAACACAAACCCGCATAGTGAGAATCCATGACAACAGAAAGAGTTGAAGATTACCTGAAGGCGATAGAAAAGGTGATCGAGAAAAAAGGTTATGCCCAGGTAAAAGATATATCAAGAGAACTTGAACTGAGCTCTCCAAGTGTTACAGGAATGTTTAAGAAGCTTACCAAACTCGGCTACATAAACTACGAGAAGTATGGCGGAGTCACATTAACACCCGAAGGGGAAAAAATTGCCAAATGCACCATGGAAAAACATGGTGTGATAAGGGATTTTCTTGAGATACTGGGAGTTGAGGAAGAGACGGCAGATCAGGATGCATGTAAGATCGAGCATGTTCTTGCCCCCGAGACCTTCGAGGTTCTTACAAAGTTTGTTGAATTCATTGACAGAAGGGAAGAGTGGCCATACTGGCTGGACCATTTCAGGCATTACTACACTACGGGCGAATATATCGAGTGCACTCCCGCAGCAAAGGATAGCTGCCCCCTGCATGGAAAAAAGCCAAAGACTACATGATCTTGTTTTAAAATATTCCCACCTTTGAACTTAGAAAAAGGGAAATATCCCGTATAGATTTCAATGAGATCCCTGTCTAAAAAATACTAAAGACAGGGGCACGAAATCACTAAATATTAAAAGTGCGATTACGCTAAGTCAGTAACAGGGTGGAATAATTGCCCAGGGAATAAATTAAATGTCCGAGATCACACTTGATACCCTAATGCCCGGAGATCTGGCCAGAATTACCAAGGTACGGGTAAAGGGGCCTGCCAGGAGAAAGTTATTTGATATGGGGATGGTTGCGGGTTCGGAGGTAGAGCTCATAAGAAAAGCCCCGCTGGGAGACCCACTCGAATTCAGGATAAAAGGGTATAACCTTTCAATAAGGAAAGACGAAGCAAAACAGATCTTCGTTCATTTAATAGAATAGATCCTCACCTTCTTCAGAAGGAATGAACTCCAATCTTTTATTACTATAATACAGAGGACACAATGGAAAACAAAAAGATCAGAGTTGCCCTCGCAGGTAATCCGAATGTCGGTAAGACCACTTTATTCAATGCGATCACAGGCTCAAGGCAGCATGTGGGTAACTGGCCCGGAGTAACCGTTGAGAAAAAGAGCGGTATGAGGATCTACAAGGGTTATGAGATCGAGATCATAGACCTGCCGGGAACCTATAGTCTGACCGCTTATTCCATGGATGAGATCGTTGCAAGGGATTTTATCATCGAGGAAAAGCCCGACATAGTTATCCAGATAGTCGATGCCTCAAACCTGGAAAGGAATCTCTATCTTACCACACAGCTCATGGAGCTTGAAACGGAGATGATCATTGCTCTTAACATGTGTGACCTAGCACTGGAAAGAGGAGACAAGTTATACCTCGATAAAATGGAGGAGATACTGGCAGCCCCTGTTGTAAGAACAGTTGCAAGCAAGGACATTGGCATTGACGAATTGCTGGACAAGGTCATTGAGGAGAAAAACAATGAACAATATCATGGTCACGAGATAGGTTACGGCGATGAGATAGAGGCAATGATACTCGAGATCGAGAAAATACTTACAGAGGACCGGGAACTTGCCAACAAATATCCGCTCCGCTGGATGAGTATACGGCTGCTTGAAGGTGATGCGAATGTCCATGATAAGGTCTCGAGAAGTCCGGTTTCAAAAAAGATAAACGATCTGCTTGATTCCATCGACCAGGAGGAATACGAAGCAGATATCGCGGATAAGCGGTATGTGGCGATCAATGCCATCTTCCCCCAGTTATGCACCCGGTGCGATGTCAAACTGAGCAAATCGGATATGATCGACAGGGTGCTTACCAACAAATACCTTGGAATTCCCATATTTCTGGCCCTGATGTGGGGTGCCTTTGAACTTACATTTGCATTTGCCACCCCTTTCATGGACATGATCGAGATGGCATTCACCTGGCTGGCGAGTAATGTTGCAGGATCACTCCAGCCGGAATGGCTTGCATCCCTGATCGGTGACGGTATCATCGGAGGTGTCGGAGCTGTCCTGACATTTGTCCCGAATATATTCATATTATTCTTTCTGCTATCTCTTCTTGAGGGCAGCGGATATCTTTCAAGGGCTGCTTTCATCATGGACAGGCTTATGTACAAGATCGGCATGCACGGGAAGTCCTTTATCCCCATGCTCATGGGATTTGGCTGTAACGTACCGGCGATCATGGCAACCCGCAGCATAGAGGATGAGAAGGACCGACTGATCACCATACTTGTGGTTCCCTTCGTATCCTGCGGTGCCAGGTTACCTATATATGTACTATTTGCAGGGACTTTCTTCGGAAGGCAGGCAGGAACCGTCGTATTCATGATGTATGTACTCGGGATTGCGGTGGCGGTAATTTCCGCGAAATTCTTGCGGTCTACGATTGTCAGGGGCAGGCCCTCACCCTTTATCATGGAGATGCCACCTTACCGGGTACCCACTCTCAAGACCAGCCTGATCCATATGTGGGATAACGGAGCAATGTATATCAGGAAAGCCGGTACCATCATACTCTTTGGTGTTGTGGTCATCTGGCTGCTGGCATCATTCCCATGGGGCATAGAATACGGAAGCGAGGGAAGTTATGTTGGAATGATCGGTCATTTCTTCGAACCGTTAATGGAACCGCTTGGTTTTGACTGGAAGGTTACGGTTTCACTCATATTCGGATTTGTGGCAAAGGAAATAGTAGTGGCTTCCCTGGGAGTACTGTACGGGGTGGGAGATAATCAGGAAGCTCTGACGCAGAACCTTATCGCCGACCCAGCCATCACAGCACTGAGCTCACTGAGCCTTATGGTCTTCAGTCTGCTGTATATGCCATGCGTTGCAACCCTCGGGGTCATTAAGAAAGAGACAGGTTCCTGGAAGTGGACACTTTTTGCATTGATGTATGGAATAATTGTTGCCTGGATAATTGCCTTTATAGTATACCAGGGAGGAAAACTGCTCGGGTACTGAGGTTAT
>JAALLQ010000059.1_pt1 | contig 37604 bp, 36 predicted proteins | sample 7245921 | NCBI WGS metagenome assembly JAALLQ01 (sample SAMN13049200, study PRJNA578106) | oil field metagenome | isolation source: filtered produced water from oil reservoir B7 | place: USA:offshore Texas | collected 2016 | reverse complement strand
CGCGTCGAACGGCCTCCACATCTACATAACCACCAGCAGGCGTATAGCGAATGGCGTTGTCCAAAACATTGAGAACAGCTTGCCGCAGGCGACGCTCGTCCGCATAGACATAAATCGGGTCCAAACTCACCCGCAGACGCACAACCACCCGCGCGTCCACAATCTTGTTCTGCAACCAGATTTGAGCGTCATTCAATAAGTCAGAAACATCGACTTTCTTTTCGTCCAGTTGGCTGTCGTCGGTTTTTTCCCGCGCCATCTGCAGGACGGAAGCAATCAAATCTTCCATATGGTGACAGGCAGCCTCCATTTGGCGTGCGGCCTCCACATAGCGCTCATCACCCATGGGACCATAAGCTTCCGAAGCCATCAAGGCAGCGAAGCCCTGTACAGCACCAAGAGGAGAGCGCAACTCATGCGCCAACACAGCCGGCAAAAGAATATCAGGAGGTGCAGCTGGTGCCTTAGGGGATGTATCAGTCATGCGCGCCCCGCCTTGAAGCATTCAAAACTATCTGCCATTCCTTTTGGACGGCAGGATCATCTTCTGTTGCAACAGTATACGACCGATAGCTCAAAATGTCTTGCGTCGTGCCGATCTGCCCCAAGGCCCAAACCGCGGCAGCTCGTACCAGCGGGCTGTCATCTCGGATCAGGTCCTTCAATTTCGGCAACGCTGCCTGTAACTGCCCATTCCCCACTGCAATCAGCACATTGCGCAGGAATCTGTCTCGACCTATGCGCTTGATGGGAGAACCAGAGAACAGTTGCCGGAAACCAGTATCATCCAAGTCCAAAAACGGCAAAAGCTCTGGTTCCTGCAAGTCGTCACGGGCTTGTAATTTGGCTTCTCGCCCGACTTTTGCAAATCGGTTCCATGGGCAAACTGCCAAACAATCATCACACCCATATATTCTGTTCCCAATCTGAGGGCGCAGATCGTGTGGAATATGTTCCTTATTTTCGATGGTGAGATAGGAAATACAAAGCCGGGCATCCACCTGCCCCGCAGCAACAATTGCCCCAGTCGGGCAAACATCCATACAGCGCGTACACCGACCACAACGATCTGGGTGTGACGTATCCTCCACCAATTCCAGTGTTGTCGCAATGATGCCCAGGAAGGTCCAACTGCCAAATGATCGAGAAACAATATTGCTGTGCTTACCGACCCAACCCAAGCCAGCGCGTTGGGCCAGCGGTTTTTCCATCACCGGAGCCGTATCAACAAACACCTTAACGTCTGCGGCAAGTTCGCCGTGAATGCGTCGCGCAACCTGCTTCAAACGCTTTTTAACGACGTCATGATAATCTTTATTGCGGGCATAAACGCTGATTGCACCGATAGTCGGCTTATCCTGCAGCAATCGCGGATCAGCTTCCGGTGCATAGTTGACCATGCACACGATCACGGATCGGGCCTCAGGCCACAGGGCCGACACCGCAATACGCTGTTCTGACCGGTCTTGCAACCAAGCCATATCCGCGTGGTGCCCAGCGTTCAAAAATTCAGCGAGAGCCTTGGCACTCCCCTGCACTTCATCGGCAGTGGTAAAACCACAGTCATCAAAACCCGCATCCTGACACCACAGGCGAATGCGCGATTTCACATCTTGAGGCTCTGCCGCGCCCATACCCGATCAGCCCAACGGCGGGATATCGCCACGCGACAATTCTTCCTCAATTGCCGCCGCTATATCGCACAGGTTTCCTGCTTCAATAGCTGCCCGCAGGCGCGCCATCAGCATCTGATAGAAACGAATGTTGTGCCAAGTCAGCAGCATAGCCCCAAGGATTTCATCACAGCGAATCAAGTGATGCATATACGCACGGGAGAACCGAGTACAGGCCGGGCAATCACAGTGTTCATCCAACGGGCGAGGGTCCTCCGCATGGCGTGCATTGCGCATATTCAGCGTCCCCCGATGGGTAAACGCCTGCGCAGTGCGACCGGACCGGGTCGGCATCACACAATCGAACATATCCACGCCGCGAACCACGGCCCCAACAATGTCCAAGGGCTTCCCAACACCCATCAGGTATCTGGGGCGATCCGCAGGCAGCATATCCGGCGCGTAATCCAGCACTTGGAACATGGTTTCCTGTCCCTCACCGACCGCCAAACCGCCAATGGCATACCCGTCAAAGCCGATGGACTTCAGGGCATCGGCACTTTCCTGACGCAGGTGTTCGTATACACTGCCCTGCATAATACCAAACAGGCCATAACCGGGACGTTTAACAAACGCATCACGACAGCGCTGTGCCCAGCGCATGGACATCCGCATGGACTCTGCCGCCACGTTTTCCTCAGCCGGGAATGGCGTACATTCATCAAATGCCATGGTGATATTGGAATCCAGCAGATGCTGAATCTCCATGGATCGTTCTGGGGTCAGATGATGCTTGGAACCATCCACGTGGGATTGAAAAGTCACCCCATCTTCCGTGATCTTGCGCAATTTGGACAATGACATGACCTGAAATCCACCGGAATCAGTCAAAATCGGCTTATCCCAACCCATAAATTTGTGGAGGCCGCCCAATTGGCCGATGCGCTCCGCACCAGGACGCAGCATCAGATGATACGTGTTCCCCAACAGGATTTCTGCACCCGTTGCCGCCACGGATTCCGGCATCATGGCTTTCACCGTTGCCGCCGTTCCAACTGGCATAAACGCCGGGGTTTGAATTGTTCCGTGTGCCGTGGTCAGGCAACCGCGACGGGCCTTTCCATCCGTGTGGGAAACCGAGAAGCCAAGGTTGCTCATGGGTGAATATCCTTTACAGGCTCTAACAGGCTGGTATCGCCATAAGAATAAAAACGATAGCCATTGGCAATGGCATGGGCATAGGCCGATTGCATCCGATCCAATCCGGCAAATGCAGAAACCAGCATAAACAATGTTGACTTGGGCAGATGGAAATTCGTCATCAGGCGGTCAACCGCCTTAAACCGATATCCCGGCGTCATGAAAATATCCGTTTCACCGGAAAATGATTGCACAACGCCATCGTCCGTGGTCGCACTTTCCAATATTCGTGCCGCCGTGGTTCCAACTGCGACCACCCGACCACCTGCCGCCCGTGCGACGTTGATACGTTCTGCCACGTCTGCCGTGATTTCTCCGCTCTCACTGTGCATTTTATGATCTGCAGTATCATCGACCTTGACCGGCAGAAAAGTACCGGCTCCTACGTGCAGGGTGACGGTCTCCCGCTGAATACCGCGCGCATCCAAGGCAGCAAGCAATTCCGGGGTAAAATGTAGTCCAGCCGTTGGGGCGGCAACAGAGCCATCTTGTCGCGCGTATACGGTCTGATAGTCGTGCTTGTCTTGCTCATCCGCGCCATGCTCGCGGGTAATATAAGGCGGCAACGGCATTTCTCCGTGCGCTTCCAACGCATGCACCAATGCCACACCGCCACGATCGAACCGAATGCCGACATCGCCATCTTCGGACTTATCAAGAATTTGGGCTGTGAATACATCCCCGTCGCCGGACACGGCAAAAGTAACGATATCGCCCGGTTTCAAGCGTTTACCCGGACGCGCGAATGCCCGCCATTCTGAATCATCAACCCGCTTGTGCAACAGGATTTCCACCCGAATACCATCAGGATTTTCCGGGCGTTTGCGCACACCATAAATCCGTGCCGGGATGACGCGACTGTCGTTAAACACCATGACATCACCGGGCTGCAACAAGTCCGGCAAATCGCGAACACACATATCATCAAGCTCCCCCTGCTGTACAAAAAGCAGGCGAGCACTATCACGGGGAGACGCCGGACGATCTGCAATACAGGTCCGGGGCAGTTCAAAGTCGAATGCATCGACACGCATGGGCTTACTCAGGTTTTCGATGGAAAGGACGGCAAATAGAGGACATTGCCCGTGCTGTCAACCTCACCGGATTGGTTTTACCAGATCAGTTTTCGGGAGAACAGGCCCCGCAGCGTTCCATTGGCAGTCCTCGGTCTGCCCATCCTTTTGCTGTCATAACGCCATTAGAGACATTATAGACATTCTTGAACCCAGCCTGAATCAGCACAGCGGCTCCCTGCGCTGAACGGTTCCCGGATCGGCAAATCAATGCCACAGGTTTTTTCAAATCACCCCGCACCACCTTGCGCACCCCATTGACAAAACCGGCGGCTCCACGGGCATCATGAACCGTAACCAGTCGAGCGTTTTTGGGTACGCCAGTCTGCCGCCACTCTTTGGGAGACCGCACATCAATCAGTACGACCTGCCCCTTTTGCATCATAGCCCAAGCTTCCGGCGGCTTAACCGTGTTGACCGATTGTGCATGTGCGGATGTGGCGGTCAACAGCAACGCAGACACGCCCCCAAGCACGACGGAACGACGGGTCACTGCCTGCCAAATACGTTTCATGGGGTAGTCCTTTCTCTTTTAACTAATCGTTCTGTGCGCGGGCCATAGCCCGATACGGCACAACCAACCGAGGCTCTGTAATTGCCAGTTCCGGTATTGGATTATTTTGGGCGATGGAAATCAGATCATCCAACAGCGGCACCCCTGCCGCAATACTGACAACTGATGACAGACTGGGGCGCGCATTGATTTCCAACAGGCACACCGCGCCATTTTCATCGAACATCACATCACAGTCCACCAGCCACGACAAATTCAGGCGCGAAGCCACATCCCGCGCCAAATCCTGCAACATTGAGGAGACAACAATCTCATGCCCTTCGTCAGGAACTGCCGAATTAATGCGGCGGCGTGGAACCGCACGACACAATTTGCCTTCCCACGCCAGAACATCCAAATCATATACCGGTTCACGAAGACGCTTCATCACCAAAACCGGAAATAGGCTGTCATAAACATCAACAAATCGCGTCATGAAGGTCGTGTAGTCCATGTGAACTTCACGACTACCCAAGTATTCATGAACCCCTTGCACCGTATTGCGAATAACACTGACGCCACGGCTTGAGTGTGCGACTGCGGGCTTGACCACCACCTCGCCATACATCCCGAACATTTGTTCAACCGCTGTAATTAGGTGTTCTCGGCTGTCGGCGGCACGCCAATCCGCCGTTGGCAACCCTGCATGGGTAAACAGTTCATAGGACCGCAATTTGTCGGTCAAGGTTTGGGTCAGAAAGTTATCATTACAGGCTAGCTGACAGTTTACTCGGGCCAGCAGGTCTCGATGTGCTGATAGGGCAAGAGCATCCTCATCGACCAGCGGGATAACCAGATCCACTTTATGCTTTTTCACCAAATCCGCAACGGCATAGGCAAACCCATCAGCGTCCCATGATTCAACACACTCGAAAACATCGGCAAAATGGCGTGCTTCCACATCCTTTCGCCGATCAACGGCAACCACCCGAAGATCATGCCGGGTACTGTAACGCAATCGCGTGAGAGTATCCGGAGCCAACGTATGCGCAACTGATGTCACCATTACTGTATATGTCATGAACGCCCCACACCTGCGGTCATTGCTTCGGCTTAAGGCTGCAACTTACACATTAATGCGCATAAGCTGCCTTTCCTTCACCGCACCAAACTCTTTTCAGCCTGCCACAGACAAGCACCCCCGGAAAGCGTATTCTTTGTAGTCCCCAGACTTTCAGAGGCAAACCATGTCCCATCCACACCATAAAATACACCTTAGTCAACGTTCAGGCGGGGCAACCCAATTGCGCGAAACACTTGAAGATGCACTCCACCACGGTTTTGATGGTGTTGAACTGGACCTGCCCGAGTTGTTCATCATTTTCGGAGGCAAAATTGTCCCGCCTGCACTTCGTGAAGTTCAGGCATGCTTGCAGGATTACGACCTCAGCTACAGCATGCATGCACCATTAAGCCTAAATCTGTTGGACGAAGCCAACCTAGACCTGCACATATCCGTTGCCATGGCAACCATTGACGCTGCGGCAGCCCTCAATGCAAAAACCATTGTTCTCCATCCGGGCTGGTGCCACCCAGATAGATTAAAAAAAGCACCAGAAGATGTGCGAAAAAGCGAGCAACCGCCCCTTCACCGCATAGTAGACCATGCACATGCGTCGGGTATACGTCTGGCTCTTGAAAATATGCCTTGCCTTCCACCTGACAAGGCGAAGGATTTGGCATCTTATGGGCAGTGTTGTTCCGCTGTTGCTCAACAAATTACTGATATTGCATCACCTGCATTAACGGCGTGTTTGGACCTTAGCCATGCCGCCCTGTCCTGCGCCGCCCGTAATGTTGAATTACATTCAGAAATCCAGCAGTTGTCCCCCCATATCGGGCACCTACACCTGCATGATTGCTTTTCACGTCCGACATGTATCCGCGCATGGACTTACGAAGAAGGATTAACCTACGGTCATGGGGATACGCACCTACCATTGGGGTGGGGCGACGTACCGTTCGCGTCCTTGCTTACCAACCTGCCAGTTGCGACCGATGCCGTTGTAACGTTGGAAATACAGGACTTCCTGCAAACTTATACGGCCTTAAGTCAGAATTTGGTAATGGCTCGGAATCTCGCTAAGGGATTCGGCACATCGAATCCATAGGAGAAACTCATACTATCGTGTCATTTCCCTACACTTATGAGCGGGGAAATGACACTACCCAAATCGCAAGGCACGTTTATTTTCATATTTTTTTACAATTGATGAATTTAATTCATTCTTTGAATAATTTACGATAACTCATACTTAATTAAGCAATAGAACAAGATTGCTGCATACTATACTACGTTAGCCTGAAGCTTTACAGATGCTATACTCATACGAAGACATTGCTATACTAACAGTATAGAGAAAGTATAGACGAAATATTCTAAGACTATAAGCGGATGAAAACGGCTCAGTCGGCAGCTTTTTTTACCTTGAAACTAGCTTTTTATACAGATATACCCCGCAACGCTTAAGGCATACATTCAGCCTCCGATACAGCCAGTGGACAACGCGTATATTCATACGCGAATGACCCCGTTTGTCTGTTTCTTTGGCACATGAATACATGCCGCGAAAATGATTAATCAACAGGCTTCTGAGCCGCCAATGCCCTCGGCATGACGGCTTCTGAAACCCTTTATCATCGTGGTTTCGGGCTTCCTTTTCTGGGTCCGCACCACGCCAGACCCGGAGCGATTACCGCTATGACAACTTCGAACACTGCCGTAGCCAACGGCCTTGACGGGGAAATGAAGCGTAGAATTCTCGGCTTCTCCCTCGGCATCGGCGCAATGCTATATTTCCTTTTGTCTTCACCGCCTGAAGGCCTGTCCACCAACGCATGGTACACCATTGGCGTGACCTGCATGATGGGCGCATGGTGGATGCTGGAAGCTATTCCGATTTCCGCAACAGCATTCTTGCCGCTGGTTATGTTCCCTCTGCTGGGCATCCAAACCGCAACTGAAGTCGCACCGGCTTATGCTGGTGATTTGATCTTCCTGTTCATGGGTGGTTTTGTTATCGCCATCGCCATGGAAATGTGGAACCTGCACCGTCGTGTTTCCCTGAACATCCTGAAAATTGCCGGCGCAAACCCGGGCATGCTTGTTCTGGGCTTCATGATTGCAACTGGCTTCCTGTCTGCATGGATGTCCAACACCGCTTGTGCAACCATGATGATGCCGATTGGTATGGCTATCATCAGCTTGCTGAACAACGGCAAAGACCCGAAAGGCAGCACCGACGACACCAGCCGTAAATTCGGCATTTGTATTATGCTCGGCATCGCATTCTCTGCATCCATCGGTGGCCTGATGACCCCGATCGGTACACCGCCGAACGCAGTGCTGGTCGGTCAAATGTCCAAAATTGCAGGCATTGACGTTGGCTTTGGTGAATTCATGCTGATCGGTGTTCCGATCGCCGTGATCCTGATGGCTATTACTTGGCTGCTGCTGATCAAAGTGTTCTTCCCGGTTAAGGGTGTGAACCTTGAACAAGCTGTTTCTGTCGTTGATGAAGAACTGGAAAAACTGGGCCCGCTGTCTCGCGGTGAAGCCATGGTTATGTTCATCTTCGTCGTAACTGCTGCAACTTGGATGCTGCGCGGTCAAATCACCGACATGATTGGCACGATTACCGTTGCTGGTACCGAAATGAAAGCCGGTCGCGTGATCCGTGACTCCACCATCGCTATGACTGCCGCAACCATCATGTTCGTCACTCCGGTGAACCTGAAAGAAGGCAAATTCCTGGTCGACAGCACCGTATTCAAGAAAATCCCGTGGGATGTTCTGGTTCTCGTCGGTGGTGGCTTGGCCTTGGGCGCTGCTTTGAACTCTTCTGGCGTGTCTCAATATGTTGCTGCCAACATGGAAGCTGTGTCCTCCATGAGCACCATCATGATCATTGCCGTGTGTTCCACCATCGTGATGTTGATCACCCAATTGGCATCCAACACCGCGACTGCAAACACCTTTATCCCGCTGGGTATTTCCATCGCTGTTGGCGTTGGTCAGCACCCGCTGATGATTGCGGTTCCGATGGCTATTGGTGCTGGTCTGGCATTCTCCCTGCCGGTTTCCACTCCGCCGAACGCAATCGTGTTTGGTTCCGGCCTGATCCGCATCCCGGATATGTTTAAAGTCGGTATCATCTCCAACTTCATCGGCATCGGTATCGCCATTGTCGTGATGTACTTGGTCATGCCGATCGCATTCGGTGTGAAACAAGGTGAAATGCCGGCAGTTCCGAAAGTTGTGCAAATGAAGGAAGCAGTGTTGAAAAACACAATGCCGACTGCAGACGATGCAACGATTTTCGAAGCGTTGAAGCAAGCCTTCCCCAAACTGTCTGAAGAACAATTGAACAATCTTCTGGCAAAGTAAGTAGGAAGAATCTGCGGGTAACCTCGACCCAACTTTCCCAAAAAGCCCAAGAGGTATCCGTTAGGTCTAAAAGCCCCGTTCCTTGTTCAGGTTATTCCTGAACTTGGGGCTCCCATCAGCACCAAAGGCCCCTAGCCCCCTAGGGGCCTTTGTCTATCTGGACAAAACACTGCCTCTACCCTATATGATAATGCGTCTCGCTATCATTTAATCGGTAGGTCACATGTCAAAATCTGCGAACAAATCCCACAAAAACTGTAAAAGCAAAAAGCCCTGCCGGAAGCCTGATAAATCAGGACGTTGCCCGCGCTGTAATCGCAAATTTGCCTGACACTTCCCTCCCTCGCCTGATGCCAAGTCTGGACGACTGCATCAACCGCACCATATATACATAAGACTGAAACTCATTCTCAAAAGAGCGAGGTAGCCATGGGAAAGCGTAACCGCGGCAAGAACAAGGAAGTCAAAACCGGCGTCTGCAAAGACGACGGAGCGTGCGGCAAGCCAGATAGTCACGGACGTTGCAAACGTTGCGGCATGCAGATCGCTGACTAACCCCTTCATCTCCCTTATCCTGAAAGAAATAACGTCCTGCTTCGAATGCAGGACGTTTTTCAGTTGGCAGTTCGGCAAAATCGCGTTAGCGAGATAGACCATATCAAATATGTAAGGATCTTAGGCATGCCAGTGCTGACCACAGAAATTATTCCCGGCATTTTTCGCATCAGCATTGCGCCAACCCCTCACTTTGAATTCAATCACTTTTTATGTATTGGCGAACGGACCTGCCTAATCCACTGCGGCAAGCGGTCAGTTTTTGACAGCATCCACGCCGAAGTGTCTAGGCTGCTAAACGGCAGAGGACTGGATACAATTGTCTTTTCCCACTATGAGGCAGATGAGTGCGGCAGCATCAATGCATGGCTTGCCGCCTACCCGGAATGTACAACTGTCTGCAATAAAACGGCATCCATCAGCCTTAATGACGAAATCTGCCGCCCGGCTGAAGTGATTCAAGATCGAGAATTGATTGATCTAGGCGGCTTTGACCTGCAAATGATTGAGACCCCGCATTTCCCACACAACTGGGATGCCCACCTGTGGTTCGAACGTTGCCATGGAATTTTGTTCAGCTCGGATTTCTGTATTCAGGGCTGCGTTTGCCCCGCCAAAACGGATCAAGACATCAGCCAGATCATTATTGACTACTACGAGGCTGGAAAGTTCATGCCCTACGGTTCAACCACCAATGCGGCACTGGAAATAATTTCAGAACTCCCCATTCAGATCATTGCCCCCATGCACGGCAGCACGATTTATGGCAGTGCCGTCAGCGCTGTCTTGAAAACCGTGCGGCGTGATTTGTTCCTAAAATCTGCATAGGCCAATCGGCACCACAGCCTCACCCACGACCGCGATACGGCGGCACCCCTTGGTCTGGAACCCAGACACCCTGTGGCATCGCTCCGGTCTGCCAGAATACATCAATGGGTATGCCACCACGTGGATACCAATAACCACCGATGCGCAGCCATTGCGGCTGCAAAAAATCGACCAAACGCCGCGCGATGGAAATGGTGCAATCCTCATGGAATGCGCCATGATTACGGAATGCCCCCAAGAACAACTTCAATGACTTGCTTTCCACCAACCACTGCCCCGGCACATAATCAATCACCAAATGCGCAAAATCAGGTTGCCCGGTCATGGGACACAGGGAGGTAAACTCCGGCGCAGTGAAACGCACATTATATTGCACATCCGCCTGCGGGTTTTGCACCCGTTCCAGTACCGCAGCTTCCGGCGATTCCGGCATCACGGTCGCGCCACCCAGTTGTTTCAGGTTGCTGTAAATTGTCTCTGTCATAGGTAACTCCTTAGCACCGGATTAAACACCGCGGCGGTTCCCCCACATCATCACATGTAATTGCGGCAATATGCGCGGTGTAAACCATGCGTCTGCCAATGTCTTATCCACCAACCAAGTCAAACGACGCGCCACGTCGTCCGCCGAAACATCATGAGATGCTGCAAAGTCTGGATTGCCCGGTTGCAAATACATAGGCAAATCCGGGTATCGTTTGGCAACAGACTTAGCAAACCCATAATCCGCATCATCAAACACCACGATTTTCAAAGCAATTTGCTGGGCATCGTGTCCAACAACAAGGCAAGCATCAAGTCTGGCCCAATCCGGTTCTCGTCCGCTGGATGGTGGCTTGGGCGACAGTATCAAGGTCTTCAGCTTACCAAACCAAGACTGCGGCACGGAGCCTTGGGTTTCACATGCAAATGTGTAACCATGCGTAAGCCCCAAATCAATCAAAGGACCAAAGTCTTGTAACGCGGGGTTTCCACCACTTAATGACACCGTCAACGGTGTTGCATTGGATAAAGCCTGAATCTTTGCCCAGACCTCATGATGCGACATACGTTGCCAGTCTTTTCGATGGGATGTGTCAACGGCATAGCGCGAATCACACCAAACACAGCGGTAGTCACAGCCTCCTGCCCGCACGAAAACCGTCGGCTCGCCGATCAGGATACCTTCCCCTTGAACCGTCGGGCCAAAAATTTCAGATATTCTTAGCGGCATGGACGATACTCAGCCCAAGTCTTAGGCGTTTCAGACACCCGCACGGCAACCGTTTCCGGCCAACGGGCAACGCTCCAATCGTAAAAGTGCTTTGCCATGTTCTCTGCCGTTGGATACCCGTCCAACACATCATTCAAGTGTCGATGGTCAAATACATCATCAATGTACGCCTTTAATGGCGCCAGATCATGGTAGTCCCGAACAAACCCATTGACGTTCAACTGCGCTGCGGCAAGTTCGATCTCAACCACGTAATTATGACCATGCAAGCGAGAACACGGATGCTCCGACGGCAAATGCAGTAACGCGTGGGAGGCTGAAAAATGAAATTCCTTACTGACATGAAACATATCACAGCCCCTCCCTGCGTGTTTTGGCCGCAGCAACAGCCGCTTGCCAATATTCAGGGTCCAGATACTCCGTCGGATCATCAATACCGGCAACGGCAAAGGCTTCGCGACGCTCTACACATGTGCCGCAACGCCCACAGTGTGCGTCTCCACCCTTGTAACAAGACCAAGTATCCGCAAACGGCGTGCCATGGGCATGACCGATACGGACAATTTCCGCCTTACTGACTGAGACAAAGGGCGTAGACAAGCGAACATCCGCATAGCCATCCAAAGCAGCACGCTGCATGTCTTCAAATGCCTGAGTAAATGCCGGACGGCAATCGGGATAAATAAAATGATCCCCACCGTGGACAGCCGTTGCCACCGTAGTATCACCATTTGCCGCAGCAACGCCGAACGCAATCGCCAACATGATCGCATTGCGATTGGGCACAACCGTGATCTTCATTGTATCTTCGGCATAATGTCCATCCGGCACGTCAATATCATCGGTTAGAGCCGAGCCAGTCAACGCCGCGCCAACACCGCGCAGGTCGATAATCTGGTGCGGCACTGCCAATCTGCGGGCAGCGCGCGCCGCATAATCAAGTTCCTTGGTATGGCGTTGCCCATAATCAAAGGAAACAAGCCGCGACAGAGCCCCCTCTGCGGCAACCATATGCGCAAGGGTGACGGAATCCAAACCGCCGGAACACACGACAAGTGTTTTCATTTTTGTATCCTTGTTTTTACCGGGTAGGCTGCGACCGGTCAGAGCCTGTAAGCTCCAAATTTTTAAGTTTGCACACGCATGCGTGATGCATCTGAAGGGCTTCTACCCCTTTGACACCATATCGTCAACGGTTGTCATTTTCGAACAATTCCCCGAAAGGTCAAAAAAGCCTAAACTGGGAACTAGGCTTCACACCCTTAACACACAAAAAGGCCATCCCGTAGGATGGCCTTTTTGTGTGTTGGCTGGGGCGGGAGGATTCGAACCTCCGCATGGCGGTACCAAAAACCGCTGCCTTACCGCTTGGCTACGCCCCAACACTGCAGGAAATCAAGGTTGAAACCGTGTTCCCCGCGAAGGAGGCTTCTTTTACGTCAGACGAATGCGCTTGGCAAGAGCTTCGTTACAGAAAAATGCATTTTTTCGTTTTTGTCGAAATGAATACTCTAGATAGTATCTAACGGCCCCTGAACGTTCGCAACTTGCACTACTGGCGGTTGGCTCAGAATTTCGCCGGATCGCACCCACCAATCAGGATGCGTCATCGCCAAAACATCCGCTGCGGCACGGGCAACAGCAACACTTTCAAACAAACCAAAACAAGTTGCCCCAGAACCCGACATGCGGGCCAGCAAACAATCCGGGCGTGCGGTCAGGGCTGCCAGCACCTTTGCCACCTCTGGCGCCTGTTGTTTGGCAACGGCAGTCAACTCATTGCGACGCTTCATCAAGCTCGCGGCAAACGTTGCAGCACTCGACACGGCGGTCCACGGCGGCACATCAGGCCCCGGTCCCTGCCAATCTTTAAACACTGCTGCAGTCGACACGGCAACCCCCGGATTCACCAGCACCACCGCAGTCGGCGGAAACGCCTCAACGGGTCGGATATCTTCACCAATGCCATACATTTCGGCAGGAACCCCTGCCAGACAGACCGGAACATCAGCACCAAGCGATAAAGCCAACGCAGGCAAGTCAACCTGTGCCGGATCAATCGCCCACATCTTTTCCAATATTCTCAGCACCGCTGCGGCATCCGCAGACCCACCACCAACACCCGAAGCAATGGGCAGTCGCTTGACCAGAGTGATCGCAATGTTCGGTGCACGATCAAGAATCGCCGCCAAATCCAAGGCAGCCCGCACACACAGATTATCAACCCCGTCAAGTTCCGGCGCCGCCATCGGCCCGGTGACTCGGAAAGAAAAAGCCTCAGCCTCTGCAATGTGCACGGTATCGCCGACACTGGCGAACCCAACCAAACTTGACAGGTCGTGATACCCGTTCAGCCGTCGCCCCAGAATATGCAAATAAAAATTCAATTTGGCAGGCGCAAGCACCTCAAAGGCACGGTGCCCACCCTGCAAAACCAAGGAGTCTTGTGACTGTAAAAACTCAGCCATATACAGACCCCCTATTGGCTGTGGAACGGTGGCAAACCGTCCTCAATTTTCTTGCGAATTGCCTCAGCCTGACCATCATCCGTGGAAAGATCAAGCGCGCGTTGCCACTGGTAATGAGCCTCCAGCCTACGCCCAACCCGCCAATATGCATCACCAAGATGATCATTAATCGTCGGATCATCGCTGACCAAAACCACGGCCTGCTCCAACTGCTCCACCGCCGCAGCAAACATGCCGCGCAGATAATACGCCCAGCCGAGACTATCCACGATGTAACCATCATTGGGTCGAGCCTCGACGGCCTTTTCGATCATTTTTTGTGCCCGATCCATGTGCTCACCACGGTCAAGCCATGAATACCCAAGGTAATTCAAAACAACCGGCTGGTCTGGACGCAATTCCAACGCCTTCAAAAAGTCTTTTTCAGCCCTGCTCCACTGCTTTGACCGTTCCAAAGACACCCCGCGCGTATAGTACAGAACCCAATGACGATCGCTTTCTTCTTTTAGTCGGGAGAATGCCTCGTCATATGCCTTTACCGCATTGCCATAGTCTTCCAAGGCGCGATACAGATTGCCAAGCTCAATCGCTGGCTCGGGCCGGTCCGGGAATTCATTCGCCAAGGCTTTCAGCGCAAGAACTGCCTGATTCGGCTCCTCAATCCGTTCAAGATTCTTGGCAACGCGCAAACGCACGGAATAGCTTAACGGCGAGTCCTTGCCGATGCCTGCATAAGCCTGATTGGCCCGTTCAAAATTATTTTGCTCTTCAAACAGGTCACCGATCAGAACCAAGGCCAAATCCAAATCCGGCGACGCCTGCAACGACAACTGGGTCAAGGCAAGGCTCAATTCCCAAATCTGGGCATTAGACAGGGATGTGGACACGCTGAACAAGGCTTCGCCCAGACCATGCACCGCATCCACCACAACCGGCTGCGCATCCGCATCTACCAACAAACGCTTACGCAGGGCCTCGCTGATCGGGCTATCTCCGCTGGTTTGCGCATAGTCCAGCATCAATTGTGCGGTTCGCTCTGGCTTACCGATACGATTAAAGAAGCGCCCTGCTGCCTGCACGGCATGGATGGAACGCCCGCCACCACCAGCCAGCGTTTTTTCATAGGCTTGTTCTGCCTTACGATCCAACCCCGCCCGGTCATAAATCAGTGCAGAGTGGAAATTGTAAACGGGGAGGAATGCCTGATTGTCAGATAAAGGCTCAAGCGCCCGTTCGACGGCAGGCAGATCCCCCTGACCGAGGGCAATCCAACCATTTGCCAGCGGCAAAAACAGGCTGTTGATGCCATTGTCATCAAGATTGGCGATTGCGGCCTTTGCTGCTCCCCAGTCACCGGCTTGTGCTGCTGCCACCATTTTTACATAACCAGCCAGCATATTGCCCGGCTTAACGGCAGATAGTTGATTCGCCAAATCTCGGGCCAAATCCATGCGACCATCAGCAGCGGTATAAAGTAAGGCCAATCCCATAATGTTGGTATCAGTCGGATCAGCCTGATGCACTTTCAGGTAATTGTCCGCACTGCTGGTAATATCGCCATGGGCTCGGGCAGATTGCGCCGCCAAATATGCCCCGTAACGATCATCCAAATCTGGCTTTTGCCAATCTGCCTTCACGGCAGGTTTTTCCGGCACATCCTGCGCATCGCTATCCGTCGCAGAACACCCTGCTGCCGCCAAAATCAGAAATGTTGCAACCCCACACCGCCGCATTGCCGCGGGCATCGTCGGGCGTATTGACGCAAATTGCAGAACACGTTCACATGTTGGGATAATTGGGCCCACTGCCACCTTCCGGGACTGTCCATTGAATATTTTGTAGGGGATCTTTGATGTCGCACGCCTTACAGTGCACACAATTTCCCGCATTGATAACCAATCGCGCATCCCGCCCGGTTCGGTCGAGGTATTCATAAACCCCGGCTGGGCAGTATTTTTCTTCCGGCGCATCGTGGATCGGTAAATTGTGGGCAACGGGTATCTCCTGATTGTCCAGCCGCAAATGAACAGGCTGCGCATCGTCGTGACTAATATTGGCAAGATAAACCGAAGAAGGCTTATCGAAAGTTAACACACCATCAGGTTTCTTGTATTTGATCGCCTTGACCTGCCCCACCGGGCGCAGCGTCTGATGATCCGGGGTGAAGCCAAGCGTCCATGGCTCCCGCCCTTTCAGGACATAAGCCTGCAACGCCGCATGCGCCATACCTGCCAGCACGCCATACCTGAACATGGGTCTAACATTGCGCACGGCATACAATTCATCATGCACCCAAGAGTCCCGCATCATGACATGAAAACGCCGGGGACGCACACCCATGGCATCCGTATCCGCTGCCTGCAAAGCCTGAAACGTGGCATCCGCCGCCAACATACCGCTTTTCATTGCCAAATGGCTGCCCTTGATTTTCGGCACATTCACCAACCCGGCACTTTCCCCCAACAATGCGCCTCCCGGAAAAGTCAAATCCGGTACGGACTGATATCCACCTTCCGTCAAACACCGTGCGCCATAGGCTACGCGCTTGCCTCCGCGCAACATGGCTGCGATTGCCGGATGCGTTTTGAAGCACTGCATTTCATCAAAAGGAGACAGATACGGGTTGGCATAGTCCAGTCCGGTGACAAGCCCAAGAGCAACTTGCCCCTTGCCTCCGTGGTAAACAAATCCGCCACCATAAGCCTTGCCCGTCAGGGGCCAGCCGATGGTATGCATCACCAACCCTTCCATATGCAGGGCCGGGTCAACATCCCAGATTTCCTTAATGCCGAGGGCATGGGTTTGCGGCTGACATGTGGCATCCAAGTTGAAATGCCTAGTAATAAACTTTGCCAGCGAGCCTCGGCACCCTTCGGCAATCAGGGTCGTACGCCCGCGCACTTCAACACCGGGCTGAAAAGCAGGACCGGGCGAGCCATCATTCAGACGCCCCATATCCCCGGTCACAACCCCGACAACTCGATCGTTTTCAATCAGGACCTCGGCGGCGGCAAACCCCGCAAAGATATCCACGCCCAAGTCCTCAGCCTGCCCGGCAAGCCAACGACAGACATCTGCCAGACTGACAATATAGTTACAGGAATTGTTCATATGGGGGGGGCAAGGCAACGGCAACGCACGCTTTTCAGTCAGGAAAAGCACACGATCTTCAGATACTGGGACCGTCAACGGTGCATGCGCGGTCTTCCACTCCGGCAGGAGTTCATCAAGGGCGCGAGGTTCGAACACCGCACCAGACAAGATATGCGCGCCGATTTCCGCCCCTTTTTCCAGCACACAAACTGACAGCTCAACATTCTCCTGCACCGCCAGTTGGCGCAGACGAATCGCGGCACTCAACCCGGCAGGACCGCCGCCGACGATGACAACATCAAACGTCATGCTTTCCCGCTGCATGGGATCGTATTCCTGCATAGGCAGCAAACCTTTGCCCAACTTCTGAAAAACCTTCAACTTTATACCGCAACCCGCCCCTATCAGCACGGGAATTCCACTTTGCCACAAACTGAGCGATGACTTTCCGCATTTTTCAGGGTAGCGTGCGCCCTATGACCGATGCGCACACATATTCCCATACGCTAACTGCAACCGAAGCAGCAGCAGTGCTGCGCTGGTATGTTGCTGCGGGTGTGGATATTGCCGTTGGCGAGGCTCCGGTGGACCGCACGGTCGCCTTACCGCCGCCGCCGCAAGCTGCCCCACCGCGTGCAGAACCACAGCATACGCCACAACCCCAAACAATGCCCGCCGCACCGCGGGCCGCAGCAGGCATACGTGCGCCGGATGTCTCTGATGCTGCTTCGCTAACTGAACTGAAGGCACGGATTGACACCTTTACGGATTGCCCCTTGCGCCGCATGGCGACCCAAACCGTTCTGGGCAACGGGACGGAGGATGCCGACCTGATGGTTATCGGCGAAGCACCCGGTGCCGATGAAGACCGATCCGGCATTCCCTTTGTCGGCAGAGCCGGACAACTGCTGGACCGGATGCTGGCCTCTATCGACCATCCCCGCGATACAGTCTATGTCAGCAACATTATCCCATGGCGACCGCCGGGCAACCGAACCCCGACACAGGAAGAAGTCAGCCTGTGCCTGCCGTTTATCCTGCGCGCTATCGAATTGGTCCAACCCAAGGCCATCTTGCTGCTGGGGGGAAGCTCTGCCCATGCCCTTATGGAATCTCATGCGGGAATCACGCGCCTTAGGGGGCAGTGGAAGACGCTCGAACGCCCGAATGCAGGCTTAAGCATTCCAATTTTGGCAACTTTCCACCCGGCCTACCTTTTACGCCAACCTCGACAAAAATCATTGGCATGGCGTGACTTACTGAGCCTAAAAGCGCAGCTGGCGAAAACATCACCATCAACCTAAATGTGATTACCGTCACACTTTCTTGCGCACTTGGCAACTTAAGGGTAATTTAATGACAGTGATTTGGGGGCCGCGCGCTAAGCGTGACGGCGTACGGCGAGGGGGATACGTCCTGTGCTTGTAACTGCCGCGCGCAAGATAGCTTGCGCTTGTATATTTGCGACACTGACCATAAGCACTGCCAACGCGGCGGAAGGACCGCGGGATTTTGATCTTCAAATCCCGACGACAACGGTCCAAGTCATGCAATTCGGCAGCCTGTCAGATACAGATGCGAACCTGTATCGTCAAATTTTCGCATTGCAAGACGAAGGGGACTGGAAGCGTGCTGATGCCTTGCTCGCCCAACTGGATGACGGGCTTTTACGCGGCACCATCCTTGCCCAACGGTATTTACACCCAACGAAGTACCGCAGCCGTGCAGCAGAACTGATTACGTGGCTTCAGGACTACCCGGACCACCCGGACGCCAAAGCCATTTATAAACTCGCAAAAACACGTGTTTACAAATCTACCCATGTTCCGCGCCCCGGAGTGGACCGGGTTTTACGTGGACGTGGTGGCATTGACGGTGGCCCACACTGGCTGCGGGACCAATATACCGGGCACCTAAAAACCAGTGATGCTCGAACGGTCCGCAAGATGACTTATCGGTTCCGCAAGGCATTGAGCAATGGCTCAACCCTGACCGCAAAACGAATTCTAACCAACACCAAACTAACCAAACTGCTGACCCGTCTGGATACGGATCGCTTACGCGGTGCTTTGGCCTTTTCCTATTTTCTTGATGGACGGGATGATTTCGCACTGGAATGGGCTGCCCCTGCTGCCAAACGCTCCGGGCTTAAGGCTCCACAAGCCGCATGGACTGCTGGCTTGGCAAGTTGGCGGCAAGGTCAATACGCCAACGCTGAAACCTATTTCGGTATGGTTGCCAAATCCAAAGCCGACCAATGGACCCGCAGCGGTGGTGCATACTGGGCCGCCCGCGCTGCATTGCGCGCCCGCAACCCGCAGGCAGTCAATGACTGGCTGATTAAGGCCGCTGACAGCCCACGGACATTTTACGGCCTGATTGCGCGCCGCGCCCTCGGCCTTCCAATCGGTTTTGGCTGGAATGCGGAAAGCATGTCCCGCAACGATCAGGCCATTATTGAACAATACCCAGCCGGACGCCGTGCCTTGGCGCTTCTGCAAATTGGCGATCATCATCGCGCCGAAGAAGAACTGCGGCTGTTGTACCCAAATGTTGACCCAACCGTACGTCAGGCTATCACTGCCATTGCTCAGTCCTCTGGGCTTGCCGGACTTGCCATGCGCATCAGCACGGACCTGCAACGCAAGGAAGGTGTCATTTACGATGATGCCAGATATCCAATCCCGGCGTGGTCTCCACAGGATGGTTGGAAATTGGACCGCGCCTTGATTTACGCGTTCGCCCGACAAGAATCAGGATTTGATCACACGGCCAAAAGCCGGGCCGGCGCACGGGGATTGATGCAAATCATGCCCGCCACCGCCCGCTATATTTCCGACAGCGAGGAACGTCGCCGTGGACGAGACGCACTTTTAGACCCGGCTTTTAATCTGAAGCTGGGCCAACGGTATCTGCAATATTTGATGGATACCAATTATGTCAGTGACAACCTATTCTTCCTCGCCACGGCATACAATGGCGGACCGGGAAACCTGATTACATGGCGCAACAAGGCCAATTATGGTGACGATCCGCTTTTGTTCATTGAATCTTTGGTCGCACGGGAAACCCGCCATTATATTGAACGGGTGATGACCAACCTGTGGATTTACCGGATGCGCCTTAACCAAAACACACCGTCATTGGATGCGGTGGTGTCAGGGCATTGGCCTGCATATACCGCACTGGAAACCGACAGAACCCGTGTGGCTTCCCAACCATAGCCCGGTAAGGTTTCCGTTTATCGGCTCTTGCCGAGACCATCAATATACTGGATTGTTTGACAGGGGGCCTTAAAGGCTCCCTGTTTTGCGTCCTACCAGAATGAAAGAAGTATTCACCATGCCGGATTTCAGCCACGAGGATGACTGCCTGCAAGCCCTTGGCACAAACGGAATGATCATCGGCATTGATGAAGTGGGACGTGGACCATGGGCCGGGCCAGTGGTCGCGGCAGCAGCAGCAATTGATAGAACCGTGGCAAACCCAGAAATGATTGCCGCCCTTAATGATTCAAAAAAGCTGTCGGCAAAACGCCGGGACGTTCTGTTTGAGCAATTGTCCACCGATCCCGGAGTGGCATGGGCATGCGGAGACGCCACGGTTGAGGAAATCGACACGCTAAATATCCTACAGGCGACATACCTTGCCATGCAGCGTGCGGTCGAAAAATTGACGATTTCCTATTCTGGCCCACCAATCTTCGCCCTGATTGACGGTAATAAGATACCTCCAAATTTGCCGTGTCCGGCAAAATTTATTATCAAAGGCGATGGCATTTCTGCCTCCATCGCGGCAGCCTCGATTTTGGCCAAGGTTACACGCGATCGCATTATGTTGGGGTTGGATCAGGAGTATCCAGACTATGGATGGTGTCGCAACGCCGGTTACGGCACCAAAGAACATCAGGCTGGGCTGGCAAAAAAAGGATTGACAATCCATCACAGGAAATCATTTGCACCAATTCGCAAACTGTTGACTCAAAACATTTCTTGACGGCGACTCGGGGCGGGGGCATGTTCTCATTTGAAAACGACTCGACTCAACTGGCCCGATTGTAAACCAATGATGACCTTTGCCCACGACACGATCTATCAAGGTGACTGCATTGAATTGATGAATGCAATGCCGGAAAAATCCGTCGACATGGTGTTCGCCGACCCGCCATACAATTTACAACTGGGTGGAGAATTGCTACGCCCGGACAATTCCCGCGTTGATGGCGTCGACGATGAATGGGACCAATTCGAAAGCTTCCGGGCCTATGACGAATTTTCGTTCAAATGGCTCAAAGCCGCCCGACGCGTTCTGAAAGACGATGGCACCCTGTGGGTCATTGGCAGTTACCACAATATCTATCGTGTGGGCTCCATACTGCAGACCATGGGCTATTGGATTCTGAATGATATTGTCTGGCGCAAATCCAACCCAATGCCGAACTTCCGCGGCACCCGCTTCACCAATGCCCATGAGACATTGCTGTGGTGCGCAAAGAGTCAAGACGCGAAATACACGTTCAATTACAATGCACTGAAAGACATGAACGAAGGCACGCAAATGCGCAGCGATTGGCTGATCCCGCTTTGCACTGGTTCTGAACGCCTAAAAGGTGAAGACGGCAGCAAACTGCACCCGACACAAAAACCGGAAGCCTTGCTTTACCGCATTATGTTGGCAGCAACAAAACCCGGCGACCTGATTGTTGACCCGTTCTTTGGCACCGGTACGACCGGGGCCGCCGCCAAACGACTGGGCCGCCGCTATATTGGTCTTGAACGGGATAAGGGCTATATCGCAGGCGCGAAAAAACGCATTGCGGAAGTCGAACCGATCCAAGACTTGGATGCCATCAAAATCTTTAACAAGAAAAGCGAACCACGCGTGCCGTTTGGCAATGTGCTGGAACGAGGATTGCTGCAACCTGGCGACATCCTTTATGATTCCCGTGCGCGCTATCAAGCGAAAGTGCGGGCAGACGGCACACTGGTTGCAACTGATATTCGCGGCTCCATCCATCAGGTTGGCGCAAAATTGCAAGGGCTGCCGTCCTGTAACGGTTGGACCTTCTGGCACTTCCAACATGATAACGAATTGATGCCCATCGATATCTTGCGGCAACGCATTCGTTCGGAAATCGGTGGCCTAGCCTAAAACCAGTTTTGCGACTTTCTTCATAACAGTTGGCAGGCCTGCATCCATCACGGTGCAGGCCTTTTGCCATTGCCCTGCCCCCATAACTGCCGCCACATCCGCCAGCACGGGAGGCGCAACCTTCACCACGGTCAAGTCCAAGGAAAAATGGGTGAACACATGGCGGACAGGAGCATTTAAGGCCGTCCGGCACCAATCTGTTGGGATGCAATCGGCTGATACCAATTGCAGATTTTCTTCCCAAGCACTGGATGGAAATGCCAACATCCCGCCTAGTAACCCAGACTCTGGGCGGCGCACCAGCCACACCTGTTCATCACGTTCCACCCAATACACCAGCCCGCTTCGTTGCGGTTTCGCTGCTTTTGGTGGTCGGTTTGGACGATAGGCTATTGTCCCGTTCGCCTTGGCCTGACAAGCATCCCGCCACGGACACTCGGCGCAGTTCGGCTCTTTCGGGCGACACACAGTCGCGCCAAGCTCAATCGATGCCTGCACAAAGTCCCCTGCCCGTGCTTTCGGCACCAATCCCTGTGCAATGGTCCGCGCCTTGGCTTTAAACTTCGGCAGCAAAGTCGCGTCATCCATAAGTCGGGACAACACGCGCTCCACATTGCCATCTACAGCCGCCACCGGCTCACCAAAAGCAATGGCTGCAATCGCCGCAGAGGTATAAGGCCCACATCCCGGCAAACGTGAAATTTCGGCCGCAGTTTGCGGAAACGCCCCGCCATGATCTGTCATGACCTGCCGCGCACAGGCCAACAGGTTTCGAGCCCGGCTGTAGTACCCCAACCCCGCCCATGCCGACATTACATCCGCATCCGTCGCCGCCGCCAAATCAGCCAAAGTCGTCCAGCGTTGCAGAAATTTGGTGTAATACGGGATCACGGCAGCAACGGTTGTCTGTTGCAGCATGACTTCGCTGAGCCAAACCTGATAGGCATCCCCCAAGGCACCGGGGGCCGGTCGCCATGGTAACTGACGATGCCCAGCATCATACCAGAGCAAAAGGCGGCGTGACAGATCAGCGGGTGAAGACGGGTACAAGATCGTTTTTGTCATCAGGTGTGTGTGATTGGAATCTTTCCAATCGTCAAGACACTATCGTTTTCAGAAATTTTGCCTATGATGCAAGTATGGCAAAACCACCGACATCAAAGACCAAATCACGGTCAACAAAACCCAAGGCACGCGCAGGCAAAGCCAAGCCGGATCAACGTCGCTGGCGACCTTATCCGCGCCTGCTCGGGCTGAGTGTTGCCAAAATTGCCCGCCCACTGGTCGGAAAACGCGGCTTCACAGAGATCGACATTATCTCACGCTGGGTGGATATCGTCGGCGAAGACATGGCGGCATTTACCTTGCCGGAAAAACTGACCAAACCGCGCAGCCCGAAAGTCGGCACTAATGGCCTCGTTGGCGGCACGCTGCATATCCGGGTGTCAACTGCGGCTTCTGCCACCTTGCTGAAATATCAGGAAGCCGAACTATGTGGTCGCATCAACACACACTTTGGCTATACCGTGGTTGATAAGATCAAAATGACCATTGGCAAAATCCCCAAGCCACGACCCAAGCTCAAGCCACCGCCGTTACCTCCCCTATCCGAAAGTGTGGTTGACATGGTCCACTCGGTGGATGACCCGGAATTAAAGGCTGCCCTTGAAAGATTAGGACAGGTCGTCGCAGCCAAAACTTCTCCGGACAAATCCTAAATAGCTTTTTCATAGTTCAGGGCGTGACAATACCGCCGACGATCTATATGTGTGATAGAGTGTGAGGATGTCCCCACAAGCTCAGGAGCTTCGGAACGTGCGCAAAGTCTTGAAATTACTGTTTATTGTCTCCGCATTTGTCTTGACTGGTACTGCCGCCTATGCCGAAGGGTCATCCCCGGCGGCGACAGACATCCGCCAACCGGAATTCATGACATTCGGGAAAGATGACGCCCCGGTCACCATCATTGAATTTTCGTCATACACCTGCCCGCACTGTGCATACTTCCATGAAAACAATCGCAAATGGATCATGGAAACGTTTGTCGAAACTGGGCAAGCCAAATATATCTTCCATGATTATCCTTTGGACGGGCTATCCACGGCAATCTCCATGATCGTACAGCACGCGCCGAAAGACATGCGCTACGCATTATCCGAATTATATTTCAAGAAACAGACGGAGTGGATGCGTTCGGAAAATCCACTGGAGGTTTTGGCTTCACTGGCGTCCCTTGCCGGGATGGACCGTGCCTCGGTTGAAAAGGCCATTGAAGACCGCCCCCTTTTAAAAGGGCTGATCGAATCCCGCCGTCTTGCCAGCCAAACATATAACGTGGAAGCCACACCGACCCTCGTCATCAATGGCAAACAAATCATTGCCAACGAAGAACAGGAAAAATTGACCCGCATGATCGAAGCGGCAGAGGCCGCAGCGAAAGCCAAATAATCACAGATGATTAAACATCATCCCCCGGTTTCGCTGCCCGTCCATGGCAGAAAAACCGGGGACGGGGGAATGATCTTTTCGCATGATCCAGTTTACGCAACTTCGCCTGTCTGGATTTAAATCCTTTGTCGAACCGACCGAACTCGACGTGGAACCGGGGTTAACCGGAGTGGTCGGGCCGAACGGCTGCGGAAAATCCAATATTGTCGAATCCTTGCGCTGGGTTATGGGGGAAAGTTCCGCCAAACAAATGCGCGGCGGCGAAATGGATGATGTGATTTTCGCCGGGACCAGAAAACGCCCGTCTCGCAACGTTGCAGAAGTTACGTTGACACTGGATAACTCGTCCCGCACGGCTCCCGCAGTCCTCAATACCGAAGATACACTTGTCGTCAGCCGCAAAATCAGCCGAGGCAGCGGCTCGACCTATCGCGTTAATGGCAAGGAAGTACGTGCACGTGACGTACACTTGCTGTTTGCGGACGCATCCACCGGAGCACGTTCCACCGCCATCGTGTCCCAAGGGAAAATTGGTGCGTTGATTGCCGCCAATCCGTCACAGCGTCGCGCTTTGCTGGAGGAAGCTGCCGGGATTTCCGGCTTGTATTCCCGTCGTCATGAAGCCGAGCTGCGCCTACGTGGCGCCGAAAACAACCTGACCCGCCTTGATGACGTTCTGACCGCATTGGAAACCCAGAAGCAAGGCCTCGAAAAGCAGTGTAAGCAAGCCACGCGCTATCGCGTGTTATCTGATGAAATCCGCGCCTTGGACATCGCCCTTTTGATCCGAACGGCTCAGGACGCGGAAACCGCCCTCAATGAAGCCCGAGCCACCCTGCGGGATGCAGAAGCAACCGTCACCCAGACGACAGAGGCCGCCGCCAAAGCCTCTCGTAAGCAGTTTGAAGCCTATCATGCGCTGGAACCAGCCCGCACAGCGGCAAACTCTGCCAACAGCGAACTGCAACGCCTAACCCTGACCCGCGAAACCTTGCAACAGGATGAAAGACGACTGGAACGCGCCATGCGCGGCAACGCGGAACGTGTCGGCCAGATCGCCAACGACATTGCCCAAGCTGAACATGCCGCAAGCGATGCGTCACATCGTTTCTCCGCCATAAAGCTGGAAATTTCTGAACTTGAAGCAGAATTGGTCGATGCTCCACAGCGGGAACAGGCCGCACGGGAAGCTTTAACCTCTGCCGAAACCCTACGCGAACATGCCGACGCAGCCCTTTCGACGGCAACGGCCCGTAAAGCTGCTGCCGAAGCTGAGCTCCGTGCAGCGAGAACGCGCCAGCAGGATGCTCAGGCAGCACTATCCCGCCTACAGGCACGACTGCAGCAGTTGGACACAGACATCAGTAAGGCCAAGACATCCCTTCGCCCGGACACGGAACTGGCACAAGCCAACACCACATTACAAACCGCAATCGATGCACTGGAACTCTGCCAACAACAACGGGATCAAGCCGAGGCTGACCGGGCAAGTTGCGATGCAAAGAAAACCACTGCTCAGGCCAACTTTTCTGAGGCTGACGGGCAGTTACGCCGTCTTGATGCTGAAATATCTGCCCTTGAAAGCGTGACAAAGGCCTCCGCCCACATTGGTGATCGTGGCCCGGCTATCCTCGCCAAAGTTACGGTCCAAAGTGGATACGAAAAAGCATTTGCCACAGTTCTCGAACATGGTGCCGAAGCCCCGGACGATCCGCAAGGCACAGCCCCCATGGGATGGCGTGCTTATCCTCCCCTTCCCGATTCTCTTGCTGTTCCTGCTGGTTGCACCCCGTTATCACACTTTGCCAGTGGCCCGGACAGCTTATCCCGGCGGCTTGGACACGCGTACCTGATTGATGATACCGACCTTGCAGACCGGATCGCGCCAACCCTGAAACCGGGGCAATGCCTTGTATCCCAAGACGGTGGATTATGGCGGTGGGATGGATTTACCCGTTTACCCCATGCGAAAGATACAACCGCAACAGCGACTGCGCGGCAATTGCAGCAAGCCAACCGATTAAAAGAGCTTCAGGCGCAGCGTCCCGAGTTGTTTCAGTCTTTTGAACAAGCCCGCGACACATTGAACGCCTGCCAAACCGAGCTACAGGCCGCACAAACTGCTGAACGTACGGCGCGCGATGCCGTGCACACTGCCGAAACGTCGCGACAACGCGCTCAATCTGCCCATGACCAATTGCATCAACAGCAATCACAGGCAAAAGATCGGCTGCTACGACTTGAGGATAGCTATAGCACCGTAGAACAAGACGTAATCACAGCGCAGGTTGCCTATGAGGCAACACTCAAGGACAGCTCTGAGCCATCTCTCTCTGACTTGGAAGCCGTGACAGCAGCCGCAAAGGCTGAAGCCAGCGCAGCGCGAATCCGCGCAACAGAGGCCCGCGCGGCTTTGGATACCTGCTTGCGACAGGCGGACAGCAGTCAACAGCGGCTGAAAAATCTGCGGCAGGAAATTCAGGATTGGAAAAATCGGCAAACCAATGCGGATACCCATCATGCGGCACTGCTGGAACGGCAGCGTATTGCCCTGAAAGAACGGGAAGAATTACAGGCGCGCCCAGCCATTTTACAGCAACGCCGAACTGCCCTGACAGCCGAACTGATAACAGCAGAGCAGGCTCAGAAAGATACGTCCGACGCCTTAGCAATTGCCGAATCCGAGCTTCGTGCTGCCGATAGCCAGCAAAAAGAGGCCGATCGTCTGGCGGCTCAGGCACGGGAGGATAGAATCCGGGCCGAAGAAATGGTTGAACGCCGCAAACAGGGATGCATCGACATCGCCCAACGATGCCAAGATACTCTGGGCTGCGCACTGGAAGACGTGGACACAAGCGTCGCCGCCAAGCACCTTGATATGTCCAGCGAGGAAATTGCAACTCGCACGGCTCGTCGCCATCAAGAACGTGAACGGTTGGGTCCGGTCAATCTGCGAGCAGAGCTGGAAACCGAGGAAGTCAGCAATCAAATCGTGGCACTACAGACAGAACGTGACGACCTGCTGGCAGCAATCTCACGGTTGCGTCAAGGCATTGCTGAACTGAACCGCGAGGGGCGCGCGCGGCTGCAAAAAAGCTTCCACGCGGTCAACACTGTCTTTCAGGAAACCTTCAAACGACTATTCGGGGGCGGGCAAGCCTACCTGACATTGGTTGAAGACGACGATCCGTTGGCTGCAGGTATTGAAATCATGGCAAGCCCACCGGGCAAGCGACTGCAATTGCTCTCTCTCCTTTCGGGCGGGGAGCAAGCCCTGACGGCTTTAGCGTTGCTTTTCGCCGTGTTCCAAAGCAACCCGGCACCGATTTGCATCCTTGATGAAGTGGACGCCCCACTGGATGACGCAAACGTTGACCGATTCTGCGCACTGTTAGCCGAAATGGCGAAAACCGGGCAAACACGCTTCCTAATTATCACTCACCATCGCATGACTATGGCCCGCATGGATCGGCTGTACGGCGTCACCATGATTGAACAAGGTGTATCCCAACTGGTTTCCGTTGATCTGAAAATGGCGGAAACCTTACGCGAGGATCCAGTATCTGAATGATTTTGCACTAGAAACTAAGTTCATAAAACAGCCCATTCGGGCAGTTTTTCCGGCTTGACAGTATCCGGGGCAAACACTATGGTTCGAGCGCTTTCATGGCGGTTTACCGCCGATTTAGGGGGAAATGACGGTTTCGTACATGTGACCGCCAGTACAGTGCCGATGCCTGCCATGCATAGCATGTGGGATTGGGTCTGCGAGGGGTAAACGCATGACAGACTCGGAAGACGATCAGCTCTCTCAAAAACTGAAAGACCTTGCCAAACGTACGCAATCCATTCGTACAGAGGCAGGGCTGGATCATGATACGGCTCCCAAGCACAAAAGGGGGGGCGTAAAAAGGTCCAGCATAGGAGGTCGAGTCGCGACGGAACTCGTCGTTGGCACTGCCGTTGGTGGTGGGCTCGGATATGTGTTTGATGTTTGGCTCGAGACTGCGCCGTGGTGCATGGTCGGAGGCCTTGGTTTTGGTTTTGCGGGTAGCATTATGACCATTTATAGAATGGTAAAGGGCTACGACGAGACCGTGGGACTTGGACGCGCCGCTAAGCGCAGCTCTGGTTCCGACCAAGAAAAAAGATAAAGCCCCTAAAAGCGGTAAATATCCGTAATTAAGGGATGTGTTGGGGTTGCGTTAATGGTTGGTCGTCAGTACGGTCACCCGAACGTGGCATATTCTAAGAAAAGAGGATCCGATGGCGAATCCAGTCGAGCAGTTTACGATTAAGCCTATTGTTCCGATTCAGGTTGGCGGACTTGATCTGTCTTTCACCAATTCGTCCCTGTATATGGTGCTGGCTGTCATCGTCTCCACTGTGCTGTTGACATCTGCAATGAAAAAACGGGCGTTGATCCCGGGGCGTATGCAGTCCGTTGCGGAAATCCTTTTTGAATTTGTTGCATCAGTTCTTAGGGACAATGCTGGCGCAGGTAGCCAAAAGTATTTCCCGCTGATTTTCTCTGTATTTATGTTTGTACTTTTCGGTAACGTTCTGGGCCTGACCCCGTACAGCTTTACCTACACCTCACACATTATTGTGACCTTTGGATTGGCAGCCGCCTTATTCGTTGGCATCACCATCATTGGCTTTATGCGGCATGGCTTTGGTTACCTGCGGATGTTCTTCCCGCATGGTGCGCCCATCGCGTCGGCTCCGATTCTGGTTATCATTGAATTGTTTTCATATATGTCCCGTCCGTTCAGCCTCGCCGTTCGTTTGGCTGCCAACATGACCGTGGGACACATCATGCTAAAGATTCTGGCCGGCTTTATCGTTAGCCTCGGGATCTTTGGTTTCGTACCGTTTGCCGGCGTTGTCTGTGCAATGGTTCTCGAGTTCGGTATTGCATGTTTGCAAGCCTACATCTTCACTGTGCTGAGCTGCATCTATCTGCACGATGCATTGCATATGCACTAAACAGTTGCCTAAGCGGGCGGGCAACCCCGCCCCCCCCGCAAGGTAAATCAGTTTTCTTGTCTACTAGAAAAAGGAACAGGACACATGGAAGCGGAAGCAGCAAAATACATTGCCGCAGGTATGGTTAACATCGGTCTTCTTGCAGCGGCATTCGGTGTAAGTAAAATCTGGACCACTCTGATCAGCACCGTTGGTCGTAACCCGGCAGCAAAAGGTGACGTCGAGCTTTATGCATGGGTTGGCTTTGCCGTGACCGAAGCTATCGGTCTGTTTGCGCTGGTTGTCTCCCTCATCACGCTGTTTTCCTAAGTTCTCCGAGAACCTCTGCCCCGCTACCGTTATACCGGTCAGACGGGGCAGGAACTCGGTGCTTATGTCTCGCGTTTTGCAGGGCTGAACGAATTAGCGCCGCATAGGTCAGTTTCCATCGGAAACACAGTACCTGTGTAAATTTTGAATTCTGGCTCGGGAGCAGATCTGCCCATGCCACATTTTGATACTTCGTCGTTTGCTTCCCAGTTATTCTGGTTAGCTGCCTGCTTCGTCACTCTCTATATGCTGATGTCCAAGGTCGCGTTGCCGCGCATCGGGGACATTTTGGAAGAACGCCAAAAACGGATCTCTGATGATTTGGATATGGCGGAGCGTTTGAAGGGTGAAACCGAAGCGGCAATCGCCGTGTATGAAAAAGCTTTGGCTGATGCTCGTGCAACAGCACAGGCAGAAATCGCCAAAGTCATGGAAGCAAACGCCGCTGAGGCAGCCAAACGTCATGCGGAAATGGAAGCCGCACTCTCTGCCAAAATCGCCGAGAGTGAAGAACGCATCCACAACGCACGGCATCAGGCAATGTCTCAGGTCAACGAAATTGCCGTGGATGTTGCCACAGCCATCGTAAGCCGCATTGCCAACTTGGACGCGGATACTGATACCGTGGCTCCGTTGGTTGAAACTGTAGCGAAGGAGCGTGGACTATGATCAGCGATCTGTTGATTTCATCCGCCCATGCTGCTGGCAACGCTGCTGAAGCCGGACATGCAAGTGTTTCCTTTTACGAGGATCCTACATTCTATGTAGGTTTGGCTTTCGTTGCCTTCATTTTCATCATGATCAAAGCTGGGCACCAGAAACTGTGTGCTATGCTTGATGGTCGTGCGGAAACGGTTCGCCAGCGGTTGGAAAACGCCCGTCAAATTCGCGAAGAAGCTCAAGCGTTGTTGGCTGACTACCAGCGCAAGCAACGCGACGCAATGCAAGAGTCCCAAGACATTATCGCCCGCGCAAAAAATGAGGCTGAAAAGCTGAAAGCACAGGCAGCTAAAGATTTGGATGAACGCATTAGCGCAGCTGAGCGTCAAGCTATGGCCCGTATTGCCGCAGCTGAGGAACAAGCGAAACGTGAAGTTCAGCACCTTGCCATCGACATTGCAGTTTCGGCTGCAAGCAAAGTTATGGAAGAGAAACTGAGCGCACAAAAAGCCAATTCTTTGGTCAATGCTGCAATCAAGGAACTGCCGGGAAAATTCCATTAAGAGATTTCCTTGGCACAAAAAAAGCCGCCCAATGGGCGGCTTTTTTTGTGCCAAAACCAGTGATAAATGCTTCCTCCCTCCCCTGACTCCTATGCGCAGTTCTCAAGATAATTGATGAGCGGTTGCCATTCCTTTCGATAGGTTTCAAGGCGCGCTGACAACACGTCAAAAAGGGATGCCCCCTCCAACGCGAAATTCACATAATTCTGCGTATCTCGTAAACGCGCCATCACCGGATATGGCAGATCGTTCAGAAAGGCCTCAAGGTGCTCGTTAGAACGTGATCGGGGATTCACCCGGTTGGCTACCAGACATATATCGCGTTTTCCCTTACGGACAGTCTTCATAGTTTCCAAATGCTTTAACAATCGACGGGTTCCATCCTCATCAAAGACAGAGGGTAAAACCGGGATCACCAGAACATTTGCACGATCGACAATGTCGGCAACGGCACTACGGCGCATGGCGGCCGGAACATCCACCACCAATCGGTCAAGCAGTTTAGGGTTACTGGATTTTTCAAGATCTACGGCTGTAATCGAAGCAAAATGATCGGGGCGACGGCGCAGCCAAGCGGTTGAAGACTTCTGACGATCCAAATCTGCAAGCCCTGTTTTGTAGTTGCGGTTTGCGAAATGTGCCGCGAGATGGGTTGCAATCGTTGATTTGCCGGTTCCACCCTTTGTGTTCACAACCGCAACAATCATCATCAAGCTCTCCCCCATTCTTATATTTACTAGCAAAAATCCTATGTAGTCGTGATGTTGATAGCAAGGCTAAATCACAAAGTGATAATTACCGTTTTAAGAATGCAGCAAAAAGGCGTCATCCATTGTCTAATCGACGGTAAATGACGCCTTTGATTATTTTGTTTGTCGCGATGAAATCTTAATCGCGAGCGTGTCCAACTGATTTTAATGCCAAACCAAACAACACAGCCCCAACAGCCATTAGAACGCCAAAATGCGCCCATACAATTGGCTGATCAAATGCCGCTGCCCGAATGGCCTGCGCCGCATGCGTCAACGGTAATACATGCAGGATATACTGTGCCCATTCCGGCAACCGTTCCAACGGGAAGAATGTCCCACCAAGAAAAGCCATTGGCGTGATGATGAAGGAATTCAGAAGAGCCTGATCGCCATGCCCGCGTACCAGCATTGCCAAACATACGGCCAATGAAGAAAACGCAAAGGCATTAAGGAATGCAGCCAACCAGAACGCGGGACTAAGGGACAAAGACACTCCGGCGGCATACCCAATGCCAAGCAAGACACAAATGCCAATAAAGGCCCGCGTCACCCCAGACATGACCTCCCCCAACACATAGGCCGTATTGGTAATCGGGGCCGACTGAAATTCTTCGAAAATATGCAGATAAAACCGGGCGATATTTATTTCAGTCGCGGTGCCATAGCTTTGGATCATCGTATTCATGGCAATCAGGCCCGGCAGCAGGAACTCAAGGTAAGTTCGATCCTGTATCTGCATATCTGCACCAACCGCCGTACCAAAGGCGACAATATACAAAATTGGGGCAACTGCCATCCCCACCACATACCGTTTAAATCGACGGCGTAAAATCATCATTTCCCGAAGGTAAACAGCGCTGAAACCTTGCAACAACATTGAAATCAATCCTCTGAGATTTTTTGCCCGGTCAACTTAAGGAATGCATCCTCCAGATTGACTCGACGTAACGTGTGGCAGGCATGGTCAGCGACAATTGCCTTTTGGGCGTCTTCACGGCTTGGGAAATACTCCGTACGCATCCCGTCTTCACTCAGGCAGTCATAGGCCCAAGCCCCGATCTGCTGGATCAAGGATTGCGGTTTGTCCAACGCCCGAATCTTGCCTTCATCTAAAAACGCAACGCGATCAGCCAGAAACTCTGCTTCCTCGATATAGTGAGTGGTCAGAAAGACGGTGGTGCCGTCGTTTTGGATTTTTTTGATCAACCCCCAGATCTTTCTGCGAATTTCCGCATCAAGGCCCACCGTAGGCTCATCCAGAAACAAGATTTTCGGATGATGCATCAGTGCTCGGGCAATCATCAGGCGACGCTTCATCCCCCCAGACAGAGAATTCACTGTATTTCCCATGCGATCACCAAGCCCGACATAGTCCAGAAGTTCTTGCGTTCTCGCCTTACGATCCTCTGCCGACATTCGGAACAGTCGCCCATGAATATCCATGTTCTGCACCAGCGTCAGATCGTTATCGAGGTTAATGTGCTGCATAACCACACCACACTGACGCTTCGCCGCCACAGGATCATGCACGATATCAGCACCGCCGAGCCGGGCACTGCCACCGCTCAATCGGGTTAAGCCTGTCAAAATTCTGATGGTCGTTGATTTCCCTGCCCCATTCGGCCCCAAGTAGGCAAACAGCTCGCCCGCTGGAACATGCAGGGACACTCCATCCAACGCTACAAACTTGCCATAGCGTTTTTGTAAATTTTCAATGGTAATCATGGGAGATACTTTTTTGGCAAATCAACTGTGTGCGACGAAATGCCGCACTTACGAATGGGTTACTATATCACAAACCCCATTTGCAAAGGAATAATTCGGATAGAGTAACTGACTGCACAAAAAAGAGAGGGGGCCGCCCCCTGAGGGAAGGGGACGGCAGGCGAAGCCACTGTGTGTGTGAGGGGGGGGACGGCTTCGCCCATTTCAAAATTCTGCTTTCAACAGTCAGGGATGCACCATGACTGCGGACTCTGTTTGGCAAGTTGGGCCGGAAGTTCAGAGCCTCTCCCAAGCACCCTTGAGATCTTCCGCCCGGCATTGCCTCAAACGCTCGCCGCGTTGACAAGCATTAACCTACTGAGAATTTGTCGCACAGATATCCCATGCCCTGTATCAAAATGTATCAAAGAGTATGAAAACGTGGTTACGGAATCTTGGCAATTCCCCCCCCAGATCAGCAATCGTAATAACCGATCAAATTAATCGGTTATTTCCGTTTTTCATGTGGACGCATTTACGGCATAGTCATAGTCAAGAAAGGCGTTCAGATAGATCCCAACCCCCAAGTAATATCCCTATGAACGCTGATCGATTTGAGTTTGTTCTGTCAGGTTTCCCCCAAGCCTTGCAGAACAGTCGCCGGACCAAGGATTTCAAGCAACCTTGGCTGCAACAAAGGCTCCTCCCCCTCAAGGCCTTGTTGTTATCCGGCATCCCCAGAAAGGCGTCCTTCCCCCCAAGGACGCCTTTCTTAATGCGCGCAAATACCCCACAAAACATTCGGGTTATCCAAAAAAAAGAATGGAGCCAAAACGTCTCCGCTTCAGGCTCCACTAAGGTCGTATCACAATGGATGACGGATATAGGAAGCTGGCGACGGTATCGCCAGCCTTTCCGTAATATTTTTCTTTGGGGGCTTTGTCAGTCTTGATTGGCAACGGCAGAGATTGCCTGCTCAGCCACTCGACCTGATAACTCCTGCAGATGATCAAACTGCCATTCAAATGACCCCACACCCATTGTGATGGAACGGAGTTCAACAATAAGGTCTGACACCTCCATTTGCGGCACCTCTGCCTTGATGACATCCCATCCACGCCAGCCAGTGCGTTCTTCAAAACCAAGAATTTGTGCGCGGCGTTGTGAAAGTGCCCGTTGGGCTTTGGATGTCCATGCGGACGGAACCGAAACCGTAACCTGCAGGATTGGTTCCAGCAGGACTGGTTTGCATTTTTGCAAAGCCGCACGCATGCCAATCCCCGCGGCGGTTTTAAAGGCCTGTTCTGAACTATCGACGGTGTGATAGGACCCATCAATCAAAGTCACCCCTACATCAACCACCGGGAAGCCGAGCGGCCCTTTACCCAAGCTATCTTTCACGCCGACTTCCACCGCCGGGATATACTGCTTCGGAACCACACCACCGACAATCCGGTCCGAGAATGCGAAACCATCGCCACGGGACAGTGGACGCACTTCAAGCACCACGTCACCAAACTGTCCATGCCCCCCGGTCTGACGTTTGTGTTTGCCGCGTTCTGTGACGCTGATACTGATGGTTTCCTTAAACGGCACTGTTGGCGGGATCGCCTTCACCGCGACATTGTAAACACTTTCCAATCGCTGAATTGCAACATTAAGGTGCAGTTCCCCCTGCCCTCGCAACAGCAACTCCCCTGTATCCGGGTCATGCCCATAGCTAAGCGAAATATCGTCTTCACATAGCTTGGCCAAGGCTGTTGTTAACTTAACGTCGTCGCCAGCTTTAGTCGTTGCTAACTTAAATGCGAACATAGACTGCGGAACTGCGGGCCAAATCTCTGCCGGGATCACAGCCGTTTCTGTCAGCCCGTCACCGGGACGTGTATTTTCCAACCGGCCCAAGGCAACAATTGCACCTTGCTCTGCCCCATTGATCTTTTGGGTATCGCCACCGGATAGGCTATACAAGCCACCGATTTTTTGTTCCGCCAAAACGTCACCGTCTGCGACTTTACCTGCCCAGACCCGAGCCCATGACAAACGCCCGGTATGGGCTGCATGTTGAATTTTAAACACCTGAATCGGTGCGTTTGGAATAATATCCTGTCGCTGTTGGCGTGTGACCTCCGGCAGCGGAGCATCATGGCGCAGGGCTTTCCACAGCCGCGTTACACCGTGGTCGCGCTCCCCTTCCCCGAATAGGACCGGAACCACCAGGTTATCCACCATGTCCCGCTTCAAAGAGGTATAGACTTCTTCCTTTGCCGGAACTGCATCATTCAGCAGCTCTTCCATCAAGCGGTCATCAAAGTCAGCCAAGCCTTCCAACAATTCTTGCCGCGCGAACTCTTCATCATCCGAGATTGAGGACGGCATCTGTATCAGCGACGACGGCTTGCCCTCTTCGTACTGGTAAGCGCGTTCACTAATTAAATCCACATAGCCGGTAATGGTTTCACCTTCGATGATCGGCAATTGTCGCAAGGCCAACGGGCGACCGGATACGTCTTGTAATGATTGGAATATCTCGGTTAAGGAGCCTTTTGCATGCTCCATGCGGTTAATAAAAATCAGATGAGGAATATTGTAATCATCAAGGAACTTCAGAAACGGGGCCACCATAACAGCACGCGACGGGTCCGGGTCACAGACCACAACCGCAATATCTGCCATCATCAGGCTATGACGTGTGTCCTGCAAAAATTCTACGGAACCGGGGCAATCCAGAAGCGTCCAATGGTCATCCAGAAACGTGGTGGACGCCGCAACCGTTTCGATACTCATTTCCCGATCTTTAGCTTCCGCAGACGCATCACCGACCCGGTTACGATCCGCCGCCGTTCCCTTGCGTGTAATTGCCCCAGTGATGGACAACATACTTTCCATAAGGCTGGTCTTACCGCTGGTATACGGTCCAACAATTGCCGCCACCCGCGTGGTGGGGATGGTGCTTACAGTGTCACGCATTTCGTTCCCTCCCTTGTCAAGGGTTGGGCCGAACAGCCTGACGTCTGTTTGCGCACCCATAAGGCACGCATCAGCGCGCCCTATATCAGGCACAAAGTCTTAAACCATTTCTGCGAATACCTGCTGATAGTTTTACGCACAAACGCTCCCCCGACCTTGCCCCGGCCATTCGGCCAAGTGGTCCCCATCTGCAGGAGGCGCTTTGCGCACCCCGGCACGGGGCTTTGCAATGCAAGTATGCTCACAGGATTAGGTCAGCTTGGCAACAAAAAAGCCGCAAAATAGGCTCCCAGACTTCTGCCAAAGCCCTTGCCTACGATAATGGTTTGCGTTGCCGTATTAACAACGCTTCTGGAGAGGATGTTGACCGCTGCGTTTTGCGCCCTCTCCATAATGGAGAGATTGTCGCCCTTTGCCCGCAAGTCTTTGAAGGAAGGCTTGTAAGAGGAGCGAAGCCTGGGGCGATTAGACGCTACAAGCCTTAGTCATTGACTAAATTACAGTACAAAAAATAATCATAATTGCTGTGATCAAAAACAAGCCCCATTTGTGTTCGGAAAAGGTTGTCATTTAGTTTATTAACTTCAAATACATCATACATGGGGTCATCTCTATCAACACCAAATGCTTTTTGTAAATCACTCAATGCTATATTTATTATAACATCTTCTCTAATAACTTCCTCCCCATGGCGAGGAAAGCACCGGATAGAACGAATAGTTCTTTTCATGTTACGGATCCACATACCTTGTTTTTATTGCGTATTTTAGCTGCATGCCCAGAGATAATAACATCTGTGGCGGTACTGACGGCAGAGCGCGCCAGACTATCGACGAGTGCGTTCTGGGCCTTTTGCGCCAGCGTCAATAGGCTTGGATCGGTTACAGGAGTCTTGAGGCCTTGAATGAATTCTGTGCCGCCGATGCCGTGCAAGACGCCGGCTGTCACCATGGCGATTGCCAAAGAAACCAGAGCCTGAGAAGAGCCAAGGTCTTTCAGAACGGCACCAAGGTTGCCTTGGTTATTGATCAGACTGAGGGAGGCTTGGGCAACGACTGAGGTGAAGGCCGCATTG
>JAALLQ010000058.1_pt1 | contig 37701 bp, 34 predicted proteins | sample 7245921 | NCBI WGS metagenome assembly JAALLQ01 (sample SAMN13049200, study PRJNA578106) | oil field metagenome | isolation source: filtered produced water from oil reservoir B7 | place: USA:offshore Texas | collected 2016 | reverse complement strand
GTGGCACTTTCCCTAAGGTCACCCTCGCTGGCCGTTAACCAGCACCGTGTCTTTGCGGAGCCCGGACTTTCCTCTCCCACGCAGTTTCCCGCTTGTGGCAGCGATCACCCGACCCTCTGACCCGGCTAACATAAGTGCGAGGGTGCACTGTGTCTATGACTTTGATGCACGACGGCAATCAGGCGTCGATCAGTTCCAGTAGAGCGCACAACGTATCCGCCGTGCCTTTATCAGGCAGTCCGGTAATTTGTTTCGGGCGATAGTGACGCTGAAATGCAGTTAGCGCCGCATGTATATCCCGGGTGTCATAGCCCAATCGGTCCAGTGCAGGTTGAACATAGGCCATGCCCCAATGGGGTGCGGCTTTGTCCGTTATTGGCAGGCAGATGTCCAATTTTGCCAGCAGGGGCCACGGGAAACGTTCCCCCGGATCTTGCTTGCGGGTTGGGGCGATATCGGAATGTCCAACCACGTTGCGCGGTGGAATCGGATGGCGTGCCATAATTTCGCGGCACAGGTCGATTAGGGCATGGATTTGTACCAAGGGAAAATCGCGGTAGCCGAATTCATGTCCGGGATTGACCAGCTCAATTCCGATGGAGCGGTCATTAATATTATCTGCACCACGCCAGCGGGCGACCCCGGCATGCCATGCTCGGTGGCTTTCGTCCACCAGTTGATGGACCGTGCCGTCTTCGTCAATCAGGTAATGGGCGCTGACCTTTGCTGCCGGATCACACAGGCGATCCAGAGCCTCCTGTGCGGTTTGCATGCCTGTGTAGTGCAGGACCAGCATATCAATTTCAGTACCCGGTGCCCGGTCTTCGTGATTGGGGGAGGAATATTTGTGTTGAGCAGACATGATGGCCTCGTGACGGTTCAGCGTTTCAGGGCAATTCGACGCAGGAATTTTGGCAGACCAATCTGGATGATGGCAACCCCGAGTAAGGTCAGAATAGCGCCGAGAATTTTTTCATAGGTTAAGGCATCACCCATCACGATCACCGCTGCGGCGATACCGATGGGGGGTGCCAACAAAGTAAATGGGGCAACCAGAGACAAGTCATTGCGCTGGACCAGAGTATACCACGCCCCGTGACCGATAATGGAACCACCGATGGCGGTATAGGCAATGCCGCTCCAGCCGAGCCAAGAGGCATTGGTAATTGCCTCCAGTTGTCCGGTTTCAAATATCCACGATGCCAAGGCGGTCTGCGGCACTGTAAACAGGGCAACGCCGCCGATATACACCCGGTTGGGAACCGGAGGGAGAACCTTAAACATGGCGCTGGCAAAGGCCCAGAAAAAAGCTGCCAAAACCACCAGGCCAAGATGAAACGGGTCTGAGGCACCGGGTTCACCTGCCAGCACAATGACACCGGCTAACGCCAGTCCAATGCCTGCAAGTTTTCGGAATGACAGTTTTTCTTTAAAGGCAAGGGTGCCGATCAGCACACTGAACGGAACGCCCATTTGAATGGCAACAGCGGCGGAGGAGGCATCCACCCCGGTAAAGCCGACGAACAGTGTGCCAAAGTGCAAACCGCCAAATATGGTCGATAGCACCAACAGAGTTGGCAGGTGTTCACGTTTTGGCAAGGCAAACGGAAAAATCAACAGGCTGACCAGCAAGAAGCGGATGCTGGTCATGCACAGTGGCGGAAATTCCATCACGCCATACTTAATGGCAAGGTAATTCAGCCCCCATGTGGCAACAACGGCGGAGGCAAGAAACGTATCACGACCGCTTAGACGGTCGCTCATTTGAATCCTCGTGCCCGTTTGATCTGTTCATAGGCCGCATTGATGGCAGCCATGGTTTTGTTGGCATTGGCGATTAATTCGGGCGGCATGCCCTTGGCTGTCAGAATGTCCGGGTGATTTTCACGGGTCAGACGACGCCAAGTGTCTTTGACTTCCTGATCGGTGGCGGTGGGTGTCAGGCCCAGTACAGCATACGGGTCTTCGTCGGTATACCCACCGGATGTGGAACGGCTCGATCTACTGCCACCGGCTGCGGCGCGGGCGTGAATGGTTTCGAATTGTGCCTGCGTAAAGCCGAAAATCTGAGCCACGCGGGCAAGAAAATTGATTTCTGCCGGATGGATGTCGCCATCGGCCTGTGCAATCTCAAACAGGGCATGCAGCAATTCCTGAAGAACCACCGGGCTATCACGAAACAGGCCGGAAATTTGTTGGGCATAGACTTCGAAGCCGTCAGAAGTCTGACGTGCCTGATCAAACATGGCCCCGACTTTTTTCATGTCTTCGGGCGGAATTTGGAACAGGCGTTTGAATGCATCAATTTCTGCGCGGGTGACGACGCCATCCACCTTTGCCATTTTGGCGGACAGCGCAATGACTGCCAAGGTAAAGGCTACCTGACGTTCCTGTTCGGAACCGGGGCGGGATTGTTGGGTCCACGGCGGTGGCTCATTGTCTTCGCCCTTGTCAAAGCGTTTGTCCACAGCGTGACCAATGGCAGCCCCGAGGACAGCCCCCAACGGGCCGCCCATGGAAAACCCTGCCATGCCACCGATAATCTTGCCCCAAACACTCATGTTGCGGTTCCTCTATTTAAAATCGCTACCCTTCGGCGTAACGTAAGAGCCGCAACAGGGCAAGACTTGGTTTTTTTAATGACGAATTTGTGTCGGATGTATTATGACTAAGAGCATATCCTGCTGCGTGTGGGGCGTAAGTATTTGTCCAAGGAGTTGTTGAATGGAGTCTCCCAAAACCTGCGACGAGCTTTTGCAGCGTTTGGACGAGTTGGGTATTGCCTATTCGTTACATCACCATCCGGCTACACCCACGGTGAAAGAAGGCATGAAATTTCGCCAATCCATCCCCGGTGTACACTGTAAAAACCTGTTTCTAAGAGACGCCAAAAAACGCTACTGGCTGGTGACGGCTCCGATTGAGCGGGAAATCCAGCTAAAGGAATTGCCGGCAGTGATCGGTTCGGCCCGGTTGTCTTTTGCTCAGCCCCCGCGCCTGATGGAAAAACTTGGTGTTACCCCCGGATCGGTTACGCCATTCGCCCTGATCAATGATCAGGACACCAGTGTCAGTGTGATTTTGGATGACTGGATGATGCGGCAGCCAGTGCTGCATGTGCACCCGTTGGTCAATACCGCGACCATTGGTGTTGCGCCGCAAGACTTGCTTCGATTTATTCATGCCTGTGGGCATAGCCCGTGTATGGTCGATTTGCAGGCTTTGGATATTCAGCTTGCGGATGAATTATCAGCGTAAATATTCCTGCTTTTCGTTTTTGGGGCAGAATTTAGCGGCGGCTTGCGATATTCTGCCGCTGAAAAGATGACCGTGTGCGGACGAAACCCCACATAAGGTCACGTAGTCATATGCTCATTGGGACGAGGACGCTGTGCGAAAATCCGTTCGTTACGCTTTATTGGCGCTGCTGTTGTGTGTGGTGGCAATTTTTGTGCTGCCGGCTGTATTGCTGGACAAAGGCGATATTAAACGCCGAATGTCACAGGCAGTGTTTGATGCAACCGGGCGGGAGTTGAGCATCGGTGATATCGGGGTTTCCCTGTTGCCGACGCCTCGCGTGACCATTGATGATGTGCGCCTTGCCAATTGGTCAAAAAGTGCCGAACCGTGGATGATTGAAATTCCGAATGTCACGGTGGTTGTGGCTCCGATGGATTTGCTGCACGGCAAAGTCACGGCCCGCACCGTACGGTTGGATACGCCGCGCGTCGTATTGGAAACTCGTGGCGGTGACGGCAATTGGGAATTTTTGCCGTCCGGCAAGATGCCGACGCCAATTGCCCAAGCCCCCGGATACCTTGATGTCGCATCCGCACTGCAACAGGGCCCAGTGGCCGCAGGTTTCGCCGATGCCGCAGGGTTGGCACTTGGGTTTGAAACCATTGAAGTCCGCGATGGACAAATCCTTTTCCATGATGCCGGACAGGAAAGCCCGCTTAGCCTTGATCAATTAAAGTTGGACGTGATTGCCCAATCCATGCAGGGCCCGTTTCGGCTTGATGCCTCTGCCAGTGCTATGGGGCAGGCGATTAAATTGCAGGGGATCGTTGACGAGGTGAAGCCGCGGCGCGCCATTCCTTTGCGGGTGGATGTTATGGCTGCGGCTGCCAAATGGCATGTGGATGGGTTGGTTCTTCGGGATACGGGTAAAGGTCCGGTCCTGAAAGTTGCGGTAGAGATGACCGCCCCGGATATGGCTAAGTCCCTACAGGCACTCGGGCAAGCCTCGCCGGACATCCTTGCCGGGGTTCCATTGAAATGGGTGGGTGACCTGCGTGCAGACGCCCGCAAAGGGGCCTTTCGTGATGGGCGTTTAAGTTTGGGCGGTGATGATGTCGCAACAGACATGCAATGGTCGCTGGATGGTGATCGCCCGATTATAAATATGAATTTTGCCGCCAAGCATATTCAACTGGATGCATGGACCAAAATCCGCACAGCCGCATTGGCTGCACAAGTGCCGGATATCATGTGGCAGGGACGCCTAATACCGGAAGCCCACGCCCAGACAACCGTTTTACCTGCCTTTGAATTGCCAACACTTCCCCATGGGCTTGATGTGAATTTGAAAGCACAGGCCGATGTCATCACTTGGCGCGGGCAATCGGTTCAGGGGGCCGCATTGGACGTTGTCTTGTCCGGTGGTGATCTGGTGTTGAACCGTCTGTCTGCGGACTTACCCGGAGCCGCCAGTGCCAGTGTGTTGGGATATGTGGGGGCATCGCAGCAACCGCCAACCGTTGATTTGACGTTGGATGGTCGTGCCGCGAACTTGCGGGCGACATTGGCTTGGCTCGGTGTAGATGTCAGCCGCGTGCCAGCCGACCGTCTGCGTAAGGCAGAGCTTGCCATGGCGGTGTCTTTGGCCTCGGATGGCCTAATCCAACTGCGCAACATTAAGGCCGCTTTGGATGCCAGCCACGCAACCGGAGCCGCCAATCTCCGCTTGGGGGCGTACCCGGCGGTGGGGCTTAGCCTGACAGTGGATCAGGTGAACGTGGATGCTTATCGATTGCAGGACGCGCAACAAGCCGCCTTGCGCGGAGCCGATCCGAAAGTCGTGTATGCCGCATCCCCGGTTGCGTCAACGCAGCACAGTGCCGATCCGTTTGGGTTGTCTCGGTTGGTCGGTGCCAATGCGAATGTGAATATTTTGGTGCAGCGGTTGCTGGCGGGAGATCAGGCATTTGAGGATGTTCGCCTACAGGGAACTGTGCAGGGCGGAGATGTGACGATTAGTAATGCTTCGGCGGCACTGGGACGTTTGGGGCAGGTTTCCATGTCTGGCAAGCTCTTGCAACAGGGACAGAATTTGCCGCTTCTGCAGGATATTAAGCTGGGTGTAAAATCCAGCAATGGCGGAAAACTGTTGGCTTTGTTGCCCGGTGATATCCCGGATTTTGCCAAATCATGGCGGGCGTTATCCGCCACCATCAATTTGGATGGACCGCTATCCAATGTGGCGACCAATGCTCTGCTTGACGTCGGGAAAACCCGCATACATGGGGTGGGTGGCTTCAACCTGATCACGGGGGAGCCAGCTGAAACCAGTTCTGTCTCCCTGACGGCTCCGGCACTTGGGGATGTGGCGCAAGTATTCGGCGGCTCCGTCGCCCCGGATATTGCCAAATTGGGTAAGGTCACGGCAAAACTGCCGTTGCAAAAAACACAAAATGGTTTTGCCAGTCCGAAGTTTTCGTTAAAGGCCGGAGCCCTCGCCGTTACTGGGTCAGTGGATGCAAACATGGCGCAGGCACGCCCGTACATTACGGCCTCAATCAAAGGCAATACCTTGCCTTTGATTGCTTTGGCAGAGAACGATGCCAAAGCACTGACAAGGCCATTGATTTTGCCTGCCTCCTATACACCAGCTGCCGCACAAACCGGGACAAAGGCAGAGCCATGGGCCGTGTTGCGAGATATGGACGGTCAGTTGACCGCCAAATTTGACGAAGTGCGTTCACCGAAACTGCGGGCCAAAAACGTCAAAGTGACGGCAAAATTGGCACAGGGGATTTTAACGCTTAGTCAGGCCGATGCTTCGGTGTTTGGTGGGCAAGTCAATTTGAACGGGCAGGCGGATTTGCGACAAACGCCGAAACTGACCGGAGCATTAACGGCAAAGAATGTGTCCATCCGTAAAGACAACCCGCTGTTCGGGGCATCCGGTGCTCCACTGACCGGGGTGGTGTCTTTTACGGCGAATGGTGCTGCAACAGGGGTCAGCAAAGATGCGTTGTTGCGCGGCTTGTCCGGGCAAGGCGAATTTCAGGTCCAAAATGGCACATTCCTTGGGGCCAATCTGGATGAAGTCAACCGACTGCTACAGAATATCCGTTCCGTCGATGATGTGCTGCGGGCTATTCAAGCGGGACAAAGTGGACGAACTCGGTTTGATGATTTATCGGGCAAGTTTGCCGTTACCAATGGTGTTGTGAAAAGTGACCGGGTCACCCTGACTGCGCCATCTGGTCGGGGAGGCGTAACCGGGTCCGCCAATTTGTTTGCAAAAACCATGGATGTGCGGGCCGACTATGCATTGGCAAGTTTAAAGGATGCGCCACCGATTGGCGTGCGTTTGGATGGGGCTTGGCAAGACCCGCGTGTGTTCTTTGATATCAAGGCATTTCAGGGCTATGTGCTGCAACGCGGTATTGGGCAGTTCCTGAATTTGTTGGGTAAGAAGAAGGGGGCAACGTCGACTACTCAGCCATCCCCCTCTGCGGAAGATGCCACGGCACCCCAATCCAATGCGACAGAGAGCGGATCTCAGCCATCACAGCAAAAGCTGGAGGTTAAAGACGTCTTGCGTGGTTTGCTTCAGGCCATCCCACAAAACTGACCGACAGGGTTAGGGAGAGTTTTCGAAATCTGCTAAACTATTCAGAGTCTTGGTAAGTAGAAGTCAGAAGGTGCCTTTTCATGACCAGCAAATCCACGGAACTTGTGCCAATTCCACAGGCAGAATGCCCCGATTCACAGGAGCATATGGAAACTGCCCAGTGGACCTATGAACGGTTGGTAACGTTCATCAATAAATTTGAGGCAGACTTGGATGACGAGCACGAGGTCGGGGCGCGTCTGGTTTCCTTTGGCTCAGAAATCACGTTCCATATTGAAGATATCGGTTATTGGGAACCGGACATCATTACTTTTTACGGTGTCGGGAGTGATGGTGGCACCGTGCAGTTGATTCAGAATGTCAGTCAGTTGTCCGTATTGTTGGTTGCCATGCAAAAACGGGAAGAAGAACCGCGTCGGGTTGGTTTTGATCTTGGTGCGCGCGCCAAGGCTGCTGCTGCGACCAAGGCGGACAGTGGTGAAAGCTGATCATCGGCTGAAGGCCAAGTCGGTTTCCAAACGTCGCCTCTGTTGAGGCGACGTTCTTCAGGTCAACCTAACCCTAACGTGTCATGTTGCAATCCGCACCCCCGTGAAGGGGCGACGTTGAACAACTTATCAACGGAGACACCGTAAATGTTTCAATCCACGCCCCCGTGAAGGGGCGACATACCAATTGAGGTTTCTCATGGCTGCAATCTCCAGTTTCAATCCACGCCCCCGTGAAGGGGCGACGATCTGCAACATTCTTGCGCCCAGCCAGATCGAGTTTCAATCCACGCCCCCGTGAAGGGGCGACGCACACACAGACCCGTCTACAACGCCTTTGATCGTTTCAATCCACGCCCCCGTGAAGGGGCGACAGGGTGGAGTATAACCCAATTTATGGAATGGAAAAATCCGGTCATTGCCGCGAACCCACGGCTGAACAGGCTCTGTTCAGTTGCGGATTGTGATGTATGTGTTGAATGTAGTTGGATATCAATGACTTGCGTCTTCCGCGAACCTCCCTAGGGATTTTATGGTCGCTTGGGGTTCGCGGAATGGTGTTGGGCGTTAACCGCAGTTGTCGGTCAGGGTCAGGCTTCGCGCCCAAGGCTGGTCATGAGTTCGCCCCATTCCCGTTTTGACAGGCCACTGGCTTCCTGAGAGATATCATCACCGGCAATCAGGGCTTTCACCACTGCCAAGTCCTTGGCAGACAATGCGGTACCGCCGACACGGTAATCATTGAATGCTTCATAGGTGTGGGGCACCCATGCTTCCAGAACCTTTAACATGGCTTCCGCATAGACGCGGATTTCATATTGGGCGTGGCTGTCGGCACGCAAGGACAGGAAGTGCATCAGGTTGTGTAGGTCAATCTTCCAGTACCATTGGGTATAGGTGTTCAGGGTCAGGTTCATGCGGGCCAGTTCTCGGGCCAGACCGTCTTTGCTGTCGTCGATCTTGTTGCCTTCACGGTCGTGGTTGAGCATGAATTCATAGTCATCGTAATTGCGTTCCGCATCCGCACGCAGCATGCGCAACACTTCGATGGCTTCATCACCTTCCAAAACATCGCCGCGACCTTGATGGTTCTTGGTCGATTGGCTGGCAAGCTGCCCCGGTTCCGGGATGTAGTATTCCTTATCCAGAATCGAATAGCGGGCAGAAATTTCGTTCACGTTGGCGGTGCGGTGGCGAATCCACTGCCGCGCGACAAAAATCGGCAGTTTGACGTGGAATTTGATTTCGCACATTTCAAACGGTGTTGAATGGCGGTGCCGCATTAGGTAGCGGATCAGGCCGCGATCTTCGCTGACCTTTTTGGTGCCGCGACCATAGGACACCCGTGCAGCTTGTACGATGGCGGAGTCGTTGCCCATATAGTCAATTACGCGGACAAATCCCTTGTCCAGAACTGGCAGTGCTTCGTACAGCATGGCTTCCAGTGCCGGGACGGTCGGGCGCAGGGTGGAGGATTGAGCGTTACGAGCGGCATTGATTTCCGCAAGTTGTTCCGGGGTCAAAGACATGTCGGTCCTCATGGGCAACGAAATAAAAATTCAAGTCAGGCAGCATAGCGGGATCAGGGTGCGTTTTTCCAGCTTCATCTGTGTCTGTTGCCGGAAAATAAGAATTTTTACAGAATCCCTTTCGTCACGCGGTCAAAGCCATTATATAGAAGGCGTCTGTTCGCAGACTATGGTGCTAAACCTGTAATGAAATAATCGTTGTGGACCCGGGGGCAGTGCCCGGCGCCTCCACCATATGACCGGGGTTTCCCGATGGATTATGGGGGCGAAACAGGATCGACACGCGTGGTAAAGATTACAGCTGTGCCCGGCATGATACCACCGTTATCGGGTCATTTTAGTAAGTGCAAATGATAATCGCACTCCGGTGATGGCTGCTGCGTAAGCGGTATCCTAAACCAACTTAAATTCCTGATGCTGTGAGAAGTGTCAGGTGGGGAGTGGGGCCAGCCTAGCAACAGAAGTGCCCCATTAATTTTCCAGCCAGATTGAGATTCCCCAATATTTCCGGTGCATTTCCTTAGTGATTGCGCTGTCATTTCTTGCACCCAGAGTTTTTTCCGGTCAGACCGTGATTTTGGGTTTCTCCCTATTCTTTCTGTCAGTAATATGACCATCCGAAGGCTAACTTTCGGCCTATTTTCAGTTGTTGAGGCATTATTTTTCTCATGGATCAAAATCCCTATTTCGATTACGACGCGCTGGTAGAGGAAGCCCTGCGCAGCGTCGTTCGCACAGCGATCACATCCGCCGCAGAAAATGGTTTGATGGGAGACCATCATTTTTACATCACCTTTCGCACTGATGCGCCGGGAGTAAAAATTCCAAAGCGTTTGCTGGATGCCCACCCGGAAGACCTGACCATCGTGCTGCAGCACGAATACTGGGATCTGGCGGTTGATGAAGACGGGGACGACTGTTTTTCCGTCACCCTCAGTTTTAATGACATTCACGAACGGTTGGTTGTTCCGTTCGAGGCAATTACCGGCTTTGCCGATCCGTCAGCAAAGTTTGGCCTACAGTTCCAGTACGGTGACGATCTGGAAGATTCTTTTGACGATGATTTTCTGGAACCGGTGCCGTTGGAGGATTTACCCGGCGGCTTCCCGTCATCCAATGATTCGTCAACCAAACCGGACAAGGACGGCGGTGAACCGTCCGGTACGAACAAAGTGGTGGAACTGGACGCGTTCCGCAAAAAATAATGAAAGCCTATCAGCGGGGCAGAGGCCAAAGCCTGCCCCGCGCCGTTCACACCTAAGTACATGGGCACATCGCCCCAACCCGTAGACCAATCAAGGGAGGATACTCATGGGTTTTGATCCCGAATATGCCGAAATGTTCCCTCTCGGCAAGGATACGACGCCTTACCGCAAGCTGACCGAGGACTTTGTGTCCGTTGAAAAGGTCGGCGATAAAGAACTGCTGGTCGTGGACCCGAAAGCCATTGAGCTTCTGACCTACGAAGCATTCAAAGACATCAACCACCTGCTGCGCCCAGAGCACCTGAAGCAAATGCAGGCCATCATGAATGACTCGGAAGCTTCCGCCAATGATCGCTTTGTCGCATTGGAACTGCTGAAGAACGCCAATATTTCCTCTGGCATGGTTTTGCCTATGTGTCAGGATACTGGCACCGCGATCGTCATGGGGAAAAAAGGTCAAGCCGTCTGGACCGGTGGTGGTGATTCCAAGGCCATTTCCGATGCTGTCGGACAGGTCTATACGGATTTGAACCTGCGCTATTCGCAAAACTCCGCAACCGATATGTATGGCGAAGTCAACACCGGAAATAATCTGCCGGCACAAATCGACCTGTACGCAACGGAAGGCGAGGAATACAAGTTCCAATTTGTTGCCAAAGGTGGCGGTTCCGCCAACAAAACCTTCCTGTATCAGCAAACCAAAGCTTTGCTGAACCCGGCAAGCCTGCGTAAGTTCCTTGAAGAACAAATCAAGACTCTTGGTACTGCCGCATGTCCGCCGTATCACCTTGCCATTGTTATTGGCGGGACTTCTGCGGAAACTTGCCTGAAAACCGTGAAAATGGCTTCGACCAAATATTATGACAACCTGCCGACTGCGGGCGGGAAGCATGGTCAGGCATTCCGCGATCTGGAGCTAGAGCAAGAAGTCCTGAAAATGACTCAGGAATTCGGCATCGGCGCGCAATTTGGCGGCAAATATTTCTGTCACGATGTGCGGGTTATTCGTCTGCCGCGCCACGGTGCATCCTGTCCGGTCGGTATTGGTGTGTCCTGTTCTGCGGATCGTCAGTGCCTCGGCAAAATCACCCGTGATGGCGTGTTCCTTGAGCAATTGGAAACCAATCCGGCGCAATACATGCCGGATGTGAAGTCTGAGGCTCTGGATGGGGAAGTGGTCAATATCGACCTGAACCAGCCTATGGATGAAATCCGCAAAACCCTGAGCCAGTATCCGGTGAAAACCCGCGTTATGCTGACCGGGACAATCGTGGTTGGTCGCGACATTGCCCACGCGAAAATCAAGGAACGCCTTGATGCGGGCGAACCGATGCCTGATTACCTGAAAAATCACCCGATCTATTACGCGGGCCCGGCAAAAACTCCGTCCAACTATGCGTCTGGTTCCTTCGGTCCGACTACCGCGGGCCGTATGGACTCATACGTGGATCAGTTCCAGGCCGCTGGTGGTTCCTTTGTCATGTTGGCAAAAGGCAACCGTTCCAAAGCCGTGACGGAAGCCTGTAAAAAGCATGGTGGTTTCTATCTTGGTTCCATCGGTGGTGCAGCTGCGCAACTCGCCAAGGAGTCGATCAAAAAGGTAGAAGTTCTGGAGTATCCGGAACTGGGTATGGAAGCCGTGTGGCGCATTGAAGTGGTTGACTTCCCGGCGTTCATCGTCGTCGATGACAAGGGCAACGATTTCTACGCCCAGATCTAAGACCAAGTTCATTTCATGATAAAGGCCCGATGCATTCGGGCCTTTATTTGGTTTCAAACTTAAGGCGCGAATTATGAGTGATTATTTAACGCATGAAACGATATTAAAGGCCTTGGATTGGGCCTACGAGAAGGCAGTGGATGGTGTCCCCGGCTTGGATACTGCAAGCGATCTCGCCTCCTGTTATATGAAAGGCGATGAGTCAATCGAAGAAAAGGTTAACAGTCTTATTCGCTGGCAAAATACAAAGGCTGCAACGTCTGGATTTGTAACTGGTTTGGGTGGGTTCGTTACCATGCCAATTACGCTTCCTGCCAACATCACATCTGTTATGTATGTTCAGCTTCGTATGATTGCAGCCATTGCCGAAATGGGCGGTCATGATCCCAAAGATGACCGGGTAAAGACTCTGGCCTACGTCTGTTTGTGTGGAAATGCGGCGCAAAACGTTACCAAAGAGATCGGTGTCAAGATTGGCACCAAGTTGACAGAGAATGCCATAAAAAAAATATCGGCAGAAACAATCAAAAAAATTAATCAGGCAGTTGGGTTCAGGCTTTTGACGAAGTTTGGTCAAAAGGGAGTTATTAACTTTGGAAAAGCGGTCCCTCTTGTTGGCGGTGTTATCGGCGCTTCCTTCGATGGTATTACGACCAATACCATTGGCAATGTGGCGCGTGATACCTTCATCGTCCGGGATGGGAGGTAAGGAGTAGGCCTGCAATCACATGAAAAGCCACCTGACCAGTTCCCGGAAGAGGGCGAACGGCATGAATTGGGATGGCAGCCCCGTGAATTGCAGAACGAATTCAATCAAGGTTCCGGTCCATAACACGCACAATATCTGGGCCATGTAAGCCCAATGAATCCCCTCAGACAGGCGTGCGAACAAAGGCGCTGATTCTACGGAGCGCCTTTGCTGTTTATAGGATTGCGCGCTTTGCCAGACGCCGACAATCTGCCATATGGTCAAGCTTGGCAGAAGCACAGCCATCGTCACCATGTATGGCAGGACAAATATAACATCGGCGTGCTGTAGGCGCGATGTGACCTCCCCCAAGACGACAAACAGGGCGAGATTTAATAATAGGGTATTCCGCCAGAATGCCTCATTCAGGGGTAACTTGCCGCGCCAATGGCGCAGCAAGTACGATGGTTTTGTTGGTGAGGAGTGTGGCGTCGTGCCTTCGCTCATGAATTACCCTTCATCGCTGAAGGTATCTTGGACAAATGCTGCTTTATCTGTGGCATCCAATTTAGATACAGCATCATAGAAAAGTGAAAAGGCCTGACAGCGTTTTGCCGCACTCGGTGTGCCTTCAATGTCGCCCAATGTGGTTGCTGCCGTTTTGCCGTTTTCAGTCTGTAGCAACAGGTCATAGACTTTATCCGTGACAGTGTTGACGTGCGTTGGGTCTACGGGGTGTTTTTCAGCCCCGACGGAACTGGTGATAATGTCTTGCCAAATGTTCATGCGATTGATTGAAAAATGCGGGGGGAAGCCGGAAATGCTTGCTGGTCCCTCCATTGGCAACCCCAAGAACTGCATGCAAGAATTGACATCGTTGGCATTCAAGAAGGCCAGTTGCGCAGCAAAATGATCGCCGAGATCTGACAGTGATTTTTGGGAGGCATAAGGCAAGCGTTTTAGGGCGATTGCTTCCATGACACTGGCGACAGACCCGTAAACGACGTTCTGTGGTTTTCCGGTAAGAATGCCTTCATGGATTTCTGCCAGCAGGGCGTTATAGGTTTCGGCATCGGTCGCACGCAGGGCCTTGTCGAAATCTTCACCAAACCCTTGTTTCGCAATGTCTTCAAGCTTCGGTTCTGCACCAAGACCCGATACAGCAAATTGTCCCGAGGAATATCCGGTGGCAAAGTTGGACTTCAGCAGGTCTGCATGCTCGGGATACCACGCATCATCCTCGTTGTAGAAATAGACTTCTGCGGCAAAATCCTGAACAACGCCGTTGGCAACCGCAAGGTCAATCATCCGTACACGAGTTTTCGTGACGTCTTGAAGGGATGCATAGGGGCCAGATGGTGCGTGAAAACCTAGGCCTGCTGAAGAAGATAGATATCGCTCTTTGCCTGCCAAAAAGGCCAACGTACAGGCGGATTCACAACCTGACTTTGTGATTGTTGATAATCCTTGGGATTTGATGATGTCGTGTAGTTTATAGCCTTCTTCTAAACGGCCTCCGCGGCTGTTCAAATGGACTATGGCAACATCAGGATTGGCATCCAGCATGACCTTGACTTTGTCGGCGGACCCATGCCCCAAGCCGCCCATGACTTCCAGTTCATGGGGATTGAGTAGCCGCATGGCAAAATCATCATATTCCGTATCTCCACCGGCAATTTGTGCCAGTTGGACTGTCGTCGGAACAACAAACAACACGGTTTGCATTACGAAGGACAAAACAAAGACAATGCACACGGTATAGCTTGCAAAAGCCCATCCTGCGCCTTTGTTTTCGGCTTTCTTTTGCGCGCGGTAGGCAGATGCACTCCGCCACAGGCCGACAACTTGCCAAATGCTGAGTGCGGAAAGTAGCCCGATAAGAGCAAGGAAGGTTACAAAGGCGGTTACAGGAGCCAGATCGTTTATCGGCGGCAGAGAGGGGATCTTGCTGATTCCCCAAAGGGCCACATTAACGGCAAAGATGTTTACCCAGAATGTTCGGGCAAGGGAAAGTTCACCGTTCCAGTGTTTGCGAAAGTATGAAGATTGGGGTGGTGCGGATGCGGGGGCGGGCGTGGTCTCTGTCATAGCGGAAGGATCTTTTCTTGATGGTGTGGGTACAAAATAAGAACACGGAGAGATGTTATCAATTTATGGGAACAGGCGCAACGGTATACGCGTTCGAAAAGTTGTGAATTGTTGCCTTTTGCGCGATTATAAATGTACGTACAGCGTTATGGTGGTGTTAGGCGAAGGTTTGCCTTTCCCTGCCGCATGTGGGAAGGTTCGCGTTGTATTTGTTTTTTGAAATGAAGGTTTTTAATGTCTTCGTCTGCCAACTGGCTTGTTAGCGAGCCGGACTTCCCCTTTGCCACATACGTGTTTGCCCATGGTGCGGGTGCGCCCATGGACAGTGAGTTTATGCAGATTATCGCCGATGGTTTGACGGCGCACAGTGTACGTGTGATTAGGTTCGAATTTCCGTATATGGCAGCGCGTCGGTTGGATGGAAAAAAACGACCACCGGATCGAATGCCGAAACTTCAAGATTGCTGGCAGCATACCGTGGATAAGGTGTGGGAGGCATATCCCCATCAGCCCGTGTTTATTGGCGGCAAGTCCATGGGCGGGCGGGCTGCTGTGATGTCGGCAGGGGCTATTGCTCCGTCCGGCGTGCTGTGCTTAGGGTATCCGTTTTATGCAGCCGGCAAGGGGGAAGCGTTGAACCCGGATAGCCCGCGATTTACGCCTCTTGTCGGGTTGACATGCCCAACTTTGATTATTCAGGGGGAACGAGACGCCCTTGGCGATCATGGCCATGTCTCTGCATTGCCCATGCCGGAAACCGTTTCCGTTGTTTGGACCCCTGACGGAGACCATTCGTTGAAGCCCCGAAAGTCATCAGGCTATACCTATGATGCGGCGTTGTTGAACACCGTGGAAATGATGGTCGCGTTTATGCGGCTTCAAAGTTAGACTGTAGCCATGGTAAACAGCAGCATTCACAAGCGATCCGTGACATTGGATCGCCACCGGACCAGCGTTTCTCTTGAATCGCCGTTTTGGGATGCCTTGAAAAAGATTGCGGACGAACGGCGTATCAGCCTCAACACCCTGATTGAGGATATCGACCACGAACGCATGGACATCACCATGAATCTATCTGCGGCCCTAAGGGTCTATGTGTTGCAGTATTATCAACGCAAGGTCGGTGAAAATATTTCCTATGAATAGGGGCTAAGGCCGCGCGGAGCGTAAGGCTCCGCACGACGGTCAGTGTGAGCAAAGGCCTAGACCATGTCTTGCGGGCGGACCAGTTCGTCGAACTTGTCGCCGTCAAGATGGCCTAAGGCGACGCAGGCTTCCCGCAGACTGGTGCCATCTTCGTGGGCTTTCTTGGCAACCGCAGCGGCGTTGTCATAACCAATGTGTGGCGACAGAGCCGTAACCAGCATCAAACTGTTGTTCAGATACCATGTGACTCTTTCATGGTCTACTTGCAGTCCTTCAAGGCAGTTGTCGGCAAAACTGACTGCGGCATCACCCAAAAGGCGAATGGATTGCAGCAGGTTATAAATGATTACTGGCTTGAACACGTTCAGGTCCAGATGACCGTTGGCCCCACCGATGGTCACAGCGACATGGTTGCCCATGACTTGTGCGCAAACCATGCTGAGTGCTTCGGCTTGGGTTGGGTTGACCTTGCCCGGCATGATCGAAGACCCCGGTTCGTTCGCAGGAAGAATCAGTTCCCCGATACCGCACCGAGGGCCAGAGCCCAACAGCCGAATGTCATTGGCAAGTTTCATCATAGACGTTGCGAGAACGTTCATGACGCCGGACATTTCCACGCAGGCATCATGGGCGGCAAGGGCTTCGAATTTGTTGGAGGCCGAGACAAACTTCAGTCCGGTAATATCGGAAACTTGATGGGCAAATTCCTCATCGAACCCTTTTGGGGCGTTCAAGCCAGTGCCAAGGGCCGTCCCACCCTGAGCCAATTCACGCAAACGGACCAGCGCATCGTCCACACGGTTAAGGCCGTAATGAATTTGTGTGGCATAACCGGAAAACTCCTGCCCTAGCGTCATAGGCACCGCATCTTGCAAGTGGGTGCGCCCGATTTTGACAATATCGGCGAAGGCCTTGACCTTATCTTGTAAGGCTTTGTGCAGATGCTTTAGGGCGGGCTTCAGGTTGTTTTCAATTTCGACCACGGCGGCAATGGTCATGGCTGCGGGAAAACTATCATTCGAGGATTGTCCACGATTGACATGGTCATTGGGGTGAACCGGGTCGCGCTGTCCCATGGGTGCGCCCAAAATTTCACAGGTTCGGTTTGCGATGACTTCGTTGGCGTTCATGTTAGTTTGGGTGCCGCTGCCGGTTTGCCAGACAACAAGGGGGAAGTGATCGTTGAGCTTGCCATCAGCAACTTCCTGTGCAGCCTGTTCAATGGCGTCGGACAGTTTTGGTTCGAGGTTGCCGAGTTTACGGTTGGCGCGTGCCGAGGCCAGTTTTTGAATGCCGAACGCGCGGACAATGGCTTGTGGCATCAGTTCACCGCCGATGCGGAAATTCTGAAGCGAGCGTTGGGTCTGTGCCCCCCAGTATCGATCTTCCGGAACTTCGATTTCGCCCATCGTGTCCTTTTCGATACGTACCGCTTTTGACTTACTCATGTGCTCTGGTCTCCATATCTTTGCGTTTTGAATGGGTTACAAAAGACATGGGGTGGGGCCACGGTTACGGCTATAGCTTCAGGTAAATAAAGTCTGTGACGGGGGCAGGGGTGCATCCCGGCAGCATGTGAAGTCAAATCATGTGCTGCCGGGTGCGTTTGTTCATTCCGTAAGGCACGCCAACTGCGTCAGTTTGGTCGCAATATTGGTATAGGCTTTGGCTTGCGGGCTGTTGGGGTGGCTGCTGGTGATGGGTTCACCACCATCGGCGGCTTGCCGAATTGCCATGGTCAGCGGGATCGCGCCAAGGAAATCCACACCACACTCTTCGGCGGCGGTTTCTGCGCCGCCATGGTTGAAGATGTGTTCCTTGTGTCCGCAATTTGGACACTGGTAATAGCTCATATTTTCGATGAAGCCGTGAACCGGAACATTGACCTTTTGGAACATGGTCAAGGCACGACGTGCGTCCAGCAGGGCAAGGTCTTGTGGGGTGGAAACAATGACGGCCCCAGTTAACGGAGCTTTTTGCACCATGGTAATTTGGATGTCTCCGGTTCCCGGCGGCAGGTCCACCAGCAAAACATCAAGTTCTCCCCATTCGACATCACGGAAAAGCTGCTCAATGGCACCGGATGCCATGGGACCGCGCCAGATCATGGCGGCACTTTGATCAACCATAAAACCAATGGACATCAATTTCAGGCCAAAGCGTTCGATGGGGATGATTTTTCCCTCTGCATTGCCAGCGGGGCGTTCGTCCTGACAGCCAAGCAGCATGGGGATTGACGGGCCGTACACATCTGCGTCCAGAATGCCGACCTTCAGACCATCTTTCGCCAAGGCCATGGCAAGGTTTGCGGTGGTGGTGGATTTGCCGACCCCGCCTTTACCGGAACCGATGGCAATGATGTTTTCGACCCGCGGCAGTTCAATGACTGCCCCGGTTGCATGCTGTCCGAATTTTTTCTGCGGAGGGGCTGTGGGGGAGGATGCACTACCAGCCACAGCCTTCGCTGTTAAAATGACCTGTACATGCTCAATGCCGGGCAGTTGCGATAGGGAATCTTCAATGCTTTTGCGGGCGGGCTCAAGTTTCGGGGCTTGTTCTGGCGTTGCGGTTAAGGCCAGAATCAATTTCCCATCAGAAACCGATAAACCGTCGATAGAAGAGCCCGGAGACCAACTCGGAACCTCAGGATGAGGGCCAAGTTCTTCTAAAATTTTGCGAATAACTGCGGTATCCGGTGCAGATGATGATTTTTCTGCCGTTGACACGCGAGTGAATTGCCCCGATATCCGGGAAACAAGATTTTGCCACATGACGGAAATATGTCTCTTTAAGCGGGTTTCATGATTGCTAAGTTCGATATAAGGTGCATCTGGCTAAAGTTTAAACCCGATGGTCTCAAAAATCTCAAGCAGTAAGGGAAGACATATCAATGCCCTGGAATAGCGGAAATGGCGGCGGGGGTGGTCCTTGGGGCGGTAACAACCGTCCGGGAGGCCCCGGCAGCCCATGGGGAAACAATAACCAAGGCGGAGGAAATGGCGGTGGCCAGCAACCGCCTGACTTTGACGATATCATTCGCAAAGGTCAGGACCGCATGCGGGGATTGTTTCCAAAAGGTGGTCAGGGGCCAAAGGCTCTGATCCTCGGGTTATCGGTTTTGGTCGCCGTTTGGGCGAGCACCGGCTTCTATAAGGTTCTTCCCGACGAACAAGGTGTGGAAACCATGTTCGGTAAATTTGTGAAGTCCACGGAACCGGGGTTACACTATTGGTTTCCGGCCCCGGTTGGGGATGTGACCGCAGTATCTGTGACCAAAGTACGTCAGATTAACTTGGGCGGATCGCAAAACCAGATTAGTGGACGTTTTGTTGCACCTAATCAGGCTCGCACCGATGAAAATCAGATGCTGACTGCTGATCAAAATGTGGTCGACGTGGATTACACAGTGTTTTGGCGTGTGTCGAAGGCAGAAGATTTCTTGTTCAATATTCGGGACCCGGAAGCCACGATTTCCCGCGTTGCTGAAAGTGTAATGCGCGAAGTTGCCGGTCGTTCTACTCTTGACCAGTTGATGACTGACCGCAAAGAAATTTTGCAGGTGGAAGTTACGCAGATGGTTCAGGAACTGCTGGATCTTTACAAAATCGGTGTTTTGGTAACCGATGTGAAGCTGTTGGCAGTTGATCCGCCGCGGCAGGTGATTGAAGCCTTCCACGATGTCAACAACGCGCGTCAAGATCTTGATCGTCAACGCAACGAAGCTTTTGCCTATCGCAACGATGTAATTCCGCGTGCCAAGGGTGAAGCTGAAAAAATGATGCAGGAAGCAATGGCTTACAAAGAGCGTCAGGTAAAGGATGCTCAGGGTGAGGCTGACCGCTTTAACTCGGTCTATCAATCGTACAAGGCTACGCAGGATGTGACAACCAAGCGTCTTTATCTTGAAGCCATGCAGGAAGTTCTGGGTAAGGCTAACAAAGTCATTATCGACGATAAGGCTGGGAAAGGCGTTGTTCCTTACTTGCCGTTGCCGGAAGTTCAGAAACGTAAAAACGCCCAAGCTAACCAAGGAGGCAAATAATGAGTCGTCGTCTTGCCATCTTTGGGATTGGTGGTGCCGTCGCCGTTCTGGTCGCCCTGCAATCCATCTTCGTCGTTCATCAAACCAAGCAGGCTCTGGTCATGCAGTTCGGTGATCCGCGTGCCGTGTATCAGGACCCTGGTCTGTATTTCAAATTGCCGTTCATTCAGGATGTCGTTTTCTATGATAAGCGCGTACTGGATTTGGACCCGCAGTCTGAGGAAATGAACTTGCGTGATCAACGCCGGATCATTGTGGACTTGTATGCTCGCTATAAAATCGTTGATCCGCTGCAATTCCGTAAGGCCGCTGGATCTGAACGTGTCTTGCGTGAACGTCTGGGCCGTTCTTTGAACAACGCCGTCCGCGTTGAGGTAGCTAAGGTTCTTTTGCCCGATATGCTGTCTGAAAAGCGTGTTGAGGTTATGGATAAATTGAACGAATCAGTACGTAAACGTGAAAAAGAATACGGGATCGAAGTGATCGACGTGCGTATTGGACGGACGGAGTTGCCAAAAGATACGGCGGAATCCCTGTATAACCGTATGCGTTCTGATCGTTTTGCCGAAGCTGCCCGCTATCGCGCTGATGGTGCGGAAATGAAAGCCAAAATTCAGGCCGAGGCCGAACGCGAACGGACTGTCATTTTGGCGGAAGCCCGCCGTAAGGCTGAAATGCTGCGCGGTGAGGGTGATGCGGAACGTAACCGAATTCTTGGCAAAGCTTATGGTCAGGATACGAAGTTCTTTGAATTCTACCGTTCTATGTCGGCGTACCGCGCTGCCATTGGCTCGGACACAACTTTGGTTTTGTCCCCGGATTCAGAGTTCTTCCGGTATTTTGAAAATTCCCGTGGCCGCTAAGGCTACGGGTTCGGAAACAACATAGGAAACGGAGCGTGACTTTTGTCATGATGATACACAAAGCACACAGGGGGCGGGTTGAAACCCCGTCCCGGTCTCAGTGGTGGGGGGCACTGTGCGCCGTATTCATGCTGGGACTGTTTGCAGTGCCGTCGCAGGCGGTTGCTCGCGGCGCACCGGATAGTTTTGCGGACCTGGCGGAAAAATTGTTGCCGACGGTGGTGAATATTTCAACCACCCGGGAAGTTGAGGCCGAAGAAACCGAGGGATACGGCCTTCCACAGTTTCCACCCGGATCTCCGTTTGAGGATTTGTTCAGGGACTATTTCGACAAGTTCCATGGGCAAAACGGCAAACCGAAACATAAGGAACAAACCCGGTCACTTGGGTCGGGCTTTGTGATTTCGGAAGATGGGTTGATCGTCACCAACAATCATGTGATTGAAGATGCAACCGAGATTATTGTCAGCTTCCATGACGGCAGTGAGCTCCCGGCAAAACTGATTGGTCGGGACCCGAAAACCGATATTGCTTTGTTGCGTGTGCAATCGTCGGACGATTTGCCGTATGCAAAGTTCGGAGATTCTGACAAAAGTCGTGTCGGTGATTGGGTTCTTGCCATTGGTAATCCGTTTGGTCTGGGTGGAACGGTAACCGCAGGGATTATCTCTGCTGGTAATCGGGATATCCATGCCGGTCCTTATGATAACTTCTTGCAAACTGATGCCCCGATTAACCGCGGGAACTCAGGTGGCCCGATGTTCAACATGGACGGTGAAGTGATTGGCGTGAATTCCATGATCTTTTCCCCGACAGGCGGCAGTGTCGGAATTGGTTTTGCCATTCCGTCCGATACCGTGAAGTTGGTGATCAAGGACATCGAAAAATTCGGTCACGTCAAACGTGGCTGGCTTGGTGTCGTGATCCAGACCGTTACGAATGAGATCGCAGAAAGCCTTGGTATGCCGGATTCCGAAGGGGCTTTGGTCCAAGGCGTGCAGGATGACAGTCCGGCGGATCAGGCCGGTATTCTGACTGGCGATGTGATCGTTGAGTTCAATGGCAACAAAGTTGGCAAAATGCGGACGTTGCCGCGCATAGTGGCGGAAACCGAGATCGGGAAGAAGGTTCCGGTTAAGATTTTCCGCAATGGTCGTGAGCGGACACTTCATGTTGAAGTTGGCGAAATGACCAAGGCCGATGAAAATTTGTTGCCGGGTAAGGTCAAGCCAAAAGCCAAAGCAACCTCTGGCGAAAAGATCAAAGGTCTTGATTTGACGGTTGCCACGATTACCGATGCCTTGCGTGATCAATACGATCTTCAGGACACGGATAAAGGTGTTGTGATTTTGGCAGTTGGCAAGGGTAGTGTTGCGGCAGAAAAAGGTTTGCTGCCGGGTATGATTATCCAATCTGTGACCCAACAGGCTGTTGCAAGTCCTAAGGATGTGCAAAAGGCCGTGGATGCAGCACAAAAGGCTGGTCGTCCGTCGGTCCTGTTGCAAATCCGGCGTGGAGAACGGGAACGTTTTATCGCCTTGAAACTGTCGGATTAAGCATCGCTACGGATGCGATAATACCGTGAAGTGAACGCCGCCTCGTCGACAGAGGCGGCGTTTTGCGTGTATAAGCAGAGAGAAACCATGCCGAGCGTGGTGGCGTTCGTGTCGGTACCAGTGTGGGTGAGCTTTTTATGAGCCGTGTCGATTTTTACCATTTGCAAAAATGGCCGTTGGAACGGGCATTACCGGAACTGCTGGAACGGGTATTGGCAAATAACCTGCATGCTCTTGTGGTTGCCGGGTCCAAAGACAGAGTTGAGGATTTGAATTCCGTCCTGTGGTCCTATCGGGAAGAGTCGTGGCTGCCGCATGGGGCGGCCTCTGACGGGCATGGTGCTGAACAGCCGATCTGGTTGACGGACCAAGTTGAAAATCCCAACCAAGCCAGTGTGTTGGTGATTACTGAAGGGGTCGATATTTTTGACCTCAGTAATTTTGACCGCTGTCTGGATTTGTTTGATGGTACAATCGAAACACATGTGGTATCCGCGCGCCAACGCTGGAAAACCGCCAAAGATGCAGGCCACGATTTGTATTATTGGCAACAGGAACCCTCCGGTCGTTGGGTGGAAAAGGCACGCAGTGTCGGGGGTACGTAAACTTGAGGGAACGTGCGGAGGGCAGAAGGCTCTATGGGACCGCACAATATGCAATTGAGAGGGTGCAATGTCGAGCCAACGCGCGACATTTGAATTTCATGTCCTGCGGTCCAAGAATTGGAACGTAAAGGACATTTTTAAGGATGAGGCAACCGCGCAAAAAGCTGCGGAAGCCGAGTTGAAAAAACACACGACCGAAGGCGTTCGCATTATCCGAATTTGGAAACGTGCCGACGGTCAGGAAGTTGAAAAAGTCATTCTTGAACGCATGTTACAGGCAAAGCCTATTCGGGATGTGCGCATCGTTCCCATTGAAACGGCCCCGTATTGTTCCGGTGAGGCTGATATCCTGTCCCCGGTTGGGATGCGGACCTTGGGGGCTTTGTTTCGAAAATATCTGGATGAGGCGCAGTTGACCCCGATGGAGGTTCTTCACTGCGAGCGCGAGTACAAGCGTATCTGGGATACGGAAAACATTCTTGTATCCGGTGTTGATCGTGTTGCGTTGATCCAGACCCGAAATGTCCCTGATCTTGACCTGAAAACGCGCACGGACGAACTATACCGCATGGTGGAAGCAATCGGCTTTCGTGCCAAGCGAACGGCTCGTAAGCGGTATTTACAGGAAACTGTGACGACGACGCTGGGGGCTGTGTGGGATGAATGTGCCATGCGTCCCGAAGATGAGTTGGACGTGGAATTTTCGACCAATCTTGTATTGGCCCGCGATTTACTGTCACAGGGCAGCCTGATGTCCAAGCTGGTCAGGATCTCGGATTTGCTTGCCAAGGAACCATCAGCCGATGCCCGTCGTTTGTTGGATGGTGCTGCCGCACAGATCTTTGCCAGTCCCGTGATCTTTCAGGATGCCATTGGGCCAAAGCCGAACTTGGCAGAAGCCTTGCTAACGGTGATTGATGTTTTGGAAGGCGGAGAACGCGGTTTTGACCGTGGTCTGCCGGCTTCAGAACTCTTCCTAAACGGTATCCGCGATAATTCTCTGCCATTGGTTCGTGACGAGCTGTTTTCGCGTATGGTGAGTATGGTCGGTGGTCATAACCCCATGTCCCGCAATGAACCACGCAATGAAACGGTAGAATTTGGCAAGGTCGCCAATCGGCTGGTCATCGGTGATCGGGTTATCGGAGACAGTGAGGTCGCCTTGGCCTTGTTGAGCCGGGCGTGCCAGTTCGTGACCGAAGGTGGTGCCATTGGACGGAAACGCGGTCTTGAATGGTTATTGCGGGTGTTGAAAACTGTGCCGCAGCGCATCCAGATTTTGAAAGTGCTGGATAAGGCTCTGGAACCTGAACCGGAAATCCGCCTGGCTGCCTTTACTTTGCTGCGCAGCATTATCACCAGCACGCGATCCGCCATTACCTTTGCCCCCGGTTGCCGGGATATGATTGCGCCCATGCGCAATGTTAGGTCGCTGTATGATTGGTTGTTATCTCACTGTCCTCCGAAAACTGCCGCTCCGTTGCTGGAGCATTTGGATCAACTGGTTGCAAAATATGTGGAAGAAAAACAAATCATTGAACGGGTTGATCGGCCTGATCTGAAGTTGGCAGAACGTGCTACCATGTTGCTGGGGTTTGTTTTGTCAGGTGTGTTGACGGATGGTAAGGCTATGGATATGGCACGATGCCGGATTCTGGAGCATCTAAAACGCCCGGATTTTGTCGCGGCTTTCGCTGACTGCTATCCTGAACCGCAGGTGCAGGAACAGAAGCTCAGAGAGTTTTACAGTATGCTTGCCAAGGCCGGTTTCTCGGTCAATGGCAGTTAATGTGATTAAAGAAGGATTATGCCCGCATGACTTGGGTCTATGGTGTTGTATTGGGCATTCCCATGGTGTTTTGCCTGTTGGGAGTTGTCATGGCAGTCCGGTATTTCCCTGACCGCAGGCGGATGCCGACCAGCCCGGATGTCGCCAAATTGTTACAGGAAATTCGTCAGAACAACCTATTCACTGCGGCAGGATGTGATGATGCGGCGATAGCTCGCGTTGCTGCCACATATGGATTTCGAGTGGTTGATCGTGATGGTACGATTCTGAAGCTGCGGCGGAATGTTTTTGCCAAATTCCGCTCGTTAAGTGCCGGGGGCAAATTATTGGGCGTACTCTTGTTCCCGCTATCCGTTGGCTTTGCCGCCGGGCTAATGATTGGTTTGGGGGTGCGCCGTGGCTATGATGAGCTTATCCATTTGGATACAGTGGCGCGCAACGTTGTTGATATTTAATTATGTGACCGTGCGTGGTTACGCAAAAGGGGATGCTGATGCATCCCCTTTTTAAGTGAGCTATGCCCCAGAACTATGGAGTTTGGGGTTCTGGCTGTGGCGGAGTTTTGATTTCTTCCGGTTGTGCCGATTCAGCCGGAGGCTCGGCAAAGGCAACCTCATACCTAGCTGCCGCTGCCGATGGATTTTCCATCATGACCTGAAAACCGATTTGGGCCCCGGCTTCCAGCTTGTCACGCCGGGGTTTGGCAAAGGCTTCCTGAATCATTGCACCATTTGAGTCCAAAAGGACCAGCCGCAACAACGGCACGGATCGTTCACGCGGCAAGGTGTTGACAATGACGCCTCGTACGATCAGCACCTGTGTGCCATTGCGTTTGGTCATGTCTGGCGTTACGCCACGGAACTCCAAGCCTTCGTCCAATACCTCGACCGAAATTCCGGCCATTTTGTAGTACTGGGCCGTTATCGGGAAGCGGTGAGTGATTTCCTTGCGGGCAAACCACAGGCCCGCCCCAATCATTGCCAGAATGAGCACCAAAACAAACAGCTTACTGCCAAGGCTGGCTTTTTTCTTTTCTTGCTGACGCAAGCGCGAGGCCAAAACCTTCGGGATGTCTTCTGCTGTGCTGTCCAACAGGGCATCCATATCGACGGTGTTGTTACTTTCAGTCAAATCCGCACTGGATGACGGGGCAACGGCTGCCGCATCCAGATCATCCAGATTGGGGATGTCCAGTGGATCAATGGACGACTTCTCACCCGCAGACGGGTCACTATCCAAAGGAATCGAACTGGAATTGCTCGGCGGTGCTGGCGGCACAAAACCACCGTCCATAGGGGCGGATTCCAATGGTACGGGTTCTGCTGTCGGTTGGGGGATCGGAGCCGGAGCCGGAGTCGGTGGAGGAGCAGGTGCTTTCGCCGAGAGTTCGGCTTCCTGCGTTTCCATTCCGACGGTCGGTGTCGGCGGCATAAGTGGCTGCGTCGGCGGACGGGGCGCAGGAGGTTCGACAGGCGGTGCAGGCTGAACTGCGGGCGAGGGCTCTGCCCCCGGCGGGTTTTGGTGCCATGTATGGCCGCACTTGAAACACCGCACTTTACGTCCGCGTTCACCTAATACGGCATCCGCAATCGAAAACTTGGTTGTGCACTCGGGACAAGAGATCAGCATGCAGCCAAACTTTCATTAACAAATGGTCATTAAATACTTTTTTAGTTATATGGGAGGTTGGCGTAAAACTCAAGCATCTCACGCGCTTATGCTCTGGACCTTAACCCTGCCGCGTGCCATTGTGGGACCATGAAAACAGATCGCTCAATCCATAAGAACAGCCAGTTTGACGCGCCGGAGATTTTCCGTATGGAAAATGTCGGCATGCGTTATGCGCAGGGTGCAGAAATCCTTCAGGATGTTTCATTTTCTCTGCAGTCCGGCTCGTTCACTTTTTTGACTGGGGAAAGTGGCGCGGGCAAGTCCACTTTGATGAGCCTGATGTACTTGGCACGCCGCCCCAACCGTGGGCGGATTGAGATGTTCGGCGTGGATACCACGCGCATGGCCAAAAGCACTTTGCCGCGTTTGCGTCGTCGTATTGGCGTTGTATTTCAAGACTTTCGTCTGCTCGACCATCTTAGCACCATTGACAATGTTGCGCTGCCATTGCGGGTTGCCGGGGTGGATGAAAAGGAAATTGCCCGTCACGTCCCAGAGCTTTTGAATTGGGTTGGCCTTGGTAAGGCCATGAACTCACGTCCGCCGTATTTGTCAGGTGGAGAAAAACAACGGGTTGCCATTGCTCGCGCGGTCATCAATCGCCCCGATATTCTACTGGCGGATGAACCGACGGGGAACGTGGATGATCGGATTGCCCAACGGTTGATGCATCTGTTTCTGGAATTGAATCGCCTTGGCACAACAGTTTTGGTTGCGACACACAATGAGCCGTTGATACGCCGTTTTGGCTTTCCTCGGTTGCATCTTGAGAATGGTACTCTGACGAGTCTCGGCCCGATGACGGATGCGGAGGGAGCATGATGAGCTTGTTCCAACGCCGTTCCGATTTGCCATTTGATCATGATGCCACCAGTGCATTCTTACCTGCGATGATGGCGATGATGGTGTTTTTGGCGACTTTGACTCTGACCGGAACCTTGGTCTTGGATAATCTGTTGTCACGGTGGAACCGCGATATCAAGGGGACGCTGACGGTTCAGGTCATTCCCAATGATGCCAGCCCAAAGGTTAATCAGGATCGTGTCAAGAAAACCGTTGAAATACTTGAAGAAACATCTGGCGTTGTCCGTGCGCGGGTTCTGGAAACCAAAGAACTGGTGTCGCTGATTAAGCCTTGGCTGGGGGATAATGATCTGATCGCCGATCTGCCGCTGCCCAGCTTGATTGATGTAACCATCAAGGAAGACACTCCGCCGGACCTAGAGGCACTGTCAACCCGGTTGAAGGCGCAGGTTCCCGGTGCATCCGTTGATGACCATCGGGTTTGGCTGGCGCGGGTGATCAGACTTGCCGATGGTTTGCAAATTCTGGCGCATGCCGTGATGGTGTTGGTAGCAGGCTGTGGGGCCATCATTGTAATCTTTGCAACGCGGACCGGGTTGGCAATTCATCGGCAGAGCATTGAAATCTTGCATATGGTCGGTGCTCGTGATTTTTATATCGCCCGCCAGTATGCTTTGCGCGCCTTATGGTTGGGGGGGCAGGGTGCCGTCATTGGGTTTGGCGTTTCTGTTCCGGTACTCATGGCTCTGGGCGGGATGGCAAAAACTTTGGAGGGAGGATTGCTGGCGGAAGTCGGGCTTTCCTACGTTCATTGGATTGCATTGTTCTCTGTGCCTGTCGTTGCCTGCGTGCTGGCGACGGCAGCGGCTTTTGTAACCGTCATGCGTAACTTGTCGAGACTGACGTGAAACGGGTAGTAAATTCTTTTGTCATGACCGGATGCCTGCTGCTTGCCCTGTGGGTGATCGGCCTTGTTCGGTTTGTGGAAACTTTGCCGGAGCCACAGGAACCGGAGTTGCCAACAGATGCCATTGTGGTGCTGACCGGAGGGGAAGGGCGTTTAGCCACTGGCCTGAATTTGCTGCGTGAAACGCCGAACAGTCGTCTGTTCGTCTCAGGCGTGTCTGACGGTCTGACGGTTGATGGGTTGTTGCAACAAATTGGTCAGGATGAGTATCCGGTTTCTCTGCGCAGTAAAATTACTTTTGGTCATCAGGCCCGCACAACTGTTCAGAATGCAAGAGAAACGGCGGAATGGTGTGAAAAGGAAGGTATACGTTCTATCCGACTGGTGACTGCCGCCTATCACATGCAGCGTAGTTTGTTAGAATTCCGTCCGGTTATGCCGGATGTGCAAATTGTCCCTCATGCGGTACAACCCGCATCCATACGTTTGTCAAATTGGTGGCAGTACCCAAGAACGGTTTTGCTTATGTCACGGGAATATACCAAGTTCCTGATCGCCAGTTTTGCGCATATTTTTGGTTTGACTACCGAAGGATTCCGTCCGTGACCGCTGTTCGTTGTGTTTTGTTCAATATTCTGTATGTCTCTTGGACCATTATTTGGGGCGGGTTGCTTGTTCTTCTGCTGCCATTCCCACGCCCGGCTATGGTTTGGGGGAAACGAGTCTGGACCGGGATGATTGTGTTTCTTGCCCGCTGGGTCATGGGAATCCGTTATGAGGTCCGGGGGTTGGAAAACCTGCCCAAGGGGCGTGTGATTCTGGCGGTTAAGCATCAATCGGCATGGGATACGTTCTTTTTTGATCGCTATTTGCCGGATGCGGTTTACGTCCTGAAAAAAGAATTGCTGAGCATTCCCTTCGTTGGTTGGCACATGCGCAAAAGCGAACAGATTGCCCTTGATCGTTCTGCTGGCATTAAGTCCATGAATCTTTTGATTGATCGCGCCCAATATACTTTGGACCGGGAGCGTCAGATCGTGATCTTTCCTGAGGGAACACGGACAAAACCCGGAACATCAGGAAAATACCAGCCCGGTCTTGCATTGCTGGCATCTTCAGTTAAGGCTCCGGTGGTTCCGGTTGCATTGAACTCTGGGCTGTTTTGGGGCCGAAATGCGTTTTGGAAGAAGCCTGGAACAATCATCGTCGAATTCTTACCGATGATGCCAGAGGGACTGGATCGTCGTGCCTTCCTGAATGAGTTGCAAAGCCGAATTGAAACTGCCACGCGCAAATTAGAAGCCGAGGCGACAAGCCGTAACGGATCGCCGTAAATTTAAGCGAATTTAATTCACTCGCCCTGTGGATAACTCTGTGTGCAAATTGTGTGTTATGTATGTTGCTTTGCTTATAAGCAAGGCGTGGCAAAGGGTAAGAGCTGAAATTGTATTGGGCAGTTTTTCTAAAAAATATGTGTGTGCTTGTGAAATGTAATATTGTTCACCTGGCCCAACTTTGCTAAGTTTCGTAATAAATTATTGTAAATCAGTATCTTAGGTTGTTTGTGTCTGTTTTGCGTTAGAAACCTACTCGAGTATGCATGTCAGCGGTTGTGTGCGCAGCTGTTGGTGCCTGTTTCAGATAGCTTTGGAAAAACGGAAATTACCATTCCAGACTGGACCTGTGGACAACCCGGTTATAGACATGCACCCCTTTGTGAACCCAATCGGATTTTTTCCGGTATTTGGGCCTCCCATTTTTCACAGTTTTTGCTATGCTCGGGCACTTTTTTAAAATGTGCCTGTTTTGACCCGTTGGAGTTACGAATTCATGTCTACTGCGCCCACCTTTTCCCTGAGCCAGAACCGTCAGGCCATTTCACAAATGGTTTGGGAGGAAAAGTACCGCGCAGTGGAGGCAAACGGTTTCAGCAGGGAAGATAGCCCGGCAGATACCCATGCGCGTGTGTGCGAAGGTGTGTATCGCAACGATCCACAGGCGGAGCTTCATAAGCCGTTGGCGATCGCTGCCATGGATGCAATGGAATGGTCTCCCGGTGGGCGTATTCTTGCGGGAGCCGGGACCGAGCGTCACGTCACCATGATCAATTGCTTTGTCAACGATGTGGTTCATGACACCATGCCCGCGATCATGGCAGCAAACACCCGTGCAGCTTTGACCATGCAGCAGGGCGGCGGGATTGGCACTGACTTTTCCACCATTCGCCCGACCGGAGCCTTGGTCGAAAAAACCGGCTCGGTTGCGTCCGGCCCGATTTCGTTTATGGAAATTTGGCAAGCCATGTGTGGCACCATCATGTCCGGCGGAACTCGGCGTGGCGCGATGATGGGGACACTGGCAATTGACCACCCGGATTTGCCTGACTTTATTACGGTCAAGCAAGAGGTCGGTCGCCTCAGTAATTTTAATATCAGCATCTTGGTGACTGATGCCTTCATGAAGGCTGTTGAAGACGATGCCATGTGGGATTTGGGCTTCCGGGTACCGCCCGCAGATACCGCACGCATTGTTGAGGAACTCGAGCGCAACGGTGAACCTTGGTACGTTTATGAGCGCATGCCGGCCCGTGAATTGTGGGATACGATCATCAAGGCAACCTATGATGCCGCCGAACCGGGTGTGATCTTTATCGACCGCGTCAACAACACCAACAATCTGGCCTATGCCGAAGACATTCGCTGTACCAACCCATGCGGGGAACAGCCGTTGCCACCCAATGGTGCCTGTAATCTTGGCTGTGTCAATTTGGCGTCCTTGGTGCGCGATCCGTTCGGTGAGAACCCGTGGTTCGACTTTGACCGTTTGAAGGAAGTCGTGGCAATTGGTGTTCGCTTCCTTGATAACGTATTGGATTCCACCAAGTTCCCGGTGGAAGAGCAAGCGGCAGAAGCCCAAGCCAAACGTCGTACCGGGATTGGTATTATGGGCCTTGGCACTGCGCTGCAAATGTTGAAACTGCGTTATGGCTCTGCGGAAGGTGAAGCCATGACCGGTGACATGATGAAGGCTCTGCGTGATGCCTGTTATCGGTCCTCTGTTGAGCTGGCGAAAGAGCGTGGCTCCTTCCCCTTGTTTGACAAAGACAAATATCTTGACCGCCCCTTCATTCAAGATCTGCCGCAAGACATTCAGGATGACATTGCCAAGCATGGCATTCGTAATGGCGTACTTTTGACCATTGCTCCAACGGGGACCACTGCGCTGTATAATGGCAATGTGTCATCTGGTTTGGAGCCGACATTCGGTTGGTGTTATTTCCGCAAAGTCTTGCAGCCGGATGGTACGCAAAAAGAATTCCCGGTTCTTGATGCCGGGTTCCTTGCTTACTGTCAGGTAAACGGTCTGGAGCCCACGTCCGTTGATCTGGATACTTTGCCGGATTACATGATTAGTGCGCTGGAACTTACTGTTGAAGAACACTTGCGGACGCAGGCAATTTGTCAGCGTTATGTGGATGCCAGTATCAGCAAAACCATCAATTGCCCGGAAGATATGGACTTTGAAAGCTTCCGTGCCGTTTATCGTTTGGCTTATGAGCTAGGGTGCAAAGGGTGTACCACGTATCGTCCTTCTCCGCTGCGTAAGCCGATTTTGAGCACAACGTCCGAAGCAAAGCCTGAACGGGTGGCTCCGGCTGCGGTGATCCCGCGTCCTGAGGCTTTGTCAGGTACGACCTATAAGCTGAAATGGCCGCTGACGGATGAAAACTTCTATGTCACCATCAATGATATTGAGGAAAACGGTCATCGCCGTCCGTTTGAAATCTTTATCGCCTCCCGTTCTGCCGAGCATGCGGAATTGCTGTCTGCATTGACCATTATGCTCTCTGCCGTGATGCGCCGTAATGAGGATACCTCCTTCCTGATTGATGATCTGCAAACCGTTCGTGGCGCACAGGGTGGTTGGGTAAAAGGCAAGTATTACAATGGGGTTGTGGCGTTGATTGCCAGTGTGATCCGTCGCCATGCGGAAGAATTGGGATTGGTTGATCCTGATGCGGTCCTGGCCCCGATGGAAGCAACTGTCGTATCCATTGATGACAAACCGGAAGTGGTCAAAGAAGCAAAAGAGCTGAAAGCTCAATCCTTTGCCATGCCGGAAGGGGAAATTTGCCCGAAATGTAGCGCCCCGACCCTGTTCTATCAGGAAGGCTGCAAAAAATGCGTCAGCTGTGGTTATTCCACCTGCGGCTGATCCCTGCGATACCATTTTTTTCAAAAGCACGTCAGTTTTCTGGCGTGCTTTTTTATTGCCCGACTGAAAGGTGGGGGGCGAAGATGCCGCATGATACATTTGAATATAAAAAGCAAAAACGTCTTGCCAGTTGTGGAAAGCTCTGTCTTTCTGTTCGCGAAGAATAGGAGATTGACGCATGACCTTTGAACTGTGGTTGGCATTTTGCCTTGCGAGTGTGGTGCTGTTGGCTGTGCCCGGCCCTACGGTCATGATGGTGGTCAGTTATGCCTTGACCGGGAAAGGGCCGAATGGTCGTTCCACTGGTTGGGCGACGGTTCCGGCGGTAATGCTGGGGACCATGGTGGTGATGAGTGCCTCAATGCTTGGCGCAGGTGCCGTGTTGGCAACCTCGGCAACCCTGTTTTCTGTCATGAAGTGGGGTGGGGCAGCCTATTTGATTTACCTTGGTATTAAGTTGTGGCGCACCCGACCGACCCTTGATGAATTAAGTGATGGAAGCGGTGGCAAGTCCGCACGGGCCATGTTCCTGAGTGCCTTTATCGTGACGGCATTGAACCCGAAGGGGATTGCGTTTTTTGTCGCATTCGTGCCGCAGTTCCTAAATCCGGCGCAGCCAGCATTTGATCAGCTTGCCATTATGGAAAGCACCTTCATTGTGTTGGCAACGCTGAATGTATTGTTCTATGTCGCATTTGCCGGAAAATTGCGGGAACGGATTGTCAGGCCGGAAAACCTGAAGCTTATCAATCGCGTGGGTGCAGGATTTCTGATTGGTGCGGGGATTTTCACCGCAGCCATGCGGCGCGCTTAGGTTGTTGTGGAACTCTGTCCCGGATTTCAGGAAGTCACGATTGATGCAGACATCAATCCAGCAGTTGAAGCGATTTGGACCTATTACACAGATCGCGCCTTAACGCACAGGATCGCCCCGGACGGTCGGTTTGACCTAGTGTTCAGGTTTGATGTGACCGCAACGGGTCGTTTGCAGGGCGTTCGTCCGATTGTTGCCGCGGCGTCTATGATTGCTCAGGACTTTTCTGTTCAGGCTCATCAGGGGGCCATAGGCGTGCGCCTGTCTGCTGGGGCGGCTTCATCTTTATTTGCGAGACCGTTAGCCGCAATGTCCGGGGGATGGATGTTCGATGCCAAGGCGTGCGAGGTCGCGCCGTGGGTCGTGCCGCTGTGTCGGGACTATCCCGGCGTATCGGCCTTTCTGTCTGCTTTGCTTTCGCGGCTGTCTGCTTTGGAGTGCCGAGTTCCACCATCAATGCTGACTGAGGCTTTGGCGCTGATTCATAATGCAGCCGGGCAGGTGAGGGTGAATGACATTGCCGGGCAGTTCCAGACAACGGAACGAACTGTTGGTCGCCATTTCCATCAGGGGCTTGGCCTATCCCCCAAACAATACATAAGCATACTGCGTTTGCGGCAAGCCTCTTTGGCGTTGCATGATCACACTGCGACTGTTGCAGATGTTGCTGCGATGTATGGGTATTCGGATCAGGCCCATTTGACCCGAGCATTCAAAACCGGACTTGGCGTTACGCCCGTACAGGCACGGCGGTGTTTTGGGCAGGAAATCCTGCTGTAGTGTCCGATTTGTTCAATACCTGACGGGTGTTGTTCGACATGTATTGTCCTTTCCCATTCCGAAAGAAAAGGACACCCGATGTATTCAACCCTGCAAAGTACCTGTTCCAGGCCAGAACCGTTTTCTACCTATACGGCGGAGGATCTGTGGACGAAACCACATTTGGCTCATCAGATGCTGAAGACACATCTGGATCAGGGATCGCCTTTGGGGTCGCGCCCCATTGCTGCCGTTGATGAATTTGTTCATGCGGTGAACCAACGGTTCGGTTTGTCGGGCAAACGGATATGTGACTTAGGGTGCGGGCCGGGATTGTATGCAGAACGGTTTGCGGCTTTGGGGGCAACCGTCACAGGAATTGATTTTTCGCCCAACTCTATTTTGTATGCGCAGGGGCAATCCATGAGAATGAATCTGGAGGTGGAGTATGTGGTTGCAGATTATCTCACCGCGCCATTGCCACCGGAGCAAGATATAGTGACGCTGATTTATTGTGACTATTGCCCTTTGTCGCCCGCCCAAAGGCAAACCCTACTGACCAAAGTGCGCAAATGCCTGAAGCCGGGAGGGCTGTTTATCTTTGATGTCGTTACCATGGATGCGTTTGACGAAGTTCAGGCAGGAACTCGGTTTGAACCTGACTATATGGGAGGGTTCTGGGCCAATGATCCGTATTTTGCTTTTCATGTGACCCATCGCTATGAACAAGAGGCTGTCTCATTGGATCGCTATACGATCATCGAAGCGGATCAGCAGTGGGAGATTTATAATTGGATGCAGTATTTCTCGGCTGACAGTATTGCGGATGAATTGTTTAACAATGACTTTGATACGGTGGAAATCGTGCATGGCTTCAATGGCAGCATAGACGATAACGCCACGTTTGGTGTCATTGCTAAGGCGTAAGGCACTGCTTCATAAAAAAAAGCGGGCCAAACGGTCCGCTTTTTTGTGTTTTGCCCTGTTTGGGCTACTCCGCAAGGCGATAGATATTCATGTGAACATCTTTCCCCTTGGAGTAATTGAAACCGTTCAGTTCAGTGGCAGGGACCACCTCCGTGGTGACGCCGGCCTCAGCCAGAGTTGCCAAGAAATCCATTTTGTCGTGGTCTTCGACAATGCCGATTGCCTTTGGGTTTTCCATAAGGGCATGGGCAACGACCTCTGCATTTACCAGCTTAGTGTCGGTGCCGATCATGAATACTGCGCTGGGTTCATGATAACCTGACAGATAGACCGGAGCATCTCGCTCCGGATTAATAACCGCAATTGCGTCCGCAAGGCGCGGACCCACCCACATTTGAGTGAGGCTTGGCATAACCCCGGCAAAGACCCCGGCATAGAGAACCACTGCAAATCCAACAGAGATCGCGGCAGCGTTCAGTGGCAGGTTTTCTTGCCAGAATTTGCGGAAGACAACATAACTTCCGGCAAGGCCGACGGCAGTGATCGGTAAGCCGATCCACAGGAAGCCGTCACCATAAATAAACGGCGTGACGGTGGCGGCAATTCCCAACAGTCCACCAATCAGAACCCACGGGAAGACCACCAGCTTGACCCAAAGTTTTTGGAACAGGGCGTAGGCATCTTCGCGTACTGCGAACAGTGCTGCGGCGATCAGCAAGCATAAAGCCGGATATACGGGCAGGGGGTAGTGTGGCAGTTTGGTTGGGACCAGTTCAAAAACAATCCAACTGGGCACAGCCCATGCCAAACAGAATCGCACACCGGGTTGGGCGCGTTCCTTAAATGCCCGGACCAAGGCTGGTAACAAAAACAGGGAACCGGGCCACAAAGTCGCAATAGCAATCATGGCGTACAGTCCCGGCACACCACCGTGTGCTTCTTGACCGCTCAACAGTTTTGGGATCAGGTCTTTTTGCACGGCATCGCTGACGAAGCTGCTTTGATCTCCGGCCATGATGGCGATAAACCACGGGGCAACAATGGCAATGGCGATGCTTAATCCCATGACCGGGCGTAGCGTGCCAAGCCAACGCCAGCGGCGATCTGCAATCATCAGGGTGATCATCGCCAATCCCATAACCATCAGTGGCACCGGCCCCTTAATGAGGATGCCAAGGCCCATGGCAACCCACAGGGCGGCGATTTGCCAGTTGGGAACGGCTGGGCCTTTGCGTGCCTGCATGTACAGCCTGCCGAAAATTCCCATGACGGCGGTGACACAGGCAAGCATGGCGGCGTCGGTTTTGGCTTGATGGGCCTCGGCGGCAAGGATCAGACTCGACCCCAATAGGGCCGCGCCAACGAAGGCAACACGGCGATCAAACAGGTGTTTGCCAAAGCCAAAGGTCAGCAGAACGGCGGCAATCGCCCCGAGGATGGATGGAATGCGATAGGGCCAGCGCGCAGTTTCCGGCAAGTCCGGGAAAATGGCGTGTGCCGCTGCAACACTGGCAGCTTGGGCCCAATAAATGCCAACAGGCTTTTTGTTACGGGGGGTGTCCTGAAAATAGATCGAAACAAAGTCGCCACTTTCCAGCATTTGTTTCGATGCCTGCATATAACGCGCTTCATCCCGGTCCAGCGGGTAAATCGCATTTTGTCCCGGCACGAATATGGCAAGGCACAACAAGATCAAGGCAAAATACGGGCGAACCCCGGTCAGCAGGCGGTGCACTGTGGCCCCCTCTAAATACTATTCCACATGTCTTATACCAAACGAGGCAGAGGCCTCAGGCATCCAATTTGTCGATCAATTCCGGCACGGCTTCGAATATATCTGCCACCAACCCGTAATCGGCAACCTGAAAGATCGGGGCTTCTTCGTCCTTGTTGATGGCGACGATGATCCGGGAATCTTTCATGCCTGCAAGATGCTGGATTGCGCCGGAAATGCCAACGGCAATGTACAAATCCGGGGCAACTATTTTTCCGGTTTGCCCCACTTGGGCGTCGTTGGGAATAAATCCTGCATCTACGGCAGCACGTGATGCACCGACAGCCCCACCCAAGGTATCAGCCAATTGGGAAATCAAGTTGAACGCATGGTCTGAGCCAATGCCACGTCCCCCAGCCACCACAATGTTGGCGGATGTCAGGTCAGGCCGTACAGATTCAATAACGCGTCGTTCAATGAACTTAGGCATTTGCGGCATATCAACAGGGGGTAGAGCCTTGATTGCGGCCTTAGCCTCCTGATCAGGGGCTGGTGGAAAGGCCGTGGGGCGTATGCTCAGGATCACCCGTCCCGGTGCCGCCTGCACCGTCGCATTGGCGTTCCCGGCATAGATTGGACGGACAAAGGTATGATCGTCGATAATGGATATGACATCGGAAACCTGCTGGATGTCCATCAGGGCAGAAAGCCGGGGCAATGTGTTTTTGCCAAAGGCCGTTGCCGCCGCCAAGATCACATCGTATTCACCGGCAACGGTGTGCAGCATGGCTGAAATAGGCTCTGCTAGTGGGTTATCAAAAGCAGGGTCATCGCAGACAAGGACGGTTTGAACCCCAGCAATGTGTGCCAGTTCATCGCGAATGGCAGCGCAATTATACCCGGTCAGCAGGACGTCGATTGGCCCGCCGAATGTACCCGCAGCCGTGATGGCAGATCGTGTTGCTAGGGACAGGGTACGGTTGTCATGTTCAGCTAGAATCAATATGCGCATCACAGGACCTTTGCTTCGTTTTTCAGTTTGTCCACAAGCTCAGAAACCGAAGACACGATTGTACCATGTGCGCGGGGCAAGGGTGGTTCAACTTTCAGAACCGTCAGCCGTGGCGTGATATCAATTTGCAATTCATCCGGCGTGGTGACATGGATCGGTTTTTTCTTGGCCTTCATCAAATTCGGCAAGGTCGCGTACCGCGGTTCGTTCAGCCTCAGGTCTGTTGTGATGATACAGGGTAATGGCAGATCAAGGGTTTCAAGGCCGCCATCAATTTCGCGTGTGACCCGGATGCAC